>Ga0315279_10000252_pt1 | contig 115762 bp, 106 predicted proteins | sample YL17G06_20_MG_FD_203694 | JGI IMG/M metagenome (GOLD analysis project Ga0315279, IMG submission 203694) | Sediment microbial communities from Yellowstone Lake, YNP, Wyoming, USA - YL17G06_20 | ecosystem: Environmental > Aquatic > Freshwater > Lake > Sediment | place: USA: Wyoming | collected... | reverse complement strand
ACATCATGAAGAAGCTTGACCGTGCGCGGCGGAAGTTGGAAGAACTCAAGCCGGGTTGCACCCAGCCGCGACAGCGGAAAGCAAAGAAATAGGATATGGCTAGTTATTTCAGGGACACAACACTAGCTCATCGGGCTGCGCGCCTGGCGCATGATCCGGTTGATCTCCTCGAGCGGCGACACCCATTCCCTGAAATGCAGGGACAGCTCGCGACCTTTCGAGTTCACGAACGGGATCTCCCTGCCCAGGCAGTCTTCGATCGGCCCGCTCACCCCCGGGAAAAGCTCGTCGCGAAGCGGTGTGAACACGAACCGGCCATCCACGTTCCTGATCTCCGCGATTTTCGAAGGCATTGGGACGAGGAAGATGAGGAACGACGAGAACTTCCCGCCGATGCCTCGCGCCGCACCGGTTCCAATGCGGTGCACGTTCCGGAATCCAACGCGGTGGTTCTGCTGTTCCACCCTCATCTCGATGAGAGGCGGTAGGGACACCTGCTGGATGCAGGGGCGGGGCATTGCCCGACGAATGCTCGTCACGGTCGGGCGCAATCGGGCGCCCGCCGGTGCGGGATGGGCGTCCATGAGCGGAACATGCCCGTGGATGCCGGCCTTTGCAGGGCCAGAACCCATCAGCGGGATCTTCGCGTGATCAGCGCCCCTTGGAGGCGCGGGAGCCAGGAGGGAAATCCGGGCACCGGCCCTGCCTGCGCCGGTCCTGCGGGCGCCGGCCCTTGCTCCCTCTGTCTCCATTCCGACCCCGTGAGTGCGGACCAGGCCCGAGAGCGGGGCTTCACCCAGCTTCTTCCGCATGTACAGGAAGAGACGGACCAGGAGATAGATCACGGCAAGTCCGAGAACGATGTAGAGCACGTAGAGGAAGGTGAGCCGGGGAATCGGGAACCCTCCCTTGCCCGTGTAGGTGAATGAAAGCGTCCCCTCGGTCGGGGAGATTCGGATGTCGCCGTCAAAGATGAGTTGAACCTTCGCGTCGTGCGCACCCGGCGGGTAGCTGAGAGGAAGCCTCAGGGGAACATCGAGTGCCGCCTCGCCGGCCGCGGACACCGTGACCGAGACTTTCTTGTCCAGCATCTCGCTGCCTTCGCTCTGGACGCTGGACAGCCGCACGATCATGGGCTCGGTCTTCCAGTTCTTCACCCTGAAGGGAGCGGTGAACCTGGCGCCTACCTTCCCGAGGGCGGAGGGGAAGATCAGCGTGGGATAGCCCGTCGTGACTCCGGTGACGTGCTCCTTGTCCCGGGTGGGGTAGGGGACGATCTGGACTCCCAGGGTGTCGGCGATGTCGCCGAGGTAACTCTTCAAGCCCTGCTCGTCCGGGGCCGGCTGCGGTGGGACCTTCAGGATGCTGACGGACCAGCCCTCCTTCCGCATGGCTTGGGCGACGTTCGTGATGCTGGACCGAGCCGACGCAGGGTCGCCGATGTTCGGGCTTCCCGGAGGGGGATCGTGCACGCCGTCGGTGATGATGATGATCTGCTTGGGGTTTGTCTCTGGAAGCTCTTTCACGTACTTGTACAGGAACTGCATTGCGGAGACGAGATCGGTGTAGCGCCCGAGGGCGTGCAGGAGGAGCACTCGGCTGAAGGCCTGGCGCGCGGCCTCTTCGCTGTTCACCTCCAGGGAAATCTCCACCTCGGGGAGGCTCGAAAAGCTGATGAGGTGGAACGTGTCCCCGCGGTGAAGCCGGGTAGTGAGCAGGTCCTGCACAAGATGATTCATCAGGTCGTCGAAGTAGGGGAACATGCTCTCCGATGTGTCCACCAGGACCACAAGGTCCAGGTTTTGCGCTGCTCCCGCGGTGCCACCCCCGAGCAGGACGGCCGCCGCAACGAAGAGAACGATCAGCGTGATGCGCACCCCGGCTTTTCCCGCCGTCACCGAAGGTGACATTCTCGCCGTCACCGCAGGCACGGTATTCCGTGCCGTAGGTGACATTCCCCTCGTCACCGAAGGTGACATTTTCCCCGTCTTCATAGGTTTTTCAGGTCCGCCTTTTCGATCCGCTCTACCGTGTAGTGGAACTCGTTCTGGTTGATGGTGAACTTCAGCTCTTCTCCCGGGCGATGGTCCCAGAGAGCCATGCCCAGAGGGGAGAGGTAGGAGATGACGTTCCGGGTCGGGTTGGACTCCCAGGGTCCGAGGATGACGTATTCCTCTGCCTGCCCGCTCTTACGGTTGCTGAGCGCCACCCGGGTTCCGAATGCGATCCGGTCGATCTTCACCTCGTTCTCGTTGAAAATCTGGGCCTGCTGTACCTCCTCCTTGAGGCGCGAGGCGGTGACCTTCAGCATCTCCTGCTTCTCCAGCGCGGCCTTGTACTCCGCGTTCTCCCGGAGATCGCCTTTTGCCATTGCCACCCCGATCTCCTTCGAGTTCTCGGGGATCTCGACATCGATGACCCTCTTGAGGTCCTGCTGCTTGCGCTCGAAGCTCGCCCGGGTGACCAGAAGACCGAGGCTCACCTTTTCCGCCCCGGGCTCGCCGAGGAAGTGGAAGCCGGGATGCTTTTCCTTGATCCTGTGCTTCAGCTGGATCTTGATGGACGGGTCGAGCTCCTTCACGTCGTCCACGAGCGTGTACAGCCTCGTGATGGAGTCCTGGTCCGCCGCCATGAGGAAATCAAGGAGCTTTCCCTCGTCGAAGAGGAACTCCTGAATCTGGCGGTTGGTCTTGCGGTTGGCGCTGGCGTTCTGCTTGTTCGCGATATCCCGGTAGGTGATGTCCAGCAGGTGGATCAGCCCGATGTAGATCTTCTCCCGTGAGACGTTCATACGCTCCAGCCACCGTTCGCCGAGCAGGTTCTTGGCCACCCACACGAAAGGATCGCGCACCTCCCGGTAGCGGGAGATGACACCGGTGACCATGGCGGTGAGGGGCTCCCAGTGCGCGGAGGCCACCAGCTCGTCGACGATGAACCGGGTGGGGAAGAGGGGGAACAATCGTGTGAAGACCGAAGGCCAGTCTTCGATGTTCTTCTTCACCGCGACGAGGAAGTCTTTGCGCAGGTCCGGATCCTCGATCCGTGAGAACGTCTCCTCCAGCTTCTCGATCTTGCCGAACAGCTCTTCCAAGCTGGTCTGCACGCCGATGGAGAGGAAGGGATAGCGGGCGATGATCTTCTGCAGCAGCAGCCAGCTTGATATCACGGTCTCCGAAACCGCCGTGTAGCCCTTCAGGAACCCCGTGAAGTAGGAGAACATTTCGGTGAACCAGTCCGAATCCGGCTCGGCGTGTCCGGCCTGGATGTAGTCCTCGATGGTCTTCACGCGCTCGAAGAATCCCTTCTCTGCCTTGAACTTGTTGTACGTCTTCTCCTCGAACGATATGGGCTTGTCCCTGACCATGAACTGGTCGATCTTGTCAGGCAGGTTTCCGAACGCGGAGTCCTTCTTGAGAATGGAGCGTGCTTCGGTGTTCCAGCGCGACCACTCTCCCGCGGTGAGCACGTCCGGCACCAGCTCGGCCTTGATCTTTTTCATGTCCGCGAGGTTTCCGAAGCTCTTGATGATGGTTCGGAGGGCCCAGGAGGCGTCATCCTTGACCTTCCGCGCAAGCTCTTCCTTCGGGAGGGTCCTCTTGAGCACCCAGATGTGCTCGGGGGCAAGGACCTCCAGCGCGCTTACCGCCATCTTCAGCGACATCTTGTGCGACGTCTTGTTCGCGAAGTCGATGGTGAAGGTGTCGTCCTTGCTCGCCGAGATCCGCCCGATGCCCCAGGAGCGATGGAAGACGTAGTTGCCCGTGTCGAAACCGATGTGCTTCTCGAAATCCGCGATGGCCTCGTGCACGCTTCTCCAGTTCTGAGTCAGGTTGGAAATCTTGATGTACTCCTCCAGCTGGCTGTGCGAGGCGTACTTCCTGCGGTAGCACTCGATGATGTCCTTGCGCGCCGCATTGTTCTTCGCGTCATAGGCGAGGACCTTCTTCAATATTTCGATGGAGGTGTTCCAGTCTTCCTTTTCCTTGTAGGGCGGGATGAGCGTGACCAGGAGCGAGGCCGCCCTCTCGCCATTGAGGGCGCGGGCGATCCTGCCCTCGATATGGAAGAAGAAGTCGATGTCCTCGGGGCTCAGGCGGATCAGCTTGTCCCACAGCTCTTTCACGCTGGCGAACTGCTTCTTGTTGATGAATCGATGAATCGCCTTCTTGTAGTAGTCGACGGCGGCGGGAAGGTCTCCCGCCTGCTCGCGCTTTTCCCCGAGGATCTTCACGATGTCGGATTCCTCGTAGTCCACGCGGATGAGCCGGTCCCACACCTCCAGCTTTTTCGGTTCCTCGTCGCGGTTTTCGTAGCATTCGCCGAGTGTGCGCAGGGCGTACTTGTTCTCACCGTAGGCGAGGATGCGCTCTGCAAGGTACTCCACGACGTTCCACTTGTGGTTATCCATGAAGATGCTGATCAGCATGATGAGGTTCGTATCGTCGACCAGCTCCCGGGACAGCGCGAGGACTCCGGAAACATACAGCGCAATGATCGAGTTGCTCGTGTGCTTGAGGTGCTCCCCGGTGAGCTCCCGCACCTCTTCGACGATGCCTTCGCTGCGAGCCTGCTCGATGAGCAGGTCGAGGTCCTTGAAGTTCGTGATCGAGTAGCTGTTGAGCGTCGCCCGGGTCCACTTCTCCTCATTGAGAAGGTCGGTGATCGTCTTCAGCAGTTCCGTTGCCATTCTTTCTCCTTCCACGTCCGGCTCATGTCGTATATTCTTCGTGCACCCCCGGGTCCGTCTCCCGGAGCTTTGCGAGGACCTCCTCGACGCGCTCCCGCGGCTCGCCGGTGGTCATGTAGTGGTCGATCAGCCAGAAATAGCGGTTGATCAACCTCGGCACCGCCCGCTCCCGTCCGGGTCCCGGTTTCCGGCACTCCTTCTCCAGGTGGTAGATGGCCTGCTTGAGCTTCCCGAACTCCAGCGGCTTCATCTCCCGCTTCACGCTGAACACTCCCCAGATGGCGCCGTAGACGGGCATCCATTCGCTGAGGAGCGGCTCTGCGATCCCCCTGGCGCGGAGCTTGGCCGCCAGGCGCTGCACGAGCGGGGACTCCAGGCCCGCGAGGTCGATCGCCTGCGGATCGACGTAGTAGGCCTCCCGGAAAAAGACCTTGGCTGCCCGCGACTCGTTCACCAGCGAATAGCAGTCGGCCAGCTCCGCCAGAATGCGCGCATCGTCGCGCGTCTCCCGGTTGGCTCGCTCGAGCCACTCGATTGCGCGCTCATAGTTCCCGACCCCCTTGTAGCAGCGCCCGATCTGCAGCAGCAGGTATGGGTCGCCTCCCGCCTCCGAGTCCGGAGCCACAGAGTTGTAGCTTGCCAGGGCCGAAGAAAAGACGAACTGCTTGATCGAGAACATGCACCTCTCGGGCATATCTGCGCCGCCAACGGCGGATTGGGCCAGATGCTCCACGAAGGTCTGGAAAAGCCTCCACTGGCCCAGAAGCTGCTCTCCGCGCTCGAACCCTTCGAGCGGCGCCCCCTCCTTCTCCCCGCGCTCCCTCCAGAATGCGGCGCACTTCAGCGCGGACGCCGCGCCTGGAAAATCCACGTCCCTCTCGAGAAGGTGCTCCAGGGCGTCGATGGCCTCAGGAAACATCCCTTCCCGCAGGGCCTGGCAGACGGTGTCGAAGATCTGGTGCACCGCCGGAGGCGAATTGTACGCCGCCGAAGGCGGATTCGCGCCCCCGAAGTCGGATTCATGCGCCCCCTCTCCGTGGCGGGCCTGTTCCCCTGTCATCCCACTGGCCTTTCGCCGCGCCGCCAAAGGCGGATTTCTGCGCCCGAGGTCATCTGAGTCGGACGCACTCATAACGCGTAAACTGCGCCGGAAAGAGCAATTATCGTCCGCCGCGCCCTGAGAAAAGTATCGCATGGCACGGCGTCCTTCGTCAATGGAGACCTCCTTCGGAATGCCGGAAGGAATACGCGCAAGTAGCATTCCATTGCGGCAAATGCTAATATCCGGTTCAGTTTGAAGATTCGAAGGTCGAAAGTCTAGGGAGGAGAGAAAAAGGCACATGTCACATCCGCGGAAGGCGATCCTGCCAATCGTGCTCCTTGCCCTTGCACTCTGTCTCCAGCAGGCTTTTACCCAGGCGTCGGGCCCCGGATCCGACCTGAAGGACGGCATCGACCAGTTCAGAAACGGCCAGTATGACAAGGCCATCCTGCTCTTTCACAACGTCACCCTCGATCCCAACGCCGGCGCGCAGAAGGCGGCGGCGTACCTGCTCATCGCCAAGTCCTACATGGCGACCGGAAAGCTCGACGATGCCGCGCACAACCTGGAGTTCTACCTCGCCACCTACCCGGGCGCCGCGGACTACGAGGAAGCTTCCTACCAGAAGGGCCGGCTGCTCTTCATGCAGGAGGACTATCAAAGCGCGATCCAGTCCCTGCAAACTTTCATCACCACGTATCCGAAATCGTCTTTCACGTCCAGCGCGTGGTTCTGGGCCGGGGAAAGCATGTACGGGTTGGGACGGCTGGACGATGCTCTCGCCGTCTACCAGAAAATCGCCACGGACTACCCGACCAGTGTCAAGGTCGAGGCTGCCCAGTACAAGGTGTCCCTGATCCAGCTTCGCAAGAAGGAAGTCGAGCTCGCCAAGCTGCTCAAATGGAGCCACGAGGAATTCCTGAAGAGCGTTGAGGAGTACCAGAATCGCGAGAAGGTGTACGTACAGGCCATCGAGGCCTACCAGAAGCGCCTGGCCGCCTCGGGGTCTGAGGAGGACCGCAAAATCATCGCCGATCTCCAGCAGCAGCTTGCCCGGAAGACCGACGAGGCTGCCCAGCTCAAGGCAGGCAGCGCAGCCCCCTCGGTGACGCCCTCCGCTGACCAGACCAACCGGCTCCAGAGGCTGCTTGCGGCAAAAGAGACCGCCCTCGCGCTCAAGGAAACGTACCTGCTTTGGCTCGCCGCAAATGGGGGGGCCGCGAAATGAGTCTGCAATTTCTCGGCTCCGTGCGCATCGCGTCCACGATGCTCCTCTCCGCGCTCCTGCTTGCTGCAGCGCCCCTCTCCGGGCTGGAAGTCGCGGATGGCCGCATCCGCCTGACGCTGCAGGAAGGAATCGGCCGATTCTCGATTTCCTGCCAGAACAAGGGAAGCAGCGGCGTGTATGTGCCTCTCCTGGCGGCGCAGGACCCGCGCACAACCACCCTGAGCGTCGTGGTCGGCAACAAGATCTACCGCATGGGAGAAAGCTCGGAGTTTTCCGAGAAAGCCGAGAGGCTTCAGGGGGGCGCCCGGTTCGTCTGGAAGTCGACTTTTCTCCAGGTGACGGAGACGTTCACCTTCATTCCGTCCGGGGACTCCAGCGTGACCACCGGCGTGCGCATCGACCTGAGCATGAGGAACCTCTCCGAGCAGGATATCAGGGCCGGGGCCCGGTATCTGTTCGACACGTACCTGGGTGAGTCAGGCTCCGTTTACTTCCGCACGTCCTCGCTCCCTCAGGTCACACGAGAGCTCACCCTTACCGCTGCGGACAAGACGGCGTGGTGGATGTCCCCGCTCACCGGTGACCCCGATGAGTTCGGACTCCAGGTCATGATGTCCGGCACGGGCATCACGGCACCTGACCGCGTGGTGTTCGCCAACTGGAAACGGTTGAGCGACTCCACGTGGGCATATGAGACCTCCGGCGCGCGCAACTTCAGCCTCCTGCCGTACTCCGTCAACGATTCCGCGGCAGCCCAGTACTACGAGCCGCGGCCCATTCCCCGCTCCGGCGAAGCGACCTTCACCATGGCACTTGGGCTGTACTCCAAGGCCGGGTACGGCGCACTTCCCGCAATACCGATCGCCTCAACGCCGAGCGCCGATTCGTCAGCCGGCATTCAGCAGTCACTCTCCGCGGGACAGAACGCCGCAAGCGATGCCCAGGCTGTACGTGCCGACCTTTCCGCAGTCAACACGATCCTCAGCGAAATCGACGCAAAGATCGGCGGCTCAGGGACGATCTCCGATGACGAGCTTGCCATGATCGAATCCGCGTTGAAGGCTCTCGGGAGCCGCGCGGGATGGTTCGCCCCTGCCGCCGGCAAGTAGGACGGATTCCGCATGAAGCGCAAAGGCCTGGGGGAGGCGCGGCGGCTCTTTCGGGCCCGCAGGTTCCCGGACGTGATCCGCCTGCTCGAGCCGGAAGTATTCCGCTATCGGGAGAGTTTCGACTACTTCCAGATGCTCGGTTTTTCCTGCCTGCACGCAGGAGATTTCGGCGGCGCCTTCTCGTACATCAGCCGTGCGCACCAGCTGAAAGACGACGAGACCAGCATCATTCTGGGCCTTGCCGCGGTCCATTTTCGGCGGGCTGAAAACGAAAGCGCACTGAAGAGATGGCTCGAAGTCGTGGAGGACGAGCCGTCCAACCCGGTTGCCCGCAGGGGCCTGGATCTCCTGAGAAAGGGCATGACCCCCGATGCGCTGCAGGAGTTCATCGATTCAGGAAAGCTCAAAACCCTGTTTCCGCCCTTGCCGCGGCGGGTTGCCCTTGGCCCGATCCTGATCACTGCGCTCAGTATTCTCGTTCTTGCGGGCCTCGCCTTGCTGACGGTCCGACTCAGCGGTCCCCGGGGTCCCCAGCGTCCTGGAGTGTCGGTCATTGAAATACCGTCAGATCTTTCTTCCTTCATCGACATCGGGACGGACTTCACCTTTGTGCTCACCGAGAATGAAGTCCGGCAGACCTTTCAGAAGGCCAAAAACGAGCTTCTCATCTACAAGGACAACCTTGCCGTTGTCGATATCAACCGGATCCTCCTCTCCAACGCGGCGCCTGCGGTCAAGGAAAGGGCACGGATGCTCAAGGGCTTCGTGACCCAGGCCACGTTCGACACGGTGAAGGACCCCTATTCGTACGCAGCCGTGACGAAACTGCCCGCCCTCTACGACGGGGCATCGGTGGTGTGGAAGGGCAAGATCGCCAACTTGAAGGTGGCCAAGGATTCCATTGCCTTCGATCTGCTCGTGGGCTATGACCAGGAAAAGCAGCTCGAAGGGATTGTACCTGTGACGGTGCCATTCGCGGCCGACCTGGCAAATGGCAACGCCGTGGAGGTCCTCGGCCAGGTGGTGATGAACGGCGCCGCGCCGACTCTGCTGGGCATCTCCCTGCACAGGCTGGCCCAGTGACCAGCGGGGAGCCATGCGTGCAGTAGTCCAGCGCATCCGGAATTGCTCGGTCTGCGCGGGTGAGCGGCAGACGGGAAAGGTCGATGAAGGCCTGCTCGTCTACCTCGGGGTGGGAAGGAACGATACCGAACGCGACGCTCAATTCCTCTGCGACAAGATCGTGAATCTTCGGATCTTTCCGGATGGGGCAGGGAAGATGAATCTCTCTGTCCGGGACGCCGGCGGCGGCGTCATGGTCGTTTCACAGTTCACCCTGTACGGTGATGCGCGGGAAGGCAGACGGCCCTCCTACACTGAAGCGGCGGATCCGCAGAAGGCACGGGCGCTCTATGAGCGTGCCCTGCAGATTCTTCACGAGACCGGAGTTCCTGTGGCAAGCGGCGAATTCCAGGCCGCGATGGAAGTCTCCTCCACGAACCTGGGTCCGGTCACGATCCTGCTGGATTCGGAGAAGAAGTTCTGACCCCTTCCGTCCGCTCGTTTCGGTGGATCGTCTGGCAATTCTACAAGTCACATGCTCGCCAGATGCCGTGGCGGGTGAACCGCACCCCCTACAGGGTGTTCGTTTCCGAGATCATGCTCCAGCAGACGAGCGTTGCCCGGGTTCTTCCTCGGTACGCGGCATTCCTGCGCGCTTTTCCTTCATTTCGGCAGCTCGCCGGGGCGAGCATCCAGGAGGTGATGAGCGCATGGAAGGGCCTGGGGTATAATCGCCGGGCACTCGCCCTGCGGCAGAGCGCCCGGCAGATCACATCCACGTTCCACGGGCGACTGCCCCGAACCGTTGAAGAGCTCGTGCGGCTGCCCGGCGTGGGTCATGCAACAGCCTCTGCCGTCATCGTCTATGCTTTTAACATACCTCTCGTGTTCATCGAGACCAACGTCCGCAGGGTCTTCCTCCACCAGTATTTTCCGGATCAGGGAAGCGTCCCTGACTCTCTGGTCGCGCCGCTGGTCGAGAAGACGCTGGACAGGAAAAACCCGCGGGAATGGTATTACGCCCTCATGGACTACGGTACCTCACTTTCAGGAGGCCGGCAGAATCCCAATCGCCGCAGCCGCGGCTACAAGGTCCAGTCCCGATTCGAAGGATCCCTCCGGCAATTGCGAGGCAGGATTCTCTCCGTGATCATCGAGAAGAAAAGCGCCTCCCGGCAGCAGATCGAAGCCGAGCTGGGCGCCGAGCCGCGGCTTCCGCAGGCGCTGGGGCAGCTTGAAGAGGAGGGGTTCCTTCGCTTTCGCGGCGGCCGTTATTCCTTCAGATAGTCGCCCGCGCTGAACTGCGCGAGCAGCGGCGAAAGCGGCAGCTCGCTGTTGAGGCGATGGATGATTTCGGCCGCCATCATGGTGGAAGGAACCACTCGGACGCAGGGAAGCTTCTGGAGCACCTCCTGCGTGCACGGGACCGTGTCGGTCACCAGGATCGTGCCGATCAGGTGCTCATCGCACAGCTCCCCGATCCTCTGCAGCGCAGGCGGGGAGAAGACCGCGTGCACGATGGCGATGTTGATTGCTGCCGGTGAGCGCTTGCCCAGCTCCCGGACGAGCTTGCACACCGAATCCCCCGTGTCGATCATGTCGTCGATGATCCAGAGTGTTTTCCCTTCGATCGGATCCGAAGTGAGGATGCTGATTGACTCAACCGAGTTTGCCGTTGAGTAGTCCCGCTGCTTGTGACTGATCACGATCTTCGTGCCGAAGGAGGCAGCGAAGCGCTTGGCCAGGGCCTCACCCCCGGCGTCCACGGAACAGAACAGCCAGTTGTTGTGCACTTCGTTGTGCAGGCGCTCCCGGTTGACAACGAGATGGTCGCAGAGAAATCTCTGCAGCAGGGCCTGCGCCGGAATGTCGTCCACGACGCAGAGTGCGGGATCGATGAACGTCTTCGATTTTTCCGAATGGAGCTGGAACGTGATGTAGTGATCGATGCCCAGGCTGATGAGGACCTTGAAATGCAGCCACAGGCCGACGGAGTTCCTCCGCGTGAGCCTGTCGGACCTGCCGGGACTGCAGTACGGTTCGAAGACGGTGATCCGCTGCGCCTGCGCCCTCCGCAGGGCGTCCACCGCGTGGTAGGTTTCCAGCTTGTTTTCTTCCGACGAAATGCCCGCCTCATTGCGCGCCCCGCCGGCAAAAAGAAACACGTCGCAGCCCCGGACGGACGTGCCGATCTCCGCCTCCATCTCCCCGTCCGCGAACCGGAAGATGGAAAGCTCGCCGTCGATCTCCTCAGGGAACAACTCGGGGAGATGACGGGGATACGCGCTGAGCGCGGAAATCACCTCACGACGGTATGCGGACAGGGACCGCGTGGAGAAGATCTTGAGCCGGCCGCGCATGGCCGGAATCTACCAGAAAGACCGTGCTGCGTCCACGCGTGCGGAGCGTGGGGGCGCGGGCAGGCCGGAGTCAGGGCGCCGCGGCGAGCTCGGCCGCCGCGGAATGTGCGGCATCCACGATTACTTTGTCCCGCGAAAGCCGGGCAATTGCCGCGCAGTACGTGAAGAAATCCGCGCGCGCGGCGCGCCTTGCCGCGTTGAGAAAATCCAGGACGAGGGCCGCGTCCTCGGAAGGAATCAGGCCGTCCGAGGCCTCCAGCTCGCGCACGACCGAGGCGCCCACGTCCATGATCGCGTGCATTCCCTGGGGTCCAGGGGCGATGACGGCAAAGGCCAGCAGGGCACCTTTGAGCTGGGGGTTCTTCCAGTCGGTGATCTTGAAAAGGAGCATGTTCAGCGCGGAGGCATTTGCCGATGTCCATCTGCGAAGCGATTCCTCCCCCGGATTGACGTCCAGGACGCCGTTCAGCAGGTATCGAAGGAGAAGCTCAGAGGTCACCGCCGTCCTGGCTGCATGCCCGGCCGCGAGAGATTCGATGATTGCCCCGGCATCCCGATCGCTTCGTCGGGCAATCCCCCGACAGAGCGCGATGTTCGTCTCGAGGTCTCCCGCAGCCATGGTCTGAATGATGATCGGGTCCGCGGAGCGATCGCTGGAAGCGGCAAAACCCTCCCAGTCCTGCGCGGAAATGCGGCAGGCAGCGAGGAGGAGAAGGAGCGCGCAGACCTTTCCACTGGACATATGTGGTCTTCCGGCTATACTTATCGGAACAGTGACACAATCGGCACGTCATTTTGCGCGTAGTCAAGGTTGAAGAGGAAGCGAGGCTGAGCAGGAATGGCGAAAAAAGAGGCTCCGGCAACTGAGAAGAAGTCGGCCGTTCAGGAGGAGAAGGCACGCGCGCTGGAGGCCGCCCGACTCCAGATAGAGAAGCAATTCGGCAAGGGCTCGCTCATGAAGCTCGGAGAGAACACCGGCAGAGTGGACGTGGAAGTCATCCCATCCGGCTCCATTCTCCTGGATGCCGCACTCGGAGTGGGGGGGTATCCCCGCGGCAGGGTCGTCGAGATATACGGACCCGAATCTTCGGGCAAGACCACGCTCGCGCTGCATGCCATTGCAGAATCCCAGAAGAAGGGCGGCATCGCCGCCTTCGTGGACGCCGAGCACGCTCTGGACCCGATTTACGCCAAGAACCTCGGGGTCAACGTCGATGAGCTGTGGGTCTCCCAGCCGGACACGGGGGAGCAGGCCCTCGAGATCGTCGAATCCCTCGTCCGCTCTGGTGCAATGGACATCATCGTCGTCGATTCCGTTGCGGCGCTCACGCCACGCGCGGAAATCGAAGGAGACATGGGAGATTCCCACATGGGACTCCAGGCCCGGCTCATGAGCCAGGCCCTGCGCAAGCTGACGGCAATCATCTCAAAAACCCACACCTGCCTGATCTTCATCAACCAGATCCGCATGAAGATCGGGGTGATGTTCGGAAACCCTGAGACCACGACAGGCGGATTCGCCCTGAAGTTCTACTCCTCCATGCGGCTCGAGATCCGGAAAGTGGAGAGCATTGCCCGTGGGAACGAGGAGGTCGTGGGGAACAAGGTCCGGGTGAAAGTCGTGAAGAACAAGGTCGCGCCTCCTTTCCGCAAGGCGGAGATGGACATCATGTTCGGGAAGGGCATTTCCGCGGTCGGAAGCCTCCTTGAGGCCGCCCTGCAGACCAATTTCATCGAAAAAGCTGGAAGCTGGTACTCCTACGGCAAGGAGAGGATCGGCCAAGGCGTGGAGAATGCACGGCTGTTCCTGGAGTCCAATCCCGCGGTCTACGCAGAGCTCGAGAAGAAGGTCAGGGAAGTGCTCTTCGCCAAGCCAGGATCTCAGATAACAGCTCAGCCCAGGGAAGGGGAGTCGGCCGCACCGGCCGCGCCGGTTGCCGCACCCGCCCCGGCGCAGGCAGCAAAGGCACGTGTGGCTTCCCCACAGTCGGAGGACTCGGACGGTGACCCTGACGAGTCGGACCCGGGGAAGGAGCTGTTTTAGCTGGCCTCTCAAGCCAACAGGCAGGCGGCGAAAGGCCTTCAGTATTTCATCGCGCTCGGTTCAAACCTCGGGGACCGCGAGAAGACCCTGAGAGAAGCTTGGGCACGGATCGCATCCCTCTGCTCCCCGACACGTCTCTCCCGCATCTATGAAACACGCCCGCTCTACGTGGCGGACCAGCCCCTGTACTTGAATGCCGTCGGAGAGGCATGGTCCGATCTGAAACCGGGACCGATGCTCTCCCTGCTGCAGGAAATCGAGAGGGATTTCGGCAGGAACAGGGCGAAGGAGGTCCGCAGAGGGGCGCGAACCCTGGACCTCGACATCCTGCTGTGCGGGGATCGGGTGATCGAGACTCCCGGTCTGGTCGTCCCGCACCCTCTGCTGGCCGAGCGGCTCTTCGTGCTGGTGCCCCTGCTGGAGCTCGAGCCCGATTGCGCAGACCCGAGGACCGGAAAGCCGTACACGGAGGCGCGTGCCGCACTTGAACGGGACAGCCGGTCCGACGGGGGTGTTTACCTTCACCCGGCGGGTGAGTATACTGGTCCGTCGAATACAGAAGCGTGACAGCAGCGTCGATACCCACGGTGACACGCACCACGAAGGGAGCCGGACCTCACATTCATGTCTGATGCGAGCGCGGGAGCAGGAGAGAAGCAGCATTTTCATCTGGGCGATTTCGATGGCCCGCTGGACCTCCTTCTCTTCCTGATCAGGAAGTCCGAAGTCAACATCTACGACATCCCGATCAGCTCCATCACGGAGCAGTACCTTGCGTATCTGAGCTTCGCGGCGAAGGTGGACCTCGACACCATGACGGAGTTCCATCTCATGGCTGCCACGCTCCTCTACATCAAGAGCAAGATGCTCCTCCCCGTGGAGCTGAGCATGGACGACGAGCTGGACGATCCCCGCAAGGAGCTGGTGGAGAAGCTCATCGAGTACCAGAAGTTCCGCAAGCTCTCCGACCTGATGTCCGACAGGGAAGGAGAGGTGGAGTGGATCATCGAGCGCACCCGCAGCCAGCGGATCCTGCCCTTTTCAGATGAGGGCATCTGGGAGCAGGTCAGCGTGTGGGACCTCCTGCAGACCTTCAGCTCGCTGCTGTCGAACCTTTCCTCGGAGAGGATCATCGACCTCTACGAGGAAGTGAGCGTGAACGAGAAGATCACCCTGATCTCCGAGATTCTGGAACAGCAGGAGGAGTTCATGTTCACGGACCTCGTCAAGAAGCGCACGATCCTGGAAATCGTCTGCGCCTTCTGGGCGGTGCTGGAGCTCGTCAAGGAGCGCAGGATCCTCGTCCTGCAGAACCGGCTGTTCGGGGACATCAGGATCAGGGCCCGGGCGGAAGAAAAGCCCCCCGAACCTCGGCCCGAGAGCCAGGGCGCGGAGCTCGCGGCAGCGACACCGGAGGGACCGTAGGATCATGGAACTGACCAAGGACGCAGCCCTCATCGAAGCGGTGCTGCTGTTGGAAAACGACCCGGTCGAGCTTCGAAAGCTCGTCGGAATCACCGGTCTCTCCCTGGAGGCAGTGCAGGAAGGCATGTCGCTGCTGCAGTCCGCGCTGGAAGCCGACGGCCACGGCCTGGAAATTGTGGAAATCGGCGGTGGGTTCTCCTTCGCCCCCCGCAAAACACTGTGGGAGCAGCTTCGGGAGCGGTACGGCAAGAGCGCGGAGAACCGGCTCTCCAAGGCCGCGCTGGAGACCCTTGCCATCATCGCCTATTCCCAGCCCATCACGCGGGCGGAAATAGAGAGCATCCGGGGCGTCTCCGCAGACGGAATGATCAAGCTGCTTGCCAGCAGGAATTTCATCCGGGAAGTCGGCAAGAAGGACGTGCCCGGGAAGCCGGTCCAGTTCGGCACCACGCGGGAGTTCCTGAAGGCGTTCCGTCTTGCCACCATCTCGGACCTGCCGAAGCTCGATGGCCTTGAGAGGGAACGGTTTGAACAGGAGTGACGAAACCCGCGGCGGGCTGCGTCTCCAGGTATATCTTGCGCGATGCGGCCTGGGTTCACGGCGGAGCTGCGAGACCTTCATCGAGCGGGGCCGGGTGGCAATCAACGGCGCCCCGGTGACCAGGCCCGGCGAGAAAGTCCTTCCCCGGGATGTCGTCACCGTGGACGGCCGCAAGATTGCCGCAACCGAGAAGAGGGTCTACATCGCGCTGCACAAACCCCCCGGCTTCCTCTGCGCGCAGACGGATCCTCAGCACCGGCCCCTGGCCCGCGACCTGTTTCGCTCCGCGATCAGCGAGCGCCTCTTTCACGTCGGGAGGCTGGACTTTCTCTCCAGCGGGCTCATTCTTTTCACGAATGACGGCGAGTTCGCCAAGATCGTTTCCCACCCGGGGGCCAGGATCGAAAAGCAGTATCTCGTCGAAACGGCACGGGCAATAGACGAGGAGTTCCTGAAGAGGTACTCCCACGGCATGCGGGTGGGCGACGTCATCTACCGCTGCACGGCCTACACGCTGCGAGGCCCCCATTCAGCCCTCATCACCCTGACCGAGGGCAAGAACAGGGAGCTCAGGAATGTATTCACAAGCCGCAACATCCGTTTGAAGAGGGTGCACCGTCTCCGCATCGGTCCCCTCACGCTGCGTGGAATTCCTGCCGGCCATTTCCGCCGGCTCACAGAAAGAGAGGTAAGGTGGTTCTTCGACCATGCTAGTGGCAATTGACGGCCCGGCAGGGGTCGGCAAGAGCACAATCGCACGCAGGTGCGCCAAGAACGCAGGCTTCCTCTACATCAATTCCGGAAGCTTCTACAGGGCAGTCACGCTGGCCGTTCTCGAGCGGAAGGTCGCTCCCGGTGAACCCGAGGCAGTGCTCGGCGTGGCCCGGTCGTGCCGTCTCGAGTTGCGGGAAGGAGAGATGCACCTCGACGGGAGGAGCGTGGAGGCCCTGCTCCACAGGGACACGGTGGACTCCTGGGTGGCGGCGCACTCCGCCATCCCCGGAGTACGAGAGGTCGTGAACGGCAGGCTCCGCGAGATCGCCGCCCGCCGCGACGCCGTGGTCGAAGGCCGGGACATCGGGACGGTGGTCTTCCCCGATGCGCACGTGAAGATCTTCCTGGATGCTGATATCGCAACCCGCGCGACCCGCCGCCACGAGCAGGGGGTAAGCGCACTTTCCCTCGACGAGACCCGGGCAGCCATCGGCGCGCGGGACACGGTTGACATGAACAAGCCCACCGGGCGCCTCGCGGCAGCTCCGGATGCCCTCCATATCGATACCTCGCTCTTGACCATCCAGCAAGTTTGTGAGAGAGTTGATGAAGCAATTCTCGTGAGCAGAAATAATCCGGGAGATATACGCCGACTATGAGCACAGAAGACAAGAAGAAGCTGGCTCCTGAGGCTGAGAACCAGCTCCAGGAGCAGTACGTGCAGTCCCTCCAGCCCATCGAAGAAGGCCAGATGATACCCGGCAGGGTCATCGAGGTCGACGGTGACTACGTCTATGTCGACGTGGGCTACAAGTCAGAGGGCAAGATCCCAAGCAACGAGTTCGACACGAAGCCCCAGCTGGGCGAAACCGTTTATGTCATCCTCGTGCGGAAGGAAGGCCGTGAAGGCCAGGTTATCGTATCCAAGCGGAAGGCCGACGAGAAGATCTTCTGGAAGGATCTCCGCATCGCCTTCGACGAGCACAAGCCGGTGCAGGGCACCATCGCCCACAAGATCAAGGGCGGCTACGAAGTTGACCTCGGCAATGACATCCGCGCCTTCCTCCCCCTGTCGAAGGTGGACGTGAAGCGTCCCAGCGAAAACTCCGACTACGTCGGCGTGCAGTCCTCCTTCTACATCGACCGCCTGTACGCGAAGGGCAAGACGAACATCGTCGTGTCCCGCCGCGACTGGATGGAAGAGGACATCAAGAAGCGCCGCGAGGAGTTCTTCGGCCAGGTCAGGATCGGGGATACGGTGGAAGGGGTGGTGAAGAGCTTCACCTCCTTCGGCGCCTTCGTCGACCTCGGCGGCTTCGACGGCCTTCTGCACATCAATGACATGAGTTGGGGACATGTGACGCGCCCCAAGGATTTCGTGAAGCTCGGTGAATCCATCCAGCTGAAGGTCATCCGCCTGGAGCCCCAGGAGGGGAGGATCAACCTCAGCCTCAAGCATTTCTCCGAGGATCCCTGGAACCACTTCGAAGAGAAGTACCACATCGGCGACGTGGTGAAGGGCAAGGTCACCAAGCTCGCCGACTTCGGCGCCTTCATCGAGATCGAGGAAGGGATCGAGGGTCTTGCGCACATATCCGAGCTCTCCTGGGTGCGGAAGGTGAAGCACCCGAGGGAGGTCCTGAAGGTCGGGGACGTCGTCGAGACGAAGATCCTCAACTACGACATCCAGCAGGGAAAGCTCTCCCTGGGCCTGAAGCAGGTACTTCCGAATCCGTGGGACGACATCGACCAGCGTTACCCGGTGGGAATGCGCATGACGCGCAAGGTCTTGCGGGCCAGCCCGTACGCGCTGTTCTTCGAGATCGAGGAAGGCATTGACGGGGTCATGCACGTGGACGACATGTCCTGGACAAAGAAGATCAGGAACGCATCCTCCTTTGCCAAGGTGGAGGAGGACGTCGAGGTCATGGTCATCGGCATCGACAAGGAGCGCGGGAAGGTCCAGCTCGGCGTGAAGCAACTCTCGGAAGACCCTTGGGAGTCTGTTGCGCGTGCGTATCCGCGCGGAAGCATCATCTCCGGCGAGATTACGAATATCACCGATTTCGGTTTCTTCGTGAAGGTGCAGGGCGGGATCGAAGGCCTCGTGCACAAGCTGAACATCGTGGACGACAGGGTGGAGCCCCTGGAAGTCGCCATGGCGAAATATAAGGTGGGCGACACTGTGCAGGCGGTCGTGACGGAGTGCAGCCCCTCCAAGCAGAAGCTTTCCCTGTCCCTGAAGGATTACGTGAAACGTGTCCAGCGCGAGGAGATGGACAAGTACATCCACGACGAGTCCAAGCAAGACACGGTTTCCCTCGGCGACATGCTGAAGGACAAGATCAAGGGCTAGCCCGCGGCCGGGAGCGTGCGGCACACGCCGCAGGCAATCGGTGCAGCAGGGCCCGCGCGGAGCAAACCGTGGGATGGTGAGATTCGCAGCTGATCGCGAAAAACTCGAAGTCCTGTTCGATATTTACACGCGGATCAATTCCACCTACGACGACGTCAAGGCGCTCCTTACCCGGATCATCGAGTCGGCCACCGAGCTCACCGAGGGAGACGCTTCCTCCCTCATGCTCGTCAACCCGGAAAACAACAAGCTGTACTTCGAGATCGCCCTCGGGCCCAAGGGCCCCAGCGTGAAGCAGTACTCGGTGAACATGGGAGAAGGCATCGCCGGTTGGGTGGCGGAGAAGAACACCTCCCTCATCGTCAACGACGTGCAGAATGATGCGCGATTCTACCCGGACATCGCGCGCAAGATCGGCTTTCCCACCAGCTCGATCCTGGCGGTGCCGATGCTGGTCAAGGACAAGCTCGTCGGTGTCATCGAGATCCTCAACAAGCGGGGCGGCAAGAAGTTCACCGAGGAAGACCTGCAGTGGCTGGAGATATTCTCCACCCAGGCTGCCATTGCGGTGCAGAACGCCCGGTCCTACCAGAGGGTCAGGAACGAGCTGAGCGCTCTCCAAGATAAGGTCCAGGCGGGGGAAGGCTGGCACACCTTCGTCGGTGAGAGCAGGATCATCAAGGACAGGCTCGAGATCGCCCGCAAGGCCGCGGAAACGGATTCTTCGGTCCTCCTCCTGGGCGAGAGCGGCGTCGGCAAGGAGCTCTTTGCCGAGCAGATCCACCTGGCGAGCCCGCGCAAGGCGGGGCCCTTCATCCGTGTGAACTGCGCTGCGATTCCCGAGGCACTCCTGGAGAGCGAGCTCTTCGGCCACGTGAAGGGTGCGTTCACGGATGCCGTTGCTGACAGGCGGGGAAGGTTTGAGCTCGCGGACGGGGGGACCCTTTTCCTGGATGAGATCGCCGACATGCCCCTCCCGCTCCAGGCGAAGCTCCTGCGTGTCCTGCAGAACAGGACTTTCGAGAGGGTAGGGGCGAGCGAATCCATCCATGTGAACGTCCGCATCATCGCGGCCACCAACCGCATACTGGAGCAGCAGGTCAGCGGCGGGCTTTTCCGCTCAGACCTGTTCTACCGGCTGAACGTGCTCCCGATCCAGATACCGCCCCTGCGGGAGAGACGGGAGGACATCCCTCCGCTGGCGGCGTTCTTCCTCCGAAAGCATTCCCGGGAGACCAAGAAGCAGGTCACGCAGTTCACCGACGAGGCAATGGAAGTGCTTCTCTCCTACGGCTGGCCCGGCAACGTCCGGGAGCTAGAAAATGCCGTGGAGCGGGCCGTGGTCTTTGCCCGTGACGACAAGATACGTCCCGAGGCCCTGACCCTCGCATCCGGCCCGGCCGTGGGCGACGCGGAATATTCGGAGCGGACGCTTCGAGAGGCATTGAATATCTTCAAGAAACACTTTATCACGAAGGCACTGGAAGCCAACGGGTGGCACCAGACAAGGACGGCGAAGGCCCTGGCCATCCAGAGGAGCTACCTGTCCAAGCTCGTGAAGGAACTCGGGATCATGAAGGAAAGAGGGGTATAGAGCGAATGCAGGCAGTTCAGCAGCACGCAGGGCAGGCTCAACAAGGTCCACCGGTGCCGATGAGGCGCAGGATCAACAACTTCCTGGCGCACGCGGTGAGCCGGTTCCGCATCGCGCTCTTGGTGATTCTTATCGCGGCAGCGGCGCTTCTCATAGGGTATGTCGTCTATCACGAGGTTTCGAAGAAGCTCGTTGCGGATTCTACCCTCATGGCTGAGAACGTTCAGACCCAGTTCGACACGTGGCAGTCGGAGTCGGATGCCGCGAAAAAGGCCGGCCTGGAAAAGGACCTTTTCGATCAGCTGGACAGGCTGATCAGCCGCTACCCTCGCCAGTACGGAGGGCAGAGGGGCCTCTTCCTGCGGGCCGGCGCCAACTATGCAAAGAAGGCTTGGGACGCGGCGCTCCAGGACTACCAGACGCTCGCCGCCCGTTTTCCGAAGAGTTATCTTGCACCTATCAGTCTTTTCGACGCAGCGGTATGCTACGAGGAGAAGGGTGATACGGACAACGCCTTGAAGCTGTACGTCAAAGCCTCTGGCTCCTACAAGGACTCCACCGTTGCGCCGCGTGCTCTCTTCGATTCCGGACGGCTCTACGAGGCCAAGAGCGACTGGACGAACGCGCAGAAAGCCTACCAGTCCATGGACGGGCTCTACACGCAAAGCATGTGGACCCGTCTGGCGAAAAACCGTCTGGTCGAGCTCAAGGTCCAGGGGAAGATCAAGTAGGGCGGCTGCGCCGCAAGACATGGGCGGCTGCGCCGCAAGACATGGGCGGCTGCGCCGCAAGACATGGGCGGCTGCGCCGCAAGACATGGGCGGCTGCGCCGCCTACAGGAGGTGCTCGCATGGCAGAGAAGAAGGCCGCGTCCAAGATCTTCGAGACCAAGTACTTCGGCCTTATCATCGGCGTGGTGGTCTTCCTCCTGCTCTTTGCCCTCAGCTCGGGCACGGTCCTCGTGAAAAGCATCGAGCAGAAAATGCTCGACTTGAACTTCCGGTTCAAGAACACCGTCTCCGGCACACGTGTCCAGGAAGGTGTGTCGGTCGTCCAGAGCAATCCACGCATCTCCCCGGACATCATCATTGTGGGAATCGACGACAAATCGCTGGACAGATTCGGCAGGTGGCCGTTTCCGAGGTATCGGCACGCGGACCTCATCAACGCCTTCTCACGGATAAAAAACCAGGGAGAACGCGAACGAGCGCTTTTCATCGACGTGTTCTTCTCCGAACCTTCGGAGGTGCCGGAGGATGACGCGCTGCTGGTAAACAGCATTAAAAGCAGCAATCATGTATTCCTCGAGACGGTTCTCCTTCCCGGCCAGAACGCCCCCCAGACGGATGACGAGTTTTTCGCCCGCGAGGACGTCCTCAGCTCCCACATCGGGAGCATCACGAACATCAAGGGCGACTGGGTGAACGTCAGCACGTTTTATGGGCTTGAGGCCCCGCCGCTGAAGCCCTATGCGGCGGCCACCTATGGGTACGGGCATGCGAATTTCCTCGGCGACGGCGATCAGATCTACCGCCGTCAGCCGCTCGTGGCGAAGCTTTCCCACCTTGAGAAGGAAATCCCGCTCGACGAGCTGACCACGACAGAGACGATCGACCGTACCAACTTCGAACATCTGTCGTGGGTCGACAGGAACAACGGGATCCACCAAGTGCCATACCCGCTGACTGCGGGTGTCCTGGCGAGCCTCAAGACGCAGATGACGGCTTCCGCTCCCCTGAAAGTCGTGGAGGCAACGGACAACGCACCCGCGAAGAGCTACTACGTGGTGCGGAAATACAAGGACACCTTCATACCGTCCATCACGCTTTCTCTGGCCCTGGATTACATGCACAAGAAGATGTCCGACCTCGAAGTCGTTGTCGGCAAGTATATCCGCATCCCGAACCCGGAGAAGTTCAACGTGGATACCCAGCAATGGGAGAAATACACCCTCACGGTGACGCCGCCCGAGTTGGACAAGGACGGCAATATCGTGAAGCCGGCCGTGACCCGCACGCTCTCGGAGGTCGTCATCCCCATCGACGCCACGGGGGCGATGCTCATCAACTTCATGGGGGACCCGTCCAGCCCAAACCCCGAGGAGCATCAGACGTTCCCCGTGCGCTCCTACTCGGGCTACGCGGGAAACCCGCCTCCGCCTGATCCCGCGCGGTGGCCGGCGACGAAGAAGCTGGGAAATGTGATCGTGATGGTAGGCCCCTTTGCCAAGGGAATGGCGGCCGACGAGAAGCCGACGCCCTTCGGACTCATGTACGGGGTGGAAATGCACGCCAACGCGCTGAACACGATCCTGATGGGCAATTTCCTCAACTACGCCTCGCCGGCGATCAACACCCTGCTCCTGTTCCTGGTGATCATGCTCGTGTCGCTGATGGTGTCCCGGCTCTCCACCATCTGGTCGCTCATCGTAACCCTCGGCGCTATCGTTGTCTATTTCTTCGTCTACATGCTCATCTTCGAGTTCAACAACTACATCCTGACATTCTCGGCTCCCGCCTTCGGCGCTTTCCTTGCATTCCTCTCTGTCGTGGCGTACCGCACCGTGTTCGAGGAGCGCGACAAGCGGCGAATTACTGCCATGTTCGGCAAGTATGTGAGTCCCGCGGTCGTCGACGAGCTCCTGGCGAACCCGCCCGTGCTCGGAGGGGTTGACAAGGAACTGACGGTGTTCTTCTCCGATATCCGCGGATTCACGACGCTTTCGGAAAGCCTCTCCCCGCAGGAGCTGGTCAACCACCTCAACCTGTACCTGACGGCCATGACAGACCTCATCCTCGACTACAAGGGGACGCTGGACAAGTACGTCGGGGACGAAATCATGTGCTTCTGGGGCGCCCCGGTGCCCGAGGAGGAGCACGCGCTTCTTGCCTGCAAATGCGCGGTGAAGCAGATCCAGGTCCTGAACAAGATGAATGAAGGCTGGCCGCCGGAAAAGCGCCTCAGCATCGGCATCGGCCTGAACACGGGCATCATGACGGTCGGAAACATGGGCTCCATCGGGCGGATGAACTACACGCTCATGGGTGACAACGTCAACCTGGGCGCCCGCCTGGAAGGAACGAACAAGCAGTACTACACGACGATCATCATGAGCGAGTCCACCCATGCCCAGGTGAAGGACAAGGTGGTCGCCCGAGAGCTGGACAACATCAGGGTAAAGGGCAAGAACAAGCCGGTCCTCATCTACGAGCTTCTCGACGTTCCGGAGGGTCTTGAACCGCCCGCCAAGGCGAACTGAAAGGGGAGGGGCGGCCCTGGGCCTGGTCCGATGAAAACGTTGCTGCGTCTCCTGCTCCTGGGCGCCGTTCTGCTCGAGGTGGGCTGCGGGTTGCCTGATACATACTACCTGGCGCCACCGTCGGTGACGACCTTGGCCACGGGGACATCCCCGCAATTCCAATTCTCCAACCCGATCCATGATCTGAATCACGATATAAATGTCACTTTCACTGGAAACGAGATGTACTACAAATTCTACGCGAACATCAGCGACATTGACAGTAATGCCTACGATTCTACAAACGCATCAGATGCGGCATCCCAACTCACTGCGAAGGGGTTCTTCCCGGTCTGCCTCTCAACTGATCAGGTTTCAAGCAGAACGGTCCCGGTGGTTCCAATCGATTTCAGCACGGCTGCTTCATCGTCGACAGTCACTGTGACGGTGAGACCGCAATATGAATCCACGTACCAGCTCAATACCAACACGGCAGTCAATATTCGACGGGATGTTGCCCAGAGCGCCAATCCGACCCAATGCAAGACTTTTGAGAGGAACTACTTTGTCTCAAACAATTATGCAGCCGGAGGCGCAGATGCAGATGTCAGCGCTGCGCTCTATAGCGCAATGCAGCTGAGTGGCAACACCCACATCGCAATGTATGCCATGAGCTATGGCGTGATCGGCAGCTCGACTCCCTCACGATCGATTCCTGTGTATCTCGGGTACATCAGCTTCACATTTACCGCACAATAGAAGGGGCTTCGCATGTGGTTTTATTACTTCCGAGTCGGTCTCACGTACGTCACCATAGGAGTGGCGGCTGCGGTCTTTTTCTTCTTCGTGGTGAAGAAGCCCGTGCTGGGCAAGCTGTGGGGAGCCCTTATCGTGGGCCTTGTGGGTTCATTTCTGGGAGGCCTGATCGATCAGCTCTTCACACGGGTCATCGCGTATCTTTCTGACGTGAACTCGGTCAACGTCTTCTCGGCCCTTGCCACTTCGCTCCTGATGATCTGGCTTCTCTCCAAAGCCAGTTATCCACGCTAGCGGGGAGGTGGAGATGGACGGCACGATTCGGTCAAGGATTGCTCCCGGTACCAGGGTTTCGATCGTTCAGAAGGCGGATCAGCGAACCGGGCGGAGAACAGAGGGAATCGTCAGGGACATTCTCACAAGCTCCCCAACACACCCCCATGGCATCAAGGTGAGGCTTGCGTCCGGCGAAGTTGGAAGGGTCCAGGAGATCCTGACGGAAGGGGAGAGGTTATGAAATGGATCAAGGCTCCCGAAGCATTGAAGATTCATATCGAGACTCTCATGCAGGCAGTTCAATGTGAGAAACGGCCCATGTTCGGGTACCCCGCATACTTCATCAACAAGAAGATGTTCGCCGGGTTGTTTCAGGACAAGCTGTTCCTGCGCCTTTCGCCTGATCATGTCACCTCACTCGGAAAGTCCTATCCTGGGCTCTCAAATCTCGAACCTATGCCTGGCCGCCCGATGAAGGATTACTACCTGATTCCCGAGAAACTTCACATGGATCCTAAAAGGATGCCGAAAGTCCTCCAGGAGGCCGCAGAGTACTGTCGAAGCCTGCCTGCAAAGGCTAGGAAGCCGAAGAAAAAAGGCTGACTGCCACTGCGCAAGAGCTTTTGCCAGCCACTATTCGCGCAATCCATTTTACTTCCGATAATAGATATTCTGTCTACTAATTAAGTATGTCGAAAATGGCAGCAATTCAGCACACACGATCGGCCAGTATAGCCCTCCATGCCCGGGGCGGAAAAGAACAATCAGCGACTGATCGTAAGGAGAGGTTCTATGAACGGCTTCTTCAGCTGTCTGGTCGAAAGCTCCTTGTACTGCCCCGCCCCGGGCACAGCGGACAGGATCTTCCAGAGGTTGGCCGCATGCCGCGGATAACCATTTGCAAACGTCGAGCCAGCCAGGTAATAGAGGTCCTTAAAGAGCCCTGTCGAGGCAGCGTACGCCTTCAACTGGGCGCTGGCGTCCACGGCGGCAAGGAGCTCTGCCAGAGTTGAGAACTCGAACTCCGCATCATGCTCTCTGCGGTATCTCTCGATCTGACTTGTCCTGTAGACCACAGAGTACAGGAGCTGCGAGACCGACTGAGAAAACCTGCCTGTGCGATAGTAGAACCACCCGAGCTTCGCGTGCGCCGCTGCCGCAAAGGAATCGTCGAAGTTGTAGAGCACGAGGACCCTGTCCAGCCCCTTGTCAACGTAGTTCTTTTCCAGTTGTGCGCGCAACTGCAGATTTGCTGTTTGCTGGAAGCGCTTGTCATCGGCGACGATCAGGTTAAGCGTGTCTTCCATTTGCTTGTAGAGCTGCTGCAATTCAAAGAGATTTACGAGCTTATACAAAATTTCATACTGCTGATCGGGAATGTAAAAGGACTTTCTCAGGTCGTATGCCTTTTGATACTGTCGCTGGGCAAGAGATGCTTCTCCTTCTTCCATGTACACGTCGCCAATCGCAGCTTCAGCTTCCGGGAAGATTCCTGCCCCTTCGATCGCGGACTTGTACAGTTGAAGGGCCCTGCCGAACTCCTTCTGGGCGGCGGCGGTGTTGCCCTGCTCGTAGATGAGCCAGTACTTGTTGGAACTGTCGGCAAGGGCCGTCACGGAGCACAGTGCTGAGATGAGAACGATGAGGATCCAGGCCCTTGATCTCATCGCAGGTACGACCTTTCGTCCATCGCCTACCAGCGCGCGCTCATCACCAGATCCTGCGTCGTGGTCATAACGTCCTTGATGGTCGTCTTGTAGGTGAGTGTTTTCTTGTCCGCGGAAAGGGTCCCGAGAGTAGAATCCTGGATCGGCTTGGGAGCCTCCACGACGAACGACAAGTCGTACCCGTCGAAAAGGGTCTCCAGCATCCTCTTGCTGTCATCGCTGAGAGGCTGCGGCGGCGTCTTGGCCACGACCTGTGAGAAGGTTCGGCGCGACCCGTCGGTCCCCCATTTCAGGTCCGCATCACTGAACGCATCGACTTTCGCCAGGGCATCGAGGGAGTCAAAGGAGATCTCCGCACGGATCGTGATGTCCTTCTCGTCCTCGAACTTGTCGAAACGCGTGAGCCGGACCTTGCCGTTCGAAGGGGCGAGCGACCTTTCGAAATCCGACCTCGAGACGGGCAGAGGGATCGCCGATCGTCCTGTCGATGACACCCCGAGGTCCGCGACGAGCTGGGAAATGCGGTAGGTAAGCTGGAGGGTGCCTGATCCGTTGTCCCGGATCGTCAGCCTGCTGTCAATGCCGATGCACGAGCTGAGGAGAGCGACTGTGAAGCAGAGGACGACGAGCTTTCGCATGGGGCTTCCTTTGTGCGTACTATACCGGAATCGGGTGGAAATTGCCAGTTGCGGCGGGAAAAACACGGACGCGCGCCGGGGTTTTCACTCCCCTGCCCTGGATATCTCCCCTATGAGTTGGCGATTCTCCGATTGTACCAGTTCTTCGCCTTGCGCTTCGTGAGCTGTTCTTCGCGGTGAGCCCAGTAGTACTGGAGAGTCCGCGAGTTCTCGCAGGAATGGCAGATGGCCTTGCCCGAGCGGAACTCTTTCTGGGGAAGCCACTTCCCGCATCGCTCGCACTTGCGTTCGTTCGCGTGCGGGTCCCGCGCGTCGTTGAGGAAGTAGTAGCTCGAGCGGATTTTCATGAGGTTGCGATGCGAGACCTGGCCCGTATTGAGCCAGTGGTGGATCGTCGACTGGGTGCGCTGGAACATCCGCGCAAGGTCGGACTTGGTCATGCCCCACGTCGACATCATCCAATCGAGCATCTCACGAACTGGAGGATCCTCCGGCAATTCTCCTGGCATTGCACCTACCTCGTTACGTTCCTTATCGGCAACGTACAGCCATTTTCTTGAATGTCATTCCCACTCAATGGTGGCCGGCGGCTTGCTGGAGACGTCATAGACGACGCGCCCGATCTCGGGGATACGGTTCGTGATGAGAGAAGAGATCTCGAGAAGGTCCGTCATGCCCATGGGATAGACATCGGCGGTGATGGCGTCCAGCGACGCCACCGCCCGCAGGGCAAGGACGTGACCGTACCGCCGCATGTCACCCGAGACACCGACGGACCTCACGGGGAGGAGGACACAGAAGGCCTGCCAGATCCTGTCGTACAACCCCCGCGACCTGAGCTCCGTGAGGAAAAGCAGGTCGGCGCGGCGAAGGAGCTCGCACTTTTCCCTCGTGACCTCACCCAGGATGCGGACCGCGAGGCCGGGCCCGGGAAAGGGATGGCGTGAGACGATTCGCTGCGGCAGCCCCAGCTCCAGGCCCAGCGCGCGCACCTCGTCCTTGTACAGCGAGCTGAGGGGCTCGATGATCAGGCCCCGCTGGCGCGCGGCTTCCACGAGGGGTGAGCGCACGTTGTGGTGTGTTTTGATCACATTCGCCTTGTTCCCCACTCCCCTTCCTGATTCGATGAGGTCCGTGTAGAGGGTCCCCTGCGCGAGGAAGGAGTCCTCGATGCCCAGCTTCGCGATCTCCTCCTCCTGCACCTTCATGAACAAATCGCCGATGATCCGCCGCTTCTGTTCCGGATCCGCGACCCCGGCAAGCCCCGCGTAGAACTGTGCGGATGCATCGATGACGTGCACATGCCGTGCACCGAGCCCGGCAAGGCTCTCCCGCACCTCCTCCGATTCGCCCTGGCGCATCAGCCCCGTGTCGATGTACATCAGATGGACCTGGTCGCCGGGAAGGCTCTTCAGGAGGAGGGCAGCGACGACGCAGGAATCGACTCCGCCTGAAATAAGAAGCACGACCTTTCTCGAACCAACTCGCTGCACAAGCTGCTCCCGCTCGGTGGAGAAAAAGCTCCGCATGTTCCACTCCCGGCGGGCGCCGCTGATGTCGATAGCGAATGCCTCCAGCACTTCCATGCCGTACTGACAGTGGCTTGCCTCCGGGTGGAACTGGACGCCCCAGGTGCGCCGTTCCTCGTTCACGAACGCCGCGGGCAGGTTGTTGTCAGATCGGCCAATCGCGCTGAAGCCATCGGGGAACCGTGTGACCGAATCACCGTGGCTCATCCAGGAGAGAAAGGCCGTATCGGGAACGCGGTTAAAAAGGGCGGTGTGGCCGGTCAGCGTGACACGGGCCCTGCCGAACTCCTTGCGTCCCAGCGGCTCCACTTTTCCCCCATGGTCCGCAGCGATTCGCTGAAATCCGTAGCAGATCCCGAGAAGCGGCACCCCTTGCTCGTAGATCCGGCGGTCCACTGAGGGCGCCCCGGGCTCGTAGACCGAGTAGGGGGAGCCGGAGAGGATGATGCCCCGGGTTCCCTCCATGGGCAGCTCTTCCAGCCGGGCGTCGCCCGGAGCGACCTCGCTGTACACGCCCAATTGACGGATCCGGCGGCCGATGAGCTGCGTGCTCTGGCCGCCGAAATCGAGGATGAGGATCTTGTCCATCAGGATTCGAGCTCCCTCCGCAGCGTCTCGAGGCTCCGGGCATGGGTGTCGGCGATCGCGCGGGCACGGTCCGCCGCGATTCCCGTGTAGTGGGCCGGGTCGGAGAAGAAGGTGACCGCGTCCATTCCTCGAGTCGCCGCGAGCTGCCGGGAAAGCATCGTCCAGAGACCGGCATCCCGCTTCAGCACGTCGGCCAGCCGCTCTCCGGTTTGCTCGGCCTTCAAGGTCGCCGAACGGATCTTCTCATGCGCATCGGGATCGCCGCCCAATCCAACGAGGATGTACACCGACTCGGAATATACCAGGTCGCCGCCCCGCGAGATATTCTCCGCCATCCGCGCCCTGTCGACCTTCAGGGAGCTGAGAACGGAGCGCATGCGGTCAACGGCAAACGCGAAGCCGGCAAGGTACTCGGGCACGAATCTCGAAGACGCTGAGTTGGTGAGATCGCGCTGGTGATCGGAGATCTGGTCCATGAAGAACGTGCCCACGCGCGGGGAGAACGCCTTCCAGAGGCTCTTCACGTGCTCGGAGTTCCACGGGTTTCTTTTCTGAGGCATTGTCGATGAGCCCACCTGGGTGGCGGAGAACTCTTCCCGCACTTCGCCGATCTCCGAGCGCTGGAGGTTGCGCAGGTCATCCGCAAGGTTGGCGATCACGCCGAAAGCGACGTTGATCTCCAGCAGGAGCCTCAACAGGTACTCGGGCTCCACCAGCTGTGTGGAGTGCTCGGAGGGGATGAGGTCGAGGCCCTCCAGGAACTCGCGCTCCAGTCGAAGCGGGTCCTTCACGAGCAGAGACGTGGCGTTGTACGCGCCGACGGCGCCGGCCAGCTTGCCGCGGAGGTCCACCGTCCGATCCCGTATCCGGATGATCGATTCCCCGAGACGCGACACGTACTCCGCGAGGGCGAAGCCGAACGTCAGGGGCACGGCGTGCTGACCGTGGGTCCTCCCGATCTGCGGGGTGTCCGCCTCCTCCCGACAGCGACGAATGAGCTCGCCCTCAAGCTCGCAGAGCAGGGGCAGGATCACGCCCCGCAGGGCATCGCGGAATCGGAGCGCCGAAGCGGTATCCAGGATGTCCGCCGAGGTAGCACCCAGGTGCAGGAGAGGTCTCACCTGCTCGGGCAGACGGCGTTTCAGGACATTCACGAGGGCGCGGATATTGTGCTGGGTTTTTTCTTCCTCCGCATAGACCTGGTCGGGATCGATCTCCTCCGCAGCCCTGTCCAGGGCTGCGGAGAGCCCGGGGTCGAGTTCCGTCAGGGGCGCCTGGCGCAGGAGTGCCTTGAGCAGTGCCACCTCCACCCGCGCGCAGGTGCGGATGACGGCCTCCTCACCGAGCCGCGCACTCAGCGCGCCGAAAAGCTTCGGACTGGAGACGGAATAGCGGTGATCCAGCGGGGAAAGGTTGAGGAAAATTCCGCGCGGCTCCATCACGGCTCAGGTGACCCCTTCAGCGCTTCGATAGAGTTTCTCGGCCTCCTGCACCTTGTCCCCGACCAGGGACTCCAGCTTCAGCATCTCTTTTTTCAAGTCCCCGATGATCCGGGTCACCGCCTCGGCGGAGAACCTGTTGTCCTCCACGACCGAGCCGATGCTCTCGATGGTCCCCGTGACCGCCCGGTTGGCTCCCAACTGGTCCTTCACCGACCGCGACAGCCCATGGATGAACCCGGCGTATGCGCCCAGGTCATGCGCAATCACATCGAAGATCTTCCCCGCCTCCCGCGAAGATTCCCCTCCCCTCTCGATAACGGTCTCGATCTGGCGCACCCACTTGCTTACCTCGCTCGCCGTCTCCGCGGACTTTTCCGCGAGCTTGCGGATCTCATCTGCCACGACGGAAAATCCGCTCTGCTCGTCGCCCGTGCGGGACGCCTCGATCGCCGCGTTCAGGGCGAGGAGGTTGGTCTGGTCGGCAATGTCGTTGATCCTCGCGAGTGCCGTCACCATCTTGTCCACGACCTCGTGGATCCCCAGGATCTCCTCGATGACCTTCTGCACGATCGTATTCCCGCTCTCAGAGAACTGAGCGGTCGTTCCGATCGTGGAGGCGGACTTTTCCGTTGACTGGGAGATGCTCTCCATTGCCACCTGGAGCTTCTCCGCCGCAGCGGTGACCTCCTCGATTCCCGCGGCCTGGTTTTGCGCGCCGTCGGACACGGTGGTGGAAATATCGCCCAGCTTGTTGATGAGCTGGTGGAGATTGAAGATGGAGGCAGTGACGATGTCCATCGTCATCTTGAGCCTGCGGCTTGCCCTGAGAAGGTCCTCCGTGATGAGATTTTCTCTCAGCGCCGAGGAGTAGCGGTGGCAGGACAGGGCGGCAAGAGCTCCCACCAGGGTGTTGAGAAACGGGATCACCAGGAGGGTGAAGGCGATCGTGCCGGGAAAATGAAGGATCGCGTAAATGACCGATATCGCAGGAACCAGTACCGCGGATGCCGTGGCAAGGATGCATTCGCGCAGGGACATTCGGAAGGAGGCAAGAAGGGCGACGCTCACGCAGAACCCTTCCAGCACGAAAAGGGACGCGAGCGCGGGGATGATACTCTCACGCGACAACGCGAAGAGCGCCATGACGGTCATGCCCGCGGTATCCAGGATCAGGGCAGGGGCGAAAAGGGCCGTGGTGGAGACCTTGCGGTGGGAGAATACGACGAACGTGAGGGACAGCGCGCCCATCAGGGCGAGAACCGATGCGTCGGCGATTGCCGCCGCCCAGCGGCCTTCCGCCGCGGCCAGGGCGAGGACGAGCGTCGTGGCCCCGAGCCGCACGGCGATGGCAGCGCCGTCTGCCAGCTTTCGCTGGTCCTCGGTGATCTGAGCCAGACTTTTTACTCCCCGCATGTCTCCTTTGTAGTTGAAAGACACTGGTTTGTAAAGCAATCAGAGAGCGTGGTACACTGATGTCGATGCCCACGACCGACTATGGGGCGATGCTCGACCAGGCCCTCGAGGCGGGCCGGCGCAGGGACTACCGGCGCGCCGCCGGACTTCTTGCCCGCATCGTGGGAAGCACGGACCAGTTCCCCCAGGCTCAGTTGTACCTGGGCCGCGCCTACCACGCCCTTGGAGAGTATGCGAACGCCGCCCAGGTACTCAACTTCTATGTCCGCACGCATCCCGATTCCCTCTCGGGTCATTTTTTTCTCGGACGCGCCTATCTCGGGATGGAGGAATATGGCCTGGCCGTCCGGCACCTGAAGCGGGCGGTCGAGCAAGACCCGTCCTTCTCCCCCGCATACGGTCTGCTGGGGCTCGCCTGCCTGAAGGCGCGCCGGCCGGACAAGGCGATCTGGTGGTTTGCCCGCGCCCTGGAAGTCGACCCGCAGAACAAGCGACTTCAGGTCGGCTACCTCAACACCGCCCTCGTCCTGGCCATCCGCCTGTTCTTCCGGGGCGACCTTGTCGACGCGGCGCGGCTGTTCAACGAGGTGCTCGAACAGCGGCGGGCGAGCATTCTCCCCCATCTCTACCTTGCGGCGATCTACAGGGAGCTCGGCAAGGGCAGCCTCGCCCTGTATCACATGGATGCGGCATCCCGGATATCGCCGCAGGACCCGTACCTCCACCTGCAGAAAGCGGTGGTCCTGCTTTCGCAGGGAGACAAGGCCGCGGCGGCGGACGAAATCCGAACCGGGACCAGACTCCTCAAGTCCAGCGTCTCGCCGGGCGGCTCTCCTGCCGAAGTGCTGCGCTTCATCACGGTGAACCTTTTCCGGGAGGGCCGCTATCGGGAAGCGGTATTCTACGGCGGGAGACTCCTTCGGGGGACGTACAAGGATTCCCAGATGCACGCCCTGGTGGCCGAGGCCTATCGAAACCTGGGAGACCGGGTGAAGGCGAAGAATCATTATCTGCGTGCCATAGAAGGCGACAAGGCGTCCCTCGAGCTGCGCTACGGCCTCCTCGCCGTGCTGTGGGAGCTCGGTGACTATGACAACCTCATGCGGGAAGCTGCCCGGATCCTCCAGCGGGACCGCACGGACGGCCCGGGACACTACTTCCACAGCCTCGCACTGTCGCGCACGGGCGCCGCGATCGAGCAGGTTCTCGCGGAGCTGCAGGAGCAGATCAAGGTGCGTGGACCGGACCCGGTGCTGATGGCGGAGCTCGCCGCCGCGTATGCCCGGGCAGGCCTCCCCGAGCTGGCCGAGGGCTGGTACACGCGGTCAATGAAACTGAACCCGCCGACCGCCGAGATGCTTCTCGCCCTGGGGAATGTCTACGAGAGCCTTGGGAAGACCGACCGTCTCGGCGAAGTCTACAGCCGCTACCTGGAGATCCAGCCCGACGATCGCCGCACGCGTCGCCGGCTTGTCCGTCTCCTGCTCGAGCAGGGGGCCTTCGAGGCTGCGGCAGGACAGATTTCCCTGCTCCTGCCCGTCGAACCTGGAAATGTCCGACTGAAAAGCGCCCTTGCCGTCTGCTATCGACGCACGGGGAAGTACGCCGAGGCACTCATTCTCATCCGGGAGCTCCTCACCGATGCACCTTCCTCCGTCGAGCACATGAAGGCCGCCGTCTACTGTCTGGATCGAATGGGCGCGCGCGCGGTGGCCCTGAAAGCGCTCGCCAGCTTCATGGCGGAGCACGGCGAATCTCTCTCTCTTGTGCTCATGGGCGGAGTCCTGCAGTACCAGGAGAATGCGTTTGACAAGGCGGCGGAGACATTCCGCAAGGCGGTGTCCCTCTCGCCCACCGACTGGAGGGCCAACCGGAACCTGGGGATGGTCTACCGAAGGATGGGAAACGACCTGTTCGCAGAGAAGTTCCTCCAGAAGGCCCGGGAATACGAGGCGGCGGCGCGGGAGGGCGCGGCTCCCTGAGCGTCACGCCGAGCGCAGCTTCGCTTCTCGTTGCGGAGTGCCGAAATCCGACTATACTATCGGGTGGAAAGGAAGGAGAAGACCGGGATGAAAGCAAAAGCGCTGGAGTTGTTCAAAGCCTATACTGACGGTCAGCTGCCGAGCGAGGGGGCGTACATCGTGTCCTCCTTTCTCGACGAGAACTCCTCGTACTCACGGTACGAGGTCGTCGCCTACAGCGGGGTAAAGTCGATCTACCTCACCGAGGAAGGCCTCACCTTCCAGACCGATGGAAACAAGCTCTTCGTTCTCTCCGAGCCTCCCTCCTACGCTCACAAGGCCACCGAGCCCTTTCGCAGAACCGCAAAGGAGCAGATACCGCTTCGCTTCTCAGAGCTGGAGATCCTCTCGACGCGCAACCAGACCAAGGTGATGGTGAGCAAGACCCCTCTGATGACCTACGGCTCCTTCACGATCCTGAAGCCCAGCGGCATCAACTTTTCCTTCATCTTCTACAACGAGCCGGACGTTCTTGAGACCGTGGGAAAGTTCTTTGCCACGACCCTGAACAAGGAGGCGGCCGTGCCCAAGGTTGAATCGGAGAAGGCAAGCGAACTCGTCGTCGAAGGCCTGAAGAAGTTCACGATCTGGAATAAGTAAATTCAGGTTCAGAAACAGAAACGGCCGGTGTGACCCGGCCGTTTTTTTCTCAGGAGAAACCGCCTGAATGACGCCGAGTACGTCGTCGCGCTAGTTTCCGCTCTTCTCGATCATGATCTGGGCAACTGCGAGCTTGGAAAGCGGGACCTGGTACGGCGAGCAGGACACGTAGTCCAGCCCGGCCTCCATGCAGAACCGGATATTATCGGGTACCGCGCCGTGCTCCCCACAGAGCCCGACTTCGAGGTCCGGCCTCGTCATTTTCCCGCGCTTCACGGCCAGCGCGATCAGCTCGCGGACCTGAGGATTGAGGTACTGAAAGGGATTGCCCTCCAGGAGGTCGAACTGGGTGTAGTCCGGCATAAATGTGTTGAAGTCGTCGCGGGACAGCCCGATTGTCGTCTGGGTGAGATCGTTCGTCCCGAATGAGAAGAACTGGGCGTAGTGCGCGAGATCCCCCGCGCCAAGGGCCGCGGCGGGAAGCTCGACCATGGTGCCGATCTTGTAGGGCGCGGGCTTCGCCTTGAAGCTCTCCCGCACTTCCCGCTCCACGTCGATCAGGCCGCGGATGTGCTTCCCCTCAATCTTCTTGCCGTAGATGATCAGCTTCAGCTCGTTTTCGTTCATGATGATCGGGATCATCACCTCCGGCTCGACATGCACGCCTTCCTTCTTCAGTGCGTAGACCGCCTCGAAGATAGCCCGGACCTGCATTTCGTAGATCTCGGGATAGGACACGGCGATTCGGCAGCCGCGGTGGCCGAGCATCGGGTTGAACTCGTGAAGAGCCTCGCTGCGAGCCCTCACGTCCTTCTCCGCGACGCGCTTGGAGCCCTTCTTGCCGACGTTCAGGTAGTTCATGAACCGCTCGAGCTCCTGGTCGTTGTGCGGCAGGAACTCGTGCAGGGGAGCGTCCAGCAGCCGGATGATCACGGGGTAGCCCTCCATGATCTTCAGCAGCTTATAAAAATCCGCCTTCTGCATGGGGAGAAGCTTCTGGAGCGCCTTCTTGCGCTCCTCCAACGAATCGGAGAGCACCATTTCCCTGAAGACATTGATGCGCTTGTCTTCGAAGAACATGTGCTCCGTGCGCACGAGTCCGATGCCCTTGGCCCCGAACTTGCGCGCCAAGGCAGCATCGCGGGGCTTGTCAGCGTTGGCCCGCACGTGGAACCCCGAGACGAACTTCTCCACGAGATCGAGGAAATCGAGCATGCCCGATTCCTCGGGATCAGGTTCGATGAGCTCGGCCTTGCCGAGATACAGGGAGGGCGCCCCGTAGAAGGGAACGTTCAGAGTCACGTAGTCGCCTTCCTTGATGACGTGCTCGCCGATGGTCGCCCGGTTTCCCTTGATCCTCATGTTGGGCTTCACGAGGGAGACCTTCCCGTATTGGCGCGCGACAACCGAGGCGTGCGCCGAGTAGCCACCTTCCGTGGAAAGGACCCCCGTTGCCACTTCGATGGCCTTGACATCTTCGGCAAAGGAGGACACGAGGCAGAGGATGAGCTTCGTGTCATGTCCCTTCTGCTGCGCGAGCTTGTGGGCTTCCAGCAATCCATCGGTAGAGAAGTAGATGCGGCCGATCGCCGCGCCCGGGGCGCCGGTGATGCCGCCGGTGAGGCACTTCATCCCCTTCACCGACGTGAAGTCGATGATCGGGTGGAGAATCTCGTTGAGCTGTCCGGGCTTGATCTGCTTCACAACGTAGGTATCGTTGACGATCTTCCGCGAGTGGAGGTTCAGGAGGAGGCGGATGTCGGCCTGGGTGGACTTCGTCATGACAGAGCGCTGATCGATCAGCCAGAGCCTCTTGTTTTCGACGGTGAACCGGATCGAGCGGATCTCCTTGAAATGGTCTTCCACCGTGTGCGCGATCTTCTCCAGCTCCGCGTGGTAGTTCTTCGCGATGTTGGCGATGTCCGAACCGCTGGTTCCGATGGCGTTGAACTTGTTCTGGAAGTATTCCCCCTGGATCGCATCGTCCCCGGTGACGATGTTGCGGGTATAGAACTGGCCGTTCAGCGAGTCCTTGCCGTAGTTCCCGTACACCATGGGCTGAATGAGGAGCCCCGTGTCTTCCTGGTTCTGGTCGTTGATGGAGAGCAGATGGCTGATGCGCTTCAGCGCGATCTCCAGCTGGTCGAACGGGTCCCCGAAAAAGCCTTCGGGGAGCATTTTCGTGTAGCGCGCCAGGCTCGCCTTGCGCTTCTTCGCATCCATCTCCGAGTTCAGCTCCGCATCGAGCTCCTTGATGGCCTGCTTGAGGGCCTTGGCTTCCTTTTCCTTGTTCTCGATCTCCGCGATCGACATTTCGATCTCGAGGCTTCCGCGCGTGAGGAACTGCACCTCGTGCCAGCCGAAGTTTTCCCCGACGTAGCGGTTGAACCCGGGCAGCGTCTTGTCCGTGAGCCCGAAGTTGTGCAGCGTCGGGTAGGAGGCGATGACGAGGTTCGGGCTGACGACCACCTTCACGAGCATCGGGTTGTCCACATTGCCGAAGGTCTTCCCGGTCAGCTTCGCCAGGCGCTCGAACCACGACCGCAGCGCCGCCCAGATGTCGTAATCGCCGAGGTGTGCGGCGACGTCCGCGTCGATGATGAACCCGGGAAGTATCGGCAGGTCGAGATCGGCAAGCTCCATTGCCAGGCGACCCCGGATGCCGATTCTTTCGAGGATCTGGGGCTTCGTATTCGCTTCACCCTGGTCAAAGAAGTGGATGTTCTTCTTCATGTATGTCCTTCCCTTTCGAGCCTAGAACAGGTTCAGGATCGCGCCGACCTGCGCCTTGAGGAACGCCTCGAACATGTGGCTGGCGCCTTGCTTGAGGTAGCGCTGGAGCTTCGCCACGTCGCGGATGTCGTCCCCCGCGACGGCGATCATGATCGCGCTCCCGTGCTTCACCTTCCCCCACTTGAAGAGGGTGTTGATGTCGTGAATCCTCTCCCCCTCGTAGAAGACGTACACTTCGAGGCCCGCGTACTTCGTCGTGTAGCTCTGGATGATCTTCTTCCAGGCTTCCACGTTGCCGTTGTGGAACAGCTCGTTGGTGACGGGGATGGAGTACATCGGCGTCATCTTTTTCGGCGCGCCTGACGGCGCCGCAGGCACCGCGGGTGCCGCAGGGGCCGCAACAGGTGCTGCGGCGGCACTTGCCGCCGATTGGTACGCCGGCAGGGTCGCCACCGACGGCACTGCGGCCTCGGCGGCCGCAAGGAGAGACGACGCCTTTGCCGCGCGCGGGCCGGGCTTCCTGCCCCGCCGGACGGGAGCGGGAGCCGCAGCCACCACGGGTGCGGGCTTCTTAAAAACGAAGGTGCCCTTGGTGAGAGCGGGCGGGGTTTTCGCCTTGCCGCCTTCCATGAGCGTGATGAGCTGCGAGATGGCGGTGTCGTACTTCTTGTCCCCGTTCGTGCCGGCAAAGGCGCCGGCGAATACTGTCACCAGCTCGTTTCTCTTCAGGCTTCTCACGCCTTCCCAGTGGGCGCGGTTCTTGGGGTTGACGACGACGACGCCGAGCTCGGGGTGGAAATACACGACCACCACGTCGACCCCCCGCCACGTCCCCACCGTCGCCACCAGGCCATCGAAGGCATCGAAGCTCTCCGCGAGGTTGTGCGACCTGCAGGCGTAATGGTATTTGTCAACGAGTATGGCATTGAGCGTCGGCATGACCTGCCGGGGCTCGATCGACTTGTCGGCGAGACACTCGCTCAAGGTATCCGCGATGTTCCGCTTCGATTCGAACTCCCCGATGACCCGTGAGATGAACTTGAAATGCCTGAGGGAGCGGTTGAAACCGTCCCGCGTGGCGAGCTCATCGAAAGCATGGACTTGTTCCGGCATTTGTTTTTTCCCCTCTGACCGTAAATGAAAATGGTGACCCCCGGAGGGGTCACCATTCAAATCCCCGCGTGCTCAGATCTCTCTCAGCCCGACGTCCTGGGACCCCTTGCGAGGTCTCCCCCTCTTCGCCGCCTTGGCCGGCGGCCGGCCCCGGCGCCGCCGCGTGACGTCGACGACGCCCTGCTCGGCAGCCTTTGTCGCGGCCGGAGCGGCGGGAACGTTCAGCATATCCAGATACTCCGACTTCTTGCCTTCCGCGGGCGGAGTCTCTTCGGGCACGGTTGCCGCGAAGGACTGCGCGATGTCCGCGCGGACCGTTGAACGGCGGCGCGAGAAGGAGGCGAATGCCGCGTCCTGGAATCCCTTGGAGACCCCGTAGAGAAACTCGTTGAGGACGTTCGCCATACCGTCCAGCGTGGCCTTCTTCCTCTTGATCGAGGTGATGTTCACGTCGAGCAGAAGCCCCGGCTGGATGTGGTAGGGGTTGATGAGATATTCGAACCTCAGGAACTGCTTCTCCAGGAAGCTCACCCTCTCCTCGATGACCCGGCGCTGGATCGGGTAGCGGTACCCGTACAGCTTCTGCAGCTTGTCACGCATCAGGATGATGCGCCGCTTCAGCTCGTCCTTCTCCGAGATGTAGGTGCGGTTCATCCGCTCCACGTCCGTGTCGCCCGGCTTGATGAACGTGACCTCGCTCCAGCTCTTCTCGATGTCCTCGTACAGGGGATCCCCGGTCTTCGCCTTGATCCGCCTCTTGATCTTGCCCTTCAGCTTGCGGGAGAGGTCCTCGAAATCGACGACGCCCTTCATGAACTTGGAGTCCTCGTAGACCATCTCGAGGACGTCCCACACGTGCAGCACCTCCACCTCGAAGCTCTTCGCCTGCACGTCGTACGACTTGCGCTCCTCCAGGAGCTGGGCCTGGTCGTAGTACTTCAGGCGGATGGCGTAGCGCTCGTCGGGCAGGTGGGCATCATCGGTGTCCTCGTACTCGCGCAGGATGAGCTCGCGCGCGTTCTTGAGGTTCTCCACGTGCTGGTACCCCATCTTCGACGTGTCGAGGATGGACGTGATCGAGTTGATCGCGGTGTTGAAGCCGCGGTTCCTGATGTTTTCGATGTCGATGATCCGCTTCAGGTTTTCACGGATGTTCACGGGGTCGTATTCTTCGGGATCGATCTCGGCGCGGAGGCCTTCGATCTTGTCCATGAGCGCCTTTGCGAAATAGCTGTAGCGCTTGGACCGGGGGTCGTCCTTGTCATCAGAGGTGAACTTCTCCACCCTCTTCATCTTCTCGAACAGGATCTCCCCGTCGCTGAGCTCTTCACGCCCTTCGTCAACGACCTGGTCCTTCAGCTTCTCGATCTCCTTGTCGATCAGGTCGATGATGTTCTTGGAAATGAGGTCCTTCACAAGGAACTCGACAGTGACCTGATAGTGGAAAATCGGGCTGATGAGCTCGGAGTCCAGGATGTTCACCGAGAGCTTCACGTCGGTGACCGTCTTCGGCTTGTACGCGCTGTCCTTGAACGAGCACTTCACGATGGAGTAGGCGTTCTCACCGCGGATGAACGCGCCGACGTCCGTCTTCTGGCGGAGCAGGGAGTTGGTCACGTTCTCCAGGTCATTCACGCCCCTCTGGATGTGCCCCTGGAGGTGGCCGTACATGTTGACGATGGATTTCTCGATTTCACCCGTGTTGAACTTGTCGATTCCTCCGACCTGGTCCAGCAGCGCCGCGATCTCCTTGGGCGTGTAGCGGGCGAGGGCCTTCATTTCCTCTTTGTCAATGAAGTTGCGGACCTTCTTCACCATTTCGTCTTCCGAGGTCACGATGAAGCGGTTGAACATGTTCTGGTAGTTCTGGTTGAAGTAGTTGTACAGCTTCTCCTTGATGCCGCCCATGACGTCGAGTTTCTCGACGACATCCTTGGGGAGCTTCGAGGCGATGTGATTCATGACCTTGTCGACTTCTTCACTCATGAGGAGATCGACCTCGGCCTGCTGATCCCGGAACTCCTGGGCGAGCGAGTTTCGCGAACCAACGGCGCTCGGCTTTTCCGGATGGAACACATTCGGGCTTTTCGGAAGGTCAATCGCAGCCATAGTTCTCTCCTTTTCTCAGTTTACTCAAACCTAGTAGACCATAAAAGCCTATCACTGTAAAGCACTTTTTTCGCTCTTCCATTCTATCCAAATTTAGTGCATTCTACAAGTAAATTATCGAAAGAGGGGGCCGCAATGAGAGCTTGGAAACGCGTTCTGGCCGCACTGGCGTTTGCGCTCGTCCTCGTCTCTCCGATCCTGGCCGATACCCGCAAGGACAACATCGACGTCATCATCGCGCTGGACAGGTCCCTCTCCATGGAAAATAAGGTAGGCGCGGTCAAGTCCTGGGTCAACTCTTTTATTATCGACCAGCTCCTCGTCCCAGGCGACTTCCTCACCGTTGTTGCGTTCTACGGAAAGGCCGACATCATCTTCTCCCAGGTCGTCAAGGACGACGCCGACAGGAAATCCGCAAAGGCGGTTATATCCCAGATCCGGGGCAATGGGCGGTTCACGGACATCGGCAATGCCCTCGACGTGGTCAAGACGCAGCTCGCCGAGAAGGAGAAGGACGGGCGCGAGAAGTACGTCCTTCTTCTCACCGACGGGATTCAGGAGGCTCCGCCGACGAGCAAGTACTGGTCGAAGAACGGCGTCTTCAACCACGAATTCCTGGCGAACACGAAGACCATCCAGCAGAAGGGCTGGAAGGTCATGATCCTCGGGATTGGCATCGACACGGCGGCCAAGGACCTTGCGAAGGAACTGCAGGGCTCCTACTCGGAGATCACGAACAAGCTCACTCCTGAAACCATCACCCAGAAGGCGGGGGCCCTCTTCGGGATGCCCGCGATCGAGGGACCGGTGACGGTGAGCCCGATTGGGGTCGACGGCTCCAGCCGGATCTCCTTCGTCCTGAAGCCCTCCGGTCTGGCCGGCGATATGCGCATCACCGTCAGCGGCCTGGACGCGCAAGCGGGGACACGGACGATCCCCGGGCTCCTGTCCGCTCCGCTCTCCCTTACGGTGAAGAAAGATGGGACAACCGCGGTGAGCATCCCGGTCCATTTCCCGCCCGTCCTCCAACCGGGCACCACCGCGGGAACGCTCACCTTTTCTTTTGGCTCGACGGAGCGGTTCTCCCCCGCCCAGGTCCCTGTTTCCCTGCATGTGATGGGCTGGGTGCAGAGCAACATCATCCTCTCCGCCGCGGCCCTCCTTGTGCTCCTTCTCCTCGCTGCCCTCGTTGCTTTCCTGATCTGGCGGCTGACCCGGGGGAAGCCGGTACGCTTCGCCGTGTTGATCGAAGACACGCCTGTCCAGGATGAAGTGATCTCACTGCGAGCGGGACACGATCTGTTCCTCAACGATACCTCGTCCGTCTTCTCCATGGCGACGAAGCGGACCGGCAAATCGGTGGCGAAGTTCTCGTTCAAAGACGGGAAGGTCACCCTTGGAGTCCTCAAGCAGGATCGATTCCCGAAATTGAAGGAGCTCCCGCCGGATGCGCGGGGGAAAACGTTCGTCCTGCGCTCGGAGGCGGGCAAGAATCTCAGCCTGAAGGTACAGTCGAAGGAAAGGAAGAAATAGACTGGGAACGACGGCTGTCTTTCTTTTCGACGTCGGGCCTGCGCAGGAAATTCCTGGTTTCGACGAGGACTACCACTTCTCGCTCCTCCCCTTCTGGGGAAATCACTGCCTTGCGGATTTCCTCATCGGCGCGTTCGGCTCTCCCGCAGAAGCGGACGTGACGCTGATCCTCGAGGATGCGGCCCGTGACACGGCCCTCGACCTCTCGTCGCGCTGGAAAAAGCCGGTGGCCCGGGTCCACGTGCTGGAAGACGGGCTTGCGGGCATCGTGCGGCTGATCGAGGGCACCGAGGCGGACCGAGTGGTCATCGCCTCCACCTCCTGCGTCTTCCTCGCCGATACGGGGCGCCTCCGCGAACTGATCCAGGAAACAGGCGACCACGTCGTGAAGCTCTCGGTCGCCCGAACTCCTGTGGAAGTCTACATCTCCAGGCGCGAGCATCTTGCCCGGCTTCTGAACGGAGCGGCCGAACACGAGACTGTGAGGAGAAGGCTGCGCGAATCCCTTTTCGACGGGGTCCTGCACGATGCAATCGAGCTGATCGTGGACGTGCCGGGGGAGATCCTCTTCCAGAACGACCTGATGGAGTACTACGTGAACAACATCTGGGTCGTCGCCAACTGCGAGAGCAAGCGGTTCCATGCCGCGCTTTCGCGCCTGCCGGAGCTCGCCGACAAGGGCGCGGAGTCGCACATTGGAGAGAAGGGATCCATCCGCAATTCCTGGCTCGCGTCCGGCGTGGAGGTCGAGGGAACCGTGGAGGATTCGATCCTGTTCCCCAACGTCGTCGTCCGCCGCAACGCGCATGTCTCGCGCGCGGTCGTTCTCAACGGGAACCGCATCGGATCGGGGACGGAAATCCAAAGCGCCCTCATCCTCCCCTTCACAGCGGAGATCCCGCGCCCGACTCCGAACATCGGGGACAACTGCGCCATCGGCGCGCGGGCTTCGACTATGAAGAATGCGGACTTTCCGACCCATATCCGCAACGGGATCGCGGTTGTCGGCGTCAACGCGGACATTCCCAACGGATTCAAGGCGGAAGCGGCAACCTTCATCGCCCCGGGCGTGCCTTCGAGCGTGCTGCGAAAGCTCAAGGTCCTCCGCAAGGGCAGCAGCGTTCTCAAGAATCGACCCGTGACCCCGGCAGGCGCCGGCAACGGGTCCGGGGAGATGCCGTGAAGGAACTCCAGGCGGCAATAGATTTCCTCAAGCGCACACAGCGGTTCATCATCACCGCGCACGAGACGCCGGACGGGGATGCCATCGGCAGCGAGTGCGCGATGCTGCGGTCGCTGCGCTGCATGGGCAAGGACGCGGTCATACTGAATGCCGACCCCACGCCCCGCAACCTGGCCTATCTGGACGAGGACAGCATCGTGGGCGTATTGGAGAACGAGGGGAAGCTTCCCGGGGATATCGCGGAGTTCTCCCTCCTTATCCTGGACACCAACGACGTGCACAACATCGGGCAGGTTGCCACGCTCGTTCTGCCGCGTGTGCGGGAACACTTCATCATCGATCACCACGAACGGGACAAGGACGACACGCTGGGGGGCAACTTCATCCAGAAGGGGGCATCCTCGACGTGCGAAATCCTCTACCAGCTCCTTCGCGAAATGAACGTTCCGATCGACCTTCCCACCGCCCAGGCCCTGTACACGGGCATCGTGTACGATACCGGGTGCTTCATCTATCCGAAGACGACCGCGCTCACCTTCGAAATCGCCCGCGATCTCGTCGCTGCGGGCGTCCAGCCCAACTTCGTCTATGCGAGGCTCTACGAGAGCAATTCGATCTCCGCACTCGTGCTGCAGTCACGGGTCCTCGCGACCCTCGAGCTGCACCATTCCGAGCATGTCTCGATCTTGACATTGCGGCGCGAGATGATCCTTGATTCCGGGGCCAACTACGAGGAGGCTGACCAGTTGATCAACATCCCCCTGAAGAGCGAGGACGTGCGGGTGTCCATTTTCTTCAAGGAGAATCTCGAAGGCCTGCTCCGCTGTTCCCTGCGCTCGAAGGGGAACATCAATGTGGCGGAGATCGCCCAGCAGTTCGGGGGCGGCGGACATAAGACCGCTGCCGGTTTCAAGTGCCGCGAGTCGCTGGAGTCGACGAAGAAGCTCATCCTGGACGACCTGAGGAAATATTTCTCGTGATCCTGCGCCGCACTTTTTCCGGAATCGCCTCGTTTCTTGTTGCAGCCGGGCTGTGCGTCCTGCTCGCCGCATGCGAAAGGGGGGGCGGCAGCGGAGTCGTGCATGTCGTTCCCAAACCCCTGGGTGAAGCAGAAGGACCGGTGCAGACTCCCGCGGGCACCGAGAGCACCGACACGTCCGCCGTGCGGCCGCGCATCTGGATCGATCCCCAGTACACGGTCTTGCAGATCCTCAACGTCAATCTCGACCAGGATCCGGACGAGGAGCAGGTGATCGCGGTGAAGCGCATCGCCGACGTGGGCTCGCCGGTGAGGCTGCTGGTCGTGGACGCCGACCCCGCGCGAGGAACGTACTATTTCCAAAGCTGGGAATCAGACACGAGCGCGACCGACAACAGGGTCTTCTCACTGGCCGCGAAGGACCTCATCGGCGACCACTCCCTTCAGATCGTCGCCAACGGCATGAACGACGCCGGCAAGCTCACCCTGGACGTGTTCCGGCTCCTGCCGCCGAGCCAGGGCAAAGGGCTTGTCTACAGGCCTGTCTGCCAGCTCGTCGCGGACGAAATCACCGTCGACGAATCAGAGAGACCGGACAGCTACGCCACCGACCCGAAGCCGGGGGCCAGCTTTCCTGTCGTCGCCTACCTTCGCGACCCGGAGTCTCAGAACGTGATGGACCTCGTGCGCATCCGTTATGCATGGACTGCCGCAGAGGGCCGGTACGTGCCGGGAGCCGCCGAGAAGATCCCGGGAGAAGAAGTGCAGCAGGCGCAGCTCCGTACGCTGTTCACCAGCTCGGGCGAGCAAGCGTTCGAGGAATTCATTTCGGGCTCCTGGGTCCAGGTGATCCGGAAGGACACCTACGCGTCCATCATCAATTTCGATCCGCTGGGGCGCAGGATTTCCCTCTCGTCAGGGAACACCCAGGAGGCGTACCTCTGGCGCGAGTCTCTCCGCACGATCTACAACACGCTCCGCGCGGTAGGTGAGAACGAGACCGTGCTTCAGATTCGGCTCATCCGCACGTTTTCGATCACGGTGAACGATCCGAACACGATCACTGTCACCGTCCGCAGCAATGATTCCGATGAATCGTCGACGGTGACATACACAAGGGTGAACGACGACATCCGGCAGAAACTGATCGATCGCCCCGACGCTCAGGTCATCCTGTCCCCGCTCGCCCTCTCGGGCCGGTATTCCGGCAGGCAGGGACTGACTGTCGATTTCCAGGCGCCCCGTCTTACCTGGACCGACACTGCGGGACAACGCACGGGCACGTACGTGCTGTTCTCAGTCGGGGGCGGCACGATCCTGAGCACGCGATTCAGTGCCGGGACAGTTGATTCGGACCGGATCAGCTCATGGCTCGTCGACTACTCAGAAAAAAAGGATCCAACCTCCGCGACTCGCACCCTGACCCTTTCTCCTGTTCAGCTCACTGTCAGTGGGTACGAAGAGGCCAACGGTGACGACCTTTTTCTCCAGCAATACCAGGATCTGAGAAAGAAATAGCCGCTGTACCTCCGGAGGGGGATTCTGCGGGGACTACTTCTCTTGTATCAGGAAGCCGCGGAAACCCTCATCTGAGAGCTTCTTCAAAACGGCTTTCGCAGCATCGATACCGAGACCCGCTCCGGCGAGGACCCTGTAGCGATCCTTTCCCTGAGCGACTTCGTGCACGACCACCGCGGCGAATCCGCGACGGGTGAGCTCGGACAGAAGGTCGTCCGCATTCTCCTTCACGAGGAACGAGCCAGCCTGGACCGACATCAGGGGCGATGAGGGCAGGGCCGGCTGAGCGGCCGGGGACCCGGCTGGGGGCGTCGGAGACGTCGGCTGAACAGATCCTTCCTCCAACCCGCCGGGCGCAGGCATCTGAACAACGATCGAGCGTGGGGCAGCCGGGCCGGTCGGAGACAGGGCTGCAGCGAGTGCGGTCTCCGGTGCCGCTGCAAATCTGGATGCCAACTTTGAGCGCGCGGCGGCCTGTCCCGCCGAATCGCCGCTGTCGCGTGCCGACTGGTAAAGGACCCAGAGCGCCTTTAGCGCAAGATCGGGATTTCCTGTCTGGTCCGCCAGGCCTGTGAGGGTCGCGCGAGCCGCGCTGCGGTCTCCGGCACGGATCTCTGAAAGGGCGCGAAGAAGGAGCTCCGAGCTCCCCCCCTTCCCCGCCAGTTGTTCCAGGCTTGCCGCCATCGTGTCGGCGTCATTCATCTGCAGCGACAGGAGGAACGCCGAGAAAAGGGTCGAATCCGGTGCGCCTTCAGCGTGGGCCGCGAGGTACGCGTTGCGTGCTTCTTCTATGCGTCCTGCCAGGTCGTAAAGGCGGGCGATCCTCTCGAACTGGCCGGCTGCTCCCGGCACACCCCTCCCCGACTGGAGGAACCGCCCTGCCGTGTCCAACAGCGCAGGCAGATCCTGTTCGACGCGAAGATATGCTTCGAAGACCGAGGCTGACCCGGATGCCCCCTGGTTCCCGGTCAGCCAGGCCGAGAGAAGCTTCGCCGCTCCCTCCTGGTCTCCCGATTTCCCGAGCTGGTGCGCATGCGCAATGAGGGGATCGGCAGCGATTTCCCGCGCGAAAAGTAAACAGACGCAGACGACGAGGAAGAGGCTAGAGGCTCCGCGCCCGAAAGGTCGAACCGGAAATTGAGACGAGGCGAACGCGTTGGAACTCACCCACCCTGGACCGGTGGCCGGGGAACACGACCATCGCGTCCCACTCGGTTCTCGCGAGCAGCTCCCCCGGGTCCTTTTTCGAGACTCCTTCAACAAGGACGTCGACTTCATTTCCGATCCTCTCGGCCGCCCTGCCCTGTCCGATCGCACGCTGGGTCTCGATGACCTTGTCGAGCCGTCTCCGCTGCACGTCCCCCGCCACGGCATCGGGCATCGTGAATGCCCTGGTGCCCTCCCGCGGGTTGTAATGGTATGTGAAGGCATCGTCGAACCTCGCCTCCCTCATCACTTCGAGGGTCTGCATGAAGTCCTCTTCCGACTCGCCCGGGAAGCCAATGAGAATATCGGTCGTAAGAGAGACAGCGCTGAGTGCAGCCCGTATGCGCCTCACGAGCGCAAGGTACTGTTCCGAGGTGTAGCCGCGGTTCATGAGCCCGAGGATGTGCGTGGAACCGCTCTGGAGGGGAAGATGTATGTGGCGGCAGAGAACGGGCGTGCGCACCATCACATCCAGGAGCTCATCCGAAAGATCCTTCGGGTGAGATGTGAGGAATCGGAGCCAGCGGATCGACAGGGTCAGTTCCGCCACCCTCTTGAGCAGCTCGGGAAAGGACAGGAATCCCGTGGAAGTGCGCCAGAGGTACGAGTTGACGTTCTGACCCAGAAGCGTCACCTCCCGCACTCCCCTGCCTTCGAGGCTGCGGATCTCGGAGAATATTCCGTCCGGCGCCCTGGACACCTCCGGGCCGCGGACGCTCGGCACGACACAGTAGGTGCACCAGTTGTTGCAGCCGTGCATGATCGGCACGAACGCCTTGATCCCCGAGGTCGAATGCGACTCCGCGAACTCGTACGAGGTGCCCAGAGCGGAAACGACCCGTGTCTTCCCGGTCCGCGCCTTGCGCACAGCGCCGACGAGGTCTTTCTTGTTGAAGGTTCCGACGACGACGTCGATTTCCGGATGCTCGTCGATGACCCTTTCCTTGAGCCGTTCCGCCATGCAGCCCGTCAGAACCAGGGTGAACCGCCTCGACTTCTTGGCGTGCCTGTAGTGCCCAAGGCGGCCGCGGATCCGCTCTTCCGCTGTCTCCCGTACCGAGCAGGTATTCAGGATGACCAGGTCGGCGTCCGCTTCGGATTCTCCCTCCGTCCAGCCGTCGGCGGTCAGGGACATGAGAATTGATTCGGATTCCGCCTTGTTCATCTGGCAGCCGTAGGTCTCCATCCAGACCTTTCCCGCCGCCCCGCCGCCGTCGCCCAGGTCAGGTCCTCGTTTTCATTCCGCGGAAGAACTTGATCAGTGAATAGATGCCCGCGCCGACGAAAACCAGGCCAGCGATCCGCATGAGCCAAGGGATGCCGGGGATCCAGCGACCCAGGATGCCCGTAGCGAGAGCCGCGACGCCAACCACAGTCGTCACTATTCCTGCGGTCCTGTCAGATTTCGATGAGCTCACCGCGAGCCCGGCTACAGTGAGAACAGCGCCTGCGATGATGCCGAAGAGGCTGCCCGCAGCGAGCACGAGTAGCGCAACACCACCTGCGATTGCGCCTGCTGCTTTGACGCCGTCTTTTGTCACCTGACTTCTTGGAACGATATCACTCATGGGAGAGCTCCCTTCACGAACAATGTAAACAATCGCACCGAGGCATGTCCAGAGATGCGGGCCGGGTGAGCGGTCGTCGAGTTGACATCAACCGGGCAATCTCCCTAGAGTACCGGCATGCATCCACTCGCCCGGCGGATCGCACTCCTCTTCTCGGGATTCTCCCTCATCATCGGGCTGTTTCTCCTGGCGTACAATCTCGAGCTCATTTCCGCTTCTGCGGTCAACACGGCGTTGAACCTGTGGCCGCTCCTGCTCGTGCTCGCGGGTTTCATGCTCATCGCGGATTCGACCAAGAAAAGGGTCACCGCCCACCCCTCCCGGATGAGCACCAACGAGTACGCGCTTCCTTTCGAAGCGGGGTCCACGGAGCTCGCCATGCGGGTGCAGTTCTCGTATGGAAAGCTGGTGGCCGAGCCGGCGGCGGCGGCCCCGCGCCTTGTGACCGAAGCCTTCGAGCCCCGCCCGGCGCCCGTGATACGCCACGAAATCGTCGGAGATCGCAGCGACATCTCGATCACCGTCAGTCAGCCCCTGTTCCCCTCACACGTGAAGACGGCCAATACCTGGCGGCTCCAGCTTCCCCTCGCCGTCCCCCTTCATCTGTCCATGCAGCTCCACGAGGCGGACATGCGCCTCGATCTTCGGCGGCTCACGGTCGAATCCATCGACCTGCGCACCGATTCGGGAACCCAGGAGGTTTTGCTCGGTCTTCCCCGAACGAAGTTGAACGGGCAGATCTATTGCTCGGGGAGCAATCTCTCCCTGGTCCTTCCCGCCCGGGTTTTCGCGCACGTGCGGCTCCTGAACCCGTTCTGCCGGGTCGATTTTCCGCAGGGAGACTTCGAAAAGCGCGAAGATGGCTCGCTCATCACCCCGCGGACCGCTGACAGCCGGGGCAGCGTGGAGATCGACGTCGACGGGCCGATCCGCAATCTCGTTCTCGATATCGAAGACACGGAAGACGAACTGGGCGGCGGGACGACGTGACCCTGGGAGCGATTTCAACAAGTAGGTAGTAGATTCACGGAGTTGTCAAGCGCGTTCCTTCGCTCTGCCACTTCCCAGGGCAAACCATGTCGCGCTAACCCGCGCTAAAGTACGTTTCCGCGTTTTCGCATGCGTTGTCCCGCGAACGACCGCCTGCCCTGCTGCCCATAGCGCGAGCAGAGGGATGATTGGGCCGTTTTTCAAGGTATGGCAGCGCAACTCGATGACTTCGGTCCTCCCAAGGTGCTCCCCTCCGTCAGCACAAACGAACTTCGCGATAACCTCTCGCAGTGGATCAATCGCGCGGTTTTCGGACGGGAGCCGGTGCTGGCTACGCGCCGAGGCAGAAAGATCGCGCCAATCATCTCGATCGCCGACTTCGCCTTCCTGGAGACAATGAGGCAACGAAGAGACGAGGCGATGACGGAAAAGCTGCCGAGGATCAATCGTGGATCGGCCCTGCGATAGCGCAACGCTTGCACTCATAGAACGCGGCCATTCATAGCAGCACTCATCACGATACATACTGCGGGAAGGGGACCCTCCGCAACAGAGCCATTTCTGGCTTTGAACCACCAACACCACAAATTCCCACCCCATCCGTGGCTCCGGATTGACCCCCGCGAGGCGCAGACACTATAATCGTTCAACACATTTTTCTCAGGAGGCTCATCCGTGGGTGTGCGTGTGCGATACCCGCCTTCTCCGACGGGATTCCAGCACATCGGGAGCGTGCGCACCGCGCTCTACAACTACCTCTATTCCCGGCGCCAGGGCGGAACATTCGTGCTCCGCATCGAGGACACCGATCGCAAGAGGTTCGTCCCGGAAGCCCTGCAGGACATCTACGACACCTTCTCGTGGCTCGGCTTCCATTGGGACGAGGGCCCGGACGTGGGCGGCCCGAAGGGGCCGTATTTTCAATCAGAGAGGCTTCCTTCGTACAAGGCATGCGCCGATGAGCTGATGGCAAAGGGGCATGCCTACCGATGCTATTGCACCGCTGAACGGCTGGAGGGCCTCCGCAAGGGGCAGGAGACCGCATCGGCCGGCGATCCCTCTCAGCAGGGCTACGACCGTCACTGCCGATCACTCTCGGATGCCGAACGGCAGTCGCAGGAGCGTACGGGCGCACCCTCGGTCATCCGTCTGGCGATTCCACTCGAGGGTTCGACGAGCTTCACTGACATGCTCCTCGGGGAGATCACCGTCGACAACAAGGCAATCAGCCCGGACCCCGTGCTCATCAAGAGCGACGGGTTTCCCACCTATCACATGGCGAACGTCGTGGACGATCACATGATGGAGATCACCCACATCATGCGCGGCCAGGAATGGCTGCCCTCCGTACCGCTGCACGTAATCCTCTACGAGGCGCTGGGATGGACGCCGCCCGCGTACTGCCACCTTCCCATGGTCATGGGCAAGGACGGGCACAAGCTGTCCAAGCGCCTGGGATCGACGAGCGTCCGCGACTTCCGCGCCCAGGGGTACCTGCCGGATGCGCTCCTCAACTGCATCGCCATGGTTGGCTGGTCGTACGACGGTTCCCGCGAGCTTTTCACCCTGAAGGAGCTGGAGGAGCTCTTCGATATCGGCAAGCTGAACAAGTCGCCGGGCGTGTTCGACTATCAGAAGCTCGAGTGGTTCAACGGCACGTACATCAGGGCGAAGAGCAGGCAGGAGCTTGCGGACCTCATCGCCCCATTCATGAAAAGCGCCGGACTTCCTGGCGATGACAGAAGGACGCTGGAAGGCATCGCGGGTCTCGTGCAGGAGAGGGTGAAAGTCCTCTCTGAGGTTCCCGGCATGGTGCGGTTCATTTTCGAGGAACCGCCTGCCCCGGCACCGGAAGATCTCCTGCCAAAGAAGGCGGATCCGTCGAAAACCGTCGATGCGCTGCGCCGGCTGGAGGCGCTGCTGCCCGAGCTGGGCGAGACTCCCGAAGCGGCGGAGGCGCGCCTGCGCGCCCTGGCGGATGAGCTCGGCATGAAGCTGGGCGACCTCCTGATGCCCCTGAGGGTGGCGGTCACCGGCTCGAAAGTCTCCCCGCCGCTGATGGAGAGCATCCGGGTCATGGGCGTGCAGGAGGCGCGCAGGCGCGCGACACGGGCCATCTCGATACTGGAAGAAAGCACGGCAAGGAGTTGAGGAATGGCAGAGACTGAGAGCGTCCAGCCCGCGGCAGTGTCCGCGATGACCATGGATATGTTGGTCTCCCTGTGCAAGCGCAGGGGATTCATCTTTCCGTCCAGTGAGATCTACGGCGGCCTCGCGTCCGCGTGGGACTACGGCCCCATGGGCGTCGAGCTGAAGAAGCGCATCCAGGAGTTCTGGTGGCGGCAGATGACCCAGCTCAACTCCAACATCGTGGGCTTGGACGCGGCGATCATGATGCACCCGCGCGTCTGGGAGGCCTCCGGTCACGTGGAGAACTTTACCGACCCCCTGATCGACTGCAAAAAGTGCAAGCAGAGGTTCCGGGCCGACCAGATCCCCGAGGAGAATCTCAAGGCGCACACGTGCCCCGAGTGCGGGGGGGAGCTCACCGATGCGCGCAAGTTCAATCTCATGTTCACCACCCACATGGGCCCTGTGGAGGACGAAGGAGGGCTGATCTACCTGCGGCCCGAGACGGCACAGGGGATCTACGTGAACTTCAAGAACGTCCTGCAGACCGGACGGGTGAAAGTCCCCTTCGGCATCGCCCAGGTGGGCAAGGCCTTCCGCAACGAGATTACCACCAAGAACTTCATCTTCCGCACGTGCGAGTTCGAGCAGATGGAGATGCAGTTCTTCGTGCACCCCTCCGAGGACATGAAGTGGTTCGAGCACTGGAAGGAACGGCGCCTCCAGTACTACCTGGACCTGGGAGTGCGGAAGAGCAAGCTGCGCTTCCACCAGCACGGCCCGGACGAGCTCGCGCACTACGCGAAGCTCGCCTTCGACATCCAGTACGAGTTCCCCTTCGGCTGGAAGGAGCTGGAAGGCATCCACAACAGGACCGACTACGACCTGAAGCGTCACACCGAGTTCTCGGGCAAGGACCTTACCTACCTCGACGAGGTGAGCCACGAGCGCTACATCCCCTACATCATTGAGACCTCGGCGGGCCTCACGCGCACGGTGCTGGTCATACTCTCCGACGCCTACGACGAAGATGTGGTCGAAGGGGAGAAGAGGGTGGTGCTGCGCTTCCACCCGCGCCTGGCGCCGATCACCGTCGGGATCTTCCCGCTGGTGAAGAAGGACGGCCTTGCCGAGATGGCGCGGAAGCTGGACGACGAGCTGTGCGAGGACTTCCGCACCTTCTACGACGAGAGCGGGGCCATCGGTCGGCGCTACCGCCGGCAGGACGAGGTGGGCACGCCCTTTTGCGTGACACTGGACTACCAGACGAAGGAGGACCAGACCGTCACGATCCGCCTCCGTGATTCGATGAAGCAGGAGCGCGTGAAGATGGCGGACATCGCCGCCACTCTGAAAAAGGCGATCAAGGACTATAGAAGGGTAGGCGAGTGAGCTCTGTATTCGACACTCTCAAAGAGCGGGGATTCGTCAGCCAGTGCTCGAACGAAGAGGGACTGCGGAAGCTGTTGTCGGACGAGAAGGTGACTTTCTACATCGGGTTCGACCCCACGGCGCCGAGCCTGCAGATCGGCAACCTCGTGCAGATCCTCTTCATGGCGCACCTGCAGCGCGCGGGGCACCGGCCGATCGCGCTCGTCGGGGGCGGAACGACGCGCATCGGAGACCCTTCGGGCAAGACGGAGATGCGAAAGATTCTGCCCGTGGAGACCATCGCGGCGAACGCGGAGATCTTCAGGTCGCAGATCTCCCGCTTCCTGGATTTCAGCCACGGCAAGGCCCTGATGCTCGACAACGCTGAGTGGCTTGCCCCACTGAACTACATCGAGTTCCTCCGGGACATCGGCAGGCATTTCTCCGTGAACCGCATGCTTTCTTTTGAAACGTACAAGATGCGGCTGGAAACGGGGCTCTCCTTCATCGAGTTCAACTACCAGCTCCTTCAGTCCTACGACTACCTCGTCCTGTACCGCCGCTATGGGTGCCGCCTGCAGATGGGCGGCGACGACCAATGGGGCAACATCGTGGCAGGCATGGACCTCATCCGCAGGGTGGAAGGGGTGGAGGCGTTTGCCTTGACGTCGCCCCTGGTGACCCGTACTGACGGGCAGAAGATGGGCAAGTCCGAGAAGGGCGCGCTTTACCTGGACCCGGAAATCACCAGCCCCTACGAGTTCTACCAGTACTGGGTGAATGTCCCCGATGCCGACGTGGAGCAGTTCTTCCTCCGCTTCACCTTCCTCCCTGTCGCGGAGATCAGGGAGCTGTGCGCGGCGAAGGAGGAGAAAATCAACGAGGCCAAGAGACGCCTGGCCTCCGAGATCACCGCGCTGGTACACGGGCCGGATGCGGCGCAATCCGCGGCGGATGCTTCGCGTGCCGCATTCGAGGCCGGCGGGCCGGGCGACCTGTCGGGCATTCCCTCCATCGAGGTTCCCCATAGGGACCTGGTGAAGGGGATTGGCGTCGTCGACCTTTTCGTTCGTTCCACGCTGTGCGCGACGAAGAGCGATGCGCGGCGGCTGGTGAGCCAGGGCGGGGCGTACGTGGGCAGGAAGAATGTCACGGACATCGACGCGCTGGTCACCGAGGCCGACGCGGAGAGCGGCGTGATTCTGCTCAGGGCTGGAAAGAAGAGGTACTTCCGTATTATCGTGGCCTGAGGGCATGAAGAAGCTCAGGGACACGAACCTCGGCAGGTACGCGATCGCAATCTCCGCGACGGTGCATCCCGTCCGCGCGATCTTCGAGGTCTGCGGCACGATCCTGCTCGCCATCCCCTTTCTCGCCGCCTTCGCAATGACGCGTTCCGCGCCTTTGTACCTCTACCTCCTGTACCCCCTGCTTTTCCTCGTGTCCCACTTCGTGTGGTTCCGCCTTCCCTCCGTGGACAGGAGGCTTCGCTGGATCCTGTTCTGGTCCACCCTGACCCTCGTGCTCGCCCTCGGCGCCGGTTTCATGTACTGGAGCTATCGCGAAGCCGAGGCGCGCGGGGGCGCATTCCCGGCCGAGGGAATCTTCGCCATCCCGCACTGGGTGGCCCCGAACATCGACGCGGATTTCCCCACGGCCGCCCTGTACTTCCTCATCCCCTCCGGGGCAGGCGCTGCGGTGTACTGCCTGGTGCTCGCCCTCTTTCTGAGAATCTACAAGCAGTACCGCGCGGAAGAGCACCGCCGCCGGTCGCCCCCCGACGGTAGAGGAGCGTGACGTCCCGGATCCTGTACGACGCTCTCCTTTTCCTGCACCTGGCCGGCGCGGCTGCCGCGGTGCTTTTTGTCCTTCGCTCACGGGGCGGCACGCTGACGGGAGTGCTGCTCATTCGACTTCCCGAAGTCCTTTTCGCGCTCGCGGGCATTTTCTTCCTGTTCACGTACATCTACGCAACCAACGCGAACATGGACTATGTCCAGCGGTTCATGAGCTCCCACGGGAACCACCTCCTGGCTCCCAACAGCACGCAGGAGAGGCGCGAGGCGTACGCGCATTTCCTGCCTCTCCTCGTCTTCGATGCCCTCTGGTACCTGGGCGTGCGCGTGAGAAGGCCCCGCAAGGAACCTTGGGCTTCGGTATGGGCGCTTCCGCTGTGCATCGGGTCAGGCATTCTCAATGCACTGGCGTTTCCGTCTTTCATCCGCATCGAGGGCCTTCCCGTGCTCGGGTGGTTCTGCCTGGTCCCGCTGATGCTCTGTCTCGCGGAGGTGCCGTTGGGCCGCGGCGTGTTCTATGGCACGCTCGCCGGCGTGCTCCAGACCATGATCTCCAACTACTGGCTGGGCACGTTCAACCTGCTCACGCTGCAGTTCGTGAGCGTCGTCACGGCGCTGGAATACGTCCCGTTCATGGCGGTCTCCCTCGTGATCCTGCGGCGCACAGGACGGCTTGGCTTCCTCGTGTTCCCTGCCGCGTGGACGGTGTTCGACTGGCTGCGCTCGATGGGATTTCTCGGCTATCCCTGGAGCATGCTCGGGGCGTCCCAGTACGCGGCGATCCCGATCATCCAGGTGGCGTCGCTGACCGGCGTGTGGGGAGTCACGTTCCTGGTGACGCTGTCCAACTCGGTGCTCGCGGTCTACGCGCGCGCAGCGCTGGTACGGGTGCGGACCGGACCGGGTCCGGGAATCGTGCTTGCGGCCGCCCTCGTCTTCTGCCTGGGGTGGGCGGGGGTGGGCGCATGGTCCGCGCGCGATTCCGCCGGTCGGAGCGTGCGGCTGGCGCTCGTCCAGCAGAACGATGACCCGCGGAAGGAGGACTACCGCGCAGTGTTCGACACGCTGCGCCGGCTCACCGACAGCGCCCTGGGACAGCACCCCGACATGATCGTGTGGTCGGAAACCGCGTTCGTCCCGAATATCCGGCGCTGGAGCCGTGAGGATCCGAAGGAGTATCCCCTGGCAGCGCTCGTGAGGGACTTTCTCGCCTACCAGAAGGCAACGGGCACATGGCTTCTCACGGGCAACGACGACTACAGCTTCGTGACCAGGGACGGAGCGCAGGAGCGGCTCGACTACAACGGATCGGTGCTCTTTTCCCCGGCGGGGGAGAGGGTCGAAACGTATCACAAGATCCACCTCGTTCCCTTCACGGAGTATTTCCCGTATAAGAAGCAGCTCCCCGGCATCTACGAGCTCCTCCAGAACTTCGACGCGTACCTGTGGGAGCCGGGAGACCGGCGGGTCGTCTTCCGGCACCCGAAGCTCTCCTGGTCGACTCCGATCTGCTTCGAGGACTCTTTCCCCGACGACGTGCGAAGGTTCGTGATAGAGGGGGCAGAGGTGATCCTCAATCTCTCCAATGACTACTGGTCCCTCACCAAGACGGAAGGGATGCAGCACGCGGCAAACGCGGTCTTCCGGGCAGTCGAAAACGCCAGGCCGCTCGCCCGCGCGGCCGCCTCCGGTCTCACCTGCCTCGTCGACCCGCGCGGCAGGATCCGCGCGCGGACCCCTTTCTACCAGGAGAATTCCCTCGTCGTCGACGTCCCCCTCTCCACGTCGCGGACGACACTCTACACGCGGTGGGGTGACTGGTTTCCGGCTGCCCTCGGCGTGTCACTCCTTGTCATGCTGATCGGAGGCATCCTACGCCGAAGGCGCCAATGACGGCTCTGGTGAAGGGCCAGCTGAAGGCCCGGCTGCAGAGGCTCTTTGACCAGATCCTCCGCGAGTACGGACCGCGCGGCTGGTGGCCGATACCGGGAAGCGCAGGCAGGCGCGGGTTCGATTCCCTGGGATACCATCCTGGTGACTTCCGCACGCCCCGCACTACTGAGGAAAGGTTCGAGGTGATCATGGGCGCCGTTCTCACGCAGAACACGGCGTGGACGAACGCCGCGGCGGCTCTCACGCGCCTTCGGGAGGCCGAGGTGCGGCTGCCGGCAGATGTCCTGGCACTGCCGCAGCGGCGCCTGGCGGGACTCGTCCGAAGCTCGGGGTACTTCAACCAGAAGGCGAAGAAGCTGAAGGCAATCGCGGCGCTGTTCTCCCTCCCGGGCGCTCTGACTCCGGCAGCTGTGCCCTCCCGCGAGACTCTCCTCTCCCACTGGGGGATCGGGCCCGAGACGGCGGACTCGATCCTCCTGTACGCGTTCCACGTGCCCGTGTTCGTGGTGGATGCCTACACGCGAAGGATCCTGTCCCGCATCGGGCTGATCGGGGGCAGGGAGAGCTACGACGATATCCAGGCCGTCTTTCATGAGTCGATGGAGCAAAAGACCGCTCTCTTCAACGAATATCATGCTCTCATTGTCCAGCACGCAAAACGGCACTGCAGGCTCCGACCCGATTGCGCCTCGTGCCCCGTAAAGCCCTGCCGCTACCGGGACCGGGGAGGCAGGGAGGCGCGCCCCGTGCGTGCTCCCCGAGCTTGAACCGGCAGTGATTTTCCGCCACACTGGTGCCTCATGGCACATACCCGCTCGCGCGAAATTGTCGTTTGCGGACACCTCTGCCTGGACATCATCCCTGGTTTCCCATCCCTCGAGGGCGCGCACGACTGGTTTCGTCCGGGCCGGCTTTCCCTGGTGGATGCGCCGGTCATCGCCACCGGCGGCGCTGTCTCGAACGTGGGGCTTTCCCTGCACCGGCTCGGGCTGCCTGTCCGGCTCGTGGCGAAGATCGGCAACGATCCTCTCGGCCGCCTGATCTTCGAAAGGATAAGCGCGATGGGCGGGAACCTTTCCCGGGGCCTGGGACGCGCGGAAGGGGAAGTCACCTCCTACACCGTCGTGCTCAATCCGCCCGGGATCGACCGGATCTTCCTGCACTGCCCGGGGGCGAATGACACGTTCACCGATGCCGACGTCTCCGACGAGGTCCTCGAAGGCGCCTCGATCTTCCATTTCGGCTATCCTCCGCTCATGAAGCAGATCTGGTCCGACGGCGGCGTCAGGCTGGAAAGGCTTTTCGCCCGCGCGAAGGCGCAGGGAGCCATGACCTCCCTCGACATGAGCCTTCCCGATCCTTCGAGTCCCTCCGGCATGATCGACTGGGGAGCGCTGCTCTCCCGCGTGCTCCCCCGGGTGGACGTATTCGTTCCGAGCATCGAAGAGCTTCTCTTCATGCTGGACAGGCCCGGTTTCGCCCGCCTCGCAGGCTCGGGCGGCGGGGACGAGATCATCTGGCAGGTGACATTCGCGGAGCTCGCGCGGCTCGCCGAGCGGGCCCACGAGGCGGGCGTTTCCGCCGTCCTGATCAAGCTCGGCGACAGGGGTGCCTACCTTCACACGAACTCGCGCGGGCTGGCTGGCGCTGCCGCATGGGCACGGCGGGAGCTGTACACGCCGGTGTTCTCTGTGCCGAAGATCGCGGGGACCGCGGGGTCCGGAGATGCGACGATTGCAGGCTTCCTCGCCTCCGTGGTGCGGGACCTGGGCGCGGAAGAGGCGCTGACGCTCGCTGTTGCCGTCGGAGCCTGCTGTGTGGAGGCTCCGGACGCCACCTCCGGGATCCGCACCTGGGAGGAGACGGTCGGCCGCGTGAAGACCGGCTGGCTTCGACGTGCTGTAGAAATCGGGGAACCGGGATGGCGCCCGGCCGCCCACGGGGTCTGGGCCGGGCCGAACGACCGGCCGTGAGCACCCTCCTATTGTCCTGAATCGAAGACGGTCTTTCCCACCTCGTACCGCTTCGTGTCGATGCCACTTCGAAATGCTTCGAGGTCGGCGAGCTCACGCTCCAGCTCGGTGAAGCGGTAGGCGAAGAGCCCTTCCTTTTCCAGCGGTACTGGCTCCGCTTTCAATGACGCTGCAAGCCGGTCGAGAATCCTGCGGCAGGTCCCCGGCAGGTCCCGGGGATCGAGGTTCGTCCCCGTGGGGCGCACCTCGCGAGGGTCCACGCGGGAAGGGGAGGCGAGCACCTGTGCCATCACCCTCTTCCTCAGCGTTTCTTCCCTCAGCGCGTCGTTCTGTCTGCCAAGACGGATCTTCCGCACGAGCGGGACCAGGAAGAAGAACACGGAGAAGGCGACGGGGATGATACCGAGGACGATCGATAGAACGGGCACGGGGCTGATCCCCGCCTGCATGAGCAGACGCCCCACGAAGGAGTACAGGTACGGGCCGGTCTTCACCAGCGCCGCGGCGCCCTGCGCGATGCTGATCCCCAGGAAGTACAATCCGAAGGCGAGGTTGAAGGCGTTGAAGAACATGATCCAGCCGTTGGTCCGCGGCTTGTTCGCGGAGAACGGCACCACGTGTTTCGTGGCGGGGTTGAGGACGGGCACCTGCCCGACGGACTTCTGGGCGGCGTCCGACGTCCGCATGAGCTCGGGAAAGGAGTACACCACGGTCCCGTCTTCCGTGACGCCCGGCTCGCCCTCGAATTCCAGCAGCAGGCGGTTCATGAGCGCGTTGGCCGCGTCGTTTTCCCGCCCCGTCAGAGCCATGAGCTCTTCCAGCGTGATCACGCCCTTGTGGGAGCGGATGTAGGCGATGAGGTATTTCCTTTCCACCTCGTCCCACCCCTTGTTGGGGTCCCCGTCCCCGAAGACGAACCCGAACACCGACTTGTAGAAAGCCCGGCCGCCCTTCTGCTGCTTCCTTCTCGGGTCTTTGAGAATGCTCGACCAGAACCACATTCTTAATATCAGGTCGAAGAGCCTCAGGACAAGGTACATCCCGCCCAAGCCGCCGCCTCGGTCGCGTCCGCCGTCCCGTCCGTCACCCCTGCCTGCGACGCTGGCCGCGACGGAGGCGAGGATGGCGAGCACCGCGATGGCCACGAACGCGACGAAGTAGCCGACCAGCATGGCGACGATCCAGATCTTGAAAAGGAGGGTGAGGACCCGGGCGGCCGTGCTCCTGAATGATTTCCAGAACCTCCGCAGGCTGGGTCCCGCGCCACGCACCGTGCTGCGCATTCCGCCGGGGAAATAGTAGAGCAGCTCGCCGGACTCGGTCACCTTCAGCCGGCCCGCGTACTCGTCCAGCGCCGCCTTCGCGGCCTGCTCGACCTGGTACTTCGGCAGGCCCGTGCCGGCGATCATGTCGGCCACGGTGGATTCCCCGCGCTTCTGCTTCAGGAAGGAGACGAGCTGGTCCTCCACTTTTGCAAGGGGAAAGTCATACACCTTTTGTGCAACCGCCACCGCGCGCCTCCTGGGTTTCCGAGGGTCCATTTCAACGATACAGGAAAGGGGCGGGAAGGGCAAACCACCCGCCGCGGGCCTGCAATGCGGGCGGCCCGCCGCGGCCCAGTATTGCGGCCTCCTGCCGTGGCCCGGCACTTGACAGATGGGTGCAGTTTCGTTAGTTTCACAAATTGTTGCGCATATTGGATTTGCAATACGCGGAGGTACCAATCGTTGGCCAGGAATCTTTCGGCTGAGAAAAGCGACCGCCAGGGCGAGAAAAGACGCCTTCGGAACAAGATGGTCAAGAGCAGGGCCAAGACCCTTGTGAAGGACTTCGTCGAGCTGGTCGAAGGCAGGAAGAAGGACGAAGCGCAGAAAATGCTCGTCGAGGTATCCTCCTTCCTCGACAAGGCCGTGTCCAAGGGCGTCTACCACAGGAACACCGCTGCCCGCAAGAAGTCGCGGATGTCACACCTGCTCAGCGGGATGAAGGCGTAGCCGGATCGGCACCGTGGCCAGGGAAAAGCTTTCCAAGGCCGAAATCGTCGAGAATATCTTCCCCCTGGTCAAGGTCAGCAAGAAGAATATCCACAAGATCATCGATCTGTTCTTCGACCAGATCAAGACCGGCCTCCTCGGAGACAGGGTCATTGAGCTCCGAGGGCTCGGCACTTTCGAAATCCGCACGCGCAAAGGCCGCAAGGCGCGTAATCCCAAGACCGGTGACTCCGTGGTCATCGGCAATCACGGTGTGGCGCACTTCCGACCGGGCAGGGAGCTGAAGCAGAAGGTGTGGGACCTGAGGAGCTAGGAACGTGCACCGCATCGGCACGCCTGGCACCGGCAGGCACGGACTTCGATACCGCGCTCAGCGCCGTGTGCCCTAGTGCTCGTCACGCCCCCTCGTCGATCCCCGTCCGGCGTCCTCATCGACCTGGGCCTTCTCGCGGTCTCATCCCTTCTATTCGCGCTCTCCTTTCCGAGTTTCCTGTCAGTGCAGGGCTGGTTTCCCCTCGGGTTCATCTGCCTCGTGCCCCTGTTCGCCGTGGTGCGTCGGGCGTCATGGCCCGCGGTTCCCTTCTACGGTCTGTTCTTCGGCTATGCCTCGTACGCGCTGTTCAACTACTGGCTGGGGAAGTTCCATCCCCTCACCCTTGTCGTCGTTCCGCCGATCTATGCCGCGTATTTCCTGGTCACTCTGCCCGCGCTAAAGCTGGCGGACACCCTGTTTCCGCGGCACGCGTATCTCCTTCAATCGGCCCTCTGGGTCTGCTACGAGTATTTCCTGAAGAGCAGCGGGTTTCTGGCATATTCCTACGGCAACCTGGGCTATTCACAGTACGCATTTCTGCCATTCATCCAGATCGCCGACACAGTGGGCATTTGGGGAATATCGCTTCTCGTGGTCTACCCTTCGAGCCTCCTGGGGCGCGCGTTCGCTGACGGCTGGGCTTCCCTCCGCGAGGAGTGGCGCAGGTACTTCCTGCCGGCTGCCGGCTACGCGGTTGTCTTTCTCGGGGTCGTCGTGTACGGCTTCATTTCACCCGTCGACACCGCCCCGGACAGGCAGTGGAAAGTCTCGCTCGTCCAGCAGAACGTGGATCCCTGGAAAGGCGGGTACGCGGCGTACCGTGCCTCACTCGATGTCCTGGAGCGGCAGAGCCTGCGCGCGATGGCGGAGAAGCCCGAGATCGTGATCTGGTCGGAGACCTCGTTCGTCCCCGCGATTGACTGGCACACCCGCTACAGGCCCGACACGCAGACCTACGGCCTGGTGAAGGAGCTTCGGGAGTTCCTTGCCGCCCAGCCCGTGCCGTACGTCGTCGGCAACGATGACGGCCAGCTCAAGCGTGTGGAGGAAGGCCAGGAGGTGAGGGTTGACTACAACGCGGCAATCCTCTTCGACCGGGACAGGATCGTGGACACCTATCGCAAGCTGCATCTGGTGCCCTTCACCGAGAGCTTTCCCTTCAAGAAATCGCTTCCGGGGATCTACAACTGGCTTGCGAATGCGGACACCCATTTCTGGGAGAAAGGCACTGTGTACACGGTGTTCGATGCCGGCGGCGTGCACTTCTCCACTCCGATCTGCTTCGAGGACACGTTCGGGTATCTCTGCCGGGGCTTTGTCCGCAGGGGAGCCGATGTGCTTGTGAACATCACCAATGACTCGTGGTCCTTCTCCGTAACCTGCGAAATGCAGCACATGACCATGGCCATCTTCCGCGCCGTGGAGAACAGGCGGTCCGTCGTGCGCTCCACGAACGGCGGCATAACGAACATCATCGACCCGAACGGCCGGATCCTTTCCAGCCTTCCTCCATTCGTGGAAGGCCATCTCACGGACGCCGTTCCCGTCCACGCGGGCACCACAACCATCTACACGCGGTGGGGTGACTGGATGCCCAGTGTCCTGCTCGTCCTGAGCCTTGGCGGGCTTGCCGCAGGCTTTCTGAGGCGTTTTCTGAAGCCGACCAGGAAATCCTGAAATCGAGTATTGACATCCTGTCTTGAAAAGCCTAATTTTGTCATGGAAACGAAATAAACGAATATCGTTTCCTTTGGATACAGAGATGACACGTCCTGCTGATGATGAAGAAAAACGAAAAAAAATCCTCGAGGGGTCGAGGGCTCTTTTCTTCCGTGAGGGAGTGAGCTCGCTCACCATGGATCAGATCGCCTCGCGGCAGGGGATCAGCAAGAAGACGCTCTACAAGTACTTTGCGAACAAGGAACAGCTCGTCGCCGAGGCCATAGAGGCCCGGATTCGGGAGATCGCGGCGCTCACGGACGCGCTTGCCCATGATCCTGCGCGTACCTTTCCCGATCGCCTCAGCGGGATCCTGGGCGTAGTTGCCCGGCAGCTCGCGGAGATTGGCGAGAGCCTCATCAAGGACGTCTTCTATCGGGAGCCGCAGCTCTGGGAACGGATCGACAGGTTCCGCCGCGAGCACATCTTTGCCTCGATTGCGGAGCTCTTCGAGGAAGGAATTCGGGACGGATACATCCGCACGGATATCGAAAGCCATCTCGTCCCGACACTGTTCTTCAACGCAGTGAGCGCGATCATGAGCCCGGCCCAGTTTTTCGCGCTGAACGCGCCGCCCGCAGTGGTTTTCGAAACGCTGGTCCGCATTCTGCTGGGCGGCGTTCTCACCGAACAGGGCCGCCGGCAGCTCTTCTCCCAGGAGGTCAAGGAATGAGGTGGACTCCCATTGCCGCGGCGGCAGGCGCCGCGCTGTCGTGCCTCGTGATCGCAGCGTGCCAGAAAGCCTCCACGGCGATCGAGGCTTCGGGCACGATCGAGGCGACGAGCGTCCAGGTGTCGTCGCGCTCGACGGGAGAGATCCTCCAGATGGACGCGGCCGAGGGACGGAAGGTTTCGCGGGGAGACATTCTCGCGCAGATCGACCATGCGGCCCTCGACCTGCAGCTCGGACAGGCGCGGAGCGGCGTGGACCTTGCCCGTGCCCAGCTCAGCCTCCTGACAAACGGCGCGCGCGAAGAGGATCTCGCCCAGGCCCAAGAGGCGCTGAATCAGGCCAATGAATCCCTCCGCACCGCGCAGGTCGATTTCCAGCGCACGGCCAGCCTGTTCAAGGCCAGCGCCGCAACGCAGAAGGAGCGGGACGACGCGGAGACGCGCGTCACCACTATGAAGGCGCAGGCCTCTGCCGCCGACCAGGCACTGAAGAAGCTGCAGAACTTCGCCCGTCCCGAGGACGTCAAGGCGGGGCTCGCGCGCGTCGACCAGGCCGACTATTCCGTGCGGATTCTGGCGAAGAGCATCCAGGACTGCACGGTGAAATCCCCGACCGATGGAACCGTCACGGAGAAGCTTGCCGAGGCCGGAGAGCTCGCTTCGCCGGGAATGGGCCTGTTCGTGATCACTGACCTCTCGGTCGTGAAGCTCACGATCTATGTGCCCGAAAGCGCCCTGGGGGGCATTCGCCTCGGCGATTCGGCGCGCATCAGGATCGATTCGTTCCCCGGAAAGGATTTCACGGGCACGGTGAGCTGGATATCCCCGGTGGCGGAGTTCACCCCCCGGGACGTCCAGACGAAGGACGAGCGCGTGAAGCTCGTCTTCGCGGTGAGAATCGAGATCAAAAACCCGCAGGGGGTCTTCAAGCCCGGTATGCCGGCCGATGCGGTGCTTCCGAGCGAGGGAAGCGGATGACGGCCGGCGCGATTCCCGCAATCGAGATGCAGGGGATCTCGAAGAGCTACGGGCATGTGCGGGCGGTGAACGGCCTCGACCTGTCGATCGACGAGGGCGAGCTGTTCGCCCTGGTCGGGCCGGACGGAGCGGGCAAGACCACAACGATCCGCATCGCTTGCGGGATCCTGAAGCCGGAGGAGGGGAGGGCGGCGGTGTTCGGGCACGACCTCTCGCGCGACCCGGCATGGATCAAGGCGAACGTGGGCTACTTCTCCCAGCGCTTCACGCTCTACGGGGACCTCACGATCGACGAGAATATCGAGTTCTTCGCCCGGATCCACGGCGTGCAGGGTTTCCGGGAGAGACGCGAACGGCTCCTCTCGTTCACGCGCCTGGAGCCGTTCCGCCGCCGTCTCGCCGATCGCCTGTCGGGAGGCATGAAGCAGAAGCTCGCCCTCGCCTGCACGCTGATCCATGCGCCGCGCGTCGTGCTCCTTGACGAGCCGACGACCGGCGTGGACCCGGTGTCGCGCCGCGAGTTCTGGCTGATCCTCTCGGAGCTCCTGCACCAGGGGATCACGATTCTCATGTCGACGCCGTATCTCGACGAGGCGGAGAGGGCGACGAGGGTCGGCCTCATGCACGAGGGCCGGCTCCTGGCGGTGGATCGCCCGGCACGGATCCGCGAGTCGATGCGCGGTCTGGTCCTCGAGATCGTCTGCAGCGACACCCGGAGGGCGCGCGGGGCCCTGCGGCTCACGGGGGCATTCGGCGACGTACAGCTGTTCGGAGATCGTCTGAACGTCGTCGTTGAGGATGCGCCGGCGGCCGAGGCCCTCGTCCGGGACGCCCTCGGGCAGGCGGGAATCGACGTGAGCTCGCTGCGGGTGATCCCTTCGAGTCTGGAGAATGCATTCATCTCCCTGGTCCGCGGCGAAAGGGGGCGGCACGATGAGAACTAGTATCGTCGCCTGCGTGGCGATTGGGCTGGCAGCATTCCTTTTTCCGGGCGCTACGGCGGAGCCGGTACGGATCGTCGATCTCGACGAATGCATCAGGCTCGGACTCTCGAATGACCCGGGACTTCGCTCGGACGAGCTGGAGTCCGCCGCAGCAAACGCCCGGCTGAAGGAGATGGAGGGACAGTATGTGCCGTCGGTCTCTCTCCAGGCCGGATACGCCCGGTTGTCCGACGTCGCGCCGGGAAGCATGACCATCGACATCGGCGTGCCGAAGCAGGTGATCTTCCCGGCCTCACCGGTGAACAGCACTGTCGTCAAGCTCTCCGTCCAGCAGCCGCTTTTCACCGGCTTGCGCATCTCAAGCTCCATCCGCCAGGCAGAGGCGATCCGGGCTTCCGCAGGGAGCGACGCGGCACGGACCCGGCGCGAGGTCCGCCACGCCGTGGAAGAGGCTTTCTGGCAGCTTGCAAAGGCGAAGGCGCTGGAGGAGGCTTCGCGGGAGATCGAAGCCCAGATGGAGCGCCGCCTCGCGGACCTGAAAACGCTCTTCGACCAGGGAGTGGCAACGAAGAACGACGCCGTGCAGGCCGGCATGAGACTGGAGGACTCGCGCATCGATGCGGGGAATGCGGGCAGCGCCCGGGAGCTGGCACGGGTGCGGCTTGCCCAGCTCATCGGCGTTCCCCTTTCTCCGGGCGTCGATATTCCTGAGGATGCGGGAGGCGCCGCGCCTGCACCCGCTCCGGCGATCTCCGGAGGCCTGGAGGAGCTGGTGTCACGGGCCCTTGCCGCCCGGCCCGAGATCGCCAGCGCACGCTCACGGCTGAGCGCCCAGGAGGCTGCCGTAGATCTCGCCCGGGCCGGCCGCTACCCGAGCATCATGCTCACGGGGGACTATACTCTTGCCAACCCCAACCAGCGCGTCTTTCCGCAGGCCGACCAGTTTACGGGCACGTGGTCCGTGGGCCTCATGGCTTCTTTCGATATCGGCCGCTATCCACAAATTGCTGCGCAGGAAGAGCAGGCACGAAACCGGGCCGCGGAGGCCCGGGAGGCCGCCCGTCGTGTCTCGGAAGGCGTGGCCGCCGAAGTGGTGCGCGCGGCGATCATACTGAATGCCGCCCTGCAGACGTACTCCTCCCTGAAGATCGAGACCGCTCAGGCTGACGAGAACTCGCGCTTCGTCCAGGAACGCTTCCGCCAGGGAGTCGCCCTGGCCTCCGCAAATCTCGATGCGCAAACCCTGCTCACTCGCGCGCGGCTCCGCGAAAAGGCCGGGCTCTACGATTGCCTGATCGCCCGGGCCAGCCTGGATGCGGCGGTGGGGGAATGAGCAAGGCCGCGATCCGCGCCGAGAGTCTCTCGAAACACTTTGGCCGTTTCGTCGCCGTCGACGCGGTTTCGTTCGAGGTGCCCGCCGGAAGCATCTTCGGCCTGCTCGGGGCGAACGGCGCGGGCAAGTCGACGACCATCCGCATGCTCTGTGGTCTGCTTGCCCCCAGCTCGGGGACCGCGGAAGTGGGCGGCGTGGACGTCGCCGCGAATCCCGAGGGGGTCAAGAGAAGAATCGGGTACATGTCCCAGCGCTTTTCCCTCTATGACGACCTCACCGTCGAAGAGAACATCAGGTTCTTCGGAGGAGTGTACGGGCTCGCGCGGCAGGATCTTTCCGTGCGACTGCGGGAGACAGTGCGGATGGCCGGCCTCGAAGGCAACGAGGGGCGCCTTGCCCGTGAGCTGTCCGGCGGATGGAAACAGCGCCTTGCCCTCGGATGCGCCCTGCTCCACAAGCCGGGCATCGTCTTTCTCGACGAGCCGACCGGCGGAACGGACCCGCTTTCCCGCAGGGCCTTCTGGGACATCATCAACGACATGTCGAGCGAGGGCACCACGGTGCTCGTCACCACGCACTACCTGGACGAGGCGGAATACTGCAATGACCTCGTGCTCATGCACGGCGGGGCGATCGTGGCCCGGGGAAGCCCGGGAGAGCTGAAACGTGAGGCGCTGACCGGGTCCTCCTACGAGGTGGAGTGTGAAGATCCGGTGGCCGGCATGGCGGTGCTCCGGCGCGAGGCGCGCGTGGTGGAAACGGCAATCTTCGGCGCGCGACTGCACGTGAGCCTCGAGCGCGACGAAGACCTCGCTCCAGTCCTGGAAGCCCTGAATGCGGCGGGCATCCCCGCCACGCGCTCCGGCCGCATCGTCCCCTCGTTGGAGGACGTCTTCATCCGCCTGATCGATCGCCAGGGGGAGGGTCGGGAATGAGCGGGGCGCGCATCGCGACCATCCTCGTCAAGGAGCTGCGCCAGGTCTCGCGTGACCTGGCCACGCTGGTGATGCTGCTCTTCCTGCCGGTCTTTCTCCTTCTGATGTTCGGGTACGCCATCAGCCTCGACGTCCGGCACATCCGCCTGGCCGTGCTGGACCGTGACAGGAGCGAAGCGAGCAGGACGTTCATCCAGGACTTCCTGCACTCGGAGTATTTCGATCTCACGACCGTCATGCAGGACGAGTCCCAGATCGATCCCCTGCTGGACGAGGGAAAGGCGCTGATCGCCCTGGTTGTGCCGGCCGGATTCGGCCGCGATGCAGCGGAAGGAAAGAAGGTGCAGGTGCAGGCCATCGCCGACGGCTCGAACGGAACCACGGCGGCCACGGCGATCGGCTACGTGCAGGCGGTGGCTGCCGACTATTCCCAACGCGCCCTGGTGCACTCACTCAAGAGGGCCGGTGCCGCGGGGGCGCGGACGACCCTGGATTTCAGGCCGCGCGTCCTCTTCAATCCCGAGCTGCGCAGCGCGAACTTCCTGGTGCCCGGTCTCATCGTCCTGATCCTGATCATGTCGGCCGTCATGTCCACCGCACTCTCCATTGTCCGTGAGAAGGAACGGGGGACGATGGAGCAGATCCTCGTGTCTCCCGTGCGGCCCCTCGAGCTCATCATCGGGAAGGCGGTGCCCTACCTGCTGATCGGGCTGGTGTCCGCGGCGACCATCCTCGCGGCGAGCCGGCTGCTCTTCGGCGTTACGGTGAAGGGGAGCTGGTTCGACCTGGGCGTGGTGACATTCGTGTTCCTCCTCGGGTGCCTCGGATTCGGGGTGCTGCTGTCCACTCTCTCGGACAGCCAGCAGGTGGCGTTTCTCCTGTCGGTCCTCCTCACCCTCCTGCCCGTATTCATCCTCTCGGGATTCGTCTTTCCCTTCCGCAACATGCCGGCGATCATCCAGGCGGTGAGCTATATCCTGCCGGGCCGCTACTACCTGTCGGCGCTGCGCGCCATCATGGTGAAGGGGGTGGGATTCGGGGCATTCGCGGACCAGGTGCTCGCCCTGGCGCTGTTCGCTGCCGCGACTTCCGGCCTGAGCATCCTGCGCCTGCGGAGGCAGGGCGCATGAGCACGATCGGCTTCATCATCCGCAAGGAGTTCCAGCAACTCTTCCGGGACAGGCGGCTGCTTCCGCTCATCTTCGTCTCCCCTGTCCTTCAGATCGTGCTCCTCGGGTACGCGGCGAACATGGACGTGAAGGACATTCCCATGGCGATCTGCGACCAGGACCGCACGGTGCAGAGCCGGGAGCTGGTGAGCCGCTTTCTCCGATCGGGAAGCTATGTCGCGACTCGGTACGCGCCGGATGCGGCTTCGGCCGAGCGGAGCATCGAGAACGGATCCTCGTCGCTCGCCCTGGTCATTCCCCCAGGGTACGGCAGGGCGCAGGCGGCAGGGCGGCGTTCCACCGTCCAGCTTCTCGCCGACGGGTCTGAGTCCCAGTCGGCGGCAATCGGTCTCACCTATGCCACGCTGATCGTCGCGCATGGCGCAGCGGAACCGCTGATTGCAGGTGCAGCGGGAGGATTGCTCCGGGTGCGCGCCGTGCGGGTGCAGCCGGCTGTCCGGGTCCTGTACAATCCCACGCTGGCGAGCAGGAATTTCATGGTGCCCGGCGTGCTCGCCCTGGTGCTCATGATCATCACGACCGTGCTCACCTCCCTCTCCATCGTGAAGGAGAAGGAGAAGGGGACCCTCGAGCAGCTCATCGTCACCCCGATCACCCCGCGACAGCTCATCATCGGAAAGCTCGCGCCATTCGTCATCATCAGCCTCGTCGTGATCACACTCGTGCTCGGCGCGAGCCTGGCGCTGTTCGGACTCTCGGTGCGGGGGAGCCTCCTCGTCCTGTACGGGCTTTCACTTCTTTTCATGCTCACGACTCTCGGGCTGGGTCTCTTCATCTCCACCATTTCCCGCTCCCAGCAGCAGGCCATGATGATCGCCGTGTTCTTCTTCATCATGCCGATGGTCATCCTCTCGGGGTTCGTGTTTCCCATCGAGAGCATGCCGGGCGTCATCCAGGCCGTGACCTACGTATTCCCGCTGCGATGGTACTTCGTGATCATCCGGGGGCTCTTTCTGAAGGGTGTCGGTCTCGCCGAGCTCTGGAAGGAGAGCCTTGCGCTCGCCGCGATCGGCCTCGTGGTCATCGCGGGGAGCGTTTTGCGCTTCCGCAAGCGCCTGGAGTGACACCGTCAATCGTTGGCTGGGCTTTCCCGCCGGCCGTGCGTGCCGGTGCGTCCGCCGATAATTGACAGGTGCACCGATCTCGGGCAGAATGAGCGTCGGGGGGCGCATGAAGCTCAGGGGAAAGATTCTCATCGTCGACGACGAGCCGATCAACCTGGAGTTTTTCGACGTCATGCTGAGCAAGCTCGGGTTCCAGGTGGAAAAGGCCGTGGACGGGGAAGAGGCGCTGGAGAAGGTGCAGTCGGTCAACCCCGACCTCATCATCCTGGACAACATCATGCCCAAGCTGTCCGGATGGGAGGTGACGCGCCTGCTCAAGCACGACCCCGCCTACCGCCGCTACCGCAATACCCCCATCATCATGTTCTCCGCCATGAACGAGGTGAAGGACAGGATCGAGGGATTCGAACAGGGGGTGGACGACTACATCACGAAGCCGTTCAACTTCGCCGAGGTCCTTGCCCGCATCCGCGCGGTCCTTCGCAGCCGCGAGCTCTCGCGCCAGCTCACGCGGAGGGAGAAGCGGATCGCCGTCGTGGAGTCGCTGAACAACTCCCTCGTCTTCTTCACCCAGCACATCCGCACCCCGATCTCGGACCTGCTCGCCCTTGCGGAGAAGACCGACAGGGGTGATACCGCAGGGGTGGAGAAACTGCTCGCATTGATCCGCAAGGAAGGCGGGGAGATACTGGCCACGCTGGAGGGCCTGCAGGACGAAGTGACGGAGCTCCAGGGGCGGGGAGAAAAGCTCAAGCAGGGAGATCTCTCGGTCGCGGACCTTGAACGGAAGCTGCGCAAGCACCTGCGCAACGGCAGGAAGCGCCAGGAAAAGCCCGCGCACACGACGACGCAGGGGGCGGACGCATGATCACCGAAGAGAAGAAGAAGGTCCTCGAGCTCTTTGCAGAAGGTCGGAAACTTTATAAGCTCATGAAGTTCGAGGATGCGAGGGACGCCTTCGCGAGGGCGTTGAAGATCGACCCTGAAGACGGCCCCGCGAAGGTCTACTACGCACGCTGCAAGCACTACATCGAGAACCCCCCTCCCGAAGACTGGGATGGCGTGTTCGTCATGAAGACGAAGTGACGGGTATGGCAAAGAACGAGGATCACAAGGGCGTCGAGCGCATCACCACGACACTCGGCCGGGAAACCGACTTCAACGGGGTCATGAGGTTCAAGGACTCGCTGAAGATCGACGGCTCATTCTCGGGTGAGATCGTGTCCACCGGTTTCCTCTACGTCGAGCAGGGCGCCTCCATCACCGCGAACATCCGGGTGGGGTCGGTCGTCGTGGGGGGGACCGTGAAGGGCAACATCGAGGCCACGGAGAAGCTGGAGATGCTCTCCACGGGGAAGGTCTTCGGGAATATCCGCACGGCAAAGCTCAAGATCGCCGACGGCGTGGTCTTCGAGGGCAAGTGCGAGATGATCAAGAATCCCCAGGCCGTCAACGTCTTCTCGGGACCCGTTGATCAGCTCAAGAAAAACGTCCAGAGTGTGTGAGAATGCCACCCACGGCACGGGATACCGTGCCTGCGGTGATCGCGATCAGAAAACCGCCGTGATCATCTCGGCGGGAACGGAGCTGACCGAGGGCATCATCCAGGACGCCCACGTCCGCTACATTGCCAGCGAGCTCACCTCCATCGGGTTCACCGTGCGCCGCGGCGTGCAGGTGCCGGACGACATGGCGCTGTTCCGCGCCGAGCTCGCCCGCGCGATCGTCGATTCCTGCCTGGTGATCATCACCGGCGGTCTGGGGCCGACGTCGGACGATCTCACGCGCGAGATCGTGGCGGAAGCGGCCGGCGTGCCCCTGGACTTCCACCAGGAGGCCTGGGACGCGCTGAAGGCGCGTTTCGCGGGCCGGACGGTGTCCGACACCAACCGCAAGCAGGCACTCGCGCCGCGCGGCTTCGCCCTTCTGCCGAACCCGAACGGCACCGCACCGGGCTTCCAGGGGACCCTCGGTGAGGCGCTCGTTGTGGCTCTCCCCGGCCCTCCCTCGGAGCTGCGGCCGATGTTTTCCCGGAGCGTGCTGCCCCTGGTTGCCGAACGTTTCGGGGCCGCCGCGGAGGCGGACGTTCTCTGGGGCACCGCGCTGATGGTGCCCGAGTCAAGCCTGGAGGAAGCGCTTCGCACCGGTGCCGGCCCGGACGCGCGCGTGCAGGGCGTGCGGTGGGGCACCCGCGTGGACGAGGATCGCATTGTCTTCAGCCTCCGCGGCGGCCGCTCAGAGGAGAGACAGGCGCTTTTCGACTCCCTGGCCGCACGGCTGGGACCGGTCCGTATCCGCGCGGGCGAGACCCGTCCCGCACAGCTTCTCACGGACGCTCTTCTGTCCTGCAACGCCCGGCTCGCGGTTGCGGAGTCGTGCACGGGTGGAATGATCGGCAAGTACATGACCGATCTGCCCGGAAGCTCGAGAGTGTTCTGGGGGGGATTCCTCGCGTATTCGAACGAGGCGAAGACACGGCTCCTCGGTGTCGGGGAGAAGGTGCTGGCAGAACACGGCGCAGTCTCCGAACAGGCGGTTCTCGGGATGGCGCAAGGCGCGCTTGAAGCATCCGGTGCCGAGGCGGGCCTTTCGGTGTCGGGAATCGCGGGACCGGAGGGCGGCACGCCGGACAAACCGGTGGGCACCATCTGGATCGCCGTGGCGCGGCGCGGCCGCGGTCCTGAGGCGCGCCTCTTCAGCTTCACCGGTTCACGGGACATGATCCGGCGCAGGTCCGCGGTGGCGGCGATGCTCTTCGCGGAGGCGCGTCTCCTCGACCGGGACTTCCTTGACACTCGCACGAAGTGGTAATATATTCTGCCTCAAAGAGTCCTTGACAGCCTTTCAGGGCCTGCGTGCACACACATCCGGAAAACGCGAATCTTTTTGGACGATCGTACAGGATAAACGGAGCAACACAATGGGAACGAACGATCACGACACCGATTCTCCCCAGCCTCCCGTCGAACAACCACGTGACGTGGAGCTGACCAACGACTCATTGCTCAACGGGGAGAACGGTGACCAGCAGCCGCTTCGATCGGGACAGAACCGCGGGGACGGGCAGGCATTTCGCGGCAAGAGGCGCGTTGCGCGCCGCAAGATCCGCGTGGAGCTGATCAAGGAACCCGCCATGGGCCAGCCCGACGAGGGGGGTGAGGTTCCGGCGGAGGAAGGCGCGGTGGAGACCAGTACGGCGCCGATGGCACCGCTGCCTCCGGGAAGCCTCCCGATGACAGGGGCCGCTTACGCGGCAGCAGCGGCGCCGGCAAGCGCGGGCGCGGCGGGAACGAACGGTGACGCAGCATCGAAGGACAAGCTTCTCACGCAGAGCGACAACCGTCTGCATATCAACGACCTGAGCCAGATGAGCATGCCGGACCTGCGCGGCCTGGCCTCGAAGATGGGCGTGAATCACGAAGCGCTGGTCTCCATGAAAAAGCAGGAGATCATCTTCCAGATCCTCAAGGGCCACACGGAGCGCGGCGGCGTCATCTACGCCTACGGCGCCCTGGAGATCCTCCCCGACGGGTATGGGTTCCTCCGGTCGCCCAATTACAGCTACCTGCCGGGCCCGGACGACATCTACATCTCTCCGTCGCAGATACGGCTGTTCAACCTCAAGACCGGCGACACGGTCGCGGGGCAGATCCGGTCCCCGAAGGAAGGTGAGCGCTTCTTCGCCATGCTGCGCGTGGAAACGGTAAACTTCGATCCCCCGCTGGTCGCGCAGACCCGGGTCCCCTTCGACAATCTCACCCCGCTGTACCCGGACGAGATGCTGAACCTGGAGACGACGACGGAAGAAATCTCCACGCGCCTGATCAACCTTTTCGACCCTATTGGCAAGGGTCAGCGCGGTCTCATTGTCTCCCCGCCGCGCACGGGGAAGACAATCCTGCTGCAGAAGATCGCCAATGCGATCACGACGAACCACCCCGAGGTGTTCGTCATCGTCCTGCTGATCGACGAGCGGCCTGAAGAGGTCACGGACATGCAGCGCAACGTCAAGGGCGAGGTGGTCTCATCCACCTTCGACGAGCAGTCCACGCGGCACGTCCAGGTGGCGGAGATGGTCATCGAGAAGGCGAAGCGCCTTGTCGAGCACAAGCGCGACGTCGTGATCCTGCTGGACTCGATCACCCGCCTCGCCCGCGCCTACAACCAGACCGTCCCCACGTCGGGAAAGATCCTCTCGGGCGGAGTGGACTCCAACGCCCTGCACAAGCCGAAGAGATTCTTCGGCGCGGCGCGCAATATCGAGGAAGGCGGGAGCCTCACCATCGTGGCCACGGCGCTGATAGAGACGGGCAGCAGGATGGACGAGGTCATCTTCGAGGAGTTCAAGGGCACGGGCAACTCGGAAGTGATCCTGGATCGGAAGCTCTCCGACCGCAGGCTCTTCCCGGCCATCAACATCAAGAAATCCGGCACCCGCAAGGAAGAGCTTCTCCTCACGGAGGAGCAGCTGCAGAAGATGTGGGTCCTGCGCCGGGTGATCAACCCCATGGAGGACCAGGAGGTCCTCGAGCTGCTGATTGACAGGTTCAAGAAAAGCAAGAATAATGAGGCCTTCCTCAAATCCATGAACACATCGTCGGTCACCGACGCCTGACGACTGACGCAGCGCAGCGCGAGGGACAGACAGAGAGGACGCAACATGAAAACCGATATTCACCCCACATACCAGCTCACGACCATCACCTGCGCCTGCGGGAACGTGATCCAGACCAAGTCCACGTCGAAGGACATCAAGGTGGAAATCTGCTCGAAGTGCCACCCCTTCTACACGGGCAAGCAGCACCTGGTCGACACGGCAGGACGCGTGGAGCGCTTCAAGAAGCGCTACAACATAAAAGGATAAGCGAAGCCTGAAAGGCTGAGCTTATCTACCGAAACCGTTGAGCGGGCTTTGGCCCGCATTATATCAAAGGGTAGCACCATCCTGGCGGCCGAGCACATCGGCCGCCAGTTTTTTCATTCTTTCCCAGTGAGTTCCCCGCCAGAAGACCTTGCCGCAGCCCGGACAGCGTGAGAACTCCGTGCACGTTTCCGCCACGGCGGGCGGGAGATGGTCCAGAACAGAGATCCTGCTGACCCGCGCGAGGACGGCGTTGCACGACATGCAGCGTCCGAACATCCGCACCTGCCCGGCCAGGTCGAATCGCGCGAGCACCTCGGCGAGCTGCTGCCGAGGCGAAAGGGACCTCACGAGGTAGCCGTGCGTGACGGCGCGTCTCTTCAGGAGTCCCCGATCCCTGCTCAGCACGATCCTTCTCTCCGCGCGCGCGGCACGCACGATACTGTCGTCGTCCATGTCGTTCCCATATGCTGCGTCGAACCCGATCATTCGCAGGAGACGGGCGAGCTTCCCGAGATGCACGTCGGCCGCGAACCGGATTTCCCGGAGGGGAACTGACCTCACGCGGGAGACGTCTCCTATGTCCCACGATTCGAACACTGGATACACGCTCAGCCTGTCGCCCTCGTTCAGCTGACGGGAAAAATCGACCGATTCACCGTTCACAAGGACCAGGTCGACCTCGGTATGAGGGACGCCCAGGTTCTCGATCACGGCTTTGGTCGTGCTCCCGGCCGGCACGTCCACGGAGAATGAGCGCTTTCTCCTCGCACCGGGAAGAAACGCATTGAGCTCCTCGTAGAAGCGGACAGTCACCGAGGGCATGATCGATCACCGACAGGGGAAGTATCGCGATATGCCCATGTTTCCGCTATAGTGAGCAGATGCGCATGTCCCTGCTCTTCCTGGCACTCGTGCTTTTTCTTCCGGGGCTCTCGTTCGCCGACGCCTCGCCGGATGCCGATGCGCTGTTCAAGAAGGCTGCGGGGCTGTTCAACCAGGGACAGCCGGATTCCGCCCTTCCGCTCCTTGAACAGGCTCTCACGCTGTATCGGGACGCCGGCAGGCCGGGGAAGCAGGTCGACGTGCTGAACTGGCTCGGCCTCATCGAATACTACCGCGCCTCCTACAAGCCTGCCGAGGACCGATTCCAGCAGGCGCTGGACATCGCCCGGACCGCGGGCCTCCGCCCGCAGATACCGGGGACTCTCAACAACCTGGGTCTCGTTCGCTACGCCCAGGGCCGGTATGAGGACGCGATCAGCCTTTATCGATCCGCGTACGACGAGCACGTGAAGGCAGGAGACGGCGAGGCGGCCGCACAGAGCCTCGGCAACATCGCCTCGGTCTATCTTTCCTGGTCGCGCTATCCCGAGTCAGAACAGGCTTTCCGGCAGGCCCTCGACTCCTTCGAGAAGCTCGGCGATCAGGCCAACGCGGCGAACACGCACCTGAACCTGGGCATCCTCTACACGACCTGGGCCCGATATGACCAGGCGCGCGCCGAGCTGGAGGACGGCCTGGCAAAAGCCGGGAGCCTTGGCCTGCGGCAGAGCGAAGCGTATGGGCTGGCCAGCCTGGGAAGCGTGTATTTCGCAACCGGCCGCTACGACCTTGCGGAGCAGACCTACCTTCGCGCGCTCCAGATCGACAGCGAGCTGAACCTCCGGCTGAACATCATCTCGGTCACCTCGAGCCTGGGCACCGTGTACCAGGCGTGGGGAAGAAACGACCTGGCCATGGAGTCGTACGGCAAAGCCCTGAAATCAGCCGAACAGCTCGGTGTGCCCGACCAGGCCATCTCCGCGATGTACCTCATCGGGAGCGTCCTGCAGGCCGACGGACGGTACGACGAGGCCATCGCCCAGCTCGGCGATGCCCTGACGCGGGCGGACGGGCTGGGCAGGGATGCGGCAAAGCTTCCCATTCTCGAATCCCTGGGGACCGCCAATTTTCTCAAGAAGGACCCGAACGCCGCCGAACCCTGGTTTCAAAAAGCCTACGATCTGGCCCAGAGGCTCGGGCAGCAGAACATGGCGGCCCGGCAGCTCATTCACCTCGGGGGCGTCAATGAGGTCACGGGCAACCGCCAGGCTGCACTCAAGAAATATTCGATCGCCCTGGACGTGTGCCGTGCCGCCGGACAGAAGGCGGACGAGGCGACGGTGCTGAACAATCTGGGAACCCTGTACCTCGACATGGGCTCATACGACAAATCAGAGGAGCAGCTCCTGCAGGCGATTTCCATCAAGGAGGAGCTGCGTCAGACCGCCACCGGGCAGGCCCGCATGGATTACCTTGCCACGCAGCTTTCCTCGTACCGCTGGCTGGTGACCGCACGGCTCATGAAGAAAGATGCGGCCGGGGCATTCGATGCGGCCGAGCTCATGAAGGCGCGGTGGCTTGGAGAGGAGCTCGGCGCCCAGGCCGATGCCGCGGCTGCTCCATTCAGGGGCATCCGCAACGCGCAGGGACAGCTCGACCCGACGCTTCTCGTCGTGACCTATGCGGGCATCGACGCGGACCGTCCGGCGGTGATTGCTGCTGGGCAGGACGATCTCACCGCGAGGGAGCTCGCCCTGAACCCGACCGCCGCCGCGGACGAACAAGGGGCGGCCCCTCGGCCCGAGCTGTCTCCCACCAGGGGGTTCATTCTCACCCGACCGGCTCAGAAGTTTTCCGGCCTTGCGGATCGTGTCGAGGCATACCGCCGGCTGCTCGCCCTCGATCAGCCGACCTCTTCAGACCGAGCGGAGCGGACACGCGTTGGGCGCGGGCTGTACGACATCCTGCTCGGCCCGATCCAGAAGGAACTGGAAGGCAGGAGCGAGATCCTGGTGATCCCGGACGGAAGCCTCTGTGCCCTGCCGTTCGAAACCCTTCTCCTTCCGGACGGCAGGTACCTGGTCGAACGTTATCACGTCACCTACGTGCCCTCATTCGCCGTCAAGGAGCTTCTCGAGGCACGCAGGGTGACGCCCCCCCGCCCCCGCACGCTCCTGGCCCTGGGCGGGGCCCTCTACGGGGGGCGCCCGGCTCGGACGGCGCCACGGGTCTCGGAGCAGCAGCTTGCCTCCTTGCGCCTGGCTTCCGAAGACCTGACAGCCAGGAACAGGAGCGCCCGCGAGATCTATTCCGCCCTCGGCCTCGATTCCTGGGAAGATCTGCCCGGCACGCGCGCGGAGGTCGCCTCCATCGAAGCGCTCATTCCGGACGGCACTACCCTGACAGGCGTCGATGCCTCGGAAAAGAGAATCAAGCAGATGTCGCGCGACGGGACACTTGCCCGGTTCGGCGTGATCCACTTCGCCACGCACGGCATCGCCGTTCCCGAGGCCCCTGACCTGTCGGCCCTCGTGCTCTCACTGGGTGAGAGCGAGGGCGCGGAGGACGGGTACCTGACGATGCGGGAGATCGCGGGCCTGAAGCTGAATGCCGACTTCGTGAACCTCTCGGCCTGCGAGACGGGAATGGGCAGGATCCTCGGCGGGGAAGGGGTGGTGGGCCTTTCCGAGGCGTTCCTCAACGCGGGGGCGAACAGTCTCTCGGTATCCCTGTGGCAGGTCTCGGACGAGGGCACGCAGAAGTTCATGACGGAGCTCTACCGGGCAGTCAAGGAGCGCGGGCTCTCCTACGCCCGGGCGATGACCGAGGTGAAGCGGTCATTCCTGCGTTCGGGCCCCTTCAAGGAACCTTTCTACTGGGCGCCGTTCGTGTACTACGGAAGCTGACCCCGCAGCGGCTCCTGATCGACCCTCACGAACCGCACTCCCAGCACGCTGCACAGGAGCGCGAGATCCGCGGCGCGGTGTCCCGGGATGAAAAGCCAGTGCTGGCTCACGCCCAGCTCGACGGCCCGGCAGGTGAAATCCCCGACGGAAACCGGAAGCCGGAAGAACAGATGGCAGTTGCCCTCCAGTTTCGCCGGTCCCGGAACCGACTCACCTTCAACGCAGCACCAGCGCAGGCTCTCTCCGTCCCATACCGAGTTGATGGCCGTCACCGGGCCCGGCCTGTACTTGAAGAAAGTCGCGGCACCGGTGAAGGGGTCGGAGCTCTTGTACTCCACGTCGCTGATGATCCGCACCCGCGCATCCGGATCGGCATTTGCCGTGTCGTGGTAGCCGGCGTGCCCCATCAGGATCGCGTTCGACTTGTAGTCAGCCGAGAAGGGCTCCGCATAGAACGGGGATTCGCCGGTGAACAGCCGCAGGGCGAGCATCGCGGTGACGGCGCCCACGTCCGCCTCCATGGACACCACGGCGCCTGCCGAAGACAGCGCGGGGTTGCACAGGCAGGGACGCAGGCCGAAGCTCGCGTGCATCTCGGCGATCACGTCGTTCATCGCCAGCCCCGAGAGCCTCTCTTCCCGCATCACGCGTTCGATCGCTATTGCGTAGCGGATGCCCTCGTGGAGGTTCTTCTCATCCACCTCGATGGATGCCCCGCTGTGCAGGATCGCGCCGTGGAACTGCCGCACTTCCTCCATCGTGCATTCCGCGGCATCCCGCCGAACCCGCTCGAGCTCGAGGTGCTTCAGCTCGACCCCGTAGCGGGCGCGCAGACCGAACTCGTCCACCCAGGTGGAGGACATGTGCTCGCAGGGAAACGGGAGCAGACCGATGCGCGCGTTGCCCAGTGTCCGGGGCACGGCCATCGCGCGAACGAGGGCCCCGATCCGGTTGTAGACCGCCTCATCGTGTGCGTGCCCGGCCACCGGCCAGAAGACCGTCCCCTCGCGCTTCAGCATTCCGGACACCTGCATCGTGCACACGGCGCCCGAGCCGCGAAGCATGACCTGGAAAGGAACGAAATCGGGGAGGGTGGGTCCGGGCGAGTACGTCCAGAGGACGAGGGGAAGGCCTTTCAGAACCGACAGGGCGGCGCGGGGGATCGCGTCCTCGCACCACATCAGGGGAGCCAGCAGTACCCCGTCGACACCCGCGGAAAGAATCCGGCGCGCGGCCTTCTCCGCATCGGCGGGCGAAAAAAGCACCCCGTCGTAGACGGGGTCCGCGAACTCCTCGATTCTCCTGATAACCGCGGCTCCGGCCCTGGCAACTTCTTCCGTCGTGTCGGAGCCGGCTTCCTGAAGGCCGACCTCGCGGAACCACCCGGAAGTGACCAGCAGCACGCCCAGCCGCGGCCGCAGCCCGTTCAGCACACTTTCACCCATGCCCGTTTCCGGTTGGATTCCACAACCGCCTTCAGGATCCGCATCTCCTCGTAGCCGGTGCGGAAGGTGGGGCGGGGGAGCGCCCGGGCAGGCTCCACACCCCCTGCCTTCACGACGTCGTAGAAATCGCGCATGAGGTTCAGCATGGCGTCATGGTAGCCCAGCGGGTGACCCGTGGGAAGCGAGGCGTAGGAGGCGGTTTCCGGGCTCTGGAGAACCGGGCTTTCGATGAGCGTCTCGTTCGGCGCATCGCGATGGCCGATCCACAGCTCGTTCGATCTCTTGTGATTCCAGGCGTAGGAGCACGTGCTGCCGTACACCTGGAACTCTGTGTCTGACTTTCTGCCGATCGTGGCCTGGCTTGTGGTAAACGAGCCGGGTGCGCCGTTGTCCAGGCGGAAGAGAATCGCCGAGTAGTCCTCCAGCTCGATCTTTACCTCCTCGTACGGGACGTCGGTCACTTTCTCGAAGGCAAGGACCTGCCGCGTGGGCCTTTTCCGCACCGGGATCAGCGTGGAGAAATCCGCCATGACCTCGGTGACGTGCAGGCCAGTGACGAACTGCACCAGGTCGAACCAGTGGCTGCCCAGGTCCGCGGAAATGTTCGAATCGCCGCTTTCCGCCCGGGTGAGCCTCCAGGTGTAGTCGGTATCCCACGAGAGCCAGTCCTGGAACCATGTCCCCGTGGCCATGCGGACCGCGCCGGCATCTCCGCGGCGCACGCGGAGCGCCGTCTCCAGCACGACAGGGTAATAGCGGTAGCAGAAGTTGATTCCCGTGACGATGCCCTTCTTCTCGGCGAGCTCCGTCAGCTCGTTCGCCTGATCCAGCGTCATCGCCAGCGGCTTCTCCGACAGGATGTGCTTCCCCTTTTCGATGGCGGCCTTGTTCATGGGGAAGTGCAGGCTGTTCGGCGAGCAGGTGTGGATCACGTGGATCGACGGGTCGGCCAGGATCTCAGCGTAGTCCCCGTAGACCTTCTCGATGTTGTATTTCTCCGCCGTCTTTCGCGCCAACTCGGGGTTGGCGTCCGTGACGCCCTTCACCGTGATGCCGCTGATGCGGCGGAGGGCCTCGATGTGCACAGGGCCGATGTAGCCCGTCCCGATGACCGCGACATTGATCATGGCCGTCCCCTCCGTGCCTTTCCTACAAGCTCTCTTTGAGCGCGGTAGTGAACTCCTTCACCTTCTCGTCGATCTCCGCGTCCGTCGAGTGCGGGTGGATCCCGAAGGCCGAGCCCAGCCCGCGGTCCACGACTCCCACGGAGATGTTGATCGCGCGGCCGAGGATGCCGTCGGTGCGGGGGAGCATTCCCTTCCTGTATTCCTGCTGGCAGGGATAGCAGGAGCAGTTGTACGGGCAGCCGTGCTCCGTGATCATCTTCTTGCCGAGGATCTGCTCCATGTTGTTATACACGTGCCAGCCGGACTTCGACACGGTGGTCGTGTTGAGCTTCTTGGCGAGCTTCTCCGCGGCCTCGGACTTCGGGAGGATGACGGTAAGCAGGGTGTTGCATTCTCCCGCATCGTCGTGCAGCTTCCTGAACGAGAGCCCCGGTATTCCTTTGATCTGCGACTTGAAACGGGCCTTGATCTCGCGAAGCCGTGCGATGATGTCGTCCAGCCTCCTGAACTGGGCGATGAGGACAGCGCCGGTGATTTCGTTCATGCGGTAGTTCTGTCCGATGATGGAGCGGTTGCCGACCTCCACGCCGGAGCGGCTGGGGAAATGGCCCTGGTCGTGGTAGCCGAAGGCGCGGAAGTACAGCTCGTCGTCGTCGGTCACCACCATCCCGCCGTCACCGGCGTTGATGGTCTTGAAGATGTTGAAGGAGTAGGTCCCGATCTTCCCAATGGTGCCCAGGCGCTTTCCCTTGTAGCTCCCGCCGAAGGCCTGCGCCGCGTCCTCGATGAGGATCAGATTGTGCTTTGCCGCGATGGCCTTGAGGGCATCGATGTTGCAGGGGTTGCCGAGCATGTGCACGGCCATGATCGCCTTTGTCCGCGGCGTGATCCTCCGCTCGACATCGGCCGGGTCCAGCGTGAGGCTCTCGTCGATCTCGGCAAGGACGGGAACCGCGCGGGCCACGATGATCGAGGACATCGAAGCGATGAAGGTGTATCCGGGGACGATCACCTCGTCTCCCGGACCGATCCCCAGAGCGGAGATCGCGGTTATGAGGGCCGCCGTCCCGGAGGTCACCGCGAGTGCATGCTTGGCCGCAAACTTCTGCTCGACCATCTCTTCCAGCGTTTTCACCTTCCGCTTGAACGCCGGGTCTTTCTCGTCTCCATAGCGGAAAAGCCATCGATCCCTGAGGACTTCGAGGACTTCTTTTTCTTCTTCTTTGCCAATCCATTCGAAACCAGGTCCGGGCATTGTGGAGCCTCCTGTTTGGTGCATTCGTTGCTGAAAGCATAACATGCGCATATCTTTTGTCAAGATTTATATGAGAATATGAATTAACGCTTTCAAATTCAGGCCATTTTTCGGTGAGTAATATTCGATAACATCAAGAATTGCGCGGAAAGTCTCTTGATTTTTTCCCATTATTCTGTTAATTTTGCACCTAAATATGGACTCCAAGAACAGCTCCCGACGGGATTTCAGGATTCTCCAGGCAACGTACTTCCTCCCGACCCCGACGCGGAACGAGATTGCGCGTTTCACGGGACGCAGCCCGGTGTCCGTGACGGAGACACTGAACCGGCTCCTCGAGAAGGGACTCGTAGAGAGATCCGGAAAAACCCAGAGCCGCAGCGGCAGGCCTTCGGCCACCTACCGGCTGGGTGAGAAGACTGGATATACGGTAGGGATATCGCTGGACGCTGCCAGCTTCCGCCTCGTTGCACTCGATGCCCGGCACCAGCTCCTGGAGGAGCTGGATCGGGCGCTCTCGCTGTCGGCGGACCCGGCCGCCCACCTCGACGACATACTCCGGCAGATCTCAACGGAGCTTCGGGGCTTCCTCGCATCCGCAGGCCTTCGGGACCGGCGCACGCTGGCAATCGGGATCGCACCGCCGGGCATGGTGGATACGGAGAAAGGCATCTGGCTCCACGGGCTGCAGGTCTCGGGCATCACCCACGTTGCCCTGGGAGACACGCTGGAAAAAATGTTCGGTGTCACGGTCGTGGTAGAAGACGCGGCGCGGTGTCTTGCTTTCGTGGAGGCGTCACGGCGCCCGCCGGAGAAGGCGCGCGACCTGGTGTACCTCTATCTCGGCCGCGGGGTCGGCGCCGGAATCATGATCGGGCAGGAACCCTACCATGGCAGCCACGGGATGGCGGGCGAGGTGGGCCATCTCGCCGTGGAGGAGAAGGGCGCCCGCTGCTCCTGCGGCAATATCGGGTGCCTCGAAACAGTCGTTTCCAGCTCCAGCATCATCAACAGGGTCCAGCGGAGGCTCTCGGAGGGCGTGATCTCGTCTCTGCAGAAGCACCGCGACGGCCACGGGCTCACGCTGGAATTGATCCAGGACGCCGCGACCGCGGGTGACCGGCTCGCCCAGTCCACGCTGTTCGAGCTGGGCACCCTCCTGGGAGACGCGGTGAGCAAGATCATCAAGCTGTACAATCCGCGCACGCTCGTCATCGGCGGACCGGTCGGCGTCCTCGGGGAGCACCTCCGCGAGCCGATGTGGATCAAGGTGAGGCAGAAAGTCATCCCGGAAATGCTGGTGGATCTCGCCCTGGAGATCGCCCCCTCGCAGCCGCGCGACGAGGCGGTGGGAGCGGCATACCTCGCCGAACGGCGTTTCTGGAAGGATGCGAACGAGGAGAGCATCCGCGAGGGGTAGAATCAACGCCACCTTTTCCAGGCGTCGATCAATCTTTCCACCGACTCCCAGGGGGTGTCGGGGAACAGGGCGTCCACGGGATGGAGAATGAACCGCCCCGTGGGACCAAGCACGTCGAGTGCGTGCTTGACGTCGCGATCGATCGCCGGGTAGTCACGGCCGCTCAGCGTGATCGAGCTGATGCCGCCGACAAGAGTCATGGACCCCGACAGCATGTCCCGGATCCTCTCCATTGAGAGCCCCTTCTGGACCGGGTCGATGGGGTCGACGAAATACAGCACGTCCACTCCGGCCTCGGCCAGCCGAGGGCCGAGTGTTTCCACCCCCGTGGTCATCACGTAGGCAAACCTTTTCCCCTGCCCATGGGCGGCTGTGGCAAGAGCGCGAACGTGCGGCATGACGAACTGGTCGAAGAGAGCGGGGGACCAGAAGTTCGTGGAGGAATACCATCCCCTCTCCACGATGAGATCCACGCCCGGGTGCCGCGCGGCCAGGGCCACCCGGGCACGATCGGTCTCGGTGATTCCGTCGAACAGTTCCTGGAATTCCCGGGGGTGATCCAGGGCGAGCATGATCGCCCCCTCGGTGCCGCAGAACCAGACCACCGCGTCCATGCCGAAGCCAGCCCAGGCCTGCACGGGAATCCTCTCCCTGTCGCGGAATTCCTTCACGGCGGACATGCGCTGCGCGAACAACGACCGTGCAGCGGCGTCGGGCGGACGGTAGCAGAAAGAGAGACGGCCCACGTCCTCGGGCGCGCTTACGATCTGCCGGACGGCGCGAGGGATGTTGAAGTCCTCCAGGAGGGGCACAGTATCGGGCTGGATGACCCATCCCTCTTCCTGGTGCTCGCCCGTCTGGCGGACTTCGTGCCTCAGTGTCCCTTTCGGCGTGTGATACTCCCGTACGAGCACGGGGTACTGCTCGCCGCTGCCCTGAGGCCTTCGGGAGTCCGTCCACTCCACCCTCGGATCGACGCTCCAGGGCACCGACACGTCGAGGATGTCGTCGACGCCGAGCGAGCGCCACGCGAGTGCCCTGTTGAAATCATCCTGCAGCGTCCACGAGAAGGGCAGTGTATGCAGGTGCTCCATCCGCTTGGAGTACCAGTACCGAACCTCGCCTTCTGCATTTTTCCACTGCAGCGCGCGGGGGACTGGAAGCCCGAAGCACCAGGTCGTGAGAGGCACGTGGTCGGCGCTTTTCCCTTCCCATGCCGAAAGGATTCGTTCCATGGTGTTCACGTTGGGCCTCCAGCGGAAGCTAATGATTCTGAACTTCCAGAGAAAGTCAAGGCAATCACATGAGAACCGCTATGATAATAGAATACTTAAGCTAAAAACATACAAAAGTATCAAATTTCATCGTTCGATCATCTTGATTTGCGACAAGAAGTGAATAAACGTTGACAACGGAAATAGCGGGTCCTATAATCCAATCCCTCAAAGGAGCAGCGAATGGCAGGCAAGGCAGTTTTCCGTTTTTCTTTCGGTCCGTGGAATATCCATGACGGTGCGGACGTATTCGGCCCCCCTGTTCGTAAGAAGGTCGAAAAAGCCCAGAAGATGGCGCTCTACAAGAAGCTCGGGTTCGACGGGATTCAGTTTCACGACGATGACGTGGTGTCCAGCGTGGACGTGCCCCATGACCAGATCGTGAAGGAAGCAAAAGAGATGAAGAAGGTCCTCGACGGCGAGGGCCTGATACCTGAGTTCGTGGCGCCCCGGCTCTGGGAGCACCCGCAGACGATCGACGGCGGCTACACGTCAAACGACGCGAAGGACCGGGAATACGCCCTGGAGCGCAGCAGGAAGGCCATCGACATTGCGAACATCATCGGCACCCGAAACATCGTGCTGTGGCCGGCCCGCGAAGGGGTGTACGTGAACGAGTCGAAGGACCACCGGTTGGCCAGCGAGCGCTTCGTGGCTGCCGTGGACATGATGTTGAACTACGACACGAAAATCCGGGTGCTCGGCGAGATGAAGCCGAACGAGCCGATGGACCATGCGTACCTCCCCACGACCGGGCACTTCCTGGCCCTCTGCTACAAGACGGTGGACCCGTCCCGCGTGGGAATCCTCATCGAGAGCGCACACGCGCTCCTCGCCGGCCTCGACCCCGCAATCGAGATGGCGTATGCGATCTATCACGGGAAGCTGTGGAGCGTGCACCTCAATGACCAGAACGGGTTGAAGTTCGACGAGGACCGCGCTTTCGGAGCGGTGAACCTGAAGCGCGCCTTCGACCAGGTGTTCGTGCTCTACGAGAACGACTTCGGCGCCGCCGGAGAGTTCGTCGGCTTGGACGTGAAGGCGCTGCGCACCCAGAAGGATGACGCTGCCACGAGGCACCTCTCGAACAGCAGGAAGATCTTCCTGGACCTCGCGGAGGTCGTGAAGAAGGTGGACCGCAGGAAGCTGGACCAGCTGAGGGCGGCCCGGGACTACGAGGAGCTTGAGTACTACATCGTCTCCTGCCTCATGGGCAGGGCCTGAGAGTCCGGTGATCCGCGGTGGCATGGTCCGCCGCATAAACGTGTCAAAGGAGGTTGCCATGAAACGAATCGGGAAGAGCTCCGTTCTCGTCTTTGCGCTCCTGTGCGCCGTGGCGGTCGCCGCGGCGGCGGCGGAAAAGCCCGTGCTCAGCATCATGTGCTTCCAGGGCTACGCGGAAGACAGCTGGGTGAAACCGTTCGAGCAGAAATACAACTGCACGGTGAAGATCGCTTACGCCGGCGCCGTGGACGAAATGTTCTCCAAGGTGAAGGCGGCGCCCGCCGACTACAACATCGTCTCCATAGACCCGGGCCGCATCACGATGTACAAGGCGGCAGGGCTCCTGCAGCCGGTGGACACCGGCAAGCTGTCCAACTACGCCCAAATGGGCGCATTCTTCCGCAACCACCCCTACAACAAGATGCTCGGCGGGGGCGGAATCTACCACATCCCCATCGTGTGGGGCACCCAGACGATAACGGTGAACACCTCGAAACTGCCCCCGGCACAGCTGGCAAAGTACGTCGATGCGAAGAAAGGGACGATCTCGCTCGACGTGCTGACGGCACCCGAGTTCAAGGGAGAGACCGCGTTCTTCGACGAATCGGCGAACGTGAACGCCATTGCGGGGATCCAGATCGGCGCGAAGGACCCGTTCCATTTCAAGCCGGACGAATGGCAAAAAGTCCAGGACAAGCTGTACGCGTGGAAGAAAAACGCGCGGACCTTCACCAGCGGCCTGGATTCCGAGTTCAGCGTGCTTTCCTCCGAGGACGCCTACATCGTGCTCGGCGGCAACGACGCGCTTCTCAACCTCAAGCTGGAAGAGGCCGGCATCCGCAAGAACTTCCGCCAGTTCGCCATGACGGAAGGGACCATTTGCTGGATCGACGGGTGGGTCATCACCAAGCCCACTTCCGGCGCTTCCCTCGACCTTGCCACCAAGTATATCGACATGATGATAGGCGCGCAGGTCCAGACCGAGCTTGCGAAGCTCGTGGGCTTCGGCGTGGTCAATCCCGCCGGGGCCGGCGGCTTCAGCCCAGTCATCAAGGACAAGAACAGCACATGGTGGTACCAGGACATCAAGACATTCCCCTCGCGCCTGGAGATCATGGTTCCGGAAGAAGACCCGAACAAGCGCGTGGAGCTGTGGAATAAAGTAAAGGCGATGCCGTAGGCAGGGATGCCGAGGGCCGACGAGTACAGGGATGTACGACAGGAGGCCCGTAGGCAGGGATGCCGAGGTCGGCCGAGGCCAGGGGCTCCCGCCGCGCACGCGCGGCTGCTGCCCTACGGATGGCCGAAAGGCCGACCATAGCCATGGACTTATCCTTCCGCGGGCGGTTTCCGCCCGCGGGTATCCTCGAGAACAGAGCAGGGAACAATGTCTGAAGAGAACGCGATCGAGCTGCGCGGCGTGAAAAAGGCATGGGGCGACGTCATCGCCGTCCAGGCGTTCGACATCGGCATCCGCAAGGGTGAGTTCTTCTCCCTCCTGGGCCCCTCGGGATGCGGTAAGACCACCACGCTGCGCATGATCGCAGGCCTGGAAGAGCCGACCGGCGGCCAGATCCTCCTGGAAGGCCACGATGTGAGCCGGGTGCCGGCCTATCGAAGGAACGTGCACACCGTCTTCCAGGACTACGCCCTTTTTCCGCACATGACGGTGCGGAAGAACATCTGGTTCCCCCTGAAAATGCGGGGCGTGTCTCTCGCGGATGCCCGGCCGCGCATCGACCGGGTCCTGCGTCTGGTCAACATGGAGGGCTTCGAGAGACGCCTGCCCCAGCAGCTCTCCGGAGGCCAGCGGCAGCGGATTGCCCTCGCCCGCTCCCTGGTGGACGAGCCGGCGGCGCTCCTCCTCGACGAGCCGCTGGGAGCGCTGGACTTCAAGCTGCGGGGGGCAATGCAGAAGGTTCTGAAAGATATCCAGCGCGATGTCGGCATTACCTTTGTCTATGTCACGCACGACCAGACGGAAGCGCTCACGATGAGCGACCGGATCGCGGTCATGAAGAGCGGGCGCGTGCACCAGATCGGCACTCCCGATGAGATCTACTCTCGTCCAGCGACAGCCTTCGTCGCCTCGTTCATTGGAGAGATGAACTTTCTTCACGGGCATCGACTTCCGGCCGAGGGTGAGGTGCCCCGCGCCGAGGTGGGCGGTCACCGGCTTCGCGCCTCACGGTCCACTCTCACGGGGACCCCGGCCGCAGGCGAGGAGATCCTGGTCTGCATCCGTACCGAGCGGGTGCAGGTGAACTCCCACCGAGGCACCGAGCATGAGCTGCAGGGAACCGTCCGCCGCATCGTCTACCGGGGCACGGACTACGAGGTGACCTGTGATCTGGCGGGCCAGGAGGTGCGCGCGGTGGTAAGCGCCGTGGACTGGAACGCCGTGCTGCACACGGGATCTCCCGCCCGCCTGGGCTTCAACAGCGCCGATATCACCCTTTTTCCCGGAGCGGAGGAGAAAGAGATCGTGCAGTATTCGACCGAGGCCGTCTGAGATGGGGGAGCGAATCTCTTCCCCTCGTGCGCTCCTGCGCGGCGTCCCCATCACGATCTGGATGCTCTGCCTCGTGGCGGTCCCCCTCGGGTACACGCTGCTCATCAGCTTTTTCCAGGTCGAGGGACTGCAGATCGCAGCAAAGCTCACGATCAAAAACTACCGGCAGTTCTTCACCGACCCGATGTATTCGGGGATACTGCTGAAGAGCATCCTCCTCTCCCTGGCCATCGCCGTGCTGGGCATCCTGACCGGCTATCCGCTGGCGTACATGCTTTCCTTCAGGGTGCGACGGGGGAAGCAGGCGCTGTTCATGCTCTCCATCATTCCCCTCTGGGTGAGCTACCTCGTTCGGATCATCGCCTGGCGCACGATCCTGGGAAACAAGGGGGTGATCAATTCCGCGCTGACCGCCATCGGCCTGATCCAGGAGCCCCTGTCGTTTCTGCTCTACAACCGCTTCGCCATTGCGGTCACCCTCACGTATATCTGCATCCCCTTTGTTTTCATCCCGGTCTATACGGCCCTGGAGAAGATTCCCCGCAACATCATGGAGGCGTCCAGCGACCTGGGGGCGGGTGAGTTCCGGACGTTTCTCAACGTCGTCCTCCCTCTCTCGCTTCCCGGACTTGTCACGGGTTTCATCTTCGCCTTCATCATCGCCCTGGGAGACTACATCATCCCGCAGCAGCTGGGCGGAACGCAGGGCATCATGTTCGGCAACCTCATCTGGAGCCAGTTCGGATTCGCGTTCAATTGGCCCTTCGGTGCGGCGCTGAGCTTCATCCTCCTGGCAATTTCGGTGACGATCCTCGGACTCACCTCGCGATTCGGCTCCACGGAAGGCGGGTTTCTCAGTGAGTAGGGCCAGGAAGCGCGGGTTCGGTCTGAAGGCGTACGGGTTCTTCGTCTATTTCTTTCTGTACTTCCCGCTCCTTATCGTGCTGGTGTTTTCATTCAGCCCGACCAAGACGATCGTCGGGATCAGCGGTATCACGCTGAAATGGTACCAGGAGCTCTTCAGGGACCAGAACCTGCTTGCCGCGTTTGTCCACACGCTGCTCATCGGTGCGGGCGCAGTGGGAATCGCGATCGTGCTGGGGATGGCAGGGGCCTTTTTCGTTTCCCGCGTGACATTCCCGGGAAAGTCGGTGTTCCGCACGCTTGTTCTGCTCCCCTACATCCTGCCCGGTATCCTCATGGGCATTTCCATCCTCGTCGTGGTCAAAGCATTGAACATTCCCCTCTCGCCATTCACGGTGCTCCTCGGGCACGTGTCGTTCACCGTGCCCGTGGTGATGTTTCAGATCATGAGCCGCATCGCCCGGATGGGACCGAACTACCAGGCCGCCGCAATGGATCTCGGCGCCACTCCCGTGCAGACTTTCTGGTACGTGACCCTCCCCATGATCCGTACGGCCCTCATCGGGGCGGCCTTGCTGGCGTTCACCGTATCGTTCGACGAAATCGTCATTTCGTATTTCCTCACCGGCACCTGGATGACGCTGCCGGTGTACATCTACGGGATGATGCGCTACGGCCTTTCTCCGAAGGTCTATGCGATATCCGCCATCATCCTCGTCCTGTCCCTGGCCCTCATCATGCTCATGTCCCGATACACGGGGAGGTCCGCCGAGGTCTACCGCGTCCGACTTCGAAAAGATTGACAGTCCCGCGTCCATCCTGTAGAGTTTCGAGTCTCATGACCGGGATCGGCCTCGGTGCAGCGGCTTTTCTCGTGCTCTTCTGGGTCGATTTCGTTTCGCTGAAGGGGATGAGCTTCGTGAAGCCGGTTCTCTGGCTGGCCAGCGTCGTCCTGTTCGTCGCGGGCCTCACCGATACGGTTCGCAATTCACCCCGCGTGCCGCTGCCGGCGCCCCTGCCGGTGCTGGGGTGGATCCTTGTCGGGATCTTCTCGCTGTTCCTTGTCTATTCCCTGTTCGTCGAGATCCCCTTCGTCTCTGCGTACGTGCAGAAGGGGACGCCCTCCCGCCTTGTCACCCGTGGGACCTATGCGCTGTGCCGCCACCCGGGAGTCCTCTGGCTCGCCGGACTGCTCGCGGGGGTGTTTCTCGCGAGCGGATCCCGGTGGATGCTCCTGGCGCTGCCGGTGTGGGTGGGCCTGGACGTGCTGTACGTGATCCTGCAGGAGAAGCTCTTCTTCATCCCGATGTTCGGTCCGGAGTATGTGGAGTACCAGCGCGCGGTGCCGATGCTCGTTCCGCGTGGTCGGAGCATCAGCGAGTGCGCGCGTACCCTATTCAGAACAGGGAGAAAGTAAAAGGAGGCGATATGGAAACTTTGCTCGAGATGCACCGGCGCGGGGACATGGAAGGGATCTGGAAACGGTACTGCGGATTTGTCGATTTGACGATGGAGGAGTTTGCCGCAGCTCAGAACCACCTCCTGGAAGAACAACTGCAGACCTGGAAGAAGAGCACGCTCGTCAAGAGGATCTTCGGCGGGAGCATACCGGCAACCGTGCAGGAGTTCCGCGAGCGGGCACCGCTCACGACGTACGAGGACTATGCCGATGTTCTCCTGAACAAAAAGGAGGATGAGCTTTGTGAAAAGACCTTTGAGTGGATCCATACGTCCGGAAGGAGCGGGGAGTACGAGTTCAAATGGGTTCCCTACACGAAGGCCATGTATGACACGATGAGTGACTGCAGCGTTGGCTGTTTTATCCTTGCCTCATGCAAGCGGCATGGTGAGATCGCCATACGAGAGCGGGATCGTCTCATGTTCACCGTGGCTCCGATTCCTTTCATCACGGGACTTGCGATCCAGGCGCTCCACGAGCAGTTCAACTTCCGGTTCTGGCCCGCCTACGATGAGGCGGTAAAGATGGATTATTTTCAGAGGATCCGCAAGGCTATCAATCTTGCCTTTTCAGAAGGCATCGACATCTTTTATGGAATAACTTCGCTCATGATGAACGTGAGCGAGCAGTTCGAGAATGTGGGCAAGTCGGGGAAAAGCGCCGAGACGCGACGCATGCTCCGCCAGCCCAAGGTCCTTTTCCGCCTCCTCAAGGGGTTGGTCAAAGCGAAGCTTCGCGGCGGCCCCCTCCGGCCCAGTGATATCTGGAATGTCAAGGGAATTTTGTGCGGAGGAATGGATACCTCGATCTATAAGGAACGTATCCGCGCAATGTGGGGGGGGTATCCGCGGGAAGTCTATGGCTGCAGCGAATATGGATTTGTCGCGATGCAGCACTTTGAGGGTCCGGGCCTGGTCTTCTACGAGAAGAGCAGCTTTTATGAGTTCCTGGAGCTCAGTGACTACAGTCGGTGGAAGGAAGATCGCTCTTTCAGGCCTCGGCTTCTGCTGCTCTCTGAAGTTGAAGCAGGAAAAGAATACGCGCTCGTAGGCACCAGCACCCAAGGCGGTGTGTTGGTACGCTATATCCTTGGAGATTCGATCAAGTTCCTTTCACTTTCGGACGACCGTATCAACTTGAAACTGCCCCAGATGATCATCGCCAGCAGGATAGACGATGTCATTGATATTGCTGGATTTACGCGCCTCACGGAGAAGGCTCTTTGGACAGCAGTGGAAGCCTCGGGAATCGGCTACGTCGACTGGGTCGTTGCCAAGGAGTACCGAAACGAGAAACCGGTTCTGCATCTCTACCTTGAGCCCAAGGAAGACAGTCATGATCCCGAGCGGGTTCAAGCCTTGATCCACGAACAGCTGAAGCTGGCGGATCGTCACTACCGGGACCTGGAAGAAATGGCGGGCATCAAACCCCTTGCAGTCACCATTCTGTCACACGGGACTTTCGCTCGCTATCTCCAGGAGCGGCAAGCTGCGGGGTTCGATCTTGCACACCTGAAACCGGTTCACATGAATCCGAAAAGCGAAGTCATTTCCAGAATCGTTGCCATGAGCGACTTGAAGATTTGAAAGAGCGCTGAAATGAAAAGCTGGCTCTGAGGCTCCGCCCGTATGTTGGAACAAATCGCAACGGTCAAATTTCTCGCCCTCATTGGCTACTCCATTCTTTTCTTTGTGCTCGTGCGCAGCAGGGTCACGTTTTCGCTCAAGCTGCATTTTGCGTTCTACCTTCTCGGCCTCGGGGCGTGGCAGCTCACGTCTTTTGTTCTTACAATCACCCACGACGCGGTATCGTCCGTTTTCTGGTACAACCTCCAGTTAAGCTTCTTCTGTCTCCAGAGCATCATTTTCATGCCTTTCACGCGCGTTTTCCTTGGATATCGACGGCATCCCGGCATCGCTCTGGCGGCGTATCTTTGCTGTGGCGTGACGATGGCGGTTGGAATCCTGCAAGTCGGCATTGCCCATGTCGTGATCGGCCAGGCGGGCTACTTCGTTCCGATTTTCGGGGCGGTAGCGTATATTGTGTCGCTGATTCTCTACTTCTTTTGGGGTTTCGGGGTCTACCTCCTGGTCTCAGGGCTCCGTCATGAGAGTCTCAAGCTTCAACGAAATCGAATTAGCTACGTGCTGGCAGGCGCCATTGCCGTCATGATAGGGTCGGCGACGAATTTCACTCCCCTCCAGCCCTACCCCGTCGACACCGTGTGCACGCTTATCAACGCGCTCCTCGTCTCATACGCCGTGAACCGCTACCGGCTTGTTGACACTGGTACAGTCCTGAAACGAAGCCTTTCTGTCATGGGTATCATGGTTGTGGGCGTTGGCGGCTACATCCTGTGTTCTTTCGTCGCGGACCTTCTCGTGCGACCTTCCGCGCCGCGGCAGGTCAGCCTTTCCGGGCTCGCGGGGTTCATCGTACTTCTCAGCCTTTCGCTTGCGCTCGGATGGAAGTCGATCCGACCAGTCATCGATCGAATCGCGGGGAGACGCACGGTCAGCTACGCCCGCGTCCTCGAGCATTTTACTCAGGCAGCCCGTTCGCTCCTCGACGTGGACAGGCTGAAGAATCTCCTCGTCCAGACCGCCACAGAAGCAGTGGGGACCGAGCGGGGATGCATTCTCTCCTACAACGCTGAGACGGAAAGCTACACGGTCGGCAGCACCTCCGGTTCATGGGAGAAAGAGCAGTTCGAATTTACGCTCAAGTCTTCCGACGATTTCGTCCCCGCCCTGAAGGATCGGAAGTTTCCACTGTGGGAGCAGGAGCTCCTGATAAACCCAGGGCTGGAATATATGCGCTCTCTCAGCGAGCCATTCTTCAGGAAGACGGAAACCTCGGTGGCGATTCCCCTCATCCAGGAGGATACGGTCATCGGAATCCTGTGCCTCGGCAACCGGACGTCTGACGGCCTGTATGGGACCGAGGACCTGCGATTTCTCTCGACCCTTGCCAACGTCGCAGCCTCGTCTATCGCAGTTGCGCTCAACTATCGGGAAATCGAGCGGCAGCTCTCGATCCAGACCTTCCTGTTCGTGCTCAGCGAGTCGCTTGTCCGGTTCGTCGGTTCGGAAGCGACGATCCGATCGGCAATTGGTGTCCTGCAGAGCTTCCTGGGGGTGGACGACTGCTTCGTTCTCACACTCGGCAGGGCGGGGGACATGCAGGTCCATGCCGTGCGCGAGCTGGCACCGAGGCTGGAGAAGGAGTTGATACAAGCCGGGCAGGCCGTGGTGTTGGGCAAGGGGAGAGGGGGAGAAAATACGATGTTCCCGGGTGCCCTGGAGCCGGGCACAGTGGAGCTTTCCGGATCCGAGACCGGATCGGCCCTTGTCCGCTCCTTGTTGTTCCTTCCGTTGACGAGTGGGGGGGAGTGGATCGGGATCCTCGCGCTGGGGCGGCGGCGCAGGGAGGAGAGCCGAAATGACACGGGCGCCCTCTCGGGCGCGTTCAAGGCGATTCTCTCCCAGGGCCTGCTCGCCATCAGGCACGTCTCCGAGCTGCGTACGCTGAAGGAATACAACGAGAAGGTGCTCGTGAGCGTCAGTACGAGCGGGGAAATGCTGCTCGTCATGGACTCTCACGGCACCATCCTCAGGACGAACAGCGCGACGATCGACCTGCTCGGATTCGGCGAGGGCGAGCTCATCGGCAAGTCGTTGCGCCACCTCGTGGATCCGGAGACCAGCTCTGGAATTGTCGAGAGCTTCATGCGTAGCGCCTCCGTTCGAGTCGTACAGAACTGTGAAATGCAGTTCCGCACGAAGTCGGAGCGCCGCGTTCCGGTGCTCGTGTCCAGCGCGAATATCGTGGACGCGGAGAACACGACGCAGGAAGTCGTCGTCCTGGCGCGCGATATCTCCCGACTTCGTGACGCGGAGAAGGGCCTGGAGGACTCAGAGTGGCGGTACCGGGCGCTGTTCGAGAGCGTCCTGGACGCCGTGGTCACCTTCGGCGAGGACGGTGGGCTCATGGACGTGAATCCCGCGGGCTGCCAGCTCTTCGGTCTCGGAAACGGGGGGAGGGGAGGGGACTGGAACCTCTCCCGCGACTTCCTCGTCGAGCCTGAGCGCTTTCCGGCGCTTCAAGCGGAGCTGGCCTCCCACGGGAGCATCAGGGACTTCGAGCTGCGTCTGCGGAAACCGGACGGCGGCACAAGGATCGTGCTGTTCACCGGCGGGGTAGACGAGAGATCTCCGAGCGGCCGTCGGGTGATCCATGGAATCCTCAGGGACGTCACCGAGCAGCGCGAGCTGCAGCGCCAGCTCCTGCAGGCGCAGAAGATGGAGAGCGTCGGCACTCTGGCCGGCGGAATCGCCCACGACTTCAACAACATCCTCACTGCGACCCTCGGCTACGCACTACTCATCCGCCGGGAAATCGACGACAAGGAAGCAGTGTTGTCGCATCTGCAGATCCTCGAATCCAGCGCCCGCAGGGCCGTTGAGCTGACGCGGAGGCTTCTCTCCTTTGCCCGTGCCGGAGTCTCGGACCGTAAGCCCGTGCGCATCAACGACATCGTCCTGGAGGCCGTCCAGCTCCTGCGCCGGACCTTCGACCGGTCCATCGAGATTGTGACGGAAAGCGCTTCCGACCTGCCGCAGATTGTCGGAGACCAGGGGCAGATCCACCAGATCCTCATCAACCTGTGCGTAAACGCCCGGGATGCGATGCCGGAAGGCGGCAGGCTCACCCTGCGAACCCGGGCGGACCCCGGCGCGCCGGACGGGGAGGGCCCCGAGGGCAGCGGCGCCGGGCCGGGCAGCGTCGTGCTGGAAGTCAGCGACACGGGTTCCGGCATCCCTCGCGAGGTCCTCCCGAAGATCTTCGACCCGTTTTTCACTACAAAGGGGCCCGGGGAAGGCACCGGGCTCGGCCTTTCGATCGTCTACGGGATCGTGAAACAGCACGGCGGGCACGTGCACGTTTCCAGCGATCTCGGCAGGGGAACGACGTTCACCGTTTACTTTCCCGGATCAGAGAAAACCAGCCTCGAGCCCCGGCCGGCGCCCGGGGCAGGCGCCGAGGCGCGGGGCAAAGAAACGATCATGATCGTGGACGACGAGCCTGCCCTGCGGAGCTTGATGCGCATTTCGTTGACCGAGCGGGGCTACACGGTGATGGAGGCGGGCGACGGGCTGGAGGCTCTGGAGCTGTACACGAAGCACGGGGGAACGATCGACATGGTCCTCATTGACCTGATAATGCCGAAGCTGGGCGGCCGCGAAACGTACCTCAGGCTGAAGGAGCTGAACCCCGCGATCAAGGCGCTCTTTGCCACCGGTTACGGCATTGACGATCAGACGCAGGAGCTCCTGGCCACGGGCGTCCTGGGGATCATCAAGAAACCGTACGAGATGACTGCCGTCGAAAGCGAGATCAGGAAGGTCCTGGACCGGGGCCGCTCCTAGCCCGTCTTGCGACAGGGGCTCCACGCCCGGGACATTTTCCTTGACAAGCGGCCGGTCTTCTGATAAGGATTGTGCAATCGATTTCATGCGCAGCATGGAATACAACATATGGCATCGATGAAAGATGTGGCCAAACTCGCGAATGTCTCGGAATCCACGGTGTCGCGGGTCATCAACCGCAACATCCCGGTGGATACATCAACCAGGCGAAGGGTGGAGGCGGCAATCCAGAAACTGGACTACAAGCCCAACCTCCTGGCCAAGGGTCTGCGGATCAAGCGCAGCCATCTCATCGGGCTGGTTGTGCCCGAGATCGTTCACCACACGTTTTCCAGCTTCATCCAGTATATTGAAGAGAGCGCTGTTTCACGCGGTTACAACCTGATTATTGGCAACCACAAGGACGATCCGGGCCTGGAGGAGAGCTTCATCGACATGCTGGTCCGGAGGAACGTGGACGGCATCATCTTTACGAGAGTGTCTGATGAGAACGGGGTCATGAAAGTCATCGATCGGACGCGCGTCCCTGTGGTCGTCATCGACCGCGCCGTCGAACGGGAGCAGCTTGCCAGCGTCGTCCTCGACAATTACAAGGCAGGAGCCCTCGCTGGTGAGCATCTCGGCGGTCTCGGCCATCGGGTCCTGGGCTGCGTGACCGGGCCGCTGAAGATTGCTCTCTCCCGTGAGCGCCTTGCCGGATTCCGCGACGCCCTTGCCCGGCACGGGGCTTCAGTTGACGATGACTCCGTCTTCGAAGGGGACTTCAAGTTCGAATCCGGTGTTCGCGGGGCAGCCGCTCTCCTTGAGCGCCATCCCCGGATGACGGCGATCTGGGCCCAGAACGATCTCATGGCGGTCGGCGTCCTGAAACATCTCCAGAATATCGGCAGGGCTGTGCCGCGGGACATGTCCCTGATGGGCATGGATGACATCATCCTCGCGCGCATGATCACTCCCGCCCTGACCACGGTCACCCAGCCTTTCGAGCAGATCTGTGAGAAGGCCGTCGAGCTGCTTCTCGCCCTGAAGGAGGGGGAAAGCACCTTTTCAGGAAGGATAACAATGGATCCGGACCTGATTGTCCGGGACTCGACTTCGGCTATTTGACAGGCTTCATGGGTTTTCTGCAATCGATTGTGCAATCGATTGCCGGTGAGGGCGTTTTGAAAGGAGGTCAGATAGTCCTCGAGGAGGTCTGGCAGGACACTGTCAGCCGGCTAGCTGTTCGGCACGAAGTTCCAAAACTCGATTTTTACCGAGAGGGAGGTTTTCACAATGCGAAAAGCTTTTTTGATTTGTGTGGCAATCCTGGCGCTGATTCCCATCGCGGCGTTCGCGACGGGAGCGGGGGAGCAGACCAAGCAGATCGTGATCGGCATGACCGTGCCGAGCCTGCAGTTCCCGTTCTTCGTCATCATGAAGAGCGATGCGGAAGCCGCGGCGGCGAAGCTCGGCGCCAAGATCGTTTTCGTCGACGCACAGAACGATTCTGCGAAGCAGGCCGCGGCAGTGGAGGGATTCGTCGCCCAGAAAGTGAGCGCGATCCTCATCTCCCCGATGACGGTCGATTCGCTCGTGCCATCGATTGAAGCCGCCGTGAAGTCGGGGATCCCTGTCGCGACGGTGGACCGCAAGGCCAACACAGACAAGGTTCTCGTGCACGTGGGCGCCGACAACGTCGAGGGAGGCCGCGCGGCGGCCCGCTACGTCGTGCAAAAGCTCGGCGGCAACGGCTCGGTGATCGAGCTGGAGGGCACCCCGGGCGCATCCCCGGCCATCGACCGCAAGAAGGGGTTCGACGAGGTGATCGCGCAGAATCCCGGGATCAAGATCCTCGTCAGCCAGACGGCGCAGTTCGGCCGGGCGCAGGGCCACGACGTCATGGAGAACCTGATGCAGTCGTACCCGAACTTCGACGCGGTGTTCGGCGCGAACGACGAAATGATCATCGGCGCCATCGAGGCCATGTCCTCGGCCGGGATCGACCTGAAGAGCAAGGTCACGGTGGGATTCGATGCGACGCCGGACGCTTTCCAGTACATGAAAGACGGCAAGCTCGGCGCCACGATCGACCAGTACCCTGGACAGCAGGCGGGACAGGCCCTGCAGTACCTCGTGGACAACATCAAGAGCAAGAAGACGCCGCCGCAGCCGGTCGTCTACATTGCCCCCAAGGCCGTCACCTCGGCCCCGTAAGGGCGGGTTTCAATCGGAAGGCCGGTGCTGGACACGCACCGGCCTTCCTGCTACACGGTAGAAAAGCAGAATGGAAACGCTCCTCCGCATGACAGGGATCAGCAAGAGTTTCCCCGGCGTGACCGCGCTGAAAGGGGTCGACTACGACCTCCAGAAGGGCGAGGTCCATGCACTGGTCGGGGAAAACGGGGCGGGGAAATCGACGCTCATGAAGATCCTTGCCGGCGTCTATCGGGCCGACGATGGGGAGATCTGGCTCAAGGACCAGCGGATCACGCCCACGGGCCCCCGGTCGATGATCCACGCCGGGGTGAGCGTCATCTACCAGGAGCTCACCCTCGTTCCCGACCTCTCGGTCGCGGAGAACATCTTCCTCGGCCGGGAACCGCAGCGGGCGGGAGGGCTGATCGACTGGAAAAAAATGTGGGCCGAGGTGGAGAAGCTCCTGGAGCCGTTCAACCTCTCCCTGAATCCCCGGGCGAAAATCCATGCAATCGGCCCCGCGTACCAGCAGGTGGTGGAGATCGCCAAGGCGCTCTCGCTGAAAGCCGACATCATCGTGATGGACGAGCCCACGGCGCCCCTCACCGGGGGGGAGGTGGACAAGCTCTTCGAGATCATCCGCAACCTCAAGGCCGGCGGGGTCTCGGTGGCCTACATTTCTCATCGGCTCGAGGAGCTGCACGAGGTCGCCGACAGGGTGACGGTGCTGCGTGACGGCGAGAGGATCGTCACCTCGGCGCTCGCCGACCTCACCGTGGACGACATCATCCGTCACATGGTCGGCCGCAACCTCACCGAGCAGTATCCCCGCGTGGAGGACACGGAAGGCGAGGAGGTGCTCCGCGTGGAAGGTCTCTCCAAGCGGGGGGTCTGCAGCGACGTCTCCTTCTCCGCCCGGCGCGGCGAGATCCTCGGATTCGCGGGGCTCGTGGGCGCGGGCCGCACCGAGATCATGCAGTTGCTCTACGGGTATCGGCGGCGGGACTCCGGCCGCGTCTTCCTCCAGGGCCGGGAGGTCCGCATCCGCAGCACCCGTGACGCCGTGCGCAGCGGAATCGCGCTGATTCCAGAGGAGAGGAAGAAACAGGGACTCGTCCTGGGCCTCTCGGTCATGGACAACTCCGCCTTGACGATCTTCGACCTGCACACCACCTTCGGGTTCATCCGGTGGCCCGACATCGCGCAGAGGGTCATGGAAATGGTGCGCAACCTCGGCATCCGTACGCCGTCTCTCCGCCAGGAGGTGAAGAACCTCTCCGGAGGCAACCAGCAGAAGGTCGTTCTCTCGAAGTGGTTCGTGCGCAACTGCGATGTCTACATCTTCGACGAGCCCACCCGGGGCATCGATGTCGGGGCCAAGGCGGAGATCTACAAGCTGATGCAGTCCCTGGCCCGCAACGGAGCGTCGATCATCATGATCTCCTCCGACCTGCCGGAGGTGATGAACATGGCCAACCGCATCCTCGTCGTGTACGGCGGGCGCATCGTGAAGGAGTTCCGCAGGGGCGAGGGGACCGAGGAGCAGGTAATGAGCTACGCCCTCGGCCTGGGCGGGTCCGCCGCGGGGCATGGCATCGCACAAGGAGCGCGCGAATGAAGCTGGACCTCAAGCGGATGCTGCGGTCGTACGGGATTGTCATCGCCTTCGTGATCATCTGCGCTGCCATGACCGTGATGTCGCCGGTGTTTCTCACGGTCACCAACGTGCTGAACGTGGTCCGCCAGTCCTCTATCTTCGGGATCATGGCCATCGGCATGACGTTCGTGATCCTCACGGGAGGGATCGACCTCTCCGTCGGCTCGATCCTCGCCGTTGCCGGCGCGATATCCGCCGGCCTGCTCAAGGGCGGCGCGGGGATCTTCCCGATCGTGGTCCTGGCGCTGGTCATCGGCACCGGGTGCGGCCTGGCCAACGGCCTGATCATCACGGTCGGACGGATCGCGCCCTTCGTGGTGACGCTGGGCATGATGAGCATTGCGCGGAGCCTGACGCTGATCTATACGAAGGGGTATCCCATCAGCGGGTTCTCCGCCACGTACCGCTTCATCGGGGGCGGAGACCTTTTCTCGATCCCGATCCCCATCATCGTTTTCCTCCTCACCGTGGTGGTCGCGTGGCTCATTCTGACCCAGACACGCCTCGGGCGCTACACCTACGCCATCGGGGGCAACGAGGAAACGGTGAAGCTCTCCGGGATCAATGCGGATTTCTACAAGACCATTGTGTACGTGATCGCCGGGATCACGGCCGGCATGAGCGCCCTGATCCTCACCTCCCGGCTGAACTCCGCAGAGCCGGTCGCGGGGCAGGGCTACGAGCTGGACGTCATCGCCGCCGTGGTCATCGGCGGGACGAGCCTCAGCGGCGGGCGCGGGAGCGTGTGGGGAACTCTTGTCGGAGCGCTTCTGATCGGGGTCATCAACAATGGAATGAACCTCCTGGGCATCTCGCCGTATTTCCAGCTCCTGGTGAAGGGGCTCATCATCATCGGCGCGGTGCTCCTCGACCGACTACGGCAGGAACCCGTCTAGAACCGAAAGGAAGGCAGTCATGCTGAGCACGAGACTTCTCCATCCCGAGATCCTGGCCGCCCTCGGCGCGGCCGGGCACGGCTCGCGGGTGCTGATCGCGGACGGGAACTATCCGTTTTCCACCGGATCGCATCCGGGCGCGAAAAGGGTATTTCTCAACCTGCGGCCGGGGATGGTCTCCTCACTCGATGTCCTGGAGGTCCTCGTCTCCGCGCTGCCGATCGAATCCGCGATGGTAATGGTGCCCTCCGAGGGCCCCGAGCCGGAGATCCACGCCGAGATGCGCCGCCTGCTTCCGCCCGGAGCTCCGCTGGAAAAGAAATGGCGTCTCAACTTCTATGAAGAAGCAAAGTCCCCGGACACCGCACTGGTCATCGCCACCGGGGAGCAGCGAATCTACGCAAACATCCTACTTGTCATCGGCGTGGTGAAGCCGGCCTGACGCCGGCAGCGACGTCCACGCGGAAAGGGAATCAGATGTCAGTTCAATCGACGGTCGAGAAGGCACTCGAGCAGGGCAAGGGGATCCTGCGGCTTGCGCCGACGTGGGTGCCTCGGTCCTTCTGCGTGCCGGGCCGAAGGATCAAGCTCCACCCCGCCGACTACTACGCGTTCGGCGGCGATCGGGGAGGGATCGACGAACGATGGTTTTCCTCCACCACCCCGGCCGACAACGGGCCGAAGACCAGCCCGAACGAAGGACTGAGCCTCGTCGTGTTCGAAGACGGCGCCCGCACGGAAAAGGTCACCCTTCGTGACGCAATCTCCGAGCTGAAGGGGAGGATCGTGGGGGAGCGAATCTGGAAGGCGCACCACGGCTGGCCGCTCTACTCGAAGTTCTTCGACAACAAGGGCGCGCTGCCTCATCACGTCCATCACCGGGAGCAGCATGCAAAGCTCGTGGGGCAGATGGGGAAGCCCGAGTCCTACTATTTCCCCCTGCAGAACAACAACTACGGCGCGGACTATCCGTACACGTTTTTCGGGCTGAAGCCCGGCACGACGAAGGACCAGCTTCGTGAATGCCTCCTCAACTTCAGCAAAGGCGACAACCGGATCACCGATCTCTCCTCCGCCTACCGGCTGGAGCCGGGGACCGGCTGGGACGTTCCGGCGGGCATCCTGCATGCGCCGGGCAGCCTCTGCACGTATGAGCCTCAGAAGGCGTCGGACGTGTTTGCCATGTATCAGTCCCTCACGGGTGACGCCATCATTCCCGAGGACCTTCTCTGGAAGAACAGCCCGAAGGAGAAGGTCGGCAACGTGGACTACCTCATCGAGGTCCTCGACTGGGAGGCGAACGTGGACCCGAACTTCGCGGCGAATCACTTCATGCGTCCCCGCCCGGCGCACGCACCGGCGCAGATGGAGGCGGAGGGCTTCCTGGAGAACTGGATCACGTACAAGTCCCCGGACTACAGCGCCAAGGAGCTCACCGTGCACCCGGGAAAGACCGTCACCATAACGGATACCGCCGCCTACGGCATGATCCTTCTCCAGGGACACGGAAAGATGGGGGTGTGGGACATTGATTCGCCGGCGCTCATCCGCTTCGGACAGCTCACGATGGACGAGTTCTTCGTGACCGAGGAGGCCGCGCGGCGGGGCGTTGTCATCTCCAATCCTTCGAAGACGGATCCGCTGGTCATGCTGAAGCATTTCGGCCCGGGGAATCCCGACGTGAAGCCCTGATCGGATGTCAAAGGCGGCCCGCAAGGCGTATAATGACCTCAGGGAGGGGCATTGAGCACTGTGGGCACGAATCACCTGGCCGCGTCGCTTTCCTCGGTGTGCCTCGATATCAAGGGCAACAGGATTCTCTCGGAGATTTCCTGGGACGTGCGCCAGGGTGAGAAGTGGGTCGTGCTGGGGTTGAACGGGAGCGGCAAGACCTCACTGCTGCGCCTGCTCTCGGGATTCGGCTACCCGTCCCGGGGTCAGATGCACGTGCTGGGTGCGCACTTCGGAAGAGCCGATCTGCGCGACATGAGAAAACGCATCGGGTGGGTCCATGGAGACCTGGCGGCCGATTTTCCGCGCTTCATGGACTGCCGGGAAGTGGTCATGAGCGGGGCGGAAGGCAGCATCGCCCTCTACGAGGCGATGCCGGCAAGGGTCGTCGATCATGCGGATGAAGCGCTGGCCGCGATCGGGGCCGGGCACCTTGGTGAGAGGATTTTCCACACCCTCTCTACCGGTGAGCGCCAGCGGGTGTTGATTGCGCGAGCGCTGGCCGCGGGTCCGGCGCTGCTCATCCTCGACGAGCCGTGCCTCGGACTGGATCCCCTGGCCCGCGAAGAGTTCCTGCACTCACTGGGCCGGCTCTTCCGCCGCCGACCCGACCTGACGGTGATCGGCGTGACCCACCACGTCGAGGAAATCATCGACGGCTACGACCGCGTGCTGCTCCTGGCAGGGGGCAGGGTGGTGGACCAGGGCACGATCCAGGCGGTGATGGCGGGGGCCGGCGTCACGCGGCTCTACGGAGAGGGCTGCCGGATCGTAGCGGATGCCGGCAGGTACCGCATGCAGTTCACGAGGAATTGACTGGTGGATCGGAAGCCCGTCGTCCAGAAGCTTGTCCGGGGCAGGGACGCATATTTCACCGTGAGCTGGTCGCGTCTTCGGAAGAGCGAAAAGTACGAAATCGTCCGCTCCGTGCCGTCGGACGCAGGCATTTTCGAGCTGTATTACATGGACGGGAAGAAGAAACTCTGCCTCTTCCACGTCGGGAAATCATGGTACGGCGGGCTGCGCAATGAGATCCGCCTCCGCACCGATGCCGAGCTCGAAAGCGACGCGGGGCGCCGGGCGCTCCTCGAGAAATACGACTGCTGGTACCGCTGGTCCCTTCTCAGCAACAGCGAGGACATGGCGGATATCCTTTTCTTCTTTGCGCAGACTCACCTGCCGGGAACCCCGAACGTGCATCACTCAGGTCGCTACGCGCGGATATTCGTCAACGAACAGGACGCGGATAAGATCGTGACGATTTGAGCGACGCCGAAGGCGGCGCGAAAGGGGCCCCATCGCGGCAGCCTTCTGCGAAGCAGACGGCGGGAGCGATGGGGATGCTGTGCTACAATTGCCCCAGCTTCTCCACCATCAGTCGGATGCGTTTGGCCAGCGAGACCAGGAGACGCCGCGTCCACAGGGGGCTTGCCGCGTAGATGTCGGCGAAGTTTTCCCTGCTGAACTCGAGGGCATGCACGCTTCCCTTGGCGATAACCGTTGCCGAGCGCACCGACTTGTCGAAGAAGCTCATCTCGCCGATGAGCTCGCCCTTGCCGAGGGTGGCGAGGACCTTGTACTTGTCGCCCATCCTGCGGGTGATGTAGACCTCTCCCTCGAGGATCCAGTAGATCTTCTGCTGGATGTCGCCTTCTCTGATGACGACCTGCTTGTCCGTGAACCGGCGGCCGAACCGGGCGATGACGGTGTCATCCAGGGCTTCCTCGGCCTGGAAGGCGATCTTCATGATCTCATTGTAGGCGTCCATCAGCGGCCGCCCTTTTCCAGCAAACCCAGCCTTTCGCCGAACTCAGCGTTCAGGATCCGCAGCTCGCGGGTCATGCCGGTCGTCGCTGCCAGGGCAAGCTCCCACGAGACTCCGGCCGCCGTGAAGAATCCCTCGAGGTCCCAGGTGTAGCAGATGGTGCGTTCCATCGTTTGCACGACGCTCAGGCGCGCGCATTCCGCCAGCGGCTCGACGAGCCCGAAAATGCTGTCAGGAGGAAGCCAGAGGGTGAAGGTCGCGTCCCGCACGGGGTACTCGACCTTGAGGAGACCCGCAACCACGTAGAAGACCGGTTTTGCGCGGACCGGCTCTCCAGATCGGTAGATCGGCGAACGGGAGGGGAAAGAAATCTCCTCTCCGTACTGGAGAAATCTGGGAAGAAGCTCCATTCTGATGAATTCTTCGACAATTTTCGAGCTTTTTATTGAATTCTTTTTCCTCTTTGTCTATACTGGCGCAACCCACAAATCGCGCACCCTGCGGGAGATATTCATGGATCCAGTGAAACAAAGCCATGTCGAGGAGTACAGCAAGGCGCCCGAGATTATCGCGTCGGCCCCGGGCCGGGTGAATCTCATGGGTGAGCATACCGACTACAACGACGGCTTCCTGTTTCCCATGGCCATTGATTTCACCGTCCGCGTTGCCATCAGCCGCCGGAAAGACTCGCACTTGCGCTTTTATTCGGTCGACTACAAGGACCGCAAGCGTGCCACGCTTCCCGCCCTCCGTTTCCGCAAGGAGGATCGCTGGGCGAACTACCCGAAGGGCATCATTGCCCAGTTTCTCGAGCGGGGACAGACCCTGGGCGGTATGGATGTCACGATCCACGGCGACATTCCGCAGGGGGCCGGTCTCTCCTCTTCCGCAGCGCTGGAAGTAGCCACCGCGCTTGCCATCCAGGACCTCTACGGGATCGAGATCGGCAGGGAAGATCTCGCGAAGCTCGCGCAGAAGGCCGAGAATGAGTTCGTGGGGGTGAAGTGCGGTATTGTGGACCAGTTCATCTCGCGGCTGGCCAAGGAAGGCCACGCGATGCTCCTGGACGCGAGGTTCCTCACCTACCATTACGTCCCGCTCGCCTTGAAGGGAGTGAAGATCCTCATCACGAACTCGAAGGTCCCGCACGGCCTCGCCGATTCCGAGTACGCGCGCCGGCGGAAGGACTGTAGCGCGTGCGTCGAGATTCTCTCCGTGAAAAAGCCCGGCACGGCCCTTCGGGATTATTCGTCCTCCGACGTGCGCGACAGCATGGGCCTGATCCCGGAGACCACGCGGAAGAAATGCCTGCATGTCGTGGAGGAGAACCAGCGCGTCATCGAGGCCGAGGAGGCGCTGCGAAGGAAGGACCTTGTCACCTTCGGCAAGCTGATGAACCGGTCCCACGAAAGCCTCCGGGACCTCTACGAGGTGTCTTGCCCCGAGCTGGACTGGCTGGTGAAGCGCGCGTGGGAAACCGACGGCGTGTACGGATCCCGGCTCACCGGTGCGGGATTCGGGGGCTGCACGGTCACCCTGATCGAGGAAGAGGCTATCCCGGCCTACCAGGAGCACATCCTCCAGTACGAGCGCATCTTCGGGTTCAAGCCCGAAGTCTACGTCTGCCGGCCTTCCGCCGGCGCACGGATCGTGGAGAACAGGGTGCAGAGCTCATGAGGCTCCTGCTCACCAACGACGACGGAGTCCATAGCGACGGAATCCAGGCTCTCATCTCGGCACTCGCTGGCTCCCACGAGGTCTGGGTGGTGGCACCGGAGGCGGAGAAGAGCGGCGGCTCGCATTCCATCACGCTTCGGGACGCGCTGAAGGTCAGGAGGATCGCCGAGAAGCAGTTCTCCTGCCGCGGCACGCCCGCCGACTGCGTCATGATCGCTCTCCTGGGCCTGGTGCCGCAGGAGATCGATCTCGTGATCTCGGGGATCAACCACGGGCCGAACCTCGGCACCGACATCCTGTACTCGGGCACGGCGGCGGGGGCGCGCCAGGGTGCGCTCATGCGGGTGCCCTCCGTGGCGCTGTCCGTGGGCGCATATCGCGCGCCATTCGATTTCCGCGGCGCCGCGGAGTTCGCCGCCCGCAACCTGGAGAGCTTTCGCACGCTGGGTACCGACGATCACTTTCTCAACATCAACTTTCCCGTCACGGGCACGCGCGGGGCGGAAACGGTCATCACGTTCCCCTCGCGCAGGATCTACCGCATGGAGCTGCACACCTACGATGCGCCGGACGGCGACATGTACTGTTTCGTGGGGGGCGCGCTTCCGGAAGCGCATCCCGAGGAAGGCTCCGACTGTATGGTCGTGTCCCAGGGACGCATCAGCATTTCCCCCATCCATGCGCACCCGCGCAACTGGGCGACGATCGAGGAGAGCTGCCGGGGGGTGAAGTTCACATGAACGAAAAACTGGAGAAGGCCGTCAAGCTCTACCATTCGCACCGCTTCGAACAGGCGCTCGTCGAGCTGCGTGCGCTGGAGGCGGAGACCGAGGCCACGCCGGAGAGCGACTATTATGTGGGGCTCGTCCTCACACAACTCGGCAGGCACGAGGAGGCGCTGCTCTCGCTGGAAAAGGTGGTGAACTCCCACTTCAGCTTCCTCCATATTATCCAGGCCCGCATGGTGCTGGGGTACATCTACTCGGTGACGGGGCGATTCCGGCTTGCGGAGTTCGAGTTCGCCAAGGTGAACGAGATGGGGCTGCAGTCGTCCCAGGCGCTCGCCGCCCTCGGGTACGTCTACTATGCGCAGAGGAAGGTGCCCGAGAGCATCGAGACCCTCAAGAAGGCGCTGGAGATCGAGCCGAAGAACTCCAACGCTTTAAACTCGCTGGGCTTCATCTACGCGGAGGAGAAGATCGATCTCGGCAGGGCGGTGACCCTCTGCCGGCAGGCCGTCGACCTTGCCCCCCGCAACGCCGCCTACCTGGACTCGCTGGGCTGGGCGTACTTCCGCATGGGCAACTTCGCCGAGGCGCGCACGAGCTTCCGCCGCGCGCTGGACCTGGCCCCTGGGAACAAGGAGATCGCCGGTCACATGCGCGCCTGCATGGACGCCCTGAAGGACGTGCATTCGCCGTAGGCAGGGATGCCGAGGGCGAGCGAGTACAGGGATGCCTTGGGCGGCAGCTGGCTGCGCAGCAGACAGCGAGAGCCTACGGCAGCGAGCCCGTAGGCAGGGCGCGAATTTTCCCCTCATCCCCGGCCCAGTTATGGTCGAAGATGAATGCAGGAGTGAGCCAATGAAGGTTGATAGCGTTGCTCTTCCAGCAGTGCCGAATACCCAGGCCGTCGAGTTGTCCATCATCAAGGCGGACGATATCAAAGCCATCCTGTACCTCGGCATCAGGGGAGAGATCAAGCTCGACACGGGCAAGAAGCACACGGTAGATACGTACGCCTGATTTTCCTATACTGGCTTCGTGAAACTGCGAGCGCTGTTCGTCTGCCTCCTGTGCCTGCATCCCCCGCTGCTTCCCGCCCAGACAATCGATTTCAACGCCGTACGATCCGCTGAACAGCTTCGCGCCGGCGTCCAGGCATTTCACCGCGGTTTCTACAACGACGCGTTGATCTCCCTCGAAAAATCGATCAGCTACCAGTCCGCGAACTCTCTCGCGCAAATCTGGCTCGGGCGTGCCCAGTGGAAATCCGGGTACGAGCAGGAGGCCCTCCGCACGTGGCAGCAGGTCTTGGATTCCGGCAGGGGCAGCGCCCTTGTCCGGGACTGGGTGGACGTGCTCACCCTCAGGCGCGGTCTCGGCCGGGAGCTTGCGGGGAAATCCACCTGGGTCGTGTCTTCGGAGCTGGACGGCACGCTGAAAGGCGCCTATCCCTTCCGCCGGCCGACGAGCGTGCGGGCCCGCGCTGACGGCACGTTCTGGCTTGTCGCTTTCGGCTCGAATGAAATCCTGCACTTCGACGCGAATTTCCGGCTGCTGGAAGTCCTCCGCGGAGGCTTGCCCGGTTTCGACCGCCCGTACGACGTGGCGGAGGCGGATGACGGGAGCCTCTACGTGTCCGAGTACGGGGCGAACAGGATCGCCCGATGCAATCCCCGCGGGGAGAAGATTGCAACCTTCGGACGCGCCGGCAGCGCCGCGGGTTCGCTTCTCGGACCCCAGTACATGACCATCGACCGCCGCGGATACCTGTGGGTCACCGACTGGGGCAACTCGCGCGTCGTACGCTTCACCCTGGACGGCGTCTACGTGCAGACAATCACGGGCATCACGGGTCCCACCGGCATTGCCGCCTGGGAGGACCGCCTCTACGTCTCGACCAAGACCGGCAAGCGCATCCTCGTCTATGATCTGAACGGCAATCCGCTCTCCACCCTCGGAGAGGGGACCCTGCAGGATCCCGAGGGGATCTCGTTCTCGAATACCGGGACGCTCCTCGTGGCGGATGGGAACCGCATCCTCGAGTGCGATCTGGAACGCGAGACCTGGGCGGTGCGGGGAGACACGAGCGCGCATACCAAAAGGCTTGTCCAGCAGGCTTCCACCGTGAACGGCGACGTGCTTGGGGCGGATTTCGACCAGAGCAGGGTCGTGCTCCTCTCCGACGTCACCACCCTCTACTCAGGGCTCGTCGTGCGCGTCGACCGGGTGAACTCGGTGAAGTTCCCCGAGGTGTATGCGGACGTCTCTGTGGAAAACAGGTACGGCAGGCCCGTGGCTGGGCTCGGCATCGAGAACTTCATTGTCACCGAAGCCCTCGCCGGCGTCCGTTTGCCATCCCTGGTGGTCGCAAACACCCAGGTGAAGACCGTGGATGTGTCCCTTCTGCTGGAGAGATCTGCGACCATGGAATCGACGCGGCCGGACGTCGAGCAGGCAGTGGCGGACCTCTATGGGTTGGTGACGCAGACGGGCCGGATCAAGTCGATATCCGCCGGGGAGAAACCCGCCCGGGAAGCCGACTTCGGAGAAACACGTCTGCGCTTTGTTCGCGAAAGCCTCCAGGCGCCGGCGTCGGCACGGTGGCGCTTCGACCTGGGCGCCCGCCTTGCGGGGGACGAGCTCATCACCGCGGTGTCGGGTGCGCGGAAGGCCATGGTGTTCTTTTCAAGCGGGTCCCTCGGCCAGCGGCCGTTCACGACGTATTCGGTGCTCGAGATCGCTGACTACATGCGGAACAACGCGATCGGGTTCTACCCTGTCATTTTCGGGACCCAGGCGCCCGACGACGACCTTTCCTACATCGCCTCCGCGACGGGCGGGAAAATCTACAACATTTCAGCCCCTGGCGGGATGCAGCAGATCGTTCGCGACATCACTGCGCGTGTCGGGCCGGTCTACACTCTGCGCTTCGACTCCGTCACGCCCGCCGATTTCGGGGACCGCTACATCCCGCTCGAAGTCCAGGTGACGATGCAGAAGGCGAGCGGCAGGGACGAGTCGGGGTACTACGCCCCGGCGACCACAGGTCTGCCTTCCCGATAAGAAAAGCACGGGCCTCGCGCCCGTGCTCGTGTGATTGTCTGACGCGTCACGCCCGCAGAAAGGCCTTGATCTTCTCCGCGGCGCTCGCGGCGTCCGGCGCGTAACCATCGGCGCCGATCTCCCGCGCGTACTGGTCGGTGAGCGGCGCTCCGCCCACCATGAACTTCACCTTCTTGCGCAGCCCTTCCTTCTCGAACCTGTCGATTACTTCCTTCATGCCCGTCATCGTCGTGGTGAGGAGGGCGGACATGCCGACGGTCTTCGCGTCCGGGTTGTCCTTCAGGCCCTGCACGAACTTGTCCGCCGAGACGTCGATCCCGAGGTCGATGACCTCGATGCCTGCACCCTGGGACATCATCTTCACGAGGTTCTTGCCGATGTCATGGAGGTCACCCTTCATGGTGCCCAGGAGCATCTTGCCCACCGGCTTCACGCCTGCCTTCACCAGCTCGGGCTTCAGGATGTCCATGCTCGCGTTCATTGCCCGGGCGGCGATCAGCACTTCAGGAATATAGATCTCGTTGCACTTGAACCGCTGGCCCACCTTGTCCATGCCGTCCAAGAGGCCCTTGTTGAGGATCTCTCCCGCCGGGCTCTTCTCCGCCAGCAGGGCGGTCGTGAGCTCCTTTGCCTTGGGGGCATTGCCTTTCTGGATCGCTTCTGACAATTCCTGATAGGTTGCCAAGTCAGACCTCCTTGCACAATCCGCTGAGATGGATTACGTCAGGGCCGCGCTTTTTCTTGCCACGAATTGCTGAAAGTGATACTCTGGGGCTCCATCATGATAGAGGAGTATCTCGGTGTCAAGAGGACGACCGGAATTCGACCGCGAACGGTGTAAGGGCTGCACGCTCTGCATCGGCACATGTCCTGAAAAAATACTCGCGATGTCGAGGGACAGCTTCAATCGGCAGGGTGTGCCGTACGCGGAGTGCTTTGACGAGTCGAGGTGTACCGCCTGCCTGTCCTGCGCCATCATCTGCCCGGACATGGTCATCCAGATCTTCAGGCTCGCGGCCGTCGCCGGGGAGTAGCACATGGGTGTGATTCTCATGAAGGGCAACGAAGCAATTGGTGAGGCGGCCATCATCGCAGGGTGCCGGCACTATTTCGGATACCCCATCACTCCTCAGAACGAGCTTCCCGCCTACATGGCCGCGCGGCTTCCGAAGGTGGGCGGCACATTCCTGCAGGCGGAGAGCGAAGTGGCGGCGATCAACATGGTGTTCGGCGCCTCCGCGGCCGGCGCACGCGTCATGACCTCCTCCTCCTCCCCGGGCGTGAGCCTCAAGATGGAAGGGATTTCGTACATCTCCGGCGCCGAGCTTCCCGCTGTCGTGGTGAACATGATGCGGGGCGGCCCGGGGTTGGGCAATATCGCCGGCGCGCAGGGAGATTACTTCCAGGCAGTGAAGGGCGGCGGGCACGGGGACTATCACAGCATCGTGCTTGCGCCGAGCTCCGTGCAGGAGCTCGCCGACCTCACCGTGAAGGCCTTCGACCTCGCCGACCAGTACCGAATCGTGGTCATCCTTCTCGGAGACGGATTCACCGGCCAGATGTCGGAGCCCATCACGCTGCCGGAGCCCTCCGGGAAAACATTCGACAAAAGCCGGTGGTCGCTATCGGGCGCCAAGGGGAGGGACCCTCACATCATCGCATCGATGCGCCTGAATCCGGAAAATGCGTTGGAGATGCTCAACCTGCGGCTGCAGGCCAAGTACCGCCAAATCGAGCAGAGCGAGACAATGGGGGACGCGGTGAGCGTGGAGGACGCGGAGTACCTTCTGGTCGGCTTCGGGCTCTCGGCGCGGATCTGCAAGTCCGCGGTGAGCGCGCTGCGAAAGGCGGGGGTGAAGGCCGGCCTCTTCCGGCCCATCACGCTGTGGCCGTTTCCTTCCGCGCAGCTTGCAGCCGCCGCCGGGGGGAAGAAGAAGGTGCTGGTCGTGGAGATGAACGCGGGACAGATGGTGCAGGATGTGCGGCTCGCGCTGGGAATGGTGCCGGTGGATTTCCTCGGCGCGCTCGGTGGCATCACGCCGCAGGTGGACGCCATCGTGGAAAGGATCAAAGGCTATGCCGGTTGACACGGTTCAGGAAAAGGTCGTCTACGACCGGCCCCGGTCCTTGGCAGACGTGCCCAACCACTACTGCCCCGGGTGCGGCCATGGAATCATTCACAAGCTCATCGCCCAGTGCATCGACGACCTGGGAATCCAGGAGTCCACGATACTCGTTGCTCCGGTGGGCTGCTCGGTCCTCGCCTACAACTACCTGCGCGTGGACGGCTGCGAGGCGGCGCATGGCAGGGCTCCCGCGGTGGCCACGGGCATCAAGAGGGTGCATCCCGACACAACGGTGATTGCCTACCAGGGCGACGGGGATCTCCTTGCCATCGGCACGGCGGAAACCATTCACGCGGCCAACCGCGGCGAGAAGATCACCGTAATCTTCGTGAACAACGCGATCTACGGGATGACCGGCGGACAGATGGCGCCGACGAGCCTCCAGGCGCAGAAAACAAAGACGTCGCCCTACGGCCGCAATCCATCGGAGGTCGGGTTTCCCATCCAGGCGTGCGAGCTCCTCAACACGCTCCGGGCGCCCGTCTTCATCGAACGGTGCGCCGTGAGCTCGGTGAAGACGATCCTCAAGGCCAAGAGGGCCATCATGAAGGGCCTGCGCAACCAGGTCGAAGGCAAGGGGTATTCGTTCATCGAGATCCTCTCCATGTGCCCGACGGGATGGGGTATGCAGCCGCGCGAGGCCGCCTCGTGGGTGGACTCCGAGATGGTCCCCGCCTTTCCGCTGGGAAACGTGAGAGACCGGTAGGGGGACGCGATGTACGAAGGCATCTTCTTCGCCGGTTTCGGGGGCCAGGGCATCATCCTGGCGGGCAGGATCGTCTGCCTCGCCGCCATGGGAGAGGGAAAGCACGTGTCCCACATTCCTTCCTATGGGGCGGAAATGAGGGGAGGGACTGCCAACTGTTCCGTGGTTGTCTCCGACGATGAGATCGGCTCCCCGCTCGTGCCGCGGCCGGACGTCTGTGTCGTCATGAACACCCCGTCGCTCCTGAAGTTCCAGTCAATCGTGAGGCCCGGAGGGCTTCTGATCTGGAACGAATCCCTCATCGACATCGCCCCCGAGAGGACCGATATCGAGATCCTCGCGATCCGCGCGAACGAGATCGCGGAAGCCGCCGGTTCATACCGCTCGGCCAACATGGTGATGCTCGGCGCCCTGCTCAAGCGCCGGCCGTCGGTTGCGTCGATGAACGCCTTGCTCGCCGTGCTGGACGAGGCGGTGTCGGCGCGTCACCGTGAGCTCAACCAGGTGAACAGGAAGGCACTTGCCGACGGATATGAAAAGGCATAGAGGGGAGCCCGGGCTCAGATTCCTCTTCTGGCGGACCGACTTCGTCGGCATCGCGATGGTCGTGACAGGTGTGTTTTTCCTCATGGTGAACTTCAAGCTCATCCCCGCCAGCGACTTCGTCGTGCCCCGAGTCCTCGGGATCCTGTTCACGATGGTCGGGCTCATCTTCCTCTTCTTCTCGGGAGCGGGCAGATGGCTTACGTGGTTCGTGATCCCTGCCGGCGCATTTCTCACCCTCGGTATCGTGACCCTCGTCTTCGGGTGGAACCGGTTCTTCAGCCCGGATTCGGCGAGCCTCTTCTCCCTCGGTTTCGGGCTGACTTTCCTCACCCTTTTCTATTTCCGACGAGGGCACTGGTGGGTGCTCATCCCGTCCGGCGTTTTCATCGGGCTCTCGGTCTGGGTGGAAATGGTAAGCAGATTTCCCATCATCGGATGGCACCCCATCGCGCCGCTCCTGTGCCTCGGCATCTCCTTCTTCGTGATCTGGCTGTATTCGGTGCAGAAGCAGCGGATGAAATGGAGCCTCCTGGTGGGCGCGTTGATCGTGAGCGCCTCGTTCCTGTACCTGCTGGGCATCCTGCTGGCCCGGTGGAGCATACTCTGGCCGGTGATCCTTCTGCTCGCCGGACTGCTCTTCCCGCTGTGGATGATGGTGGCCGGGCGCAGGACGAGGGAGGAAGAATGATTTTCGCGACGAGGCGGAGATCCCGGTGGGAAGGACTCTGCCGCCGCTGCGGGCTGTGTTGCTACGAGAAGGAGTACCGCGGTCGGACCGTGGTGACGAACCTCGGCCGCCCCTGCCGATACCTCGATGTCTCCTTGCGGTTGTGCACCGTCTACGCGAGCCGATTCGCGGTCTGCGAGCAGTGCAAGAAAATGACGATCCTCCACGCGATGTTCGTGAAATGGCTGCCGCCGCATTGTGGATATGTTCAGCAGTACCGCCTGCGACGGACAGCGGGCAGGAGGCGGCTCGCATGACCAGGCTGACATTTCTGGGCGCTGCACGGAGCGTCACCGGATCCCGGTTCCAGCTTTCCACCGATTCCTCGAACCTTCTGGTGGACTGCGGCCTGAATCAGGAACGCGATTTGCAGGAGAAGAACTGGGAGCCCTTTCCGCTGCCGCCCGAGCGCATCGACGAGGTGCTCCTCACCCATGCGCACCTGGATCACTGCGGCCTCCTGCCCCGGCTGGTGCACGAGGGATTTCGCGGCAGGATTTATGCCACCGGTCCGACCGCCGAGATTGCCCGCATCGTGATGCTCGATTCCGCCCGGCTGCAGCAGGAAGACGTCGAGCAGAAGAAGCGCCGGCACGAGCGGGAGAAGAGGACGAGCCCGCACTCGCTGGTGCCCCTCTACGACGAGAAGGACGCGGAAAACGCCGCGTCGCTCTTTCAGGTCGTCCGCTTTGGGGAGACCGTCGGCCTCACAGGCGGCGCGGAAGCCGAATTCTTCGAGGCCGGACACATCCTGGGCTCCGCGTCCATTCGCGTTCGAACCTCCGGAAACGGCGCAGCACGGAAGACGGTATTGTTCTCGGGGGACATCGGCCGGTGGGACAGGCCCATCATCAACGATCCCCGTCCGTGCGACCAGGCTGACTACGTCCTCATGGAGTCGACATACGGCGACAGGCTCCATGGCGACGATGCACGGATCGGGGAAACGCTGCGGAAGATCGTGTCGGAAACCGTTTTGCGCGGCGGGAACATCATCATCCCGAGCTTTGCCATCGAGCGCTCCCAGGAAGTCCTCTACTACCTGAACGCGCTTCTGCGGGACAACCTGATCCCGCACCTCCTGGTGTTTCTCGACAGCCCGATGGCAACCCGGGTCAACGACGTGTTCGGCCACTGGCCCGATTATTTCGATCCCGACATGGTGAAGCTCATCCGCGAGAACCGCTCGCCGTTCGACCTGCCGGGTCTCGTGCTTGCCCGCAGCAGCGAGGATTCGAAAGCGATCAACAGGATCACCGGCAGCGCGATCGTCATCGCAGGAGCCGGCATGTGCACCGGCGGCCGCATCAAGCATCACCTCATGCGGAACATCAGCCGCCGCGAGAGCACGATCCTTTTTGTCGGGTACCAGGCTGCGGGAACCCTCGGCCGTCTGATCGTGGAGGGAGCGCCCCAGGTCCGCATCCTCGGGGAAACGCTCCCCGTGAAAGCGCGCGTGGAGAAAATCGAAGGGTTCTCCGCTCACGCGGACAGGGACGAGCTCCTGCGGTGGGCCTCCGCGATCAAGGACAAGCCGGAGCAGGTGTTCGTCATCCACGGTGAGGCGCCGGTGGCCGCGCGCTTCAGCGCCACGCTCGGCGAGAAGCTGGGCTGGCACGCACAGGTGCCCGCTCCCGGCCAGACGGTAGTGCTCCGCTAGTGTCCCGTCCCACAAGTTTATGTCCCATAAGTAACTTATCGTATGTCTAGTAGTTTGCTCCCGCCACTTGTGTCATGGTCACCCCGGGAGGTAGCCGATGCGAACTGTAAGCGCGGCCCGGAGGGTGAGTTTGGATG
>Ga0315279_10000250_pt1 | contig 116581 bp, 120 predicted proteins | sample YL17G06_20_MG_FD_203694 | JGI IMG/M metagenome (GOLD analysis project Ga0315279, IMG submission 203694) | Sediment microbial communities from Yellowstone Lake, YNP, Wyoming, USA - YL17G06_20 | ecosystem: Environmental > Aquatic > Freshwater > Lake > Sediment | place: USA: Wyoming | collected... | reverse complement strand
TGATCAACTATGCCAACGCGTCGCAATGATCAATCAAGGAAAGATAGTTGCTGTTGACAATCCAGAGAAACTGAAGGCTTCTGTTGAGAAGCATCAAATCATTGAAGTTTCTTTTGACCAGACGCAAAATCTGGAACATAAGCTGGCAAGCCTGAAATACGTAAGCAAGGCTGTGCAGGTTGGGGACAAATTCAAGCTCCATGTGAGGAATACCTCAGAGACTGTTCCGCTCATAATTGATTTTGCCAGAGAAAACGGCTTGAAGATCGTATCGATCAACACGTTGAACCCGAGTTTGGAGGATGCTTTTGTCGAAATGACAGGACTCAGTCCTGAAGTCATGGCGACCGAAAAAGAACAAGGCAAGAAGGTTGCGAGTCTTGGTTAGATCGTGGGCTGATAGTCTGATTAAAGCATTCTACATAGCGAAGAAGGACGCAAAAGTCTACTATTTCAAGGCACCAAACTTCACCTATGGCCTCTTGATTCCTGTATCTTTGTACTTGGCCTTTAGCATGGCTGGTGAAATCAGTTCAAAGCTGATCGTGGCTGGGCTGACTTCCCTCGTCATGCTCTTCGGAACAACATCGATTGAAGCCGTAGCAGTAGTTCTTGAGAAGCAAACTGGAACTTTTGAAAGGCTCCTTGCAGCGCCCATTTCATTATTCACCATTGTTCTCGGAAAAGCATTAGCAGGCTTTTTCTTCGGTCTCATACTCGCAGCTGTGGTTCTTTTCCCTCTGGCAGCTGTGTCCGGTACAGTTGTCATGAACCCTCTGTTAGCTGTTATTGCAATCGCTTTTACTTCTATGGCATTTTCAGCCCTAGGCATTATCGCCTCTGCGTATGCAAAATGGGTTCCCGAAGCGCAGATGCTCTCAAACTTTTTGAGGTTCCCAATGGTTTTTCTTTCAGGAACCTTCACGGCCTTGGAGGTCTTGCCTTCTCAATTGCAGGTTGTTGCTCGTTTCTTGCCTCTCACATACTCTGTTGAAGCGTTAAGAACTTCCATTGCTGAACCAGCAGTGACTTACACTTACATCTTAGACATCGTTGCGTTGACTCTGTTTACCATTGTGCTGCTAGCTTTGTCAACGAAGATACTTGAAAAAAGAATTGCTTGAGGGCGAGAATTACTTGTGTTCGTGGATCCAGCCATAGTCGGCATAGATCTTCCTTATCGCGGGTGAGGTCAGAAAATCGACGAATTTTTCAGGCAGCTTCACATTCCCACTATAAGAGATTATGCCTGCTACCGTGCTTCTGAAGACCTGAAGATTCTGGGGAAGTTCGATTATCTCGCAAGTGTCTGGCCACAAGCCTTGAAAGGCATTCCAGCCGAATATGGCATCAACCTTGTCTGAATGGATTAGCTTCATAAGAGAACCGCATGCGTCTGCATGATGGGTTATGTTTCGCCGAATCTGGTCTGTCAGTCCCGCTTTGCTCGCTATGTCGTCCCACACGCCCTTCAAGCATCCCTCAACAGCTATTCCGATTCGAACGTCTTTCCCGCAAAGGTCTTTGAGAGAAGCTATCTTTGCTGGGTTTCCAACGGGAACGATTATGACGGATCTTCGATACCCGAGGCTCCTCCTTGAGCCTTTGATTATCAGTCCTCGATCTTCTGCGTCATCGAGAATGTACTCGGCTCCAGAAGAGAAAACGTCGCCCTTTTTGAATTTCGCTATTTCTCTCAAAAGGTCTTCTGGCTTGCCTATTCTCAAGTCGCACTTAGTCTTGGAGTCTTTCTCAAAAATGGCTATCGCATCACGGAGAGGTGGAGCAACTGCTCCAGCAGAATATACCTTGAGCTGCTGCCTTTCAAAGGGCACCGAATTCGTCACCAACATGACTCACACTGGTTATGAATAATAGCGTTTTTGAATATTACTTTGACGATCGATCGATTTCACCTTTTATCAAGTAGCGTTGAAATCTGAGATTTCAGTTCACGACATGCGCTTTGTGTTCCAAGAGTGGTTTTGGAACAGGGCCATTTCTATCTCAGTATATTCTGACACATATTACTTGCTTTCCTTGACGATAGGCTTCTTCTATTTCCCAGTTAACTGCTGGACGTTCAGCTGTTCCGGGTCCAATCACGCAGATTAGCATGATCGATCTAGACAATGTAGTAGTCAATGACTTTTTGCATGCTTTTCGGCGTCTCCTGTTTTGTAGCGAGCTGTTTCAGCATTTTTATCATTTGAGGCTGAACTCGTGCAATGTCTGTCAGGGTTACTATGCCTACAAGCTTGTTTGCATCAACCACGGCCAGCTTCTTTATCTTACTTTGAAACATCAGTTTCACAGCCTCTTCCAAATCCGTGCTTGGCTCAACAACAACCAATGGTATGGTCATGATATCCTTCACCTTAGTAGTCATGACGTCCTTTCCTTCTGCAATAACCCTTTTCAAGAAGTCCCTTTCTGTAACTATGCCCCTAGCCTTTCCTCTTTCCAGTACTATGAGGCTGCCTATCTGAAATTCGTTCATAATGTCGACAGCCTCTTTAACCGAGGAATTTTCGTCCACAGTTATTACTTCTCTCACCATCACGTCTCTGACTTTCAATGGCAGTGAGTCTTCTTTCTGTTCCTCTCCGTTCTGATCCGACAACAGAACCACTCATCCGATTGTCCATAATTATTGTATATGGGTCGTGTCTTCGGCGGGCATTCTTGTATTCATACTCCTTGTTTTCCCAATTTTCTTCTTTCAGTCTCCACCTTTCTCTTTAGTACTTCAAAATAGTCTTGGGCCTGCAACAGATTTTGGCGGTCGTTTTCAAAGTCTTCTAGCTTTATGATGGCAAACCAGCCTTCGCCGTAAGGGTCTCTGTTTGCCAATTCAGGGCTCTGATTCAAGTTTTCGTTCACTTTTTGGATTGTGCCGCTTACTGGGGATATGAGGTCAAGCACTGATTTGGTTGACTCGAAAGACGCTATCTCGTCGAACTGTTCAATCTTGCTGCCAAGCTCGTTGAATTTGACGAAAATGATGTCACTTATCATATTCTGTAGGAAATCGGTGATGCCTACTTTCGCCATGTCTCCTTCGATTCTTGCCCAGCAATCATTCTCGTTGTAGAACAACTCCTTGGGCACACGAAATGTCCATTTGTCAACTTTAATTTCGTAGGGCTCTTCAACCATCACAGCTCACTTTCCTAGAAGTCTATCGATCTGTGTCGCAATCTCTTCTGCTAGCTTTTCAGCCAGCTTTTCCCCATCTGGCCCTATATCTGACGCGGACTTGGGCTTAAGGTTGTGCTTCTGAACACTCTCCGGAATCAGAATTCTTCCCTTTATTCTTGCTCCGTTCTTTACGGCGATTTTGGTTGCACATCGTTCTGCGCAACCATCAATGGGAATAGACGGATACCTTTTGAGGAGTTCAGAATACGGTTTGACTCCTGCAACCAATGGTGGAATGCAGATGAGCACAGCTTTGTCTGGTCTCAACTTTTCGACAACTCTAAACGCGCAAGCACGGGCTACCGACCCCAGAGCTTTGTCCATTCCTGCACACGGAATAATGGCCACTTTGTCTTCTGCAAGTGGCTGTGAGCTCACTTCTTGGCTGTTTTGCATAGGATTTCATCTACTTTCTTGGCTATTTCTTCTGCCACTTTCATGGCCAATTCCATTTCCTGAGGCTCAAGTTTTTCTCTCGACTTGACCTTCAGATGAGGAAATTTCTTCATTACTTCAGACACCAGAATCGTTGCGACCGGTTTTCCGCTATACTTTTTCGTTCCTGCCTCAGCGCATTTCTTCCCACAGCCGTCGACAGCTATTGTTGGAAAAACTCTGGCAAACGCTCGTTCATCTTCGCCTCCTGCGAGAAAAAGCGGCAGACATAGTGTTACTGTTTGATCAGGCCTGAGCTTCTCCAGCACGAGACGTGTTGCTACACGCGAAATTGTCCCTTCTGGCAAGTCTTCTCCGCTGCAGCAGATTATCCCAACCTTTCCTGTTGCCAGCGTCATTCACATTTCTCCTCACGTTGAATCTCGTCAACTTTCTCTGAGAGAGCCCTTGCGATGATCTCGGCAAGCTTGTCTCCTTCGTCATTCAATTCTATCACCCCATCAGGCTTCAGGGATCTGTTCTTGCGTAAGACATCGGTAACGACTATATTGTGTGCCAGTCTTCCCATGGACGCTTCAATGTTCTTTTTCGAACATTGGGCAGGACAACCGTCCACTGCGATGCAAGGATTTTCCCTCACGAGTTTCAGCGCATCGTTGTCTCCCATGGTCAGTAATGCCAAGCACACGGTTCTCGTCTTTTCTGGTCTCATTCGCTCAACTACCTTGTATGTTGCTACTCGGCCAACAGTGCCTAGGCTTTTTCCTATTCCACTGCAGGGCACTACTACGACCTTGTGGTTTTCCATTGTTCAGAATTCTCCCTAGTCTTCTTGATTATGTTTAGGACTTCGGGTTTTGATGGAAAGCCAAGCGCCTCGGGTGCACAAACCACGCGGCATGATCGGCAAAAGACTACGCAGTTGTCTGGCTTTGCGACGATCAGTTTCTTTTCTTTTTCATCGATACCGAAAACTCCGTGTGGGCAGAACTTGAGACATTGGGGGTCACCTTCGCAGAAATTGCACTTAGCGTAGTCGACCAGTGGGCACCATGGTATCTTGTTTCTGGGCACTCCCATGTACGTTTCTTCTGTCACTTTGTTGTTTCCTCCAGAGTCTTCTTGACTAATGCAAGCGCTTCTTGTGTCGTCATGTTTCTAGCGTCGATCGGGATTAAGTCTTTATTAACGTCAAGACCAGCGTTAGCAAAGGAGTCTTTGAACAGTTTCCTCTGCATTATCGGTGCACAGCCAGCAACCAGGTATTTCCGATCTTTCTTGAGAAATTCATCCAAGAATCGTTCGCCATCTTCGTCGCATAACATCGGGTGAATGAAGGCATATTCAACTGGATACTCCGCCCGAATTATGTTGATGAAATCCCACATATCCATTTTCGAAAAACCAGGACACTTTCCAGTGCAGACGCAGAAGATGAACCCAATTTTCTTGTTCTCCTTTTTCTCCAATTCAGACACCGGCAACGTTGATATGGACATGTGGAATAACAATATTTAAATATTGCTATTGACGTAACGATGTTTATGCATTCAAAGAAGGGCAGTCAGCTTAGGTTCAAGGCAAAGATTTTCAACGCTCTCTCCGATCCAGTGAGACTTGAAATAATTGAGTTCTTGCGTGGAGGGGAGAAATGTGTCTGCGAGATTGTTCCTTATGTAGATTTGATTCAACCCGTGGTTTCGAGGCATCTCAAGATTCTCAAGGATTGCGGGCTCCTAAGGCACAGGAAGAAAGGCAACCGGCGACTTTATTCAGTTGCAGATCCCAGGATATTCGAGATAATCGATGCCGTGGGCTCAGATCTAGTCGATGCTCTTACCAAACGCGTCATTGAACAAATAGCTTGATTGGGGTGATAGATAATTGCAGAAGATATTAATTGGTGTTGATGGTTCAGAGCATTCGAAAAAGGCGTTGGCAGAAGCAATCAAGATTGCAGAAAAGTTTGAGGCTGAAATGACTGTTGTTAGCGTTTTTTACCCTGCACCTACACCCTCTGCTCACGAGTTTAGCCACAAAATTCTGGAAGATGCCAAAGCCGTTTTAGAATATGAAAAAGTAAAGTACAAACTCGTCTCGGTCACCGATACCAATCCTTCCAAAGTCATTATAGACATGGCCAGAGACAGGAAGTTTGACTTGGTTGTGGTTGGAAGTAAAGGAACCGGCGCTGCTCATTCTCTATTATTGGGAAGTCATTGCAACAGAATAGCTTGCGAATCTCCTGTAAACGTACTTATAGTAAAATAATCGTTGATTGCCAGAGGATAAGGCTTTGACAGATGAACAACCGTATGTTAAACACGAAGCATCTTTGGGACTTTTTGAGAAATACTTGACGCTTTGGATAGCAATATGCATAATTGTTGGCTTACTCATTGGGCGCTTATTGCCACAGTTTGGGCAATTTATGGATTCTCTCAAGTTTAATCAGTTGTCTATTCCTATAGGAATCCTTTTGTTTTTTATGATGTATCCCACGGTTGTCGGAATACGTTTTAATGACTTAAAAAGGGCAGGTAAAAACCCCAAGCCATTGCTCGTTACGATAATTGCCAATTGGGTAGTGGCTCCAATCTTAATGACATTTTTGGCAAATACGCTTCTCGCTGGAAACCCTCAGTACATTGCAGGAGTCATACTTTTGGGCTTGTCGCCTTGCACCGCTATGGTTATGTGGTGGATGTTTCTGGCAAAAGGTGACATGGCACAAGGCTTGATTAACACTGCTGTTAACGCTCTGCTGATGCTTGCTCTCTATGCTCCACTTGCTGGTTTTTACTTGGGCGTCAGCAGCATTCCAGTCCCATGGGATTTGGTTGCTACTAGTGTTCTGATTTTCATAGCGTTGCCAGTCGCAGCAGGAGCGATTTCTCGCAAAGTAATACTGGAGAAAAAAGGCGAAGGCTGGTTCAACAACACGTACATCCCAAGTCTCGGGAAAATATCTGTTGTTGCATTGCTGACAACCCTTATAGTATTGTTTTCATTTGAGGGCGAAATTATCCTAAATAATCCTTTGCTAGTAGGCTATCTTGCCCTTCCAAACCTGATACACTATTCAATCATGATCACGTGGACCTACCTTCTCGGTTACTTTCTAGGGTGGAAATACGAAACAGCCATCGACACAACACTCATAGGCAGCAGCAGCCACTTCGAAGTGGCAATCGCTGTAGCTACAACACTTTATGGAATTGGCTCTCAAGCGGCGCTGGCAACGGTAATCGGCCCGTTACTGGAAGTGCCTCTAATGCTTTCTCTGGTCAGACTTGGTCTGCGAACCAGAAAATACTTCCCGCGAAAAAAGGCATTAGCGCGTATTGCAGGAGAGAACCAGTCAGATTAAGCTGGGATCGTGCTTGGTCGACGGCTTGTCAGTCGAGATGGAATACGCAGACACTTGCGAGACTTCTCATTGATTATGAGTCGGAGTAGAACCACATGCGACTAGGAGTCCCACTCTATAAACAGACTACGGATTTCACGTGCGGCGCATGCGCAACTCTCACGGTCTGGAAATACTTCGATAGAAATGTGCAACTTTCCAAGCGAAATGAATTCTTGATCTGGACAGAGATAGTAGCCTTACCTTTCAAATTCTCGTCGCCGTATCGAATTGCAGCGTTCTTCATCAAGAAAGGGTTCGAAACGAAACTGCTAATGAGACAAGGGATAAGTGGCGAGGGCAAAATATTGCTCGAATGTTGCCAGACCGACCCTGCGGAAAGAAAGCTTTTTCTCGATTTCTTCGAAAAACATAATGAGATACTGAAAAGGCATATTTCCTCAGCTATTCTTGATAGAAACCCGATAATGCTTGATATCAGAAGGGCGTTGTCTAATCACAGCCCCGTAATTGCGTTGGTAGATTCTTACTACACTTCTAAAGCAAGAGGAGCAAGAGATCCACCTCATCTGCCCCATTGGATTGTAATAAGAGGGTATGATGGCGAACAATTTTACATAAACGATTCGACCGATGAAAGTGGCTTGGAGACAGGAAAAATGGTTATGAAAGGGCGTCTCCTCGAGAAGGCCATGGATACTTATTCGAGGTTCGGCTGGCCTTCTGGGCTAGTAATTGTTGGATCAAGGAAAGCAAATTGATTCCTCGTCTATACCGTGTAAGCTCTGTACAATAAACCATTGAATACGCGCCTTAGGAAATTTCGAAATTTAGCATCTGAGCGTATATGTAGATAAAATCAGATTTATCGAAAAAATCAGAAACACTTAATATTGAGAACTCCAATGCTTTGGATAAGGTGATAAAGGGTGAGTAGCTGCAATGACGATGCGTGCAAGATTGATGCAATCATAACGATGGATGCAAAAGGGCAGGTAGTTCTTCCTAAGGATTTGAGAGATAAGGCAGGCCTTAAGGCAGCTGACAAGATAGCCGTTGTCGCTTACGAGAAAGAAGGCAAAGTCTGTTGCATAGTGATGATAAAGGTCGAGAGACTAACTGGTGCAATAAGCAAGACGCTTAGTCCCCTACTTAAGGGATTAATTGAAAAGGAGAGGTGATTTTATGAAAGAAGAAAAGGTCAGAAAGATTGTCAGAAAACGCTACGGCAACGTAGCAAAGAACAGTAGTTCTTGTTGTGCCTCCTCTGACTCTCCTTGCGGTTGCACACCCGTAACTAGTGGAGACATAAGCAGAAAGATAGGCTACAGCGAAGAAGAATTGAGTTCTGTTCCCGAAGGAGCAAATCTGGGTCTTGGATGCGGCAATCCCATCGCTTTGGCATCATTGAAAGAGGGTGAAACAGTTCTCGATTTAGGCTCAGGCGCAGGCTTTGATTGTTTCCTGGCTGCTAAAAAAGTAGGCAAGAAAGGCAAAGTAATCGGGGTAGACATGACCCCAGAAATGCTAGATAAAGCAAGGGCAAACGCAAGGAAGGGCAGATACGCAAACGTGGAGTTCAGACTTGGGGAAATTGAGAACCTTCCAATCGCAGACAAATCAGTAGACATCATAATCTCAAACTGCGTAATCAACCTCTCCCCAAACAAGAGACAAGTCTTCAAAGAAGCCTACAGAGTACTGGCTCCCAAAGGCCGATTAATGGTTTCAGACATAGTATTACTCGATGAGCTACCAAAAGAACTGAAAGAAAACGCTCAAGCATACACAAGCTGCATTTCTGGCGCAGAACTGAAAGAAAAATACCTCAATTTCATAAAGGAAGCAGGCTTCAAAGAAGTAAAGGTAATAGACGAAACAAACTTCCCATCTGATTTCATAGCAAGCGACACTACTCAAGAGCTTATCAAAACCCTTGGCATATCTGCCGAAAAGATCAAGGAAATCGGAAACAGCATAGTAAGTATTAAGGTGTCCGCAATAAAATACTAAGAACTAGCATCGAGGGGAGGTGCAGAAAAATGAAGAAAATGGAAAAGAAAACAAAAAAAGAGCTAGGGGAAACCGAAGAGTTGTGCTGTAGTGATTCAAACGTGTGTTCCTTAGATTGTAGCCCTAAGTCAAGAAGATCTAACCGTGGCAATGGCGCTTGCTGCTAATGAAAAACGCCCTCTTTTTAGATGACCGAGGGTGTTCATGACGTGCAGCATATCTTTGGTTTTTTCAGTTTTTTGTTTATCTAATAATCGCGCGCTGGCTCGTCCCTAAAATGGTCAAAAATGGTGTTTATTCCTCTTTTGGGGTTTGGGGGCGGTTTTGACGCGCATGTGCTGTTAGCCTTCACGGCCATGTCTTGAAGTTCCAAGCAGGCCAGGTGCAGCCTCAACGTGTTATGGAAAACCCCGCTTCCAGCAGGGTCCGCCGGAGGTCCCATGATTTGCCACCCCTTAAGACGGCCCGGATATACCTGTCAAACAGGCTCAAATTGAACCCGAAAAGGCAAAAGAAGAATCAAGACCATTTTACACCAATTTCGGGACAAGGCAGCGCGCTCAATACTCCACGCCCACTATTTTTCGGCAGTCGTTTGTTCATTCGCCATCTTTTTGTCTGCATCAAGAAGTCGCAGATCTTGACGAGATGCGCAATCTTCTCAGGGCTCGCATTTGCTATTTCCTTCTTGCTAGCTTCTTTTGATCCAAGAGGAAGGTGATAGCTCGCGCGGCGTTTTAAAGTGCCGTCCATCCGCCGTCCACGAAGATTGTTTGACCCGTTACATAGTTTGAGGCTGGAGACGACAGGTAAGTGAGTGCCGCTTTCAGGTCTAGGGGTTCGCCTGTTCTACCCAGCGGTGTTCTGGATAGAATGTGTTGCATGGCCTTTTCGTCTTGGAAGACCGACGCAGTCATTTCGCTCGGGAAAAACCCAGGCGCAATCGAGTTGACGTTTATCTTGTATGCAGCCCATTCTATAGCTAGAGCTCTCGTCAAGTTTATCACTGCCCCCTTAGAAGCGTAGTATGGTGCTGTTGGAAAAATGTCGCCTACCGCCCCGTAAATCGAAGCGATGTTAACTATTTTTCCGTATTTGTTCTTGATCATTTCACGGGCTGCGGTTCGTGCGCATAGGAAGACACCTGTAAGGTTAACATCTATTACCTTCTTCCATTCTTCAAGTGGCATGTGGACAGAAGGGTTCACAGCTCCGATTCCGGCGTTGTTGACTATGATTTGCAGCGAGCCGAATCCGTCCACAGCGGTTTTCACCATCTTTATGACTTGATCTTCTTGGGCTACATCCGTTTGAACGGGAATTACTTTGACACCATATTCACGAGTTAAATCTTCAGCTACTTTGACTAGCTTTTCGTTTCTTCTGGCGGCAATTACAAGGTTTACTCCGCACTCAGCCAAGGCTTCAGCAAAACACACGCCTAATCCACTAGAAGCACCCGTGACGATTGCAGTCTGTCCTTCAATGTCATAACACTTCATCACGTTCTTGCTCAAACCAAATTACCAAATCCCACTATTAATCAGACAGGATTTAAGATTTAGCACGCACATTTTCCCTAGAAGCATTGACATCTTCTGAAGTAGTGGCTACTAGATTGTCCAGTACGAACAGACGGTCAAGTCCTTCATTTCTAGTTGGGTTTTGAGAAAATCTATTACTTCTTTGTCTTCTATGCATCTGTTCCCTTTTCTATCCTTTCGTATTGGAATGCCTGTTTCCCGCAGTCTGTCCTCTCTTGGGAAGTCAAGAAAAATGTAGTATACTTCTTGAGTAGGCATAATCAACCTCAAACAGGTCAGCTCTCTTTCTGGAGAAAGACCATTCTGTTCTATGTTGTAGACCATGGACTTAGGTTTGAGGTTGATAGCCAAGCGTTTGAATTCTTGCCAGCTTCTAACTCTGATAACTCTGTCCATCAAGTCCTGCCTATTGGTCTTTTTCTGGCTGATTCCTCAAATGTGTTTTCAGCAGCGCTGTGAATTCTTCGTAGGATGGAAATTTGCCGACCATGGCGGGCTCTCCATCGATGAATATGTAAGGTGTTGGCTTGCTGTCTAACGTCAACTTCATTACGTATTCTGGGTAGTCCCATCGTTTCTGGTTGATGGTATCTCTCTTCACGGTAACGCTATCTTTGTATTCTTCTGAAAGTTTCTTCACTATTTCGCTCCGTTCTTCCAACATCTTCCTCAGCTTCTCAACTGCTTCAAGAGAAGTCACTCGAGGACCAGGGCCACAGCAGGTGCCACCAAACGGGTCATCCTCATAGATTTCGAGTTTTACCTTGACCTTTTCCATGCTCAAACCTTCCTTTATGTATAAAGTGCGACTATTGAACCTTGACGAACTGGTTGTAGACTCCTTTGTTTCGCGCGTCGTGCATTGCTTTCTGAGCTAGAGCTTTAAGCGATGTGATTATTCCATCCATTTTTTCCATTGGTATTCCAACCAGACATTCATCGTCTGCGATGTCAGTTGCATCTCTGCAACCATAACAGCCTAGGCTAACATTGACGTTCTTGGTAAGATAGGGGATGACCGTCACATCCACGCAGCAAGCTTGAAAAACGGCGGAGCTAAAAGAAAGGCGTCCTCCGGTTTCATGAATTGCGGCGAGATTTATCCACATTATCTTTTCAGGCTTATCCTCAATTATGACCACGTCTGGTATGAATGTCGCATTTTCGAGTGGAGCAGCAGCGATTGCTTTGACCTCTCCCAGTCTCATTCTTGACATTTGCGCCATCGTCTTTGCTGCAGCTTCTTCAGACTCAAACAGGCCGAGTGTTTTAAGCATCTTCCCACTGCTGATCTTCTCCGGAAGAGGCATAAGCCCCAAAGCTGCTGCAGCAGCAGGACAAGCAATGTTTTCAGCCGTTAGAGTAGCACTTTTTCCCCTTTTTGCTTCCATCAGAAGTTGACAGTACCGCAGCCTCTTAGGAGACATTGGAGGAACTTCATTAATCGATTCATCAGATTTGACCAGTTTCACCGCAACTGGAGACCACTTAAGGCCAAGTATCTCCTTGAGCAAAACAGAAAATTGCAAATTTGTTGTTAGAGACATGAGACAAACCTACTTCTTGTACCTCACTCGGTCGGCGTTGTCCTTAAGCTCTTTCTTGCTCTCGGTTAGAACGTTCCTTTTCTTGATGATCTTGTGGATACCTGAGAGGGGTGGGAAACTTATCGCATGCACAGGGCAAGTGTTTGCACAGGTTACACATCCCACCTTGCAGTTTGAAGGTGCTACCACTACTGGCCTGTTCTTGTCGAAATCAAAAGCATAAACGCCAGCGGCGCAACCCAAAACGCATAGCCCGCAACCTATGCACAATTCATATTCAACCGTGGGATGCCATTCAATCTCTCCTCGAGGAACTCCGTGCCAAACAGGTTTTCGATTCTTGGAATCAGGCACTTCTAGCTCACCTCACACGTTGAGATGTAGAGATTGATAGCAATATTAAAATATTGCTATGGCTTTCTTTATCATGATATTCCCGAACTACAATCACCACGTGAGAAACTTGCCCAAAAAAGAAAAGCAAAAGAAGAAGAACAGGAAGGAGACACGACGCGAACGACAGATAAAACAACAGAGGGCTCTGGAGGCGTACGAGACACAAAGGGCAAGAGAAGCCCAGAAGAAACCACGAAAATATCCAAAAGGCAAAATAGTTTTTGGAATCTGTCTGATTGGATTGATATTTGTGGCCTACGTAGCGTGGCAGTCCAGCAGTAGACCTCCTTCATCAACTGACGGAACTGCAAACAATCCGCCTCTTACCGGGTCAGCACCAGACTTTTCCCTGACTGACATAAATGGGGCTCCCTTTTCTCTTAGTCAGCAGGCTGGAAAAGTCATTGCCATTCATTTCATGGCGGTCAGCTGTGGTGGAGGAATTGTCCAAACAAATGAAAACCAACTAAGGACTTTGAAGAGTGTGTGCTCCACCTATTGTGGTCAAAAATCAGTGGCTGTTGTGACGGTTGCAGCGACGACCTGCGCGACAAGCTGCTTGGAAAAAATCCGTTCGGACTATGCAGTAACTTGGACACTGGGGAATGACTATGACGATGGAAAAGCGGACATAGTCAATGCTTACAGCTCATATTCAATTGCAGACGGGGCGATTGTTCTGATCGACAGGAATTTTAACGTAGCTAAAGTATACACCGGAGAAACAACGTTTGAAACGTTGTCTTCACGAATAAGTCAACTTCTGTAGGTCTGCTGAAATGCTTCAGGAATCTTTGAGCCTATTCTTCTTGGGGATAGCGACATTCCTTTCACCTTGCTCAATCTCCCTTATCACGGTATATCTGGCCTATTCAGTAGGCGTAAGCAAGAGCATACGAAAAGGATTCGTGATTGGTTGCTGCTTTGCACTGGCCATGAGCCTGGTCTTCTTCGTCTTAGGCTATGCAATTTGCGCTCTCATTCCTATTTCATTAATCAGTTCAAGGATATTCTATGGCATATCAGGCATCCTTCTCATTGTCTTTGGAATAAACAATATCGGCGTCTTGGAAAAGCTTGGTTTGAGGACCGGCATTGGCAGTTCTTTCAATGAACGATTGAACGCGGCAAAGCTAGGTTCATTGACGCGATTTTCCAAATATAACTATGCAATAGGCTCTTTCTTATTTGGACTGATCATCTCCGTCGCACTAGGTCCTTGTACCCTCTCAATAGTCTTGCCAGCTGTGCTGTTGACCATGTTTACTGCGCCAACAGCCTTTCACGGCGGTTTCTTGCTCTTTGTGTTCGGTATAGGTCATGCTTTGCCAGTGGTTTTCCTGAGTGCGTTGTTGGCAACCGCGCGCAGGGCAGCGAGCGATAAAATAGCTGGCGCCGGGAAATGGGTGACGAGGATCTTTGGGATAGTTTTTGTCGTAGCTGGCATTGCGATTATTGTCTATGCACTTGGAGGATGGTAAGTATGAAGAAAGGCAAGGTGAAGATCGAGGTTTTCGTCCCATTAGGTTCGTGTGTCTGTAGCTTCGCACCCTTCATGGAAAAAATCGGACGTGTAACATCAAGGTTTAAAGACGTGACAGAAGTCCAAATGAAGTCGAACAAATCATCAGAAGCTTCCAAGTACGGAGTTCAAGATATGGGAATCGTCATCAACGGGAAGATCAAGCTTTCAGCAAGTTTTGAAGATAAAGAACTTCAAGACGCAATATCTCAAGAAGAACAGAGTCAACAGTAGAGCGCGCGCGGACAGGTCTATCATCATGGAAACAAGCTTCGAAGAAATAGCGAGAAAATATCGTTTAGTGAAAGCTGGAAAGAACAAGATCGACCTTCTCTCTCTGAAATCGGAAATTGAGTCATACATAAAGAATCAACAGAGTACAAAACGAAAAGACGATGATTTGGTGGCGGAAGCACAAGACATGTTAATGGATGTTACGCAGATAATCGAAGAGGGCCACTGCAACCCTTTAGACCTAAGAAACCATAGTCATACCTCTGTCTGAGGTTGCAACTATGAAGAAAATTCTGCTTGTACGAGCTGAGAACACTGGCAAAGACGGGGGACTGAAGCTGACGTCAGATGCTGGGGAAAGCAGAAAGGTGCTTGTAAATGAATAAGATGAAAGTCCTTTTCCTGTGTGAACACAATTCAGCTAGATCACAGATGGCCGAAGGTTTGCTAAAGCACCTGTACGGTGAAAAGTATGAAGTCTTCAGCGCAGGCTCAAATCCGACAAAAGTCCATCCCCTCGCCATCAAGGTTATGGCCGAGATAGGAATAGATATTTCCAAGCAGACTTCCAAGAGCATTGAAGAGTTCCGAAACAAGAAAATTGACGTAGTTGTATCCGTGTGCAGAAGCAGCGCCAAACTATTGTGTTCATTGTGTTCTTCACCGATAGTCATGGGTAGACCAGAGATAATCAACACGACAATACCTGGAGCAAAACACTATCTCCACCATGGATTCAACGATCCTTCCGAAGTAGACGGGAGTGACGAGGAAAAGACAATGGCCTTTCGACGCACAAGAGATGACATCAAACAGTGGATAATTGATAATTTTGCCGATCCAAAGACAGTAAGCTCGGACAATGATTTATAGGCGCGCGCGCGCTTCGCGGTGTCAAGTGAACAACGTTAACAGTCTTAGTGCGACTCCGCCCAGAATTATCGCGAAGGCTACTTCAAACAGAGTCATATATAGGGCCTTCTTTCTGCCAAACTCTCTGACCAGAACAGAGATAGTAGCTACGCATGGTATGTAAAACATTGCCACGAGAGTGAAGACTACCATCTGAACCGGTGTCAAAGACTGCAAGCCCGCTGGTGCAAGGAGAGCGGCAAGCAAGATCAGCGAAAGCTCTTTCCTCAACACGCCGAATATCAGCGTTACCCCCGTGACAACCGGCAACCCGAGCCACGCCACAGTGATTGGGCTGAGCAAGTTTGCAACCGGGTTCAGTAAGCCAGAAACATCTGCTGCCTTTATTGCGAGGCTTCCTACAACTATCAGGGGGAAAGCGATCTTTATGAACTCGGTCAGCCTGAACCATGTCTCTTTTAACACCGTCTTCAGTTGCGGCATCCTGTAATCGGCCATCTCCATTATGAGAGCGCTCGGTTCACCTGGCAGGATTCTGAATGCCAATCGTCCGAGTATGAAAATGACGAACAGGTCGAAGACATAGAGAACTAGAGCCCACTGGATACCAACAAACCGACCCACGAGACCGAGTATGATGACCGTGCGCGCGGCACAGGGCACGAGTGTGGTCACAAATGCGGCGAGTGTTCTCTCTCTTTGCGTTTCCATTATTCTACATCCGAGACACGCGGGAACGTTGCAGCCGTAGCCCAGCATCATCGGAATGAAGGCTTTTCCGTGCAGTCCTATTTTGTGCATTGCATTGTCCATCAGGAAGGCTATCCGGCTGAGGTATCCCGAGTCCTCCAAAAAGTACAGCACGATGTAGAACGGCATTATGTAGGGCAAGGCTACCGTCACGCCTGCTATGAGCCCCTCGCCGACACCGCCCCAGATTAGGTTACCCACGATTCCGGTTCCAAATACGCTCGTAGACAGAGGTTGCAGCCTTTCTAGAAGGTTGTTCAGAATCTCTGATGAGTAGTTTCCGAATGTGAAGATAGAGTAAAAAATGAGAAGTAGCGAAAGGACCATGATGATGTATCCTGCGAACTTGTGTGTTGTAAGGTTGTGAAGCCTCTCTTCCGTAGTGAGTCTCACTGGCGGTACCAGCTTCTGGGCCTGCCTAGCAACACGGCCTGCAGCCTCGTAACGCTCAGAGGTTATCACAGTTGAGCATGGGTGACCGTGAAGGTTTTCAATTTCGTCTGCAAGCTTTTTTGCTGCTTCCACGGCCCGCGGCATCAGTCTGTCGACCTCTCTCGCTATCTCCTCGTCACCCTCGAGCAGCTTGACTGCTACGTATCTCTGTGGATAGTAGAATTCAATACCTTGAAGCATCTTGGTTATCCTTGCGATCCTTTCTTCAACTTCTTCGCCGTACTTGACTTCGCGTCTTGTGGTCTGTCCCTTTTCGATTGCTTCAACCGCCCTTTCGAGGAGTTCGTATATTCCTGTTCCCTTTGTAGCAACGGTTGATACCACAGGCACTCCCAGAAGTCGCTCCAACTTTTCAGCGTCGATTTTGATGCCCTTCCTCTTCGCGATGTCCATCTGATTTAACGCTACAATCATCGGAGTCTCGAGCTCTATCAGCTGCAGGGTGAAGAACAGGTTTCTCTCGAGGACTGAGGCGTCCACGACGTTTATCACCAGGTCGGGCCTCTCAACCGCTATGTATTTTCTTGATACCAACTCCTCCAGAGAATAGGTTGAAAGGGAGTATATGCCTGGGAGATCAACTATGTCTATCGTGTAGTCTTTGAAGCTGAGCGTCCCCTCCGCCCTTTCAACGGTTTTTCCAGGCCAGTTCCCGATATGCTGATGGAGACCGGTGAGATAGTTGAACACAACTGATTTTCCAACGTTTGCGTTTCCGGCTAAGGCGATGATAAGTTTCTTCTTAGTCACGCCTTTTCAGCCTCAACGAATATCATCTCGGTCATGCCCCTGCCAAGGGCAAGCCGTGAGCCCCTCACGAGGATTTCTAAGGGCCCGTGAAACGGGGCTGACCTCACAACTGTCACCTCTGTACCAGGAGTGAGGCCCATATCAGAGAGCCTTTGCAGAACCTTGCGTCCTCCTCGTATGAAGGATATTCTCCCGCGCGCACCTTCCTTGAGCTGGTTTATCGAGACAGGGACATGTTCTCGCTTTCCCGACTCCTCAAGGTCCCTTTTGTGAAGCTCGATGCATTCCTCGCAGGTTGAGAAGGGCAGATCGCACGCAGGGATAGTTTTCTCATCGTCCGGGCAATGGTCGGGGTGTTTGAGAAAACGGCAGAGGGACTCTTCTGCTTCATCGGACAAAGCGTGTTCCATAGCGCACGCTTCTGAATGAACTTTATCCCCCCTTATTCTTAGGATGTCGTGCAGAAACCGTTCCAGCAATCTATGCTTCCTTGTGACCTTCTCGGCGACTTGAAACCCCTTGCTGGTAAGGCGTACCCCGCGATAAGGCGAATATGTTACATAGCCCTTCTTGGCAAGTTTCTTCATCATTTCAGTTACACTTGCGGGGGCTATCTTGAAATGCTCTGCAATCTCACTCGTCGATATCGGTTTCCCGTTTCGAGAAAGAAGATAAATCGTCTTCAAGTAATCTTCAATGCTTTTGCTGGACATTTCGGTCGCCAGTTATTTAGGCATACCTAAATTTGTCAGCGGTTCATATAAATGTTTAGGCATGCCTAAATATTTTCGACGTTAGAAGACCGATTGACTGCAGCATTCAGCGCCTTTGCGCATGCTGTCCCGTCCTGTTGCGACATATCTTACACATGCCGTAAATGTCTAAACGTTGCCCTGTCCGCGTGAATTGTGCTTCAGTAGTCACTCTCTCAACCATTTCTTGAGCAGTTTTATCATTAAAATCCTGGATGTTGCCACACTGCATGCAGACCAAGTTAATGTGCGGTTCCACATAAGAATCGAATCTTGCCTGGCTTTGAGGCAGATCAAGTTCTTGGATTAGACCGTGTTCCGTCAGGATTTGAAGCGTCTTGTAGACTGTCGCAAGGCTAACTGTTGGATGCATCTTTCTGACTTCACTGTAGATTTTCTGCGCGGTCGGATGATTTCGGTTATGGAGGGCAAATCGACAGATTGCTATCCTTTGGGTAGTAGCTTTGTATCCGTTCTTTCGGAGAGTTTTGATTATCTGTGCCTCTGATTTCTGAGAGTGACTCATACCTTTTATTAGTTAATAATAAGTCTTAAATAAACCTTTAACTCCTTTACATGCTAATACGCTGCAAAATGAGAAAATAGGGGGTGAACGTTATGAAAGAGAAACATCTCACAACGAACCAGGGTGTTCCAGTCTCTGACAACCAGAATTCACTGACCGCAGGCGAACGCGGTCCTGTGTTGCTGCAGGACGTGCATCTAATTGAGAAACTTGCACACTTTGACCGTGAGCGCATCCCCGAGCGTGTAGTCCACGCGAAAGGTGCCGGCGCGCATGGCTATTTCCAAGTGTACAAGAGCATGGCAAAATACACTTGTGCAAAATTCCTCCAAGACCCAAAGAAGAAAACGCCTGTGTTCGTCCGATTCTCTACGGTTGTCGGTGCAAGAGGATCCGCTGATACGGCTCGCGATCCAAGGGGCTTTGCAGTGAAGTTCTATACCGAAGACGGCAACTATGATCTCGTAGGCAATAACCTGCCAGTCTTTTTCATTCGAGATGCCATCAAGTTTCCTGACATGGTACATGCTTTCAAGCCTGCGCCTGATACCGGTTATCCCACAAGCTCGTCTGCGAACAGTCGCTTCTGGGACTTCATTTCGCTTACTCCTGAATCGACTCACATGATCACGTGGCTCTTTTCAGATCGAGGCACGGTGAAAAGTTACAGGAAAATGGAAGGCTTTGGTGTCAACACGTACAAGTGGGTGAATGCCAAAGGCAGAGCAGTCTACGTCAAGTATCATTGGAAGCCAAAAGCAGGAATCGAGACTATCGACCGACACGAGTCTGCTCGTCTGGCCGGGGAGGATCCTGACATTGCCACTCGCGACCTGCATGAGACTATCGCTTCAGGAAAGACAGTAGAATATGAGTTGTACGTTCAGATCATGAATATCGCTGACGAGTTGAAGCAGGACTTCGACCCTCTTGACGCCACAAAGACATGGCCGGAAGACAAGTTCCCACTAATGCCAGTGGGCAAGATGGTGTTGAACCGCAATCCCGAGAACTTCTTTGCCGAAACAGAGCAAGCGGCATTCTGCCCAGCCTCTATTGTCCCAGGCATCGACTTCTCTGCTGACAAGCTCTTGCAGGGCCGAATATTCTCTTACGCAGATACGCAGAGGCACCGCTTGGGTGCCAATTATCTGCAACTACCGATTAATCGACCAAAAGCACCGGTAAACAACAACCAGCGCGACGGTGCCATGCAGTATGCGCCCTACGGAGGAGGAACAGTCAATTACGAACCCAACACCTTGGCAGACGGAATGCCGCAGGAAGCTCCAGTTACTTGCGAGACTCACGAGCATCTTGACGCAGACATCGGACGCAAGAAAATTAGCATGACAAACGACTTCAAGCAAGCGGGTGAACGTTACCGATCATTGAGCAAGATAGATAAGGACCACCTAGTTGGTAACATCGTGGATTCGTTGGACCATGCGGACAAATCTATTCAGAAACGTATGGTCCACAACCTTGATGAAGCCGATCCCGAGCTTGGCAGACGCGTCGCAGAAGGTCTAAAACTTTAGGGCGTGCAAATGATGGCACGCCTTTTTTCCAAATTCTAACTTCACTTTGACTGATGCGCTCCTTAGAAAAGCTTAACAACTATCATTATATCGCAAGAACGCATCATTAGTTAACTTCAAAAGAGGAAGAAGGATGGCTTCCAAAGCAAAAATGTTCAATAGAGAAGCCGCTAATCCAAAAAACAAACCTGAAGAGATCTTGAAGACCTTAGCGCTCCAACAAGGACAAAAAATCGCTGACATAGGTGCTGGAGGAGGTTACTTCTCTCTCAGATTCGCTGAAGCCGCAGGCAAGCAAGGAGTTGTCTACGCGATAGATATTGACTCTGGGAAAATAAAATTCGTCAGAAGAAACGTCGCGGATAAGAGGCTAGGTAACGTTCACGTGGTCTCGCTGACAAGGAGAGCGTGACTTTGCCAGAGAAAATCGATTTGGTCTTCCTGCGCAATGTTTACCATCATATCCCAAATCGAGTGGAGTACTTCGCAAAGCTGAGAGAATCGCTAGAACCTGATGGGAGAATGGCGATAGTTGAACATAATCCTAGCGGGCATTTCAGTTTTCACAGGATTTCTGAGCACCATGTCACTAGGGAAACTATCGTTGAGGAAATGACCAAAGCAGGATACAGCCTCGCAGAAAGCATAGATTTCTTGCCAGAACAATCTTTCACGATTTTTTCTATCAAGGAATGAATTACACCATATGAACTCGTAAGCCTGTTTTGCGCGCGCTTTTTGGTTATGCAAATGTTGCTATGGAGTTTTGTGCGGCTAGAAGGACACGACTTTTTGACTCTCCATTATCCACTTGGAGAGCCCTGTTATCGTGCCCATCTCTGTTCCTTCGACCAAGTCTTGCTCTGTTAATCCTCTCAGGTTCATACTCGTGTGGCAAACATTGACGCATACGCCTACGCTGACAAGGTCTGCAAGCATTTTTTCTATGTTATAGAAGCCTTTAGCAGGTTTCTGTCCCCTCTTGGCCGCGTTTACAGCATCTCCAATCAGGAAAATGTTCACTTTCATCTTTACACTGGAACAACACAATGCTTCTGCTAACCTCAAAGCATTCCAGATTCTCTCATCTCCATAAGGAGAACTGCTTATAACCATCGTCAAGGTCTCCATACACTCAGCCTTCCAATCTTCCCTAAATCATTCCAAATCGCGTACAATGCTTAAACATGTTGTCTCCCTCCAATAAATCTTAAGATGAGCACTATTCTGCCGCATCATAGTAAATCGTAACACAATATGATGCCAAAGACTCTCCCTGGTTCGAGTCGTAGGAAGAGGCTTTCTATCTTAAACCCAAGAACTGATTGAACGAGTGCGACAGGGCAGCGCGCGCAGAGTTTCAGGAGACATTAACTTGGTGTTACGGAAAGTTTAAAGCTTCTTGAGTTACACGGTATTAGTCGAAGGAGAAAAATGTTATGGAAACAAGCAAACTCTACGTTCTGCCAAAACTGCCGTACGATTACGGAGACTTGCAGCCCTACATGTCTAAGGAACAGTTGACGATACACCATGACAAGCACCATCAAGCATACGTCAACGGTGCAAACGCGACACTTCAAAAACTGGACAAGGCTCGAAAAGAAGGAGCCGACCTGGACATCAAATCCACCCTGAAGGAGCTGTCCTGGAACATAGGCGGAAACCTTCTCCACTCACTGTTCTGGAACAACCTGGCACCACCCAAGAAAGCAGGCGGAAAACCAAGCGGAGCCCTAGGCGACGCGTTGGACAAGGAGTTCGGAAGCTTCGACAGGTTCAAGAAAGAATTCACCCAAGCAGCCGCGAGCGTCGAAGGCTCAGGATGGGCCGCCCTCACCATCGACAAACAAACCAAAAGACCCATAATAATGCAGATAGAAAAACACAACACCAACGTCTACCCCGGCTTCCACATCCTCATGGTCCTAGACGTCTTCGAACACGCATACTACATCGACTACAAAAACGACAGAGCCAAATACATCGAAGCATTCTGGAACATCGTCAACTGGAACAAACCAAACGAAAGACTCCAAGAATTCCAAAAACAAGCCTAAGAAACCCCAAACAACCCACACAACCCACACTTTCTTTACCCCCAACCGCAAATCACCTGAACTAGCGCGCGGAAAGTATTACTCATGGAGATGGAAAAATCGAAACGTTCAACTTCAAGGAAACGCGCAATTACTCTCGCCCACCAAGCTTGGTGAACTCCTCTTTCAAAGGACAATGAGAAATAAGAAATGGATATTCTCCAGAAACCATGTTGCCACTGTCCAAACCCTCTTAAACGAGTGTCACACGTCCTCGCAAAGCCTGCTCTAACAATGCACCTGCCGCGAAGCCCAAGTCTGAGAATCAGTCGGATTTCTAACCCTGAAAGATTTGTGGTCGCGATCTACGCATTCGCTTTGGCCTTTCCACTGCTGTCTGGCGCCATGATGCAAATTCCGTTGTTGGGGCCAGCCATACTACAGTCATTTCCAGGTCAATTCTTATTGTCAATTCTTATTATACGCGATTCTCTTGCCCCTAAGCATCACGTACTTCGCTCCGCTCCTTTTCATACTGCTCTCACAAGAATTGCGCCCTTTGCCGCCAACCCCGGCTCCTCCCACACCCTTACCCTTTCAGCTCTTGATATTCTTCGGCGGGATCGCCTTACTATTCTTCTATCCCGTTGTATCATATTTCCTATGGTACAGATATCGAGTTGCCTGGGTCCTGTCGTTCACTGCTTCCGCTTCCACCATAGGCTTAGAAGTATACGCAGCGTCAACGGAGGGTTTGATATCAATTGTCTTCTGGATCTTCGGCATGGCAACCAACCTCCTCATTCTACACCTGCTTTGGCGATGCAGAAGCGAATTCTTCAACCGTGCAGAATAGACGTGTGTAGCGAACGTTCACGCATGTTGCCTAAACCCTCGTGCACAAAAACCCAAAAAGAATTGAGCCTCAAAAAAATCACGCATTGAATACTCAAACACAATGGCTCACACACCAACATTCACACTAGCACGCAAGAAAAGCGTCAACATCCTTACTGCATGACCCGAACTAAATCATTATATTCTGCACTGACAAATACGCATATCACAAAACGGCGCGTGAAAAAATGGAAAAAATCAGAGTTTCCGGCAAGAACAAGCAGCACAAAGTCCTGATGTACGCGATAAGCACATGCGCATGGTGCAAGATGACGAAGAAATTCCTGAAAGACAACGACGTCGAATACGAGTACGTCGACGTTGACATGACCAGCGACCAAGACCATGAGAAAATCAGAAAGGACATAACAAACAAGGGAGCCGAACCCAGCTACCCCACGTTGATAGTCGACGACAAAACCGTCATCACAGGCTTCCGCAAGGACAAGATAAAAGAGGTACTCGAGATTTGATAACGCTGGAAAAGGTCCGCCAGAGAGCCGAAAGCGACGCAAAAACCTACGGCTACTACCTGCACCCCGACCCCCAGTTCCTCCAAGACCTCCTCGAAGGCCTAAAGAAGAATGAGGAACGATACGGCTACCCATCATGCCCGTGCAGACTCGCCACGGGAAACCTCGACCTTGACCGAGACATAATCTGCCCCTGCGACTACCGAGACCCAGACGTAGCCGAACACGGATGCTGCTACTGCGCCCTCTACATACGAAAAGACCTGTACGAAGGCAAGACGCCCATAAACCCAATCCCCGAACGCCGGCCCCCAGAAAAGCAGGCCAGAGCCTACGGGACAACCGCGGCAGCCACACCCAGACCGGCAGCCCAAGAAGCCCCTGAAACGAGACCAACCGTTCCAGCGCAACCCGAGGTCAAGAAGAAACTCTGGTACTGCAAACAATGCGGTTACGTTGTGTTTCGCGAAGACCCACCGTATATTTGTCCGATTTGCAAGGCAAAAAGAGAGATGTTCGCCGAACTGGAAATGAGCACGAGCGTGCAGGGATAAAGAAAGTAGAGAGGCAGCCGTCTACTTCGTGACCTCTATCGCAATCTTTTTCCAGTCTTTCTTTACACCCCGCAGCGAAGTCACCGCTCCGACGATTGTGCCGCCCAAGATTTTCTCAACGAACTCGTTCAAGTCTACCATTTCGCCGTCAATCAACAACCTGGCATTCAAACAGCATCACCCCCAACGCAAACACGTCGTCTGGAGAGTAAAGTCTTTCTGTAAACCTTTTTTAGCATAAGAACTCATGAAGAGCACGGTGACGGAAATGAGTGGCAACGCTGCAGAAGCGGACAGGAAGACCAGGGCATCAACGGTAATCAGATTGCTGGAAAAGGAGTATCCGCATGCAAGAATAGCCTTGAACCACAGCAACCCGCTGGAACTTCTGGTGGCCACAATCCTCTCGGCCCAGTGCACCGACGAAAGAGTGAACGCCGTCACTCGAACACTGTTCAAGAAGTACACGAGGGCAGAGGACTACGCGAAAGCGGATTTGACGGAGCTCGAAAGGGACATAAAGTCCACCGGTTTCTACAGGAACAAGGCCAAGAACATCAAGCAGACGGGCCGAATCCTCGTGGACAAGTTTAACCGTCAAGTGCCCAGAACGATGGAGGAAATGCTCGAACTGCCTGGCGTGGCCAGAAAAACCGCGAACATCGTCCTGCAAAACGCCTACGGCGTCGTCGAAGGAATAGCCGTGGACACGCACGTGCGCAGAGTGTCCAAAAGACTCGGGCTGACGGAGAACGAAGACCCGAACAAGATAGAACAAGACCCGAACAAGATAGAACAAGACCTGATGAAAATAATCCCGAAGAACAAGTGGATGAGAATCACCGACCTGCTCATAACCCTCGGCAGAAACGTGTGCGCGGCAAAGAAGCCCAAATGCGGAACATGCCTACTTAACAAGATATGCCCCTCAGCCTTCACCTTTGACTGAGACACCAAGTTCTGAATTTGAAAGGCGACGACCTTCGTGCACTCCGTGCCTGAAGAATTGAAATTTAGAAAAACATAATTTCCGGTGCGTCCACAGAGCTCTGTGGGATCAGTTTGTCTGAGCAGGGTGTTGACGGGCCGAAGATTGTAATCGTGGGCGCGGGCTTCGTTGGGACAGCCTTCGCGTACTCTCTTCTCATCCGCGGGTTGGCGTCCCAAATCGCCATCATAGACGTCAACAAGGAGAGGGCTGAGGGCGAGGTCATGGATTTGAACCACGGGATGCCGTTTGCCCAACCGGTCAGAATATGGGCTGGCGACTATCCTGACTGCCGAGACGCTGACATAGTGGTCATCGCCGTGGACAAGGGTCAGAAGATTGAGCAGTCGCGTTTGGACTTGGCTCAGGGAAACTATGAGTTGCTGAAGCAGATCGTGCCCAACATCACGAAGTACAATGACAGGTGTATTTTGCTGGTCGTGACCAACCCGCTGGACGTTATGACCTACGCCGTTTTGAGGCTTTCCGGTTTTCCCAGGAGCAGGGTCGTCGGATCAGGAACGATTCTGGACACCGCTAGACTGCGATACCTGCTGGGTGAACGCCTTCAGGTTGACTCCAGAAACGTCCACGCGTACATCATCGGAGAACACGGTGACAGCGAAGTGCCCGTGTGGAGCCTCGCAAACGTCGCAGGCATCAGGCTGAGAGACTACTGTCCACTCTGCAACGTGCCGTACGATCCAAGCGAGTTCGACGAATTGTTCCTGAAAGTGCGAAACGCCGGGTACGAGATCATAAAGCGGAAGGGCAGGACGTTCTACGCGGTCGCGCTGGGAATGACGAAGATTGTGGAGAGCATAGTTCGAAACGAGAACGCCGTCGTAACCGTGTCCTGCCTCCTCGAGGACTACTACGGCGTCAGCGACGTATGCCTGAGCGTTCCCGTCGTGCTCAACCGAACGGGCATAAAGCAGGTCATCAGGCTTCCACTCAACGAAAAGGAGATAGCTGAATTTCAGAAGTCAGCCGCCATCATAAGAAACGTCGCGAACTCCATCGGCCTGTGAACGTGCAGGCTCACATCAAAGCTTTGCGGACGGCATCTTTAAGAAGAGTTAAATAAAATAACCCGCAAAGCATGTCTAACTAGTAGTAGGGTGTTGGTTTCTATGAAAGGCGGAGGGTTCCTGAATAGTATTCTCGTTCCAGTAGACGGGTCTTCTTCGAGCACGATGGCTGAAGAAACTGCGGCCGCCGTCGCGAAGAGGAGTGGAGCAACGGTGACCGTTCTTCACGTCATGCAAGAGCTGTTGGTGAAAGAAAGACTTCCTGACAACGTGCAGGACGAGCTTCTTGGCAGCATTCAACAGCGCGCGGAGGTGATAGTTAACGGGGCGCGCACGTTGTTTGCGGAGGAAAAAGTCAAGGTAGACGCGGAGACGATGACGAGTCATGATGTGGCAGGAAGCATACTGGAGTATTCGAAGAAGAACTGTGATCTAATCGTTATGGGGGTTCATGGAGAGAATGAAAAGGCTCCGTACGCTCTTGGAAGCGTGACGAGGAAGGTCACGGTGCAAGCCAGGTGTCCGGTGTTCATCGCCAAGAAGCTTTCTTCTCTTTCCAGCATGCTCGTGTGCGTTGACGGCTCTAAACGGTCGACTAAGGCCTTGGAATTCGCTGTTGGGCTTGCCGAGTTGATGAATTCAGGCATCACGTTGCTTTACGTTCAGGAGCAGCGCCTTCACAGGGCATCGTCCAAGGTTGCGAAGGAGCTGGGTGAACGGATTCTCACTGAGTCTTTGGGCGCCGTTGAGAAGCGGAGGGTGAAAATCGATAAGAGGCTTGAAGTGGGCGTCGCGTCGGACACGATTGTCAGGGTTGCCGAAAGAGGGAAACATGATCTCATCGTTCTTGGCAGTAGGGGGCTTGGAGCCGTCAAACGGTTGCTCCTTGGAAGCGTGACCGACGACGTGACGCAGAAAGCAGAATGCTCAGTCCTCGTGGTGCCATAAAAACAGGGAACACATGCCACTTTGATGGTTGATGACGCGCAGAGTCGACGCGTGCTGAAGGCAAGAACCGAGGAATTGGCTGAAACAGCGGGAAGCTGGTACCTAGCCGTTTAGGCTGCATTGTAGCCTTTGACTGCATGTTGAAAATCGAGCCCTTGTGTTTGAGTACTCAATCCGTGATTTCTTTGAGTCTCAAACTGAAGCGGGGGTTGAACGCGTCGTTGCCAGCTCGTGTTGGCTTAGGAGCCCCTGCTTTTGAGTACTCAATTCACGGTTTTTTGAGGCTCACACGGTCGATGAGCGTGGTGTTCTTTCGGTGTTGGAGACGTGTTGGGGGTCTTGAACGATGCTTGATTACGTTGTCAGACTCGCGTTGGCTCTTGAATGGACGGTAACGGATTTAAGTTAACTGTGGCATATAGGTTGATTATGCCTGAACCGATTGGCATTTTGGGTTTTGCTGGGAGTTTAAGGAAGGGTTCTTTCAACAGGGCGTTGTTGCGGGTTGCTGCCGAGTTGATGCCGAAGAACGCGGTGTTCGAAGTCTTTGATCTTGCCGGGATTCCTCTGTTCAATCAGGATTTGGAGACTCAACCACCTGAGGAAGTCAAGGTCTTCAAGGCCAAGGTTAAGGCAGCAGATGCAATACTGATCGCCACCCCAGAATACAACTATTCCATCCCAGGCGTACTCAAGAATGCAATCGACTGGGCTTCAAGACCTTACCCGGACAACGCTTTCGACGAGAAACCTGTGGCCATAATGGGGGCTTCAACAGGGATGCTGGGAACGGCGAGGGCACAATATCATTTACGACAATGCTTCGTCTTCCTCAACATTCACACGGTTAACAAACCAGAGGTCATGGTGAACTATGCGCCAGAAAAGTTCGATGCGGACGGCAGGCTGAAGGACGAGAAGGCCAGAAGGTTAATTGGAGATCTGATTGAAAGCCTGATTGCTTTGACTACAAGAATGAAGAAACAGTGAGTTGAACCTGTCAATGTCCGCACGTTCCGGACAACTACTGGTAGTGTTTTCCGAAGTTCTTGGCCACTAAGGCAACGTCCGTGATGTCGACTTTTCCATCTTGGTTTACGTCGGTTTGAATGTTCCATCTCGGTCGGATTGGAGATGAGCCGAAGGCCATTGCGACCATGCTCACGTCTGTTATGTCAACCTTGCTGTCATTGTTCAAGTCTCCAAACAAGCTCGACACTGTAACGTTTGCTTGGTTTGAAGTTGCATTGTTTCCCATGCTGTCTGTCACGTTAAGGTGGACACTGTAGGTTCCTGTGCTGTAGTTTCCAGACGGCTCTAGGGCAAACGTCCAATTGTTTGAAGTTGCTCCTGAAACTGGACTGTCGTTTAGATACCATTGATAACTGTATGGGGGCGCTTCTCCAACGGTCATTGACGTGAAGGTTACTGACTGAAGCAAGTGAACTGAAGCTGAGTCTGGACTCACATAAACCGCAAGCGGAGGAGCTGCAATCCAAGGACTCATCAACGGATAATCGTCCACATTGTCTTCATCGATAGGTTTAGGCGTATCGCCAATCCCGTCACTTCCAGTCATGTTCTGATAAGGACCACTGAACAAGTCTGTGCCATTGTAGTCGCTCCAGTAGTTTCCGCCAGAAGGATAGCCATTGTCCCAGATATTTGCCGAGTACGTATTAGCCTCTGGCAGTTCAGTGTTGTTGATGAAGCTGTTGTGATAGATTGTATTGTTTTCGGAGTAGAGTTGATTAATGCCACGGTTATTGTCTGCTATGACGTTTTGTTTGATCGTGTTGTCGTAAGAATACGAAGCTAGATAAATTCCTGCAAAACGATTTGAAGTCACAGCGTTGTTGTCTATCGTATTATTGTTTGAGTACTCCAACCGAAAACCCAAGTCACAGTGTGACACTATGTTGTCGCGAATGGCATTGTCATTGGAATAATAATACAAATACATGCCGTCTGAATTGCCTGTGACAATGTTACCACGAATCGTGTTGAAGCTTGAATAGTAGTACAGATAAACGCCAATTGAACTCCCGGAAACTGTATTGTTCACGATCATGTTCGAGACAGAATTCACGAGGTAAATACCGTAAACGGTGTTCGAGATGATGTCATTTCGGCAGACTAGGTTGTTGTTTGAGAGGCCAAAGAATATGCCATTGTCGTTGCTGGATATGGTGTTATCTGTAAAATTGTTACTGTCTGATTCTGAGAGGTCGATACCATAGCCATTGTTTTCTACGATGTTTTCGTTGATCGTATTAAAATAGGAATCCTGCATTTGCAGACCGGCAATGTTGTTGAAGGTCATATTGTTTCTGCTGATGCTACTCTGCAGGGCATTTTGTGCATTTATGCCAAGGGAACTGTTTGACACGTTGTTATCAACTATTTCGTTGTGAAAGACACTAAGAAGGGTAACCCCATAGGTATTGTTGTCTATGTTGTTATCGATTAACTGACTATTGAATAAATACCACAGCAAGACGCCCATGTAGTTGTTTTTTACGCTGTTGTTAACAATCAGAGCATTTTCGAAGGGCGTCTCATAGGCTCCAACCATTATCCCACATCGTATGGCATGTTCACCGTCAACGATTCTGTCTCCGCTTCCTCTAATAGTGAAGCCCGTGATCATCGTGTTGTTTGCAAGGACAAGCACCACTGTTCCATTTTCATTACCGTCAATAATCGTAGTTTCCTTTTTTTCTCCTGTGAGGGATATTGACTTGTTTAGGACAATGTTTTCAAAGTATGTTCCTGCTTCCACAGAGATTGTGTGTCCGTCGATAGTTTCTGGGGCGTTTATGGCTTCTTGAATTGTTGCATAGCTTAATCCTGTGTTTATGTTGTGTACCGGTAGCGCGCGCGACAGTGTGTGCAGAACATCAGCGAGGTAGTTGACAGCGAGATTAAGCGATTCTCCACATCGATTTTTGAATTCTGCGTTGTTCCAGTCGTAGTTTTGGTCCATCCATGTGCAGTTGTAATTGCCACTACCGCCGAATGTGGTGTTAAATCCGAGCGTGAGCGTAGCATCATAGGCGGAAACGTTGTCCAAGGTCCCATCAAAGATGAGGCAAGTGTCGAACTCAGCCGTGTAGTTGTTTGTCTTGGTGTTCACATAATCTTCATAATCGGAGTGATGAATTTCGGGTCCCCAATCAGTTCCGACACCCATCACGTGTCCGAACACCCCGACATCAACTACGTAGTGGCTCATTATTCCAAGAGTCTTTACGGCCATTGCAACATCGCCAGATTCCATGTAGTTCACCGCATTGTCGTATTCGGTCTGCGCTCTGACAGCTGAAGCATCGTCTTGAATGCTCTCGTTGGCCCAATAGTAAACGTGATGCAGTGCCACGTCACCTATGCCATCAGGAGCACCGCCATTGTCGGGCAGCTCAGTAGCATACAGATAGAGGGCAAGATTATCGATGATGTACTCCTTCTCTCCGGTTGGCAACCAGTCCAAAGCGTGCTGTGCAATCCAATCGTGTGTGCCATAATCAGGGTCGGAGGGATCTGCGCTGAAGCCACCGTTGCTCCAGGCCCAGCCAGGTTTCGTTTCCAACGCCACGCACAACATGCCAACCAGGACAAGCGCCAATATTAACCCTGAAACTTTTTTCCTCCCTAGTCTCGTTCTCTTTTCTCCACTGTATGAGCACGTGCGCACTTGATTGCCAACAATGGCCAATCCTAACAACACTAGTTTTCTCATGTTGATTCTCCCTTTCTCCCGAAACCTATATCGCTTAGCTCGATCGCTAAATCAGACTGCACGTATTCTGTATATATGTATTCTGTATGTAGGATGAACGCCAAGTGAGTAAGGCATTTCCATAAAAGCTCTTTTCCGAGCCAAACAATGAGCGACTGGTGCAAGCACAGATTATTGTTGTTTTCGCGGTGCTATTGCCAACCCGTTGTGTCTTAAGGCAAAAGCCCCATTCGCTTGAGAAAGCTGTTTCCTCATTTCCTTGACAGATTCTAAGCCCTTTTCGCACTCGCACGTCCTTCTCATACACACGCCGTGTGAGTGTGTGCTGTAGGTGTAGGTAGGCGTGGCGCGCGTTAGATTACTAGCACCCGCTACAATTGGCTCCAAAATCTTTTTTGACGCGAACGCCCCCCAATGCGATTCCGCAAAAACTAGGTTGTTGATTATCTTTCTCCTTTGAGCCAGCCCTTGATTCCGAGTTCCTTGACCGTTATGCTTGCTGGTTTGGGCTCATTGGTTTTCTCCTTGCCGTTCGTATCGATGTATAGTATTCTTGGTTTTATGTGGAACGTGCCTTGGACCTTTGGTGTCAGTACGAGCTTGACTTCCTCTGTCTCTTGTGGGCCTAGCCGCTTTTCCTTCATGTTGAGACAATTACCTTCCATGCGGTACAATTCAGGTTTCTTTGCTATTCCGAAACCTTCCGGAATGACTTCCGTGATCTTGGTCAGGAATATGGCTCCTTCTTTGCGTGTGTTTGTGAGCTCTATCTCCATCTCGAGACTCTCGCCGATCTTTAGTTCTTTTGGGGTAGCTATGATGTTGACCTGGAGGTCAATGACCTCATGACCTTTTGGACTGACTGTTGTTTCAGGGGGTTGGGTTGAAGGAGGGTGCAAAGCCTTGACCAGCGTCATTGTTTTTTCGATGTCTTTTTTGGCTCCGATTCTTTGAAAGATGTCTAGCGCTTCGTTGAGTAGGCTGTAGGCTTTTTCTCTATCGCCTTCTTGATTTCTTTCAAGGTAGGCTCTTGCGTATTCGCTGAGAACCATTTTGGCGAGGTCGTAAATGTCCCATCGCCTGGCGCCTAGGGCCTCGAATTCTTGAAGACCCCTTTCGAAAAGTTCAATCGATTCTTTCCATTTCTTTTCAGCCCGAAACAGCATCGCCCTCAACACGTCAGCTCTGGCGATGAGCCGCTTATTCTCCGCCTTGACAGCAGACTCTTGCAGGCTTTTAAGCAGGTTCCCAGCTTTCTCAAGTTCACCAAGCTCTATATACGCCCAGATAACATATTGAGAGGTACCAAACAGACCTTTTGCCCCGTGTCTTTCGTGGACTTGGAGCGTTTTCTCAAAGTACTCTTTCGCTTTGGCGAATTCTCCCCTGTCCAAACAGAACCATCCGTAGAGGTTATAACTATTCGATTTCGACAGAAAGTCGTCCAGCTTTTCAGAGATTCCCAGAGATTCTTGAAAACATTGTTCAGCTTTGTCCCATTCTGCTCCCATCTGATGGACAAACCCGAGGATAGCTAGAGACATGGAAAGGTGCGTCGTGTTACCTGCCTTTCTGTCTAGCGCAACCGATTCTTCCACGAGCGAAATGGCTTTGCTGATGTCCCCTCTGTTGAAATAGCTTCCAGAAAGATTGAGGCCGAGCCAAGACTGTTGGAAGATATCGCCTACTTTTTTCGCAAGCTCGTATCCTTTCTCATAATACTCTAAACGCTTCTCATTTTGCTCCGAGGGTTGGAATGAAGCCAAGTCGTTGTAGGCTTCTATTGCGGTGTCGACAAAGCCCTTGTCAAGGGCTAATCTCAGTGCTTTCTCAACGCAGGTAGCGGCCTTCTTCCTGTCTCCAAGCCAAGCGGAGATATCGCCCAGGTGCAGGAAAGCTCGCGCGATAGTCTCATGTGCATTCAGTCTCGTAGCGAGTTCAAGCGATTTCTCGGCCCAGGAAAGAGCTTCAGTCATGTTCCCAGTGGCCCCCATGGAAACCATGGTTCCCATGTCCTCATAGAGACTTGCCAATTCTACGCTTTCAGGCTGGGCTTGCAGAATATCCAATGCCCGTGCGTGATGCTCCTTCGCTTTGGAGGAGTCGCCAACTTTGCTCCAGAGCACATGGGCCATTCTCAAGTGCAGTCTTGAAGTCTTGTCTTTCTCATTCAGATGTTCGAATGACGGCAACGCATCATTCCAGTACTTCAAACAGTCGTCATATTCTCCAACGATGTTCTTGATATCCCCGAGTCTCTCCAGAACGCGTCCTTTTTCTCGGTACCTCTCCTCTTTCTCTTCAAGCAACCTCAAGGCAGACTCGAAGTAGGAAACAGCTTCAATGTTGGCATGAACCTGTGAGGCCCTTTCGCCGGCCTTCAAGAAATAGTCAAGCGCCTTGTCCTTCTCTCCGCCTTCAAGGAAGTGTGAGGCTAGTTCACCAAAGTGTTCGTCAATCTTCTTGGCGTAGACTTTTTCTAGGGCAGCTCCAACGACCCCATGAAGCTTCTTCCGCTTTAAGAGACTGACTTCCTCGTACACAACATCTCTTACCAATATGTCGGCAAAAGAGCAGACTCCTTCTCCATGGATCTCCCTTTCCTTGATAAATCCGGCTTTCAGCATTTTGTCCATCAGTTCAAGCAGTTTGTTCTCTTCGATACCAGTGAGTGCGCACATTGCGTCCAAAGTGAAATCGTTTCCAACAAAAGAAGCAAAAGTCAGAACACTCTGGCTTTCTTCATCCAATCGGTCTAGTCGTGCTTTTATGACGCTCTTCACAGTTTCGGGAAACTCTATCTTGGAAACTTCCTTGATTTTCCACTTGTTCTCCTCGCGGTAGATAACTTCCTCTTCCTTCAGAGCCCTAACTACTTCCTCGGCAAAGAACGGGTTACCTCTTGTCTTCTCGTAGACGAGTTTGCAGAACTCTGCTGGAACATCATCCTGCTCCAAGATGCTCTTGATCATCTCTGAAACATCGTTAAGAGACATTCGCTTCAGCTGGATTGACTGAGGCAACCGCTCTCTGTTCAATTCCGTTAAAACCGGAGACAATGGGTGCTTAGCATCAATGTCAGTGTTACGATAAGCTCCCAGAAGAAGCAGGGGTGTCTTCTGAACGCCGCGTGCCATATAGTGCAAGAGCAGAAGTGAAGACGGATCAGTCCACTGCAAATCGTCAAGAACCACTAACAAGGGAGCCTCTCTGGAAATGTTGGTGATGAACTGGGAAACTGCTTCAAATAGCCTGTTTTGCTCCTGTTCAGGGCTTATCGGAAAGGATTGAGGGATTGTCCTGAGCTTCTGGCCAAGCTCTGGAACCAGCTTGGCAACTTCAGCCGGATAGAAGCCAACGACCCTGTACAACTGTTCCGGGCTACTATTGTCTAAATAGTCTCTGATGACTTCGCTCCACAGTACGTAGGGTGGAACGCCGTCCATTCTGAACAGGGCTGGGCATCTGCCATACAAGACCTGCATTCCTCGCAGGTGTGCGTAGGCTCTAAGCTCTCTTGCCAACCTTGTCTTGCCGATTCCTGCCTCTCCATAGAGAAGAACGAGGCCACCCTCACCTTGAATCGTCCTGTCGGCAGCTTCTTTCAGAAGCTTTATTTCTTCAACTCTGTCGATGAGCGGAATCTCTTTTGCAGCAATGGGCCTGGGACTCGGAATGCGGCCGCGTTCAAGTGACGCCAAGGAAACCTCTCCACATTAACCTATCAATAGAACATTATTAGATCTACGTTCTTATCGCTTGTGGAAGAACGTCTAATTCAATCTCTCGCTCAACTGCTCAGAATGAGCAGGTCTTATATACGCGCGCTGTAGGTGCGGAAGTCGTAAATACCAAAACTAAGAGAAATAGATGATGTAACATGAACCGAGAGCTTATAGTAATGATGGCCTTGGCGCTTCTGATTGACATATGGCGCGCGCTCTTTCTGTGGAGAAATAGAACTAGTTAGAGGTCCAATTGTAGAAGTTTTGGAGCGCGGGCGAAATAAGCGCGGTACTAGAGGATTTCTCCACAAGGGTTATTTGTGAAAACTACGGTTACGTGCTCAGGGGGATGTAAGACGAGGGCTGTTCCGCTTTTCCTTGTTGTTATTTTGATGATTCCCCTGCTGGGGTTATCTCTTGTTTCAACATGCAAGGGCGTTGACAACAGGTTGGCCGCGTACTGGAGTTTCGATGAAGGCTCTGGAACAACTGCGAGTGATAGCAGTGGAAATGGAAACACTGGCACATTACACGGTGGAGCTACGTGGACTGATGGGAAATCTGCCAAAGCCCTTGACTTCAATGGCGTCGATGGTTATGTGCAGATACCTCAAAGCAGCAGTCTGGATGTTACAGCCCAGGTGACCGTGGAAACATGGGTCTATCTAAGAGCCTATGTTGATAGCACGGGCATGAATAGTCACCTTGTAAGTCGTTCCGATTCCAGTGGTGGTCCCCTTTATGTGCTGGCCACATTTGCGAATGGCAAGATAAATTACGATGCCGGTCCTTTCAGCGGTTACCATTCATCGGTTGCCACTCTTACGCTGAATAGTTGGACCCACTTAGCGATGACCTACAACGGAGCAAGCGTTTGCCTGTACATTAACGGAGTGCTTGACTCAAACTATGCTCAGTCAGGATCTATACCAACAACGAGCAATTGGCTTGCAATCGGATGCAAACCGACAGCACCGTCTGGAGGCCCTGGCACATATGCCTACACTAACGGAACCATCGATGAAGTCAGAATATATAATAGGGCACTGACTCAGCAGGAAATACGTACAGTTATGGACCTGCCCACGTCCCCCAACAACAGATACGCTTGGCCCATGTTCCATCAGAACCTGAAACATGCGGGCTTCACTGAAAGCCCAGCGCCAAACACAAACCAATCACTATGGAATTACACAACAGGCAGCTATGTGGAATCTTCTCCTGCCGTTGCAGACGGCAGAGTCTACGTGGGATCAGATGATGGCAGGGTTTACTGTTTGGACGCTGCAAACGGAGCACAAGTGTGGAACTACACAACAGGCTTCTGGGTGCGCTCTTCTCCTGCCGTTGCAGACGGCAGAGTCTACATGGGATCTTTGGATTGTAGGGTTTACTGTTTGGACGCTTCAACCGGAGCACAGGTGTGGAACTACACAACAGGCGGCTATGTGTATTCTTCTCCTGCTGTTGTTGACGGCAGAGTCTACATGGGATCAGTGGATGGCAGGGTTTACTGTTTGGACGCTGCAGCCGGAACAGAAGTGTGGAACTACACGACAGGCAACACTGTGGTTTCTCCTCCTGCAGTTGTTGACGGCAGAGTCTACGTGGGATCAGATGATGGCAGGGTTTACTGTTTGGACGCTGCAAACGGAGCACAGGTGTGGAACTACACAACAGGCAACAGTGTGCATTCTTCTCCCGCCGTTGCAGGCGGCAGAGTCTACGTGGGATCAGATGATGGCAGGGTTTACTGTTTGGACGCTGCAAACGGAGCACAGGTGTGGAACTACACGACAGGCAACGTGGTGTATTCTTCTCCTGCCGTTGTTGCTGGTAGGGTTTGCGTGGGCTCGGACGATGGTAGGGTTTACTGTCTCGACGCTTCAACCGGAGCACAGGTGTGGAACTACACGACAGGCAACACTGTGGAGTCTTCTCCTGCCGTTGCAGACGGCAAAGTCTACGTAGGATCTTTGGATTGTAGGGTTTACTGTTTGGACGCTTCAACCGGAGCACAGGTGTGGAACTACACAACAGGCGGCTATGTGTATTCTTCTCCTGCCGTTGCTGAAGGCGTAGTCTACGTGGGCTCAAATGACAGCAATGTGTACGCTTTTGGCAAAGTTGTTAGAACCGAGGACTATGCAAGTGTGCAAGCGGCAGTTGATGCTGCTACTGCCGGAGCGACTGTTTGGGTTGCGCCGGGCACGTACAGTGAGTCTTTGATTGTGAACAAGACGATTGCGATTATCGGCGAGAAGGGGTGTGATCCTATTTTCGGTGGGGGCGGGAGCGGAATCGCCATAACGCTGCTGAAAGGCGCGTCCGGCTCCACAGTTACGGGCATCGTGTGCACCGCCTGGGATCAGGGTGTGCTCATCCAGAACTCTGTCGACTGCAAAATCTACGGCAACAGCATATGCCTTATGGGTTCCAGCGCAATCGTCCTTGAAGGCTCCAGCGGCAACGTTATCAGCGAAAACACGATTTCCCAGAACGCTGGTGGAATCAACCTGACAGGTTCTGACAACAACAGGATCTTCCACAACAATTTCGTGGGCAACACCGTCCAATTGTCGGTTCAGTCGTCTACGGGAAACCTTTGGGACGACGGCTATCCTTCTGGCGGAAACTACTGGAGCAATCACACTGGGCTGGACTTGTACAGTGGCCCGAACCAGGATCAGCCAGGCAGCGACGGCATCGTTGACGCCGGCTACACGGTTGCCACGGGCAACGTTGACAGGTACCCGCTGGTTCATGGTGTGCACGAAATCGGAATAGTGCACGCTGCCGTGTCAAAGACTGTTGTGGGAAGGGGCTGCAGTCTGAGTGTAGAACTGGAAATCTCGGACTACGGCTTCTACGACGAAGATTTCACTGTAACCGTGTACACCAACACGTCCATAGCGGTCACACGGAACATCGCGGTGGCAGCAGGAGAAGCCGTCAACGTCACCTTGACGTTGGAGACGACCTACTGTGCCTACGGCAACTACACCGTCAACGTTTATGCCTGGCCGGTCCTGGATGAGGCAAACGTTCTGGACAACAATTTCACAGGCGGCTGGGTTGTGGTGGCTGGCGTGGGGGACTTGACTGGTGGCACACCGAATGCCTTGGACTTCGCGCCAGACGGAAAAGTCCAAATAGTCGACGTAGCCGTCGTGGCAAGATATTTTGGGCAGAAGGTTCCTCCTGCGCCTCCCAACTGCGACGTATCGGGCACAACGATAGGCGTGCCCGACGGCAAGATAGACATAACTGACGTAGCCACGGTAGCCAAGCACTTCGGAGAACACTACCCCTAACTGCTCTGACTTCCTTCTTTCCTTATTATTCTGATCAGTTCCTTGGGCTCGGCGATAACCTTTCCACACTTTTTGCATGTTTCAAGTTTGAGGGGGCATAGACTGGAAAAGCGATTTCGGCTTTGGGTTCGGAAGTATCCTGTTGGGCTACTAGCCGTTCTGCTTCTTACCTGTTCCAGAAACCACACGCCGAACATTTCATCCTGAGCTTCGTCTTCATAGAACTTCCCGGTGGCAGGTTGAACACTCTAATCTACTCTCTCCACTTTTCAGGGATGTAGTTTTGACAAACGTCTTTTAACCTTCAAGACTGGCCTCTCCTATTGTGGCGAATCTTGCTTTCACCAGGCGAAATACAAGGGTTCTATTTAGATTACCCTCTCCAAGTGCCTAGTCTCTGGAACCTGAGTAGAAAGCATTTTCGGGTTTCGCTTGGTGAAGGCCGGTTTGTAGCGCGCGTTTTCAAGAATGAAATTGATGACGAACCAGTCGCAAGATAAAAACAGAAAAAAAGGATTTTCGTATAATTTACAGTCTGGGAACGGTAACTCCCGGGCTCCCAACAAACCCGAGTCAGTCGACTTTCGGACTGTCGCGGTCAGTTTGAGCCGGTGACAGTTTTCTCTTCTCTGTCGCCTATCTTTTCGTCACATGCGCTCAAGGATTTACTTGAATCTCCGTTTCGTGACTGGTGACGTCGGGGCGCCCCTTGACGGCCATGACTCCTTTCATCTTCCACGTGTTGTTAGCGTTGCGGCCGCGATAGGTCGGCGGAACTCCAGACGGCAGGTTTATTGAAAATGGAAGGTTTTGGCTGAAGCCATTAGAGGCGTGCATCCTACCGGACACGGTTGTTTTTCCGTTATGAATAGTATTGTCTTGCTGGGCCGTGACGGTCCTCGTGGTTCCTCCAACGTTCTGGCTCTGCGAGGCTCTGGTAAACTCGTTCACCCAGATTTCAAGTCTTATTTCGTCTATGTCAAAGTCCTCTGCCGCTGACACGTTAATCTTACCGGTTAAAGGCTCTCTCAACGAATATTCACCCTTGTCCATGGTTACTGACACTGTACCCTTAGGCGCTTTGAACCTGCCCAATAAACCCATAGGTTTCCCTCATAGTTTTTGGTGGTAGAGTTGCATACAAGCATTGCACGCACGAGACGTAGCGCGAGCTAACTGATTTCAGAAAAATCTTTTATATCTGTCGCACCCATCTGAAGAGGCAAAGGTGAAAGCATGGGAAGTTTGTGGCTGGGGGCTTTTGTTGGCTTTCTCATAACACTGGTTCTTGGCTGGATGTTTCCTGGAATTGGACACCTGATAGGCGGGTTCATTGGTGGGTTCGTGGCAGGACTCATAGCCGGAGGGATGGGTAGAGGAGCGTTGGCCGGTTTCCTCGCGGGAATATTCGGCGGGATCATCATTGCAATACTCGCAGTCGTAGGCTTCGTGGCAGCAGGCGCGTTGACAGGCGGAGTCCTAGGCGGACTCTTCGGCGGCTTGGTGGGCCTATTTGTCGGAATCATAGCGATCATACTTGCCATCTTCGGAGCAATTGCGTCAACAATCGGCGGACTCATAGGCGGACTGTTCACAAGATAGAAAATTCCCCCATTTTATCTGCTCAGAAAAACGCTTATCCACATATTATTCATGTTGGAACAGCAAAATCAAGATGCACCCTATTGGAGATCAACGAAAAGACAGACATCAGGACCGGGACAACCACCGAAAAGCGCGCGCTTTCAAGAATGAAATTGATGACGAACCAGCGCGCGCTTGTTGAGAAATAATGTTGAATTATGAGAGACACGCTCTGTGGTGGAACCTTCTTTCATAAATCTTATTACACGACAAGTTGATCTAGAATCTGGGGAAAGGAGTCAGATTGTCTAAGAAGACTATTTCTAGCGCAATGTTAGTCTTGCTCGTATCAAGCATGTTGACGTTGGCGTTTAACATTCAAACAGTCAAGGCAGAAGAAACCATTTACATTAGGGCTGACGGGAGCATAGACCCGTCGACAGCACCAATTTCCACCTTAGACAATGTTACCTACATTCTAACTGGCAACGTTACCAGTGGCGCTGATGGAATCGTGATTGAGAGAAATGACATTACACTTGACGGAGCAGGTTACACGGTTCAAGGCTCTGGAAGCAGAAGAGGAATAGACTTGACAGGAAGAAGCAACGTAAGAGTAGCTAACGCGACCATCAAAAACTTTGAGTATGGCTTTTGGCTCGCCAGTGCTAACTATAGCAGCATAAGCGGAAACAGCGTAGCATATGACTACTGGAGCATCTGGCTCGATCTATCCTCTGACAATAGCATAAATGGAAACAATATAGCAAACAACTTTTGGGGCATCTATCTCAAATCCTCTTCAAACAACAGCATAAACGGAAACAACATAACAGACAACAACTATGGCATCTCGCTCTATTACTCTTCAAACTGCAACAGCATAAACGGAAACAACATAACAGACAACAACAGCGTTGGCATCGGGATCGGTTTATCCTCAGGTTCCTCTTCTACCAATAGCATAAGTGGAAACACCATAAAGAATAACCTCTTTGGCATCGGGCTCAGTGACTACTCTTCAAACAATAGCATAAGCGGTAACACCATAGCAGACAACGATTATGGCATCTCGTTCGGCTCTTCTTCCAACAATAACAGCATTAGCGGAAATAACATTACAGCAAACAACAATTATGGCGTCGTGTTCGTTTCCTCTTCAAACAACAGATTTTGGCATAACACCTTCTTGGACAACTCACAGCAAGTTCTTGCACAGACTGTTGAAAATGCGAATGTGTGGGATGATGATTATCCTTCTGGCGGTAACTATTGGAGCGACTATATTGGTGACGATCTCAGAAGCGGCCCGAGTCAAGATTTGCCTGGAAGCGATGGGATAGGCGACACGCCCAATGTTATTGATGCCGACAATCGAGATAGATACCCTCTAATGCATCCTTGGAGTTCTCTCCCAGTTCACAACATGAATACGGGATTGGGATACGTAGCCATCCAAGAAGCTATCAACGCAAACGAAACCCTAGACGGACACACAATCTTTGTTGAGGCTGGAATATACCGCGAGCATAAGTATTTGTCCGTGAACAAAACCATTGATTTGATTGGAGAAGGCAGGGGCGTTACGATTATTGACGGTTACGAAGTAGATGTGACGGCGAACAATGTCGCCGTCAGTGGATTCGCTATAGGCGGATTTACCGCGTTCGCCGAGGGTATGAAGGGTAACGGTATAAGACTAGAAGCTGATGGTTGTACGGTTGACAATAACACGATATTTAACGCTAGCCCATATGGCATTTGGCTGATTAACTCCAGCAACAATGTGATCAGCAACAACGTGATGATAGCAGACGACTACAACGTGATGTTAACTGAATCTTCAAACAACACGATAAGTCAAAACTACATAGGGTCGATAGAGTGGGAAGGAGGCATTAGGCTCGTGTATGGCGGCATTGAACTCTACCACTCATCAAACAACGCCATCATTCAAAATAATGTAACACAATGTCGGTGTGCCATAGGAATGGAAGGCTCAGATCAGGAGGATGCTTCAAACAACCAGGTAATACAAAACAACATAGGGTATGTTCCCTTTTCTGGAGGATGGGGCATAAGACTTGACCGCTCTTCAAACAACACCTTAGTTGAAAACAACGTTACAGGCCTGCGAGGGCGTTTCGGACTTGAAGGTGTCGGTATATCACTCGGGCGCGCGAGCTTCAACACTATAGCGCAGAACAGCATAGAGTTGAGTGGAGAAGGTTTGACACTTTCCGATTCTCAGTTCAACTCCATTATTCAAAACAACATAACGGATAACATGTACGGCCTCAAAGTGTCTGGTTCTTCATGGAACGTCATAATCGAAAACGACATAACAAACAACGACCATGGCATTGAAATTGGTGGTGGTTATCCGGCTTATCGCAACGCCATTTTTCACAACAACCTTGTAGATAATTACAATCAAGCTGAAACATGGCGGTTTCCAGATAACGCTTGGGACATTGGTTATCCTCCGGGAGGCAGTTACTGGAGTGATTACAACGGCTCAGACCTGCTCAGTGGACCTTATCAGAATGAAACCGGTGGCGACGGAATAGGAGACACCCCATACGTTATTGATGAAAACAACATGGACAAGTATCCCTTGATGGAGCCATGGAGCCCAATTCCAACAGTAGTAATTCACATCCGAGCGAACGGATCGATTGACCCGGCAGATGCCCCGATTCAGCGGGAAGGAGACAACTACACCCTTACTGAAGATATCCATGGTTCTATAGTGGTGGAGAGAGATAACGTAGTGGTTGATGGAGCAGGCTACGCGCTTCGGGGAACAGGAGCTTTGGATTCCAAAGGAATATTCCTAGATGAAACGAACAATGTGACGATAAAAAACGTGGAAATCAGAGCGTTCTACACCGGAATCGCGATTTCTGGCTCTTCAAACAACAAGCTATACAGAAATAACATAACAGACAACTTGTACGCCATCCGCCTCTACCAGTCTTCAAATAACAGTGTAGCTGGAGGCAAGGTAACAGCAAACATCTTTATGGGCATTTGGCTGGAGAATTCTTCAGACTGCTGGATATCTGGAAACAACATAGCAAATGACTGGATTGGTCTCTTACTGTCCGCTTCCCCCGGGAACACAATACAGATAAATGACATAACGAAAAACATCGGGTACGGCATCGCTCTCGAAGACTCATCAAACAGCAGCATTTCTGGAAACACAGTAGAGAACAGCTACTATGGGATAGAGCTGTATTCTTCTTCCTATAGCACTATTTTTCATAACAGCTTCATCAACAGCACCCGGCAAGCACAAGTATATGGAAACAGTTCCGCAAATAATTGGGACAACGGCTACCCATCTGGTGGTAATCATTGGAGTGATTATACTGGTATTGATATCTACAGCGGATTATATCAAAATGAGACTCGAAGCGATGGCAAAGGAGACACGCCATACAGCATTGACGTTAACAATGTGGATCACTATCCACTAATGAATCCTTGGATTGCAGCTCCTCCGGGGGACATAAACAGGGACGGAAAAGTGGACATCGAAGACGTTGCAATCGCAGCAAAGGCCTTCGGATCCCACCCAGGCCACCCAAGATGGAACCCTGTGGCAGACCAGAATGAAGATGGCAAAATAGACATACGAGACATAGCCCTCGTAGCCAAAAACTTTGGGAAAACATACCCGCAGCCCGTGCGGCCCACATAGGAGATTTTTCCACAAATCACAAAAATGAAAAAAACAAATATAGAGAATGATGCAACATGAACCGAAAACTTGTTTTTGTGTTGACTTTGACGATTCTCGTTGGCATGTTAAGCGTGGCTTTTGACGTTCAGATTGCGAAAGCGATTGCAGATTCACTGAGCATAGATGTTTCGCCCAGAGCTGGGCCTCCAGGAACCTCCGTCTCGGTCTTCGCTCACGGAGCCACCCCTGATGGTGAGCTGGTCAGACTCAGAATCTACTTTAATGATGTGAATGTTTTCAATATAACTGAGTCTTCGCAGTACTCTTCGTGGGGAACCATTTTCGGAGTTCCAGACGTTGAGCCCGGAGAATACACCATTAAGGTTTTGGATGTAGTATCAAACACCACTGCCACGGCAATGTTTACCGTAACACCAGCTCCACCTCCTCCTGAAGCGGGTGTTAAGGCTGGCGATTGGATAAAATACGATTACACGATCACTGGCTGGCCTACTGGGACGCCCTATCCTAAATGGCTGAAGGTGGAATTCCTGAGCGTTGAGGGAACAACAGCCACCGTGCGAGTCACGATGCACATGTCTGATGGAACCGAGCAAAATGCAACAGTTTCTGTGGATGTTGTGGCGGGCGGCCACGCCCTTGAGCTTTCAGGATTCATCATTCCCGCCAACTGGACAACTGGATATTCCATTAGTATGGGTAGTGTCGGCTTCACATTCCCAGTTACAATCGCTGGCGAAACCACAAGGACTTATGCTGGAGCAAGTAGAACCGTCGTCTATGCAAGTTTTTCGCAGTCTGGAACTCAACTAACCTATTACTGGGATAAACAGACCGGAGTCATGGTGGAAGCATCTACAATTTCAGGCAGCATAACCGGAACCGCTAAGCCAACAGAAACAAACATGTGGCAAGCTGCATCCTCTGACCTTCCAATAGAAACGATTTATCTCTACATACTAGCAGCATTAGCAACAATAATAGCAGTAGGAGCAGCAGCTCTCATAATACGAAGAAGAAAGAAACCTCCAGAAGAAGTTGAAAAACCCACAGATCTAGAAAGTCCATAATCCATTTTTCTCACAAAGAGTCTCATCATAAGAGTTTTTCACAAGATACAGGACAGGAGCAATTGAACCGAAGTTAGTTCCACAAATCATAAAAATGGAAACAGAAAATATAACAAATGATGCAACATGAACCGAAAACTTGTTTTTGTGTTGACCTTGACGGTTCTCATTGGCACGTTGAACGTGGCTCTTAACGTTCAGAGGGTTGAAGCATCTGGAACCATTTACATAAGAGCGGACGGAAGCATCGACCCGCCAACAGCACCTATTACGACTTTTGACAATGTCACTTACACTTTTACTGGCAACATTCATGATGAGGTTGTGGTGCAGAGAAGCAACGTAACAATTGACGGAGACGGATTAGCTCTTGAAGGCATAGGAACTGTTGATTCCAAAGGAATATGCATATCAGACGTGAGCGGTATTACGGTCAAAAACACTTACATCGAAGGTTTCTATTTTGGCATCTATCTTAACAGCACAAATAACGATTTTATCTCTCAAAACACAATGACAGGCAATGCTTATGGTGTTGAGCTCTGCAACATAACTCAGTCTGGCTTGGATTTGCAATTCAACTTCGGTTCTTCCAACAATACTATTTCTGGAAACAGCATAACAAACAGCAGTGGACATGGCATCGTGCTCCTTTATTCTTCAAACAACAGCATATATGGTAACGACATAACAAACAGCAGTGGAAATGGCATTGAACTTGATAGCTCTCCCCTCAATAGCATACATGGAAATATCGTGACAGGCAACGGACTTTACGGCATCTGGTTCGTCTTGTCTTACAACAACACTTTCTCCAGAAACAATGTAACTGCAAATCAGGATGGAGTACGGCTGTACGGTTCTTCAAACAACACTGTTTCAGGGAACAACATAGAGAATAATGCTAATGGTATTGGAATTGAACTATATTCTGGATTTTATGGAGATGATATCCCAGCAGAAAACAACACAATCTGCCACAACAACTTCATTGGCAACACTCATCAAGTGGCTCTCACGTATGGTGCCAACGTTTGGGATGATGGCTATCCTTCTGGCGGAAACTACTGGAGCGACTATACTAGAACCGATACAAACCAAGATGGCATCTGTGACACTCCATACACTATTGATGCAAACAACACAGACTTCTATCCACTAATGACCCCGTACATCATTCCAGAGTTTCCATCATTCCTCATTCTGCCCATATTCTTCATAGCGACACTACTGACTGTCATAGTGCACAAGAAGACACGCTCAAAGAGAGCAAATTGACTAAGCTAGAAGTTACTTCTATCAGTTCTTTTAAGCCAGTTTGAGCCTTAGCGCGCGCTGAGTGCAAACTCAGCAGTATCAGCAACAAGGCGCCTTCGATACACCTTAAAGGACTGTTGACTTCGATACATTTGCGCTCTCGAAATTGCTCATACCAGCTATCCCATCAGGTTCCGATTCACTTCACCAGATGGTTCTTGTGGTGCCCTCTTTGAGACCCCCAGCTAGTATGAGAGCGGTTCTTTCGGATCTGGAGATTTCTGCGACGTTTTCGCTGAATTTCTCGAAGTCGAGTGTTTCGAGCAGTGAGATCAGTTCGTTCCAGGAGCAGTGTCCTCTTCTCAGGGTTTCCCATGTGCCTTGGAGTATTCTCCACATCATGGTGCTGTCTATGCCAGTTGTGAGTTGACCGATCGCGTGGCTGCGGGCGTTCTCGAAGTGTTCCTTGAGCTTGCCTGTGTCTTCCCTTAGTTCACTTAGGGTTTCGGTCAGAATCTTCAGGACTTTTGACGTTTTGCTGGGTTGAGTGGCGAAAGTTGTGAACAGCATGCCCGCTTCTTTATAGGCCGGCGTGAGCGTGCGGAGTTTGTCGGTAAGCTCTGCTTGTAGGATTAGGCGGCGGCGAAGGATTGATGATTGGCCGGAGGAGAGCATTGACCCGAGAATTTGTAACGATGCCCTTTCATCAGCGGAGGCCGACGGGCTGCTGAGAGCCAGACCAACTTGGAGAAGTTTGATGTGGCGACGAAGTTCTGTGGTTGAAGATTCTTGAGGATGAAAAGCCTTGTAGGAAATGGCGGGACTTTTCAAGTGCCGCATCCAATAATCTTGGCGGCTCACACAGTCTAAGAGCTTGTTCATCGTGAGGTCGCCCGAAACCCAGATGACCGTGTTTGAAGGGTTGTACAAAGAGTGGAAATAGTTGCGCATTTCGGAGTTTGTTACGGCCTTTATGGTTTCTTCGGAACCGATTACGGTGGTGGACAGTGGGTGATTTTTGAACAGGGTTAATGTTGCGGTTTTTTCTACGAGATAATCGGGGTTGTCTTCCGTGATGAAGTATTCGCTGAGGATGACGCCTCTCTCGCGTTCGAACTGTTCAGGATCAATAGATGCCTGCGAGAGGAGGTGTAGCCAGAGTTCAAGCGTTTTGACTGAATGTTTCTTGGGGCATTCCGCTACGTATACCGTTGTGTCGACGTCCGTCATGGCGTTGTTTCTGGCTCCGAGCTCTCTAAATGCTGCATCAACGTTCGTGACGGATTTGGTTCCTTTAAAGATGATGTGTTCAAGGTAGTGGGAGATCCCAGATACCTCAGGCCTCTCGGTCCGGCCTCCAACCGGGAAACCAACAGCGACGCCCGCCGACTTAGCTTTTGGCAACCGCTCCAACACGAGTCGCAAGCCGTTAGAAAACTTGTGAGTCTCAGTGTCGGTCATTCTATTCCCTCCTCCATGATTTTGGCAAGAGTTTCTTTGTTCGGCGGTTTTCCTGCGATGCTGAGCGACACTCTGGAGGCAGTGAGAGATTTTTCGGCGGCTTTGCTGATGTTTTCAGGCGTGACTGCTTCGATTTTGGAAATGTAGGATTCGGGGTTTGCTTCTGCTCCTCTGAAGAGATTCTGGGCTAGCCACGTGGCGGCGCGAGAGGGCACTTCCAGCGTGGTTTCAATGACTTGTCGGTGGAAAGCCTTGATTTCCTTCAAGTCCAGAATCCTCTTGTCACGCAGGTCCGTCATACATCTGAGCGTTAAGCGAAGCGCTTCGGGCACTTTTTCGGGTTTCACCCCAGCATGAGCGGTCAACAGACCGCAATCTCTCAGGGCGAAGAGCCTTGAGCCTGGAAAGTATGTTAATCCTCTCTCTTCACGAAGCTCCTTCCACAGAGTTCCAGCATAATGGCGTTCTGAGCCTAAACAATCCTCAAGAAGCAAGAACGCGGGATAGTCGGGTGATGAGGCGCCTGCGCTTACGGCTCCTACTGTGAAGGTTGTTTGTTGCGCCTGGAGAGAGATTCGAAGGATGTTGAGGTCTTGTCTGGGTTCCGGCGTGATTTTTTCCGGCAACGGTTTGATTTTGACTTTTTCTAGGGAGGCACGGGCGCTGTCAATGAGCGTTTCTTCTTTTTGCGGACCCACGATGCTCATAACGAGCCTTGCGTTCGCTCTTGTTTGTCTGTCAAACTCATCGAGTGTCTTGGGTGCTATTCTCTCTATTGTGCTCGGGTATCCTGTGACGGGGTGACCCAGAGGGTTCTGCGGAAATGCTGCTTCCCACACGCCCGTCATAGACGCTGTCATTGGATCTTGCATGATTTTCTCGTACTCGAGTCTTTGGGAAGCCTTCTCTTTGTTGAGCTCGGGCTCTGGAAAAGAAGGTGACGAGTAAAGATCGGCGAGAAGTGTGAGACATTCTTCCAGTTTTTTGTATGGAACTTGGGCACGCAGGAGCATGTGGTCGCGGTCCGTCACAGCCTCGACCGTTGCGCCTACGCGGTCCATAGCCGCCTGCAACTGCAAAGAATCAAGTTTCGATGTTAACCTCAAACGCATACGGTTGTCTAGACACGCGCAACCTTCCACCGGATCTTTGTAGGAGCCTCTTCCGACAAGAAGCACAAGCGATGCAGAGCGCAAAAACCTGTGTGATAGAGCAACAACCTTGACCCCTTGTAAAATCTCCCTAATAATAACTGGAAAAGTGAACACCAGCCCCATATTCCTAAGGACTCATGATTCTAAAAGCTTTTCTCCAACAATCTGAGCAATGTCTACTCTACATTCGCGGTTTCTAGGTTTAGAATACTTGAGTCATAACGCCAGAGTTGACTACGATAGTCTTTTCAACACAAATGGGAATTGAAATGAACCAAACAGAAATTGCTGCTATTCAAAGCCACACTAAGCTTAAGTACGTTGTTCGAGTTTTCTTTCTGTCAATGTGGTTCTAATGACAGCCAGCAGTGTGTCCGCAGTCGAACTTCGAAGTGTTGTGAAACGTTATGGCGAGATCTTGGCCGTGGATAATGTTGATCTGAGTATCAAGTCAGCGGAGGTCTTCGGCTTGTTGGGGCCGAACGGCTCGGGTAAGTCAACGACTCTGAAGATGCTTCTCGGTTTGGTTCAGCCTGACTCTGGTTCGGTCAACGTTCTGGGAATCGATGTGCAGAAAGATCCGGTTGCTGTGAAGCGCTTAGTGGGTTATGTTCCTGAATCTCCGCGTCTGTACGAGTTCTTGACTGGAATTGAGTACCTGGATTTCATAGGCGACGTGTACGGCATGCAGACTGAGGAGAAGAAGGCTAGAATCAACGAGTATTTGAAGGCTCTTGAGCTCGAAGGCAGGGAGGGCGACATGATAAGCAGCTATTCTGAGGGGATGAAACAGAAAATCGCGTTGATTTCGGCTTTTCTGCACAGGCCAAAACTGTTGATTCTTGATGAGCCGCTGAGCGGTCTGGACCCTCGATCAGCGCGGATCGTCAAAGACTTTTTGCATGAACTGAAGGGGCATGGGGTGACCACGATAATGTCCACTCATGTTCTTGAGATAGCTCAGGCTTTGTGCGACCGTATAGCCATCATGTACCACGGGAGACCTCTCGCTCTGGGTTCGATGGATGAGCTGAGGCAGAGGGCGAAGCTGCCCGACTCTGGCCTGGAGGACATCTTCCTGAAACTTACCGGCACAGGTGACATAAGAGCCGTCGTTGAGGAACTGCTGAAATGAACTGGAAGAACGTGGCCCACCTGATTCGCGTCGACATGAAGTCAGGCAGGCTTCTCAGGGGACGAAGACTTACGAGGTACCGTGAGCACCGGCTCTTCAGTTACCTGACTTATGGTGGGGCACTGGTCTTGGGGCTGGTGATCGGCGGACTGGTGGGAGTCTACTACGCGTCTGCAGCGGCGACTGATCTGGATTTTGCGTCGTTGGTGAAGGTGGGGATGCAGAGTCTTCTTCTCTCGTTGCCGACGATTGTTCTGATTTACGGTGTGGTTCTAACGATGTTGCAGCAGATTCAGCGTAGCGGGGCCAAGTTTTCGTCTCAGGCACAGTATTGGTTGCCGATCACGTGGGGGGAACACACGCTGGCGTCTGTGTTGGCCAGCATGTTGGGCATGGCGCTCATTACGATAGTGTTTATCGCGTCAGCAGTCATCGTGTTTTCGACTTTCACGGGGCAAGTTGTCCAAGCTGTATCGTCTGCGCTTGGCATGTGTGCGGCTGCTTTCACGGCCAGCGTCATCACGGAGATTCTTAGGATTCTGCAGATTAGGTTTGTGGGTGCGGTCTACAAGTCCACGGGTCGAGCGGCGGTGTGGGTGAGGTTCATCGGCTCTCTAACATTCTTTCTCGTGTTCTACATCATCTACTTCTACATCGTTTCAGGATCAGGTGCTGTAACGTTCATACAAACGGTTGCCTCAGCCCAGAGCGTGATCTGGTTCGTGCCGTTCGTGTGGTTGGCTATGACGCTTTACTCTTTTATGAATGGACTCTTGCTGCAGGGACTCGCCTTCTCTGCCCTTTCTCTCCTGTTCATCTTCGCCCTGTTCTACATTGCCACGTTGCTTAACAGAAGGTTCGGGTTGTATGAACCTCCGGCGATAACGGTGTCCCATGGACTCTACGCGCCCAGAACGGGCTTCCTCGGCAGACTCGGGTTCTCCACGGTTGAAGCGGCGCTGATAAGAAAGGACCTGAAAGCGTTCACGCGTCGAAGAGAGCTGATGATGATTTTCATATTGCCAATAGTTTTCATCATAGCTCCGCTGATGCAGTCTTTTGGCACGACGGGAACGTCAGCCGCGTCTGCATCTTCGCCGTACTTTTTTGCCGTCATTTTTCTGTTGCCAGCCTCTGCTATGGCCGTTTTCGTGGGCAGCTTCATGACCGGCGAAGAAGGTCAGGCTGTGTGGCGAATATACTCTTCTCCCATCTCCGCCAAGAACTTGGTGAAGAGCAAGTACTTCATTGTCATCTTTTTCTCGATTCTGGTACTGGTGGTCACTGGAATCGTCGGGTTCTTCATCTTGCACCCACCTTTCAGGGCTATTCTTGTAACCTCTGTCGAATCAGTTTTCCTGGTCTTCGCACTAGGTTCTCTCTCACTGTCAATGGGCATAAAGGGAGCCGACTTCACCGAAGTGCCCAGGCCTCGAATGATACGCCCCCTCTGGAATTTCCTGAACCTAGCAGCGTGTTTCGTAACAGCCATAATAATATTGACCCCCTTCTTGCCCTACATGCTCTCAACGTTCCTTCCTGGCCTAACCGGACCACTCCTAGACCTCTACACAGCCCTTATTCTCAGCGCAATAATCTCAGTCGTCTCAACACTGATCTTCTATCAAATCGCCCTCAAAAACGCAAAAGAACTCCTAACAAAAGCAGAAATATGATCATGTGTCGCATCGGTCGCACGCAATTGGAATGAAGCTGCGCGCGCGCTAATTGAAATACTAGGTCTTTCTAATATTTCATGGATTCGTGGACTGGTTGATGAGGAAGACGATAGAGCATGGAGAGGAGAGTGTTCTTCTTTGATGGCTCAGGCCCTCAGAACACTAGACATGTTCTCCTGGCTGTAAGAGACAGATTGAAGCAAGGGGACATTGCGAAAGTTCTGGTGGCCTCTGAGAGCGGGCGCCTGGCTCTGGAGGTTAAGGATGCTTTTCCCGACAACACAGTTATTTGCGTGACGTATGACAAGTACACCAGAAGCAAACATAACAAACCACGGCTGATGAAGAAAGAACTGGACAAAAGAGGGGCTACAGTTGTCAACAGCATCAGAGAACCCATATCACGCCAATTAGCCTTCAGAAACTGGTGGGTCAAAAAGACGGTTAAAATGAGCGGTGAGGAAGCAGATCTATTCTGGATGACTCTCATTTGTGTGGGTGGGCATGGCTTTAGGACAGCAGTAGAGAGTGTCTTCATGGCCGTCGAAGCGGGCACTGTTGATATCGGAGAAAGAGTCGTAAGCATGGCAGGGACTGGCTGGGGCGCAGACTCAGCCATCGTTATGAAAGGGTCAAGATTTGAAGATGCTGTAGGAGAACAGGCGGAGAAGAGGGTAAAAATAGAAGAGGTACTAGCCATGCCTAAGCAGACACAATGGGCTGGATATGGGTAAACTTCTGCTGACTGAAACCATCAGCACTCCAACGATTCGCCTGCCTCAGGACTTGAAAATGTTTGAAAAACGAGAATAATGCAGACAAGCTATTTGAAGCACGAGCGCGCGCTCTTCCCTTTCTAGAAATGCCATCCGTGAGTGTGAGTTTAAATGGGATACTTTTCCCTGGCGAAAATGTGATGCTATTCAGAAAACGGAAATAGGATAAAACTTTTTTATCTGTTTGCCTGTGAATATAATTAGTGGGTGAGGGCATGGAGAGAATCCAGCCGGGCGGGGTCTTTGCGGTGGGTGTTTTGACGATATTGAGTGCTCTGGCAATGGGCGTTCTGGCATTTTCTGCTTGGATTTACGAGACCAATAATGCGCCTCTTGTTCGCCCCGACCCCGTTGGGCTGACCCTGGCCCTGTTGACTGGGGGATTTGGTGTTCTGTTGCTGGCGGATGCCGTTCTCATCCTTCGAGGTGTGCGAGTGGGCTGGTATCTCTCGATTGTTTTGTGGACCGTGCTATTGTCTGGTGTGTGCGTTGTTTACTATGGTTTATTCTCCCCCGTAGTAAGGGGGTCGGCCACCCTTGTCGGTGGATATCTCCAACAAATAGAGTTTGTTCTGCTCTTAGCGTGTCCACTTCTGTATCCTGTCAGCTGTCTGACTTATTTCCTGAAGAAGAATGCCAGGGAATATTTCGGCACATAGTTCGGGTTTGAGAGCAAAGTTTTATCCGAAACCTAAAGCGCATCCTCTTATCTTTCTAGACTCGAAAAGTGTGTCGTTAAATGGGAAAAGATAACATTAAACTTATTAACGATACTGTAAATGCATTAAGCTTAATATCAAGCGTGCTTCATGCTGAAATCAGATCGCGCGTTTGTATGTGAAAAAGCCACCGAACTCAATTCCGCCTTTAAGATTTGCCAAAATCTCCTATGCTCTGTTAGGCCACTTGTGAGAGCAAATATCACTTTAAAGGGTGAAGTATATATTTCTGTTTGGATACGCTAGAAATCTGCGTATTAGATGGAGAGGCTTCGATGGGTGAAGAGCAGAAGGAACCGCATGAAGACGCTGAGCAAGTGGAGGCGCTGAAGGATGCTTTGGACGCGGAGAAGAAGCGTTCGGAAGAGTATCTGGCCAGGCTGAAGTACGCGCAAGCGGACATTGAGAATCTGAAGAAGAGGTATGAAAGACAGATGGAGGAAGTGAAGAAATACTGCACGGAGCCCATCATCATCGAACTGTTGGATGTTGTTGACGAGTTGGAGTTAGCGGTCAAGTCTGGCCGTTCTTCCAACTCTGCAGAAGCGGTGGTTCAGGGAGTGGAAATGACCTTGAAGAAACTGAAAAAAGTGCTTGAAGATCGGAGTGTCTCTCCCATAGAGTGCATGGGTAAACCTTTCGATCCCTCGAAACATAACGCTGTCGCCAAGACGGAAAAAGAAGGCGAGGATGGATGCACAATAGTTGAGGAAGTCCGAAAAGGTTATACCATGAGAGAAAAGGTGATTAGACCGAGCGTTGTTAAGGTTGTGGTGAAACCTTCAAAATTACAAAAGGAGATGAATCCAGATGAGCAATGTTAAAGCCGGAGAAAAAATACTCGGCATAGATTTGGGAACGACAAACTCGGCCGCGGCTATTTATGAGAACGGACGAGCAACGGTGATACCGAGTGCCGAAGGACCCACGATGGCAGGGAAAATGTTCCCCTCAGTTGTAGCCTTCACGAAAGACGGCCAACTGCTGGTGGGCGAATCGGCGAAGAGACAGGCAACCGCCAATCCCGAGGGAACCGTGTATGAAATAAAGAGAAAGATGGGAACCGACTACAAAGTCACCATTTACGGAAAAGAGTACACGCCACAGCAGATATCCTCCTTCATCCTGCAGAAGATAAAGAAAGACGCCGAAACCTACCTGGCAGTTCCAATAAGGAAAGCCGTTATCACGGTGCCCGCCCACTTCAACGACAACCAACGTCAAGCCACGAAGGACGCGGGAGAGATAGCAGGCTTCGAAGTTGCAAGAATAATAAACGAGCCCACGGCAGCATGCCTCGCCTACGGAGTTGACAAGGTGGAAAAAGAGATGAAGATACTCGTCTTCAGCTTCGGCGGCGGCACTCACGACGTGACCGTGATGGATTTCGGCAAAGGAGTCTTCCAAGTACTGTCAACCAGCGGCGACACACAAATCGGCGGCACCGACTTGGACAAGGCAGTCATGGACTATCTGCTCGACGAATTCAAAAGACAGACGGGCGTCGACCTGGCCGCAGACAGAACCGCCATGGGAAGACTCAAGGAAGCTGCAGAGAAAGCAAAGATAGAACTGTCAACGCTGATGGCCACAGACATCGACCTGCCCTTCCTGTCCTCAGACACTTCTGGACCAAAACACCTGCACCTCACCCTAACCCGGGCAAAACTCGAGGGACTGGCCCAGCCGATAGTGCAGAAAACAGAACGCACAATCGTAAAGGCGCTTGAAGACGCGAAGCTGACGCCAAAAGGCATAGACAAGATAATCCTCATAGGCGGCATGACCCGAATGCCTCTCGTCCAGAGGTTCGTGGAACAGATAATGGGCAAACCAGCAGAGAGAGGCGTAGACCCGATGGAATGCGTTGCAGTCGGCGCAGCGATACAAGCGGCGGTGCTCACCGGAGAGGTGAAGGACCTGCTACTGCTCGACGTCACACCATTATCGCTCGGCGTTGAAACGCTCGGCCACATATCTACAAGAATACTTGAGAAGAACACCACTATCCCTACACGGAGAAGCCAGATATTCACAACGGCGGCAGATTTCCAAACAGCCGTCACGATTCACGTGCTTCAAGGAGAACGCGCAATAGCGTCGGACAACGTGTCCCTCGGCGTGTTCAACCTAGAAGGGTTGCCGCCTTCTCCGAGAGGCGTTCCACAGATAGAAGTAACTTTTGACATAGACGCAAACGGGATACTCAACGTCACCGCCAAAGACCTAGGCACTGGAAAAGAGGCGAAAATAACGATAACAGCCTCCACGAAGCTGTCGAAAGAAGAGAAAGAGAGACTCATCAAGGACTCTGAACAATACGCCGAACAAGACAAGAGAAAACGCGAAGAGGCCGAACTGAGAAACAACGCAGACAACCTCATGTACACGGCAGAAAAGACAAAGAAAGACCTCGGAGAGAAACTCGCACCGGATCAGAAGAGCAAGATAGACGCGGCCGTTTCCGCGCTGAGAGACGCGTTGGCCGGCAGCGACTTGGAGAGAATCAAGGCGACATCCGACGAACTCACCAAGGTGCTTCAGGAGGTCGGAACCGCTGTTTATCAACAAGCCGCAGCACAACAAGCGAAACAGCAAGCCCCCCCTCCAAGCGGAGAGGAACCTCCACCAGGCGGCGGAAAAGTAGTAGACTCTGAGGATTACAAGGTCAAGTGAGCGCTTCGGACGGCACCGTTTAGAATCTCCAAATCTCTAATCTGATGGTAGAACGATGGCGAGCAAGAGAGATTACTACGAAGTCCTTGGCGTTCCGAGAACTGCCACTGTTGATGAAATCAAAGATGTTTACCGAAAGTTGGCAATGCAGTACCATCCCGACCGGAACAAAGCACCCGAAGCCGAAGAGAAGTTCAAAGAGATATCCGAAGCCTACGCCGTCTTGTCGGACGCGGAGAAACGAAGACAGTACGACACGCTAGGCCACGCAGGATTCGATCAACGCTACACGACTGAAGACATTTTCAGAGGCGCAGACTTCGAATCGATATTCAGGGACATCGGGTTCAACTTCGGCTTCGGAGACCTATTCAGCACCATTTTTGGCCAACGGGGAGACTTCGAAGAAAGAACCCAAAGGGGCAGAGATCTCGCCTACGACATGAGCATAACCTTAGAAGAGGCAGCACACGGAACAGAGAAACAAATCGAATTCAGAAGAATCGAGAAGTGCGACGTCTGCGGTGGCACTGGCGCCGCTCCTGGCACTTCCCCGAGAGCCTGCCCCGAATGCAGAGGCGCCGGAAGAATCCAAAGAGTGAACAGGAGCGGTTTTGGAACGTTTGTGCAGGTCATACCTTGCCCTACGTGCAGAGGAAAGGGAAAAATCATCGACTCACCATGCCCAAGTTGCCGTGGCACGGGCTTGATGCGGAAGAACAGGAACATCACGGTGAAGGTGCCGCCCGGCATCGACGAGGGATATCAGCTTAGGCTTCAAGGGCAAGGAGAAATGTCGCCCGAAAGCGATTCTCCCGGAGACCTGTATGTCTTGATCCACGTGGCACCCCATCCTTATTTCAAGAGAGACGAAGACGACCTGATGTACGACCTGAAAATAGGCTTTCCACAGGTAGCCCTCGGCGCAAGGGTTTCGGTGCCAACGCTAGACGGGAACACTGATGTGGATATCCCCGCGGGCACTCAGCCCGGAGATATAATCAGAATGAGAGGCAGGGGCATGCCCAGGTTCAGAGGCTACGGAAGAGGCGATCTTTTGCTGCGAGTTGATATCGTAGTGCCTGAGAAACTCACAGAGCAACAAAAAACCCTGCTTGAAGAACTGGCCAAAGAATTCGATCAGACAGTCCGACCGAAAAGCCGCAGACTCAGGTTCTAGACAAACACGCAGCTGCATCCGCGAAGGCATCATGTCTTCTCGGACTTTTTTTCTCTGTTCCTCAGCAAGTAGAGCACGAGAAGGACTTCTACGACGATGTTACCTCCCGTGAAGACCGCTTCGGATAACGCGCCTGCACCTAGATTAATTGAAAAAATGTAGAAGACAAGGAGACCGAGCAAAACCCACACAAACACAAAGTTCCTGGCTATCCCAAACACATTCTCCTTTTTCCGGATGCCCTCCTTGCGTCTTGACTTGGTGTCAACGAAGAGATAAATGCTAACGACAGCGAGGAATATGCTGCTGAAGCTTATACTCAAGGCCCACCAAGTGAACAGATCAACATCCATCAAGCTCATTTTTCCTCCATTCAGTACTTGCATATTTTGTAGAAGAACACCTTGCCAGCGTCCACTAGAACCACGTATGTTGCCACCATCAGCACTAGGAGTACCCAGTACTCTGGTGGAAGCGGAGCGAACCCCATGAAGCTACCGAGAATGGTGAAGGGAAGTATCGTTCCGAAGGCCACACAGGAAAGAGTGAGCAAAGTAAGCCATTTTCCAGGGCGGCTCGTGAAGAAAGGTATGCGCCGGGTTCTGATGACGAACATGACCAACACCTCCGTCCAGAATGACTCCACAAACCATCCGGCTTGGAACAAGCTTTGCGAGTGAAGAATCACTGCATCAGTGGCTCCCGGAAGTGCCGCCGCCGAAGCACCGAATATGAAGAGCATTATGCCGAACGTTAGGAAGTCGTACAGTGAGCTGAAGGGCCCGAAGAAGAGCGTGTATTTTCTCACGAAGCTCATGTCCCAACGCTTTGGCGACTTGACATATTCGTCGTCAACATTGTCCGTGGGCAGCGTCATGTTTGAAACGTCGTAGAGCAGGTTCATAAAGAGAATCTGTGACGCCAGCATAGGCGGAAACGGGAGAAAAACGGACGCGGCAGCCGCGCTCAACATGTTTCCAAAGTTCGAACTGGTTCCCATCAGAATGTATTTCATCGTGTTGCCGAATATTTTTCGCCCCTCGTTTATGCCGTTAGCAAGCACGAGGAGATCCTTCTCAAGCAGCACAATGTCAGCTGCTTCTTTTGCCACGTCCACCGCCGTGTCCACAGATATGCCAACATCAGCCTCGTAGAGAGCTGGAGCATCGTTCACGCCGTCCCCTAGAAAGCCTACGACATTCTTGTTTGCCTTCAACGCTTTGATTATGTCGAGTTTCTGTTCAGGCGTGATCCTTGCGAAAATCGTTGCTTCTTCCACTACTGCCTTGATTTCATTCCAGCTCATCTGCATCAAGTCTGAGCCGACAACCAACTTCTTAACCGGAATCTTGAGGTCCTCACAGATTGTCTTTGCAACGAGTTCGTTGTCGCCCGTGAGTATTTTGACTGCGACTCCCATGTCATTCAACTTGTTGATGGCTTCGTGAGCATCTTTCTTGGGAGGGTCAGTGAATATAAGAAAACCCAGAAGTGTCAGATCCTTCTCGTCCTCGACTGAGCAGGAGGTCTTACTTTCTGTGCTTCTGGAAGCCACTGCGAGAAGCCGGTAGCCAAGCTCTGAAAGACTGTAGAACTTGTCGTTGATGACCTTCTGGACATCGGCCATCAATTCGGTTCTTCCGCCCACGTCGGCATACTTACACTTGCTGAAAACAGATTCTGGAGCGCCCTTGCTGATGAGAGTGCATTTATCATTCTTTTTTACGACGACGGACATCATCCGCCGCTGATAATCGAAAGGAATCTCATCGACCTTGGTGTAAGGTTCAACGCTATTTTGCATGTCACTCTTGACAGCATATTCCCATATTGCGACATCCATCGGATTCCCGACGATTTTCTCTCCCAGTACCGCAGCGTTGCAAAGCATCGAATAAGTCAATAGCCTAGGATCTTTTTCTTCGCCAAACGGGTAGACGTCCTTTAGGACGATTTTTCCCTCGGTAAGCGTTCCTGTCTTGTCGGTGCAGAGGACGTTCATGTTGCCGAAATCTTCAATCGAAACCAACCGTTTTACAACAGCCTTCACGTTGGCCATTCTTCTTGCTCCCTGCGAAAGACTGATTGTCACGATTGCAGGCATCAGCTCAGGCACCAATCCGACGGCGATTGCAAGGGAAAAAGTCAGAGACCAAACGAGGTCATGGCCGATTGCAGCATTTATCGAGAATATGGAGACGGCGAGAACAAGGGTGAAGCCGAGAAGCATGTTCCCATAACTTTTCACGCCTTTCTGAAACTCGGTCTCAGGGTGGGAGCGGGTCAAACTCCCAGATATCGACCCCAACTTGCTGTTCTTGCCAGTGGAGACTACAACTCCCTGGGCACTCCCATGAACCACAACGGAGCCCATGAACAAGTAATTCGTCAACTGCTGAGGCGTGGGATTCTGAACGTCAAGTCTGTCAGCCGTTTTCTCGACTGGAAATGACTCTCCAGTAAACGTTGCCTCGTCGGCCTCAAGATCCTTCAATTTCACGATTCTCATGTCGGCAGGGACAAGGTCACCGACGTAGACCGAGACCAAATCTCCGGGAACCAGCAGTTTCGAATCGATTTGAGAGGATTTTCCTTCTCGCGTCACCACGGCCTTGATGGAAACGGCCTGCCGAAGATCTTGAACAGTCTTCTCTGCTTTGTACTCGTTGTAGAACCCCAAGCCAACCGCGATGACTATCATCGCGAGTATCACCACAGACTGATCTGGCTCCCCGAAGAAACCAGCGACGGTAGCGCATGCAACGAGAATGACGAAAATGGGATTCTTGAACTGTCTAAGAAGCACTTGGACTCGACTGAAGGCGTGAACGGCCAACTCGTTGAAACCGTAGACCTTGAGACGGCGTTGAACTTCCTGTTCGCTCAGTCCCTGCTCACTCGTCTTAAGGGATGCGTAAACATCCGTAGGAAGAATAGACCAGTAGTCCTGTTCGCTGTTTACGGTTCGCTCGTTTACCGTGTTCTTGAATCCGCCTCAAGCATGGTCCTCTTGGCATGTACAAGGTTTTACTTTCAATAACATCGTGCGGTATTTAGGTGTTGCGTCGCACTTTCAACGCACGTACCCAGTGGAGCAGACCTGCATGTTCAGTCGGGTTCCTCGTGTATGTCGATTCTTGCTATGTTGGGATAAGCTTTCTTGATGTTGCTCTCGAGCTTGTTGGAAACCTCGTGTGCCTCCTTTATGGTGAGTTTTGAGTCGAACCGACACTTGAGGACGACGTGAATGACGTCGCCGAACCTCCGAATCCTAATGTCGCTGACACTCTTGATTTCAGAGAATTGCCTTGCAACATCCTCAATATACGCTTCAAGCTCTGTTTCGACGCCTGCCAATTCTTTCGAGATGCGCCCTGATGCGGATTCGATGTGGATGGTCACGCCGGACACATCTGGATTCAATGCCTTTATCTTTCTTTCAACTTCATCGGCGACATCGTGTGCCTGCTTCACAGTCATGTTTGCGCTCACCTCAAGGTGCAGGTCTACATACAACTTTCCGTCAACCGTTTGTATATGTATGTTGTGAGCGCCTCTCGAACCGGGTGCTCCATCAGCCTCGTCCTTAACTGCTCTCCAGATGCTTTCGCGTTCAGACTTGACGGGTTCTGTGTCGACTGAAACCCTCGCGTTAGGATACAAGGTTCGAACTTGTTTTTCAACGTCGAAGGCGATTCTATGCGTGTCTTCAGTGCGGAGGTTGCCGTCTAAGAAGACGTGAACATTCACGTCAAGCCTTTTCGCGCTGAGCCGCACCGTGACATGGCGGATTCCTTTCACATCCTTTATTGCTTCAACTTTCCTTCTTATTCTCCGCTCTATCTGATGCGGGGACCGGTCGACCAACGGAAGCGGCAACATCGACACCTTGCTTAACCTACTGTCCGCTGAGAATATATATTTGTAAACGGTCCATTTGATGCAAGAATGCACAGCGCGCGTGCTGAAACAACCAATTTCTCTCAGCTAGCGCCAGCGTTATGTTCTTGCGGGTTTCTTTAGGATTGAGCCGATGTAGAGTCCGATGAAAGCGATGGCAAACATAAGGACGACGTTGATGAAATCGTCTTGAACTAATGCTAGTCTTTCAATGTAGTACCAGTCGGACGTTGACGGTGAGGCGCCGGGGTTGGCTTTTAGGTAGTCTTCTCTCACCATAGGAGTCCAGTCGGCGCTGGCAGCGTTCTCGATGAGGACTGCAACCATGACTAGAAGTGTGAACAAGACGGCTATTTTTGCGATCGTTCTTGTTCTGTTTTCTTCCCAGATTCTTCGGGTGAAGATATAGCCGACTATGATGGCGCTAACGAGGAAGGCAACAACCGCGCTGAGCATGAACCCCCCGAAGTTGCCTAGAGTTGGAGTGAACGCTAGCGTCAGGGGAAACATTATGAGAACGGCGATTATGGTTAGCGATGCCACTGCGATTATGATGTCGCCAAACTTCAGGATAATCACCTCCTATAACGGGAATACTTGTATGTTTTCTTTTCCGTTTTTATAACTTATGCAACAGACTTGCGCGCGATTTGAATCGTACGCGCGGCAAGCAAGCAGAGTCCGTTCTTGTCAGCTTCCCTTCATGTAGGCAACGGTTTTCTCATACAATTTCTGGAAATGCTCACCAAATGTTTTGTCGTTTCTTTCCTTTCTCATGACTAGTATCCACGGCTCCAGCTTCTTCCAGTTCGAGACTATGTACGCTCCCAAACGGTCAACGATTACATCAATATCGACAAACTTCTTGTTCACCAGAAAACCAACCTCCTCGAAGAAGGCTTCAACCCGATACGGATAGTCGCTGGCTTCAAAATTCTTCTCCACTTCAGCCTTGTACCTCTCGAAATCTTCAAACTGAAACTCCCTCTCAACCCATCTGAAAGCCTTGCGGAGACCTTCGGTCTCAGCCCAGTCAAACAGTTTCATAGAAATCTCAAGGTCTCTGTGTCTATCCATGTGTCTAAGCTGAAGAAGGATAAACAGTGTTGCGGCAACACCCGCCAACGCGGAAAGAATCGCGGTCAACTCGATGAGCGTTACCATGAATCTCTAACCGACTTACATTTCACAGCACGTCCCTATATTAGAATTTCACACTTCCCACGGTACGCTCTATCTGATTTCTCATTCGGTCTCAACAAGAAATAGAGCAGTCTCTTGCACACGCTGCCAGAACTTCGTGCTGACGAAGATTTTCGACCTGCCGCGAACTGCCCACTTCGTTAAGATAGACGTTTCTGGACAGCTGCGACAGCCCCGTAGAGCCCAGCATCTTCGCCTAAGGGCGTGACTTTTATCTCTGGCAGCCTGTTCACCGCGTAATCTCCTACGTGAGCCTGGATGGGAGTTAGGATTGCATTCTTGTTCTTCAGAGTCACAGTACCACCAACGGTAATCAGGGATGGATCATACAAGTTTATCACGTTTGCGAAGCCTATGGCGTTCAGAACGCCTATCTCCTCGACGAGTTGGAGGGATAACTTGTCCCGATTCTTTGCAGCGTCAAACAGGTCGGCGGCGGAAAGCCCAGATAAGTCGCCACTTGCTTTCTTGAACACTACACTGCCCTTCACGACGTTTTCATCCAGTTCTTCAACCCTCATCTTGACAAAGTTCGGCATGTTTTTTCCCGAGCAGTAAGCCTCCCAGTGCCCCCGTTTTCCGCATCCGCAGGTCAAGCGTCCGCCGTAATCTATCGTCAAGTGGCCTATTTCATGAGCGTTCCCATCTTTGCCCAGAAGCAGTGTGCCGTTGACGATTGCTCCTCCCCCTATTCCCGTGCTTATGGTCACGTAAACATAGTTGTCCAATCCTTTGGCGGCACCGAACGTCTTCTCGCCAAGAGCGGCCCCGGCACCATCATTGATCAAATAGGCAGGAACCGACAATTCCTCGCAGATTGGTTTTGTCAGGGAGACTCGTTCGAAGGGCATGTTAGTCGGGTTGATGAGAACTCCTTCCGCTTGGATCAATGGACCTGCCGAGGCTATTCCTACGCCTGCCAGAGTCGCAACATCGAGGCCGCGTTTGTGGCACAAAAAACGTGCAAGTTTCACTATTTGTCTGCTTATCGCGTCAGAACTGCTGGTGTCGATTCGAGCGTTTGCTCTTTCCATAAAGTTGCCTTTTCTGTCTGAGAGGACAACTCTTACCCATGTGCCTCCTAGGTCCACTCCTACAACACACTCTCTCTTTCCCACACCAGTCACCCGAATGGTTGAAACCGACGCGTTGAGACGCCTAGGGTATTCAGCAACAATCTCCTTTCACGATTCAATGATCTTTCCTTAGCCGTAATATGGCACCGAATGTTTTTAAACTTGAAGCAAACGCACATGCACAACTCGCCCCATTCTATTCCGTTCCATGACGAAGTTGGATTGACATGTGTGCGACGTTCACGTCTCGCGCGCCTAAAGGCGCCTTCGGATTTTTGGCAAAGCCTATATTGAGCAAGACTCACTTCTAGTTTGAAATGAGTTCGTTAGCTATGGAAAGTGGCAATGACTACATTTTGAAAGTGTCGAACCTGAGTGTAAGGCTTCAGAATCAGACGATTTTGGATAACATAAACTTCAAGGTCAAGAAAGGAACCACCTTGGCCGTACTCGGGCCTAACGGTGCGGGCAAAACAGTGTTGTTCAAGACATTGCTGAATTTGTTGCCACATGAGGGAAAGGTCGAATGGGAAGGGAAAGTGAAGATAGGTTACGTGCCTCAAAACATTGCCGTTAGCGACATTCCTATTTCTGTGAAAGAGTTCTTGTCGTTCAGGAACGGGTCAGACGTTGCGAGTTGCCTCGACGCGGTCAAACTTGACGGAAAAGATGTGTCAGACAAGAGTCTAGGTATTCTGTCTGGGGGTCAGCTGCGGAGAGTGCTGATTGCATGGGCTCTCATCGACAATCCCAACGTGTTGCTTTTCGACGAGCCTACCACTGGCGTGGACATCGGCGGTGAAGAGCCCATTCTTGTTATGCTCAACGAGCTGAAAAAGAATAAGAAAATGACGATACTCTTGATAACGCATGACGTGCACATCGTCAACGAGTATTCAGACTATTTGTTAGCCCTGAACAGGTGTGTAACGTTTTTCGGGGAGGCAAAAGAAATAATGAACCCGGCCGTTCAAAGGACGCTTTACGGCGAGACAGTGTGCGTTGGAGCACCACAAAGATAGAAGGTGATGTTCACGCTAGATACGCTGATTTTCAGCTTATCGATTGGAGTTGCAGTAGGGGTTTCAGCCGGCTATCTGGGTTCCCTTATGGTCTTGAAAAAGATGGCGCTCGTTGGCGATGCAATGTCGCACGTAGCGTTGCCTGGGCTTGCGCTGGGGCTTCTGTTCCATTTCCCCGTTTTCCTGGGCGCATTCGCAGTCCTCTTTCTGTCGGCAATCGCTATTTGGCACTTGGGAAGAGTCACGAAATTATCCTTCGAATCTATAATGGGAGCAGCATTCACGTTAGCTTTAGCAATAGGAATACTAATGATAAGTGACAAGCTTGAGCTGCTCGAATCTCTCTTCGGCGACATAACCAACGTGACTGTACTGGACACGATTGCAGCGGTAGTCATTTCTATTACGGCGATTCTTCTCACGAAGATGATTTACAAGAAACTTGTCTTAGGAATGATTTCCGAAGATCTGGCAGTCTCAAAAGGCATCAGCGTTTCAAAGACAGATCTTTTGTATCTTCTACTAATCTCCCTCGTAGTAGCTGCAGGAATAAAAATCGTCGGAAGTCTGTTGGTCGGTTTCTTAGTCGCGGTCCCTGCCGCATCCGCGAAGAACGTAAGCTCAAATCTACTCAAATACTCAGCACTGAGCTCGATATTTGGAGCCATCAGCGCGTCCTCAGGGGTCTTGCTGTCAAATTATCTGAATATACAATCAGGGCCTATGGTGGTTGTTTCTGGAATCACGGTTTTCGCCGTAACTGTTGTGCTTAGATGGAAGACAAAGTAGCGCATGTGTCCTTCGCATTCTGGTCGCTGAATCTTCTATAACCGGCGACTCTCTTCCTCAGGAAAAGAGTGTGGCGCGGACTGAATGCCTTGTCCAGCCGATCATTGACTTTTCACATTCATCTTTTCGGATTCGGTTTAAACGTTAGGAGCTTCGCAATTTCTCGCCAAACGATAGTGAGAAAAGCGAAGCCGAAGATCAGACCAAGCTGACTGGCCGTGAGTGTTGAAAGCTTGAGTTGTACAGCTACCGAGGGTACGGTGACTGCTATGAGCAGGAAGGAGAAGGCAAGAACTGCCCACACATCCATCACCCTATTTGACAAGGGGCCCAAGATGTAAAGCGGTTCCTTTTCTGAACGCGTGACAAAGGCGAGAATTACGTGTCCCATTATCCAAGCGGAAAAGGCGAAAGTCTGTGTTTCAACGTCTGAAAGGCCTTGCCAACGTGCGTAGAAGTATGCGAGCATCACGGCTGCGAAGAGACTTGCGGCAGATATTGCAAGGTCGGTTATCATTCCTGAATCAGGGAACTTTGCTTTCGGGTCTCTTGGCTTTCGGCTGTATATCGTTTTTTCAGCGGGCTCTGTGACGAATCCGGCAGAGGCGGCGAGATCCATGAATAGTTCGAGGACGATTATCTGTATCGGCGCAAAGGGCAGAGGCACGCCCAGAACCAAAGGCAGAAGAAATATCGAGATTAATGCTGCCTTGACGGCCAGATAGTACTTGAGTCCTTTTCTGAGGTTGTCGAAGAACGTGCGACCTTCAAAGACCGCGTGTCCGATAGTTACGAAATTGTCGTCGGTCAACACGACGTCTGCCGCTTCTTTAGCCGCGTCGGTGCCTTTAACGCCCATCGCGATGCCGACGTCTGCCCCTTTGAGGGCCAGCGTATCATTGACACCGTCACCTGTGACCGCGACGACCTCGTTGTTTGCATGCAACGCCTTCACCAGTCGATATTTGTCCTCTGGCGTGGTTCTTGCAAAAACGGAGACTTCCTCAACGACTTTCTGCAGTTCTCCATCAGAAAGCTCTTGAAGCTCCTCACCTGTCAGCACCTTCTCTGAGGGGATGCTGACGGTCTTGGCGATGTAGGCGGCGGTTTGCGGATGATCACCAGTGACCATCATCGTCCTGATCCCTGCTCTGTGAATGGCCTCTATGGTTTCCTTGACGCCTTGACGCGGTGGGTCTTCAATCGAGATCAGCCCGACGAAGTCCCAGTTTCCCTCCAACTCTGAAAAGGGCAAATCTGCTTCATCAGCAGAGACTGTTTTTTCTGCAACGGCAACTACTCTTCTCCCTTTCGCTGTTTCTCCTTTTAGCTCTACGTCGAGAGGCCCATCGCTGCTTGGTGAGCCTAGAATTTCCTCTGGCGCTCCAACGGTCGAGAGGAAGAACCCACCATTTTTCGCGCGTAGGACGGATTTGGTCCGTTTGTTGATCTCGAAACCCCGTTCATGGAGAACGCTTCCGAAACTCGTTTTGACCCCGAGTTCGCGGGCTTTTTCCAGAACTGCCTTGTCAGTGGGGGACAGCGACATTTCAGTTAAGGCAGCCGCAGCTGCAGCAAGCGTTTTGGCCTCTTCTTTTCGCGGATAAACCTGAGCAACTTGCATCTTGTTCTCGGTGATTGTCCCAGTCTTGTCAGTAACGATGACTGTTGCGTCGCCCAGAACTTCTGCAGCTTTAAGTTTCTTGACCAGAAAACCTTTCTGCGAGAGCCTGTAGGAGCCTAATCCTAAGATCATGGTGATTATGATTGGCAATTCTTCAGGGATGGCGGCGAAGGCAAGCGCAAGTCCTGTAAGGATGAGCTGGACAAGGTTTTGTGAACCGAAGCGTAGAACGCCTATGAGTGGTATGATTACACTGAAGAATATGGCAACATAGGCAAGGGTTTTCGAGAGTGCCTTCATCGCCAATTGTAAAGGTGTTTTCGGAGGCTTAATCGTCTGGGCCAGCGCCGAAATCTTGCCGAACCTAGTGTTCTTGCCAGTGGCGCGTGCTTCTCCTTTTCCTTCGCCCGAAACTACCAAGGTTCCGGCGTAAACTGTGCCTCCGACATCTTTCTCTTGGGCAAGAGATTCGCCCGTCAAAGCTGACTCGTCAACTTGGATGTCGTAGGCCAAGGTGAGTTTGCAGTCGGCTGCAATTCGTGTGCCCTGAGTGAAGACCAGAAGGTCGCCGGGAACCACTTTCTCAGTTTCAACCTCAACTATCTTGTCGTCTCGCACAACTCTAGTCTTTGGGGCGGCCAGCTCCGAAAGCGCGGATATGGCTTTCTTGGCGCGGTACTCGTTCCATATTTCGACAAAAACCAGCACGAAGATAACGCTGAAGATTGTCAAGGCATCTTGCAAGCTTCCGACGGCTGTGTAGACTACACCGACAACGAGCAACAACAGTATCATAGGCTCGGTTACTTCTTCTTTGGCAATGCTGAGGAAACTTGTCTTCTGAGGTTTGACAAACTGGTTTGGCCCGACCTGTTCGAGCCTTCTCTCAGCTTCGACTTGAGAAAGTCCCTTTGACTCTGTACCTGAACTTTCCATACTTCGCCTTAAGCCAGTCCCAATTTTTAAGAGTTTGTACCTGAGAGCGCACGCGCGCGACAAGATCGCATACTTGCTTCTGGCACCACTGGTCTGGAACCCTAGGTGACGCTGCGGAGGTTTTCTATGATTCCGCCTATGCGGGTAAGGTTGTTTACTATGATTCTGAAGCGGTAGGGGCTTTTTGCTAGTCTTGCCATCTGTCTTGAAACATAGCTCGGCCGTCGGGCAAAGTGGTAGAAGCCGTCATGAATCATCTGCCTTATTTCGCTGTAGGGCACTGCCGTTGGGCATATTTCTGAAACTGCGATTCCTGTCTCCCAGTATTCTCCGCCTTTCAGAAAGCCTTTAGCTTCGCATTCGTCCCAGATTTCCGTTCCAGGGTAAACTCCCAGAATGTTGAACTGTGGTATGTCTATCGGAATTCTGTCTGCAAATCCTATTGTGTTCAGGATTTCTTCCCTGGTCTCATCCGGTGCACCGACGATGAAAGATCCGACTATTACGTCAGCTCCTGCTTTTCTGGCTGTTCTCACTGCAGTTCTAGACTGCTCAGGCGTTATCCGTTTGTTGTAGTAGTCTAGGATTCTCTGATTGGCGCTTTCGATGCCGAAATAGAGGATTCTGCAGCCTGCTTTAGCAGCTTCCCAGAACATTTCGTAAGAGCTGTTGTCGACTCTTCCTTCGCATATCCATTCCATGTCCAGCTTTTCCTTTCTCATCTCTCTGCAAAGCTTAATCACGTTCTTCTGGCTGCCTGTGAAATTGTCATCCACAAAGATGAACTGCTTGTACCCCTCGGAGGCAAGAAAACACAGTTCTTCCAGAGTGTTCTTGACGGATCTGGGTCTCCATCTGTTGCGGGCGAACTGTGTGCAGCAGCAGAATCGACATCGGTAAACGCAGCCGCGTGAAGAGACAACACTAGTGAATTTTCTCGGCGCTACGTTGGCTCCTGCCATCACAGAGTGGTAGTCTTCACTAACCAGTGAACGATCTGGAAAAGGGAGGCTGTCCAAATCCTTTATCAGAGGACCGTCGGCCGTTGAGGTCACTCCACCCTCGTTCCTGAAGCTGATTCCAAGAACGTCCTTGAGTCTTCCGTTGCGCTTGAAACAATCAACCAAGTCGATGACCGTTCGTTCTCCTTCCCCACGCACGATGATGTCGACCGAAGGATACTTTCTCAGAACTCTTTCAGGATTGAATGTGGCGTAATAATTCCCGAAAACCACGGTAACGTTCGGGTTCTCCCTCTTGACCTCTCGACTTATCATCGCAGCTGTACGCCCGGAAGTTGCGAACGTTGAAAAACCCAGAACGTCCGGGTTCTCAGCATTCACCCATTTTACCGTATCTCTTATCGTGAGACCTTCCGCCGCCTGATCCAGGACAGAGACCTCAACCCCCTTTTCCTCCAGTACCGCGGCCAGATACAAGATGCCCAGAGGAGGCCAAGCGCCGAGGGATTTTTTTCCTTCACGCGCATCGAGATCCGCGTTTGGACCAGCATTGACGAAAGAGAACTTCATGCCCAGACCTTACTCCGCTTCAATCTTGATTGAAGAATGCTCTTATCATTTTCGATGATCAAGGTTTTGAGCTTGCAGACGCACGCGCACATTGGACCAGCTCTTCTAGAAGACCAGCGCTGCTATCTCAAGCCTTCCATGATTGCCTGTGTGCCGCTTGATGCAAGAACCAGCAGCTCCAACGTCTTGTACGCTTCCGCCATGTTTTTGGCTGTGTACTCGGCTCTTAACCCGTTGATTCTTTTGATGCTGGGTAACAGTTCCGCGACGTCCGCGAATTGACTTGACAAGAAGCTTATCCCCATTCTCACGGGCTTTTTGGCTACCAACAGTTCGACTTTGCCCTTTTTCTGTGCAGCCACTGCCCTTCTGACAGCTTCCCGCAGTTCCTTCTCGATCCTAACCATGCTCGCACTCTTTGCTGAATGCCGGCTCAGAGAGCTTTTCAAAGCCAAAGTCTCAGTCCACGGTGCGCGTTTCTTGACATCATCCTCGAGAAGCTGAGCCTCACCAGCAACCAAAGCAACTGGAACACCCAACTCTCCTGCAACGTACGCGTTGAGGAGGAATTCACTGGCTTCAACCCCGTTTACTTCCACGCGGTTTATGCTGGCACTGCTGTAAGTGTGGTCAAACGTTGACTTTGCAGTCCCGAATTTTGCGTGATACCCGAGAAACATCGCAATTTTGCAGCCTTCAATCCCTGCAACCATGCTTAACGGGCGAGGAAAACCCCTCACGATTTCCACGTACTCAGGCAAGTCTTCGACTAGAAGATTAACCATAGGCCCGTGACTGTCAGCTATGATGATTTTTTCAAAACCATTCTTGTTCAATTCCTCTGCCGTAATCAACGTGATCTTTGTGGCGATTCTTCTTGCCTCGTCATACAATGGACCCTTCAGATTCAAGTGACCCGGGATGACGATGTAAGGCATGCCTTCGAGATCAACCGAAATGAAGGCCTTCATAAAAGTTCACTCGTTACAGTTGCATGAGAACACGATTTAAGAATTACTGTTTTCCAAGGGTTCTGGTGGCTGAAATCTATCATTCATAGAGGCTCGAGAAGGTATAAGTGCCCAGCCTGTGCCGCGATTTTCCAAAAAAATTCTTTTTTTTATATATCAGTGTGTGTAATAAATTCACAGTGTGTTGTGAAGGGATTTCGATGGCAGGGATATTGATAGTTAGGGAAACGATGACACGTGAGGTTAAGGTGATCAGGGAAGACACGAGCATGCAAGAGGTAATTGCCACGATGATCAAGTTTGACATAAGCAGCATGGTTGTCGTTCAGAAGGAGAGGCCTATTGGACTGATAACTCACAAAGACATTCTAACCAGAGTGCTTCAACCGGAACTTGTTCCCGCCACACTGACCGCAAGGAATGTTATGTCTACGAACCTCGTCACGATAGGGGAAGAGGCCAGTTTAGAAGAGGCAGCTAGACTTATGGCCAGGAAGGGGTTCAAAAAGCTGCCAGTAGTGCGAGACGGCAAGCTCGTTGGAATAATCACAAGCATGGACATTGCCAGAGAAGAACCTAAACTAACGAAGCTTTTTGAAGATCTGCTGAAATATTGTCCTAAACGCTGAAAAGGAAATTCAATGTTCGGGTAACACGTATAAGCAAAAGTGTCGACGCCGCGCGTTCTGAAGGTGCGCGGACGCTGCAAATACCGTGCCAAGAGGTTGGGGCGAGCATTATTCCATGGGAAGGTCATAGTGTTCTTCGATCATGTGATGGTACTGGTCTACCGGCATGAGAGAGGCAAACGCTCTTTGCACGACTTCACTCAGGGCGGGGTGAATGTGCATCCCTCCGAGTATCGGCTCTGCGCTTCGGGTGGGGGTGTACATGAGGTTTATTATTTCGTGGATGAGGATGGACGCGTATGGTCCGATGATGTGTGCGCCCAGAATCTCCATCGTAGTAGACTCAACTATAACCTTGGCGAAATACTTCTTCACGCCCATGGCTAATCCTTTGGCAGTGTCTTCATACCTTTGGATTCCGATTTGAAGGTTGCTCTTGCCGTACTTCTCCACTGCTTCTTTCTCTCTGAGTCCAACACTTGCGATTTCTGGATAAGTGAAAACGGCGTGCGGCACAGCGTGGTAATCGACTTTGATGCCTCTTTTCTGCACAGCGTTGTAATACACTAACATGGCTTCGTAGTTGGCCACGTGCTTGAAGAGGTACCTGCCGTCGGCATCCCCGAAGGCCCATATGTTCGGTTGTGACGTTTCCAAGTACTCATTGACTGTTATCCATCCCTTTTCATCTGTTTTTATTCCAGCTTTTTCTGGATGAAGTATGTCTGTGTTTGGGCCCCTTCCTGACGCGACCAATATTTCCTCGGCGGTTACCTCTATCTCTTTTCCTGTCTCTCTGTCTACAGCGACTAGTTTTTTCTTAGCCGCTGAAGTATTCTCAACTTTGTGCACTTCATGGTTAGTGATTATTGTGATGTGCTTCTGTAACTCTCTCTTTGCCAGTGCTGACACTTCGGGCTCTTCTTCTGGGATGAACTGGCGATTTCTGCCGATGACAGTGACTTCTGATCCCATGGCGGAAAAGAAGTGGCCATACTCCGCTGCGATGTATCCGCCGCCGATGATGGCGATGCTTTTGGGCAGTCGATCCATGTTAAGGATGGTGTCGCTGGTGTGATACCGGATGTTTTCCAAGCCTTCTATAGCAGAGATTACAGGCTTGGATCCGGTGCATAGAAGAATCATATTGGACTTTATCGTTTCTTTGTCAACCTTCAACGTGTATGGGGCAACGAATTCGGCTATGGTTTTGTAGTAGTCTAGGTTCTTGGTGTGGGTGAGTCCTTGTCGCATTCTGTTTATGTCCGCATTGATGAGCGTTCTCATTCTCTCCATGACTGCTCGAAAATCCACATTTTTCATGTCAACGGATATTCCAAACTCCTTAGCCCTTTCAATCGTCCTCACCAACTCGGCGGGGTACAACAGGATCTTGGAGGGAATGCAACCGCGTGTCAGGCATATTCCGCCTGGCTGGTCTTTATCTATCACTGCAACTTTCATGTTAGGGTTGTCTTGTTCCATAGCGTTCACTATTTCCATGGAAGAGCCTGAACCTATAACGATGAGATCGTATTCCTTCATACTAGGCACCATCAGCCAGCAACAGATTAGAAAGGAAAATGTAATAAGTGTAACCGTTAAGCGCGCGCTATCTGCCTGCATCGTACGAGTTTCCAAAATCTAGGTTGGTTCTTTCCAAGCATGGATAAATGATGAACTTATGCATTGTAGGTCAGACTCGGCATCTGGCGCGCGCAAAACCAAAAACGCTTGTAGAATATAATCGTTTCAAGGTTGCTTTTCTAAGCCATCCGCAGAATTGCTCATGTGGAATGGGCTTTTGGTTGGGCCGAACAGGTTTAGACTTACGTTCAAATTTTACAATTGAGCATCAATGATCTAAAAAGAGAATGTGCGCGTGGAGTAAACTTGGAATAGCTCAAGGATTCTCTTAGAACCTGTGATCCTAAATTGGGTGAGCTCAAAACAATAATTGCGAAGATCGAGTCTGACGTGCTGCATGTTCCAGAAGAGGTGAGAGAAATACTCGGCCATGACACGAAACTCATTGTTGGCACGGCCGCAGTCATCGCGTTCTCAGCGGGCACTTCTTACGCAGATGTTCTGAGAAGCCTCGAATTAATACAGGATGATATACAGCTTCGCGCATCAAAAGAAAAGTTAGAAGCAACAAAACCAAGAAAAAATTAGCAGGGCGCTAGGACTCTCGTATATTCTGGCTTTCGGAATCTCTAACTTTCCATACCGAAGAAGGAAATGAAGTTGCGGACAATCTCAAAGAATTTGTTCTTGTAGTGCGCTGATGCTTATTTTCATGAACTAATGTTTGAATTTTACAATTGAGTCAAAAGCCGAAAGCTGACTGCGCGAGTTCTCATTTCCCTCTGGAGTTCAATTTGGCGGGCTTTTGGGTGTATGAGCGAAAACGGTTTATGCTGGAAATTAGAATAGTAAATAATAGGATATTAACGGGGTGAAACAGTGGAAAAGAGGAAGTTAGAGCTTGCATTCATCGATAAGAACGGAAAAGTGTATCCAATAGATGAGGTCACCCGTGCAGAATTAGCTGAGGGTCTTGAAAAGATCTCTAAAGAGACTGCGAAGAGACTGTTATTGTTGAAAGAACAAAGATAGAATCTAGCCTGTTCTCTTTTCTCCAGTTAGTGGAAAACTAACGCGTGTTTCCATATCATACTCCTAGTGCGCGCTGCAAGTTTGAAGCTTAAATATGGCTTGAATGATACAAGACTATGGTGAGAAGACAAGATGGTTGGGCTTGCAGTGTCTTTGCCTGAAAAGTGGAAGCAGTTTCTGGAACATTTGGCCAACGATCACGACATCGATCTCAACGCCGTCGTCAGTCAACTGTGCGAGTGGGCCTTTTCCGACCCTGAAAGCAAAGAACAGTTTAGAATCTGGTTAGACGAGGCTTATGCTGCAGAAGGAGAAGCTGAAGACAAAGCAAGAGCTACAGGAGAAGAAGCCGCCGAGGAGGAAGAAGAGAACGAAGAAGAATCTGAAGAGGAATCCCACGAACACAGAGATTAATCACAAGCATATGCAAAGCTGAATGAACGGTGCAAAATCGGCAAAAAAAAGAAGTCCGTCGCATTGTGAGTTAGGCATGTCTTTTGCGCTTAAGCGCTTACACCGATATTCGCGGGCGCAAAAGGAGGAGACAGAAACACAACTTTTGGCGTGCGCTCATCCTCTCATAAGGCGCGTTGAGAACGTATACTGCAGGAAAGGCCTGCCGATCGATTATTGCTTAACCTTTGCCTCGGAAGTCGCTTGCTTTTACCTAAGAGGCAGCATGTTATGTTAAGGATAAGAAAGGTCTCTGATTCAAACCGTAACAGATTTGAAATCATGGCAGAGATGCTGACGCAGCTACGCATACCAACCTGTAGGACGAATATTATGTCTCACTGTAATATGAACACTGCACAATCAGGGCAATACTTGAATCTCATGAAGTCAAGTTATCTTATTCGGGTGGACGCGATAGCAAGAAGAGTAACCTATCAGAGAACAGAGGCTGGCCGAGAATTTCTAGAATTATATAACAAGATGGCCCTCTCACTTGATCCCAGCATTACTGCACCCTTCCCAATATAACAATGAAAGACTAGTAACAGAAACGCGCGCCACCTTATGGCGTAAGCTTGCCTGTAGTTTGCTAGCTTTTGGTGGGCCGTATAGGTTTAGACTTACGTTTAAATCTTACAAACTGTGCTTGTCGTATCTACCATTTATTGTAATGTGTCTTCTCTTGTAATGACAACGGCCTCTGTTTCACAAAGTATTCTTCCGGATATCCGATGGGAATAAGGACCGCAACTTCATAATCATCAGGTATGCGCAACATCTTCTTAAGCAGTATTGTCTCATGCGGTATGAAAGTAACGCCATACAATCCCTCTGCTGCCATCGCCAACAGAATGTTTTCTATGCATGTCCAGACGGAAGCAAAGTTGTTCAGTTCATAGAGTGTTTTGCATTCTTTGAGAGTTTTCCTCATCCTGAAGCAGACCATAAGCAGTTCCGGCGAACTCATCAACATCCTTCTTTGAACAGGTAACGCTGCAAGATACGCTGGTTTCTCCCATTCAGTCATTGGTTTGGTTGCTTTTTCCACTTCTTTCTCACTGAAATCCTTGGCCGTCACGCCTAGATCCACGACTCTTTTTCTCTGTTCAAAATCCCTTATGAAAATGAACTCCCATTCTCTCAGATGATTGTGCGATGGTGCCTTCAATCCAGCTGCCAATATTCTCAAAAGCTTTTCTTCTTCCACAGGTTTTGACTGAAACTCCCTCACTGTTTTTCTCTTTTCAACAGCTTCATAGAAATCCAATCCAACTCACCCTTTTCCTCGTAATACAAAGAACTCAGATATATTAGGAATAAACGTTTTTGGCGTTTCTGCAAATCCATCTTGCCAGTGTTTGAGCCACACCCAAAAACTACTAGAACCTGATGCGATTTACGTCGTTCGGAAACAGTCTTTGGGAAATCAAGTTCCAAATACATGATGCCGCAGAGAGATTGCTTATTTGCGCAAAAGAAGGCTTTTGGTGGGGCCGGCCGGATTTGAACCGACGACCTTTACCCGGGGCAGTACTTTGGGGCGCTGTCCCTACGGGTTTCTCTAACCGCTCCAGAACCTCTTCATCCCTTTTGAGGTCCGTAAACCCGTTGCTACATTCTGGAGCCCGTCGTCATACCTGACTTAAGCCTTAGTAATTCTGGGTTTGTTGCTGATTCTGGGTTTGTTGTTGTGTTGTTCATTGTTTGTTTTGGACTTGGTTCTGTGTTCCGATTTTGTATTTTTTGTTGTGTTTCTTCTTTGTTCATTGTTTCACCTCTTGTAAGTTGGTGTTTCTCTCTTCCAAGAGTTTTTGGAGTTCTATTTCTTCCCATAGTTGCCCGTATCTTATTTCTTCTGTGGTTCCTGGGATTTCCATTTGTCTCTTGATTTCGGTTTCGACGTTACATTCGTTTGTTCCGCAGTCGGTCATGTATATCACTCAACTTCATGATTTGTCGTTTTGTTGACGAGGAAACAATATGCCTTTCTAACATGATGCCTGGGATTGCTTTCAAACGTTCCTCATTTGCAAATGAGGGAAAGGCTTATGTTTCCGAGGATTCGACATGCATTGTTCCCTTGGGAGTTTCTTGCTGCTTTACCGTGAGTAGAGCAAGGAAGCCATAACTGGGCTTCCGTTATGCGTGACTGATAAATCGGTTTATTGGTGTCGGCCTTTGGGCGTATCGTCTTTGCTGGAACGTGCGAGCAAGGCGAAGGCTTGCGAGTTACTGATTTAATGCGTGTTTGATTTTTTGTGCGCGCGCTGAGTGAGTGTGTGAGTGTAAGAGTGTTGGTGTGGTTGGCTGAGAGTGTGTGTGGGTTTGGGTTTGGGCGTAAAATTTTATCCCTAGATGATACGCGCGCTATTTGTTGTTTTGAGTTTTTGTGGGTTGAGCGCGAGCGTTAGCGAGCGCGAAACAATGAACAACATTGACGCTTGACATGAAGCTAAAGAAACAGAAATTTTATTTGTCTTTGTTTTTGGGTTTTTGTTTGTGTTTGCGTGTTTGCGGTGGTATTTCGTCTATGTATTCTAGGATGGCTTTTATTTTGCCTGTTTGTTGATGTAGATTGTTTGGTGGGTGTATTTGTCTAGTCGATGTATCGGCCGTTTTTGTTCCATATGAGTGTGTCGATTGGTTTGTTTATCATGTTTGTTCACTTTTTGTTTGTTTTGGTGGGGTCGCGCGGATTTGAACCGCGGACCTACGGGTTTCTCCGTGACAGCTCCAGAACTTCGTCATTCCAGCGTTCTGGTCAGCAAACCCGGTTATACATTCTGGAGCCCGTCGTCATACTTTAGCCGTTCGACCAATCGGTCGCCCGTCTGCCTAGACTACGACCCCTAAGAATTTCTTAAAGGACTTTGGATATATGCGTTGTTCCTTTGTTCACCAGATTTGTGAACGAGAAGCATCTGAAATGAAGTTCAAACCTGAAGCGATAAGCTTATGAGCAGAGAATTAACGTGTATGTTGGGGTTTGCCGGTCATAGGGCGTGGGTCCCACCTGATCCCATACCGAACTCAGAAGTTAAACCACGTTCCGTTTCCGGTTGTAGTGTGGTCTTCGGCCATGTGAACCCGGGAAAGCTGGTAGCCCCACTTCAACAACCTGCTGATTTGGAGGATAGTTAGCTAAGATTTATAACTAAGCGCTGATAGTGTTTTCCGAAAGGTGAGTGTGTGAACGTAATCGCAGCACTGATGGGTGCCCAGACCAAGCTTGCACAGTTTGGAGATACAAGTGTAACCTGGATTTTGAACATTCTCTTCTACGTCATTTTCGTCGTTTTCATATTCTACGGACAGAGAATTCAGATGTACGTGATGCTCAGAGAAGTTGAAGTATCACTCTACAAGCTGAAATTCATAAAGGAAGAAGGCCGAAAAATCGCGGTCGAAACCATAAAGGAGATTGGAAAACCGCAGGCAGACCCCACCGACAGAGTTGACAGATTCATGGAGTACTTCACGATAGCGCCGCAAAACCTCGACCCAGCGGGAGTAGTTTGGAAGCTTGAACACATACTCGACGTCAGGGACACACGCTTCAAGGACGAAGTGAAGGCAATGGCGCCAGCATCAGATGAAACCCAGGTGAACAACTTGGAGAACACTCTTGAAGCGGCCAGCGCGCTCAACTTCATCTACAAGGTTATTCGCCACTATTACCTGCTCGGCAAGAAAACCCTGAGCCTCTACGTCATAATGCAGATACAGATGATCCTACCGCTTGTCATGCGAGAAGCAGAAGCCTATGCCAGCGCGCTGAAGGCGTTTGCTTACGGTCAACCGATAGGCGACGGAGCAGGCGCACTTGTCGCAGCAAGACTCATGCACGGACACGAAACAAGAAAAATAGCAAAAGACTGCGTTGTCGCCACTGTTCCCTATGAAGGACGCACTGCATTCGTGATAAAAGCTGAAGGACCAGGAGGAAACGTGGGCAAACCTGGGGACGCAGTAAAAGCGATCATTGAAGAAAACGAAGGCAAAATCGCCACAGTAATCATGATAGACGCTGCCCTGAAGCTCGAAGGAGAAGAGCTGGGAGAAGTGGCTGAAGGAGTAGGCGCAGCAATCGGTGGACCGGGCGTTGACCAGTACAAGATTGAAGACTCATTATTGAAATATCACATTTCAATAAACGCCGTCGTGATAAAAGAGGACATTGGCGACGCAGTATCGCCTCTGCGCAAAGAAATCTTTGATTCGACTGACAAAGTGCTCGAAAGGGTGAAACAGGTCGTTCTGGATAAGACGAAGGAAGGAGACAAAGTGATAATCGCCGGAATAGGAAACACCATCGGCATGGGACAGTAGGAGATGAATGAAATGACCGAGGCTTCAAAATCAACAACGACAACCAGAATCTCGTCATTCTTGCTTCTGGTGGTTTTCATAACGCTAGCATTATCACTCGTGGCACTGATTCTGTCGGTGACCATCATTGGAGAGAACAGTGACGCCGCATGGGTACTGCTGCTGCTGGGCCTTCTGGGAGTAGCCATATCCACCTACGTGCTCGTCCAAACTAGAAGAAGACTGTCAAAGTTGAAAATTGTTGTCCCGCCCGTGACGACCACCATTGAATGCAAAAAATGTGGGATCAAAAACGTCAGGGAGTTCCAGCGCGGCGACTACATATTCAAGGAAACAGAACCGTGCCAGAAATGCAGCGACAAGATGCTGATAACAGCAATCTACAGGGAAGTTAAAGAAAAGGAAAAAGAGCGATTCCCATTCTAGGTCAGGACGACACATCCGTCTTTAACTATCATGACGGTGTGCTCCGCCTGAGCTACCGTTTTTCGGCTTGCCTCGATGAAGACCGGATAACACATGAGAGCCTTTGACGCCAGAAGCTCATTGAACGCCTCTCGATGATGCTCATGGGGCACGACGCCTAGCAACCAGCGCTCTGCAAAAGGCAAAGTCCTAAAGTTCTCTTCAATGTGCTTCAAAAGCTGCTTGGCATACGAGTTGCTAAGCGACCTGGACTTGACGAACCGGAAAATCGTAGACTCCTCCCCATTCTCAACCTTTCCAACCGCGTCAGGCAACGTCGTGAACGGCTCGATTGCATAGACTCCGCCCAGCTTGATTTTCGTCAAAGACAGCTGATAGACATTCGGTATCGAAGTGCCAGTGTGCACGATGTACCGCCCAACCTGGTGCCCAGTGAGGTTTGATATGGGCTTGAACCCACGCGATTTTATGGTGCTCTCTATCAACGCACCGAGCTTTGACGCTGAAACCCCTGGCTTAATGTTCTCGACAGCGACTTTCAACGCGCGCTCCGCCGTTCCCACAAGATCTTCATACTCATGACTGAAGCAAACAGTCACCGCGGTGTCGGTCACGTACCCGTCCACGTGAGCGCCAAGATCCACCTTGACCACAGAGTTTTCGGGAACCCGCCTTTTGTCATTCGGCGGAGACGTGTAATGCGCTGCCACCTCGTTTATCGAAACGTTGCACGGAAACGCTGGCATTGCGCCCTTCTTCTTTATCAGATCCTCCGCCTTCTCGCAGATGTCGATTATCATCATCCCTTCACGAACAAAACTCTTAATCTCCTCACGAGCTTCGCGAAGAATTCTGCCCGACAGCTTAAACTTCTCAGAAGCTTCCTTGTCATACTCACCCATCAAAGCCACAACCATACAGCAGACTGAGATTGGAAACCATTCACAATGCCCTTTTTCTACACACAGGTGGCTTAAATGCTTAATCGGCGACGAATTGAACCTACGAATCTAGAAAAACATCCAACCACACGTGTTCCACTTCAAACTGGCCTTTTTCCGCAGCTCTGAAAACACGCTCATGAAACAGATTTTTCTGAATCCCATCAGCCTTTCATGGCGCCGCCTATCGCAAACACTCCGCTCGGCCTTTCATTTCTAAGATTCTTTCCTAAGCGCATTCTGATGCTCTTTGAATACTGTTCGAAACCGAACTCTCGGAGGATTTCGACAGTGCCTTCATTCACAGCTGGAACCCCTAAATAGACACTCGTTTCCGAACCAAGTTCTCGCATGCATCTTGCCAAGAGATCTCGCGCGGTCCGCGACTCTTCAGGTTCGCAGACAAAAGGTCCAACATTGTACCCTTCTTCTGCTCTTCGACACATCAAGTAACCGACGATTTTGGAATCTTTGTATGATGCAAAGCAGAGGTTGGGGTTTTCTTGGCAGAGGCTCATCAAAACTGTCGTTCTGCCAGCTCCGAAGTATGCAGCGTCAAACTTGGCGATTTCTTCGATTTTCTCCTTCTGCATATGAATTGTAGAATCGCTCTGAAGCGGAATGGTCTTTCTGCTTTTTCCCATAAATCTTAAAGAGTCATACTCATCGACGAACCCCAGTTTTCGATAAAGATCCGCTATTTCGGGAACAGCTTCCAGCTTGATCGTTTCAACTCCAGAGTGCAACAAATAGTCAATCGCCTTCTTCATCAGCAATGTTGCTATTCCCTTTTCCCGGTATTCGGCCTCAACGATGAGCAGGCCTATCCATCCGAGGCTTCCGTAGTTGACGGTGAACACGTGAGCCACACGCGAACCTTTCGCTTCAGCAATGAAACAGCCGTTGGGCTCATAATTGAACATGCGTTTGATGTCAGCTCTGCTGACGTTCCACTGCTCTCTCACCGTCATTTCATAGGCGAAACCTATGTCCTTCTCCTCAAAGGGGCGAATCGACAGATGCGCGCGCACACGCAAGTACGACACGCACTCTAGCGTTTGATGTGATACTTTTCTATGGTGTTTCTGGCTTTCTCGCGTCTCTTCTGGTGCTCAGCGAGAAATCTGTTGATTCTTTCGGTCAGGTCCTTTTTGCATTCGCCGCACAGTATTCCGCCAGTCCTGCACTGCCTCTCTCTTTCTGCAAGCTTCTTGTCATCTTCCTCGAAAAGGTAGAGGAAGTACTGGTAGACCGAGCAGACCTCAGGGTTAGCACCTTCCTTCTTCTGCTCCGCCGCCTTATCCTTTCCGCCTGTGAACGCCTTCCAAACCTTCCTCTTCACAACGTCAGGCGGGTCGACTGTGAATATCGCTGTGTCCGGTTCAGAAGCACTCATTTTTCCGCCTATTCCTAACCCAGGCAAGAAGCGATTGTGAATTTGCGCCGGCTTGAAGTAGCCGAGTTTCGAAGCGATGTCGCGGGTGATTCGCCAGAATGGGTCTTGATCTATGGCCGCGGGGATGAGGGCCGGAACGTTTTCGCCGGTCAATTTCTTATGTATGAAGCATGGAACCGCCTGCACAGCCGGCCAGAACACCCATCCAAGGTTCGTGCTCTCCTGAAACCCGAAGGTGGCTTTGGCCGTTGAGTAGGTTATACGCTTGGCAACTTCCAACGCAATGTCGTAGAGCAAGTCAATGTCTTGAACATCGTAGATTATGAACGTGTCTTCGGGCTCAAAACCCAACGCAACCAGATCCAAAGCATTGTCGTAACCCATTTCGGTGGTCTCTGCAAGTTTGAGTTCGTCGTCCACAACAAATTTCTCATCGTCAGTCATCTGAAAATAAAGTCTCGTGTGGAATGCTTCCTGCAAGTGCTTCGTGAAAATCCACGGAACAAGATGCCCTATGTGCACAGGACCGGATGGACCTCGACCAGTGTATAACACAAACTTTGTTCCCTTATCATACAAGTCCAAGACAGTGTCCAAGTCGCGGTGCGAAAAGAACAGTTCCCTGCGCAGTTGGAGATGAACTTCGCCAGTGTATTTTGCCAATCTCCGCACCAATTCGTTGGTCAGGGGTTGAGTCCCAAACTCACGTATCAAACGTTCATAGTCGACTTTTCCACGGACTTCCCACGGAGTGACAACCATCTCATTTTTCTCTTCATCAGTCAAACCTGAAACCGCCTGCTCAGCGATGGCTCCTATACAATTCAAGGAAAGCGTATTAAATCTTGTGCGCAGGTGCGCTCTCAAAAGGTACATTCGTATTAGACCATCCCAAACCAAGGCTTTGATTACCATCATCACACTGTGTCGTGAGTGGAACAGAATAACACATAAATACGGTTGCAGCGTCTCTGATTGCAGAAAGGTTCAGTGATGCCCTGCCAATTTACGTGACACGGCAAGTCTTTTCTAGTCGGGCGCTATCGGAGAACACGCATACCTTTATTATGATATCAACAACTACATTACGAAATCCAGTTTATCCTGTTTACGAAGGGGAAACAAGATGGTTGATTTGAGAAATCATGAACGTCGTACGCTTTCGACTCTGAGCAAGTTCGTCGGAGGAGCGAGTGTAGAGCGGCTCATGAAAGAGGGCGGGTTGTCAGACGCGGCCGTAATGCGCGCCGCCATCACTCTGCGGGAAAAAGGGTTCGTGAAAATCCACGAAAAGAAAGAGACTTTCTTGAAACTTAATCCAGAAGGAAGACTTCACGCGAGAAAAGGCTTACCCGAGCGACGCCTCATGAATGCTCTGGAAAGCCTAGGTGGAAAGGCTTCACCCCAGAGCGCTTTTGAAAAAGCAGGTTTGGAAAAGCAGTTCATACCCATCGCACTGGGCTGGGCTCAGAGAAAGAAATGGACAGCGCTAGACACGAAAACGGACGCCTTGCAGGCAATCACGAAACCAGCGCAAGGAAATGATGAAAGATTATTGCAGCTTCTAGGTGAGAAGGAAAAGGTGGACGTTGAAGAACTCGATCCGGAACTTCAAGAGGCAGTGCAAGTCCTCAGAGGAAGAAAGCTTCTTGACGTTGAAGCAAAGACAAGGCGCGTTATCGGGTTGACTACGGCTGGCAGAGAGGAATTGAAAAAAGGGGTCAAGCGAGCGGTGGAAGTGACCCGGTTGACGCAGGAGCTTATTGTCAGCGGGAAATGGAAGAGGGTAGAGCTTCAAAAATACGATATAGGAGCGCCAGTGGCTGGGATTTGGCCTGGCAAGAAGCATCCTTACATGCAATTCCTTGAAGAAGTGAGAGACAAGCTTGTCACTCTAGGGTTCAAGGAGATGGTCGGCACCGCGGTTGAAACGTCCTTCTTCAACTTCGACGCTCTTTACACGCCTCAGGATCATCCCGCCCGCGAAGCTTCCGGCATATACTTCGTCAAGTCGCCGAAGGAAGGGAGCATAGGTGCTTCCAAAGAAGTGGTTGCTCACGTGAAGGAGACTCATGAAAACGGTTGGAAAACAGGTTCCTCTGGCTGGAAGTACAAGTACTCTATGAAGGAAGCCAAGCGACTGATTTTGCGAGGCCATGGAACGTGCCTCAGCGCCAGAACGCTGTTAAGCAGAGACCTTCAGGTTCCGAGCAGATACTTTTCCATCGTTCGATGTTACAGGCCAGAGATAGTGGACAAGACGCATCTGACAGAGTTCAATCAGGTTGAAGGCATAGTCATCGACAGGGATCTGACACTGCGAGACCTGCTGGGCGTGCTGGGGAAATTCGCCACCGAAATCGCCGGAGCGGACAAGGTCAAGTTCAGGCCGGACTATTTCCCCTTCACCGAACCAAGCGTCGAGCTTGCCGCTTACAGGAAGGGCTACGGGTGGATAGAGTTCGGCGGTTCAGGAATCTTCAGGCCCGAGGTCACGATGCCCCTGGGAATTAAGGAGCCGGTTATAGCTTGGGGCCTGGGCATAGACCGCCTGTTCATGATGAGAGCTAGGATAGAGGAGATACGCCAGATTTTCACACAGGACTTGGACTGGATAAGGAGGAAGGCGGTGGTCTAAATGCCAACGATAGACATAGACTATGCAGAGTTTGAAAGACTGCTTGGAATGGAACTGCACAAGGACTCGGAAAAAATCAATGCGGTACTGGCATTCGTCAAGGGAGAAGCAAAGCTCTTCGACGAGAAAGAAGGCACGATGAGCGTTGAAATCAAGGACACAAACCGGCCGGACACTTGGAACGTCGAAGGCCTAGTGAGAGCTTTGCGCGGATTCCTAGGCGTTGAAGAAGGCTTGAAGGAGTATACGGTTGGCAAACAGTCAGCCGAGGTTTACGTTGATCAAAGACTGGAAAACATTCGGCCTTACATAGGTTGTTCAATAGTCAAGAATCTGAAGCTGACGGACGCGGCGATACGCGGCTTCATGCACATGCAGGACAAGCTTGACCAGACCTATGGAAGAAACAGAAGGCGAACATCGATTGGGCTCTACAACTTAGACCTGATCAAACTGCCATTGCAGTACACCGTTGCAAAACCAAACGAAGTCAGCTTCGTCCCGTTGGGTTTCACAGAAAAAATGAGCTTAAAGCAGATGCTCACTCAGCACCCCAAAGGGCAGGAGTACGGGCGCATCGTAATGAAGCATCCGGTCTACCCCATACTCTTGGATGCCGAGGACAAACCGCTTTCGTTTCCTCCGATAATCAACTCCAACAATCTCGGAAGAATAACGGAGGACACGAGGAACATACTCGTCGAAGTCACGGGGACAATGGAAGAAGCTGTGCTCAACACTCTGAAAATAGTCACCTTATCTCTGATAGATCGCGGAGGAAAAGCCCACGCGGCCAGGATTCACTATCCCAACAGGAAACTGGACACTGTAACACCCAACTTTGACACGGGCAAGATGTGTCTAGACGTTGACTACACGAACACAGTCTTGGGATTGCAACTAACCCCAAGGCACATCTCAAAATTACTTCTCAAGGCAGGTTACGGTGTGGAAAGACATGACAGAGACAAGGTGCTTGTGCAGATTCCGTGCTACCGGGTCGACGTGATGCATCCCATAGACCTCGTGGAAGACGTCGCGATAGCGTATGACTACAACAACATCGAGCCCTCATGGCGTGAAATGCCCACAACTGGCTGGGTGAGACCTGGACAGAACATGATTGATGTTGCGAGAGACCTGATGGTTGGGCTTGGTTTTCAAGAAGTGCTTACCTTCACGCTCACGAACCCTGAAAACCTGTTCAAAAAGATGAACTGTAAGAAAGAGAGAATAGTTGAACTCTCCAACCCGAAAGTCATCACCTTGACGTGTCTCAGAAACTGGCTCCTGCCAAGCCTTATCGAATTTACAAGCAACAATCTTCACGTTGAATCCCCACAAAAACTCTTCGAACTTGGCAAAGTCACCATCTTGGATGAGAAGAATGAAACGAGAACAAGAGACGAGGATAGACTTGCGGCAATCAACTACGACGCAAACGCCAGCTTCACCGAAGCAAAATCAACAATCGAAGCCTTCATGATGAACTTCGGGCTGGAATGGCAGCTGAAGGAAGTGGAGCATCCAAGCTTCATACAGGGCAGAGCAGGCAAGATAATGGCTAAAGAAAAAGAAGTTGGAATCCTTGGCGAAATCAATCCAAGAGTTCTAGAAGCATGGAAACTAGAGAATCCGACAGCCGCGTTTGAATTAGACATCGAAAAAATGGTCAAAATCAAACAAGAAGAACAGTAAGACTCCCTCGCCAGACGTGCATTTCTACTTGGCTTGAAACATCACGTGTTTCAGACACTTCAGAGAATGTATCTCATGATAGGTCGATTTTTTGAGCGACGAGCGGCCTCCACAAACCCGGCCTTGCGGAAAGCCGAAGCGAGGCCGGTGTAAACGAAGGGATCCGGCGTCCGATCTTTCTGGTGGTCGAAGGGGTATCCTTCAACGATCCTGCCGCCTTGCCGTTTGACGTACTCTACGGCTGCTTCTAACAATTTCACACTCATTCCTTTTCGTCTGAACGGTTTGGCAACGAAGAAACAGACAACCGACCACACGGGCTTATCATCGATTTGCTTCAGTATTCTGGAATTCTCCAGCCTTGCGAAATTCTCCCTCGGAGCGACAGAGCACCAACCAACCGGCTCGTCCCTCGCGTAAGCCAGAATTCCAGGGACACTCCCAGAACCTACCAAGCTTTTGAAAGTCTTCCTGTTCATTTCGCCCCGCTGCCCAATAAAATCCGAGCGGGCAAGCCTCCAGAACATGCACCAACAACCCCCGCAAGCTCCGCGCTCGCCGAACAACCTCTCAACATCAGTCCACCTCTCCGACGTCAACGGATGAAACCTCAGATTAGAGATGTCTTTTTCCACAAGCGTCACCTCATCCACCGCTTTCTGTTGGATGCTCGAACAGTCTGTGACAAATGAGTCATGCTTTCGAGTTCTTATGGATTATGTAGGAACCCAACCCACTCAATCGTCCAGCACGAAGGAATAGGAACCTGAGAACCTATATTCACAAGCATAGGCTTCCGTACGAAAAACCGCAACCTACCACGATGTTCTGCAGGACGCACACCCGCAAAATTCCAGTCTAGAATACATGAATTCAAGCCGAAATCAGACCGAACATAACTGCCATGAAAACTGGCGACCAAAAAGTGAACGTCAGACCGAAATAGAAAACAAAAAAAGAAAACAGAGGAAGGCGAGGATCGCTAAGGCTCTAAGACGTTGCTGTAACATTCAAAATCTCGAAGCCCTCGCCCATTAGCCTTACGGTGTAGTTGTTGCCTGCTATCGGAGTCACGACAATCGCTGGACCCTTCATAATACCCATGTCAGGCTGGAAACCGATGATGCCGCTGAAACTCAAAGTAGCTGATTCGCCAGGAGCCAGAGTCAGCGAAGAAATCTTGTTGTGGTCGTCATGGTTGGTGCCGAACAGCGGAATAAGTGATGAACCGTTCGCCTTGAAAGGAATCGTGTTGGGATGGATTCTCTCAATGAATTCCTCTCGCATCATTTCGCCCATCCAATTCTTGATTTTCCAGGTTCGTGTTGCGTTGAACTCGCCGTGCAGTGTCAGCCCGAATATCTTGAAAGTGACGTCTCCCTCGTTCATCAGTGTCACTGAAAGACTCGTTGCATTGCCATTGACTGAAAGCGAAGCCGAAACGATGGTCACGTTCTTGGAGAACTCTTGGACCACCCGCACTAGTCTCTCTCTGTCATTCTGCCGCAGTTGAACGATGGTTCCAACCTTGATTTGAGCCTTGGTCAAGCCTGTCACGACCGTGGCAGTGGCGCTTGGCACTAGCACGTAGTAGTTGACCAAGTTTCCGTCGGAGTCAGTTGCCTGAATCTCCACTAGTGTAGGATTGAAATCCACTAGTACACCTGAAAGCGTCTCATTGACCTGGCTGTTCGCAATGGATATCACCAGCGTGCTGGACAAGGCCGTCACAGGGTACAACGTCCCGTTAACCTCAGCTTCCACGCCAGCTATTGTGAACTGAATTTTGTCCACCTTCGAATCAGTCGGAACCGTCGTGGAAGCAATCGTCTGACTCATGTTCACCAGCGAGAACAGGTTAACCGTTCCTGAAGCGCTAACTGGAAGCCAACTTGAAGTTCCATTCGAATAGACGATGTGAAGCGAAACATCAGAGTAGGTCAAGTTAAGCACCGTAGTCCCAGCAGGCACGGTCGGAGGATCAGTCAACATTACCAGAAAAGATGCCCCAGCCGAGGTCTGACCAGGCGTCAAAGAAGACATTGGGTTAACAAATATAACGGCTGCAATGACGACAATCGCTACGAGCACCGCGGCTAAACCGTACTTCAAAGTCCACTTTTTCGACATTCTCAATTCTTCCTCTCCGTGAGCATAAGGAACAAAAGATAAAAACCTACATTTTTGAAAATCCTTTCAACATTGTTGAACAACGTTTTCAACAGTCTTTAATCATACCTTCGCCGACAGGCACCGCCCACGTCAGACTGCCAGCCTTCGCCAGAGCCTCACGGTTTCGTACCAAAACACGAAAACCATGGCAGCGCAGACAACTACCAGGTACACCGTAAAGTTCGATGTATACAGGGCTTCAAACGAAAAGAACGCCGTGAGGATGGTGAAGAGCAAGGCGAAGAAGAACAGCTGCGGCACGATCGCGGGTCCCATCCTCGAGTAACCTTCAAGAACTCTGTCCGACGCCTCCTTCACCGCGAAATACCTTCCGCGCTCATCTTGCATCGCGAAGCCCGCCTCCGAAAGCTTTCCCAGGTGGTAAGAGGCGAGGGAAGCGGATGACAAGCCGACCCCATGCTGAACATCTCTCAGCTCAGACGGTCCGTGCCTGAGCAAGTACAGGTAGACCTTCAGCGTGTTACCCCTAATTTCCTGACTGATCGACATGCAAGAAAGTAGATGAACAACCCTGACCTTTTAACACTTATGACGGCATGCTTCCCAGTTGCTAACCTCCCTCGGCCTTTCAGCCCTGTTAGAGGATTTGAGCCCGCTTTCCTTCTTTGGCGAATCTTCTGAACCTCTCTGATCGTTCGTGACTTGATAGATTATCGAATCTTCCCATACACCATCCCTGAAAAGTGTCTTCTTGAGCGTCCCAACTTTCTTGAACCTAGCTTTCAGCAAGGCCTTCCGCGATGCCATGTTGACGCAAAAATAGAACATGAGCCTCAAGAACTGGCACGTTCGTACTCCGTGGCAATACAAACTTTGAATCCAGCATGTTAATATACTCCGCTTCCCACTCTGCCAGAAGCAAAAAGTTTTTGCCCAGTAAGACCGAGAAATTCGGGTTCTCCGCTTTTACTTTTTGGCAAACAGTTAGGAAGTGAAAAACATGCGATATAAGCAAAACAAGAAAGAAATGCAAGAACGAAAGAGAAAAAATGAAGTGAATCGCACTATCATGCAGAAGACGCAAGGGCACTAAGATTCCCATCCTTTTTCTATCTGTAGACCGAACAACCTTCTAGCATCATGCTTATACTTTGGACTCAGCAACTTCCTGAGCAATTCAGAAGCGAGTCTCATCATCGATGCCAGAATCTAGCAGAACATATCCCACGATAGTTAACACGAATGCCCATCCCATGAGAAGTTAACAGAACCCTTCTTGGGATTTGAGGGCAGTTACCTGGGTCACACTTGTTTCTGACTTGCTTGCAGTATCCTCCTTTCTCGAACCTGCAGAGGTGTTTTAGGCGGCTGAACGGTAGGGTCACAATCGTTATGGACAAGTCTGAGAGGGTGGCGGAAATTTGCCGCCGGGCTCTGAGCGATACGTAATAGGAGTATTTCGGCCTTCCTCGTCCATTTGAGAGCTTTTTTTCCTTCATCACCAAACTCTGAGTTGTTAGGCGCTTGAGGTGCAGCTTCAGCGTGTTGCGACTGAAACCCACCTCGTCTAGAAGTTGGGTGAAAAATCTAGGCTTGCCGTCGTTGAGCACAGTCAAAATACGCTCATCAAACAAGTCCATAATTCAACTATACGAAAACGAATTCAAAACCATTTTTGACCATTTTCGGAACAGGCATGCGCGCTATGATGAATGGAAACGAAAAGGAAAAAAGTAGATGTTTGAGTTTACAGTCGGTAAGTTTGCGAGTGCGCTTCCACAAGATCCTTAGAGCGTCGGTACTCGAATTCGGTCTTGATTGTTCTGTATGTATCTGAGGCTTGGTACGGAAGATATTCTGCCGTGAACATTCCTATATGGATGCCCTCATTGAATGCATTCACACGCAGTGCGGATACTTTCATTGCTATTGCTCCCAGGTTCTTGACAAGCCCGAACTGGGCTCTTGCTCTCAAACCTCCCTTGTAGGTTATTCCCAACTTTATCAACCTCCATTTTGTCCTTGAATAGTACTAGCGGCGTCATCGATAATTGTGTATCTGAAGGTTTTTCGAATATGACACAAGAAATTTATAGAAAGTTGAACAGTATTCAATAATATGAAGAACATCAAGCCAGAACTGGTCAGGTTGTTCAAGCAGGGGTATTGCACGCCTCAGATATCCAGAATTGCCAAAGCTATTGACCAACCTTCGACGACCATTCATTACAACATAAAGAAGCTGGAGGAAGAAGGCGCAATTAGAACGTACAAGGCCGTTTTTGACTACACAAAAATCGAAGAAGGGTTCTGCGCGTATGTCCTGATCAACGTGTCTCCGTTAGAATACGAACATGATTGGTCGAAATACGAGACGCAAATAGTAAGAGAGCTGGCAAAGCATAAGGAAGTCGAGAGTCTGGACATACTCACGGGAGAATGGGATATGATTCTCAAAATCAGAACAAAAGACCAAAGCGATTTTTATGACTTCTTAGGGAAAGTCGTTAATCGAGTAGCTATCCAAAAAAGCATATCCCTAGTCTCGTTGCGGCAAGTCAAAAGCGATTTCATACTTAGATAACGTGCGCGCGCCTCTTTTGAGCGAGGAAATGCAACAAATTGAGTTTTTTATTGACTTCTGAGAATGTGGATTCTTCCATCAAATGTAACAAACCATTTCGGGCGCGCTATTCGCCGGAGTCATTACGTTGCACAAAGGTCACCAAGGCAGAAGAGCTTTTCCGTTGTGATATAGTCGTGTTTGAAAAAGAGAGAAAGCGAATTACTCAGTGCACGCGAAATGCTTCAGAACCCAAGATACGTGGAGTTGGAGAGAGTAATCCTTAACTTTTCAGGTGCTCACTGTTCCTTGGCGATGACAAGAAATCGAGCCCTTCACAATCCCGTCGACAAAACCATGCAGACGGACTCAACGGAAGAGGGCGAGCTTGACGCTTGCCGTTCTTGTGATGGCGAGTTTACCCAAGCATGGGACACGGCGGGCGCGGGCCTAGAACCTACGACGGAGAGAGCTTAACTTAGAAGAGCGCAACGCTCCACAGTGAAGTTAAGTGTTAGGTTACGTAGGAAACAAGAAGGCCCGCGACACACCAAAACCAAAGCGTGTTGCCACGGAACTGTGGTTCGGCGGGTACATGGCAAATTAGAGTGCGTGCGTAATCGAGGAGTTTCTCCAATAAGGCGAAGAAGGACGCGATGATAATGAGTGAATTCATGCAGAATGTCGGCGACAAAGGAGCAAGTGGTTGGCGACACCTTAAGTCTTAAGTTTCACTTTGGCGTAGAAGCTACGAAGCAGGTTGGACACGGAGGAGCAAGGGTTTGGACATCGAGAAGAAGATGGAACTAGTCTGTAGACCTCCAACGGAAGAGGTCATCACACCCGAGGATTTGCGGCATCTCCTAGAAACCGAGGAGCACCCAATAGCTTACAACGGTTGGGAACCATCCGGCCTCGTACATCTCGGAACCGGTTTGGTTTGCGCGTACAAGATTAAGGATTTGGTAGAGGCGGGAATACGATACAAAGCCTACCTTTCTACTTGGCATGCTTGGCTGAACAACAAGCTGGGCGGCGACTTAAGACTCATCAGAAAAGCCGCGGACCTCTTTAAGCACTCGTGGATAGCCTTGGGCGTTCCAGAAGATAAAGTTGAATTCATCTACTCAGACGAGCTGTACGACGACCTGAAATACTGGGAAAAAGTGGTCATGATTGCAAGAAACCTGTCGATAGCGAGGGTAACCCGGACGCTGGAAATCGCAGGAAGACAGGAATCTGAAGCGAAACACGTTTCGGACTACTTGTACACGCCCATGCAGGTAGCCGATATTTTCCACATGGAAGTGAAAATCTGCCAGCTCGGCATAGATCAACGCAAGGCCAACGTCGTAGCTCGAGAATTGGGTGAGAGACTGGGATGCTGGAAACCCGTGTGCGTCCACCACAGCTACCTACAAGGCCTCGCAAAGCCGCCCGTCTGGCCAATTCCAAAAGAAAAAGAAAGAGAAGTGTTATCCTCAATCAAAATGTCGAAGAGCAAGCCTGAAACCTGCGTCTTCATCTACGACCAACCTGAAGAAATCAGACAGAAAATCTCGCAGGCGTTCTGCCCCGAAAAAACCGTGGAGTACAACCCGATTCTGGAAATATGCAAGTTCATAATCTTCAGACAGAACAAAACCTTCACCGTGCAGAGGCCAGCCAAGTTCGGCGGCCCAATCACGTTTAGCAGCCTCAAAGAGCTGCAGAAAACCTACGCCGAAGGAAAACTGCACCCAGCAGATCTAAAGAACGGCGTCGCAGAAGAACTCGCAAGGATTCTTGAACCGGTTAGACGGTACTTTGAAAACGTTAAAGAAGCAAAGGAGTGCCTGAACGCGGTCAGAAACGTCAAGGCAACAAGGTAGAAACCTTGTCGACAAGCCTCAGAGAAAGAAAAGAGAAAATCCAGCAGGTTCTGGAGAGCCTGATACAAGAGTCAGCCCGAGGAACACCGATTATCGTGGAAGGCAGAAAAGACGCAGAAACTCTGAGAACATTGGGCATTACAGGAGAAATCTTGACTGCGAAGACAGGCGGTAAATCCCGCTTGGACCTCATACTTGAAATAGAGAAGACCAGCAGTCGAGAAGTCATCCTCCTCTTTGATTTTGACAGAAGAGGAAAAGAGTGGACAGCAATCCTGAGACAGAGTCTTGAGAAGGCAAAGGTAAGAGCCGACGCCACCTTCTGGAGAGACTTGCTAAGGTTTGCTGGCAGAGAGCTCAAGGACATCGAAGGTCTAGCAACTTATTTAGAGACTCTGAAAAGGAAGGTACGCGGAACCTAACATGTTTTCACTTCATTCGCAGCACATCCATTCCTTGATTTTTCAGTCGAGCACAATCCCAAGCCCCAGGGACTAGAACACAAACGGGTTCAAGTCCCATGACTCTCTCTTCATGACAAGCTACGATAACGATCAAAAGATAGGGTTCACTCGGTTGTCGATTCAGAATATGCTGAAATAGGCGTGGTGGGATATCAGTACCTATGAATTATAAGAATCTCGGTAAGTCTGGTCTTAAAGTTTCGCGAATCTGTCTTGGAACTAATAACTTTGGTGGGCAGGTCAGTGAAGAGGCTTCCATAGAGATAATAAACAAGGCTCTTGACTGTGGAATAAACTTGGTGGACACAGCGAACGTGTACACTGGAGGCAAGTCTGAAGAGATAATTGGGAAGGCCGTTAAGGGCAGTAGAGACGAAGTTATCATAGCGACGAAAGTGGGTTTTGGCGTCGGCCAGGGACCGAACCAAGGCGGGCTCTCACGTAAACACGTATTCTTTCAGGTTGAGCGCAGCTTGAAGAGCTTGCAGACCGACTTCATCGACATATATTATCTCCATAGGTTCGATCCTGAAACAGCTCTTGAGGAAACACTTCGAACGTGCAATGACCTTGTCCGAGAAGGAAAAGTGAGATACATAGCGTGCTCTAATTTTACGGCATGGCAGATAGTTAAGGCCCATGAAATCTGTGAGGCGCATGATTTGGAGAAGCCCGTTGCGGTTCAGCCACCGTATAATCTTCTGCAGAGAGATGTTGAGAAGGACATTCTTCCATACTGTCAACAGGAAGGATTAGGGGTTCTGACGTACACGCCGCTCATGGGTGGATTCTTAACCGGAAAATATTCGAAGGCCGCACCTCCACCCGCAGGCAGCAGATTCGAGTTCAATTCGAGACTCTGGCAACGCGTAGACAACGAATCGAATTTTGCAGTTTTAGAACAACTTGAAAACGTAGCCAAAGACCTGGGTATTTCTATGTCTAAATTGGCCATAGCGTGGATACTGAAAAACCCGATTGTAACCGCGCCAATCGTGGGAGCTTCAAGCACAGAACAAGTCGAGGAAAACTGTCGAATAGCCGAAATCAGTGTTGACGACGAAGCTTACCAGAAACTTAATGAGCTAACAAAAAACGTGAGCGTCTCCTTGTATTCCTGAACACTTCAAACTTGATGAGCGGTCAGACGAATCTTTCGCCGATACGGATTTCCTCAAAGGCTTCGGAGGATTTGCGTTGAGTTTAGCGCGCTAAATTATTTGCAACAATTGATGTTCTTTTCAACATTGCTTGAAGGGGTCGTCAAAACTCAGATTGTTACAGAAAGCGCGTTCAAAAAAGTTTTTGCAGTTCAATGTAAAGTCGGACCGGACACTGTGTGGCGTGAGCCAATCCGTCTCCCTTCGAACCTTTCGCGCGTGCTAAAAATGGTTTTAATTCCGCCTTTGAACACCTCTGTCGGTTCGAGAAGGGCGGGTTAATGTAAAGAAATCAAGAACAGATGTGAAGCTCAAAACTGCCCCCAAAACCGCAAAAAAGAAATAGAAACCATTTTACAACAATTTCGGAACAAGCATGCGCGCTAACTTAATCTTTAACTACTCGATTTGTGAGCTAACAAATCAAGGGAGTCTGTAACGTGTTCAGAATGGCGAGAATCCTTATTGCATTATGTGCTGGGCTTTTCTTAGCTGCTCGTTTTCCCATCAGTTATCCATATGCCACGGCTGTTCAACTGCCAGTTCACAATATTGATTCCGGCCTGGATTATGCAACCATACAGGAAGCAATAAATGCCACGCAAACGGTGGATGGAAATACCATCACCGTGGATGCAGGGACATACTATGAGCACGTAGCTGTGAATAAACGCCTGAAACTCGTTGGGGCGGGTCAAGACTTAACAATAGTTGATGGTAACGGAACTGGTTCTGTTATTTCTGTAAGTGTTGGCAACTCTAGAATCAGCGGTTTTACAGTTCAAAATGGTTTGTGGGGCGTTGACCTGGATCATATTCAAAACGCAAGCGTGGACAATAATACTGTCCTCAGCTGTTTCTCTAGTGGAGGTAGAGGTATATTTGTATGGGGTTCTTTGGATTGCACAATCGCAAACAATACGGTGGTGTCTAATAATGAGGCGGGCATTGAGCTTTGGCAATCTTCTGGAATATTAATTGTCAATAACGAAGTGGAGAGCAATATGCATGGCATCTACTTGCTGATAGACTCAATTGGGAACGTCATAGAGGGAAATATCGTCAAGAAGAACCCTCAGGGAATAGTCGCGTCATTTTATTGCAACAACAATACGATAGCGGGTAACAATGTGAGCGAAAGTAGTCTGGGCGGCATAGTTATGGGAGGCGCTTACAATAATTCAATTTATCACAACAATTTGTTCGGGAATTCTGTCCAAGCCTGGGTTTACGGAGGATCAATTAACCTTTGGGACGACGGTGCTGAAGGCAACTTCTGGAGTGATTATGTAGGGACAGACTTGAACGAAGACGGGATCGGCGACGTTTCAAGAGTCATTGACGCCCTTAATCAAGACGGATTTCCACTTATGGCACCCTTTTCCAGCTTTAGTGTCATGTTTGGAGAGAAAATCTGCACTATTACTACCATATGCAACTCTACGATCTCGGGATTTGCCTTCGATCAAGCAGAGAGAGAGATAACCTTCAATGTATCCGCACCAGATGGAACCATCGGTTTTTGCAGGATACAGTTCCCAAAAGCCTTGATCAACGCTCCTTACAGTGTTTTAGTTAATTACATGCCTCCTAGGACATTGAAAGAACTGCCAGCATCAAACAGTACGTATGTTGCTCTTTACTTTACGTATCTTCACAGCACACGCTACGTTCAAATAGTGTCAGAGTTCTCAACTTTCATGCTCGGATTGACACTGACTGTTGCGACTGTTGCGACACTTACGATTCTGTTGAGTCGTCTTAAAGCAGGAGAAAAATGATGGCGCTCCCATGTGCATAGACTCGCCTCGCTTCTTTCTTTTACGTAGGTGAATTTTCCTTTTACCTTTTTCTGGCCAGATGAGTATTACCACCGCGATAACTATGATTAGAATAATTGCGATTGAAGGCTCGAGTGCTAAGTAGCCGAGAATTGGGATTCGATATATGACGCGACCGTGAACTAGATCTTCTGATACAGGAGCGTCTTCATCGGCATTTGCATCTCCCTTGGAGACGAAGAAAATCTTGTTTTGAGATTGATTTTGTATTTGCACCACCCTGTGGATCGTGGAGTAGGAGAGCGGCGGAGAGTCGAAAACTATGATGTCTCCGACTTTGATCTCATTTGCAGGAACTCCTTGGACTATAACGAGATCTCCTACATCTAGAGCGGGACTCATGCTTCCGGAGGCAACAGCAACCCATGGAGTTGTCGTTCTTAAGGCAATTCGAAGCCCTAAGTAAATTCCTACAACTGAAAGAATGCAGATGACAACTACGGAAATATCTAAGATTATTCTCCGATGCCTATGCCTGAGTTTCATGAACTTTGGCCCTTCTTCAACTTTCCAGACCGTACTTCCTTCTTCGAGAAGCCGGTTCCTTGATAGCGTAGTCCACCATCAGAATTAGAACTAAATAACTTGCCATTTCAAACGCGATCGCCATCCACCAGTCCAGGTCAGGCGGAGATGCGATTGCAAGCGGGTCGAAGTAGTAATAAAACCCAATGCGGAATACTATCGGAGCTAGGAGGCTCCACCCTGTCTTGTAGAAAAGGAATCCGAGGAAGAGCCCTGCGACAAACGGAACAAGTATATTTGTGAATACGAATGCGACAAGGTCGTTTGCGCTCATAGTGAGTAAGTTTCTCACAACAATTTGATGGAGGCTGAAGAGCAACGCAGACGTGTAGAGAGACGTGAAGAAGCCATAATCCCTTGAAAGGTTCCGAAAGATGTATCCTCTGAAGACCGATTCCCCCGCAACGCCAAAAATGACTGCTGAGACTATCCGAAAAACAAGAAGGAATGGATCTGTTCTAATACCAAGGAAGGATATGCCTGTTGAGAATCCGGGAAACAGGAAAATTAGCAAGTAAATCGTTAGACAGAGTAGAGCCAGAACAATGCACGGTTTCGTTTTGATAAAGGTCGGCCGTCTGTATCCTTGATTCTTAAAGCTTGACTTCGCCAATTTAACAAAAACGGCAAAAGCCACCAAGCTGACAGAAGGTATGGCCAAGTAGAGAAGGTAGATTGCCAAGTCAGATGGCCCCATGCTGAGAATAAAATCGTGAAGCTGCCAAAGGCCAAAGACAACAAAAAAAAGCAAAAGGGATGCTGCGAGGCTCCTCTCTCTAGGAGGTTTCTTCAATCTTCCTCGCCAGCTGTCTGTGTGCTTACCTCCGACATCATTGCCTCGTACTTGTACCGAGTGTTGCCGTCAACCACTTGAAGTTCAATTCTTCGGCCACCATATATTGTTGTTTTCCGTGTTTGGAGAACAGGTTTAGATAATACGTCAGCGATTCTTACGAGGTCTTCAATTGTCTTCACCCTCACGATGGTTGTAGCTCCTTTATTCTCTGGTTCCCCGGCTGTTTCAAAGATTATCTCTTCGTACGGAGCGATGATGTCCTCAATCTTCTCATCTCGCATCACTTCATGCGGCGGTGGACTATGTTTTACGTACCGCCAACTTGCTATAGCGGACCCCAGAAGAGAAGCAAGGAAAAATCCTGAAAAGAAGTATCGTTCTGTCACAACCCATGGTTGCGAGACTGTTTCTGTGCTCGTTGTTTTGCCAGTCTTTGAATTTTCCAGACCGTCAATCGATATTATGTCTCCCCCCGTGGCTGTAAGTTGAGGAGTGAATGAATCACTAATTGATCCCCCGTCGTAATCCGCAGCGACCCTGATTTGAAGAGTCACGTTGACTGTGTATTGGGTTACGTAAATTCCCGTCTCTTGGGCTATTCTAGCGACCAAGCTCTCAACAGAGGAAACATTGAGAATTGGGATGTCATTTATCGGAACTTGAGCCTCGATTCCAGTGGTGTTGAATGTTTCTTCTGGTGTCTCACTAATGATCTTTGTCCACTGCGGAGTGGTAACGTATTCGTAAGTCTTGTAGCTTACAGTGATGTTGGAAGGCTTCGAAGAGTTAAACGTGTAGGTGAAGTTCAAGACAATGCTATCAGTGATTTTCTTGTATAGCGTTGCTTCACCTTCTCCCAGAGTCGTCTTATTATATAACAAGTTGGGTAGAAGAACCGCGGTATAATCAAATTTTCCTTGATTCTGGTACTCATATGACGTAGATACCAATTTTGCTTCAATAGGTGTTTGATAAGCATAATACAATCCACCAATAGAGGCTGCGAGGAGTATTGCAAAGAAAGCAACGAACAGCGCGATATAGCTTCTTTTCATCTAGACCTCCTTTCCCCATGTTTCGAGAATTTTGGCAAATGGAGTGATTTAGAACCCAGTATATATAGGTTGTCAAAATAGCAACGTGCACGCATGCCACCACCAACCGTAGGAATAGGCAATCTTGTGGCAAGGCCGATGTTTTTTGCTGGACCCGCTAAGTCAAGGTTTTGTGTGACAGTGCTATGAATAGCAAGGTAAAAAGTATCAAAATACGTTTCGGGACTTGCTTTCTTTTCGTCATCTCTGCTCCTTCTGTGACTATTTGCTTCAAGCAAAACTCTTCCATCGTTCCTTCTAAGGCCAAGTTTGACTACTAATTGTGGAGATGGCAGGAGATGAAGTGGCGGTTATCGCAATTGTTAGCTGGATGGGGTTGCTTAGATATGGAGCATTAATTGGGTATTGCACCTCGATCCACAGAACCATCGAGTTCACCGAATTTGAACCGCCAGAAGGTTGTAAGTACAAAGGTGACGAAACGTTACCTGATGGCGGTGGCGAAACCGCGCCGTAGACGTTACTTGGAACGTTGTTTTCAGTCCAAGGTCCATAGAAGTATTCAGTGTGAATGAAATCGGACACGCTTTGGCCGTCACTGGTTACGGTATATATTGGAACGCTGACGTTTGCCCCATAGATTGTGCCGAAGTTCTGCAAGATGAATCCTATCCAGCAGTTCCATCCAGGCGATACTTGGGTTGATATCTGAAGCGTGTGGTCATCTGGTGCGTACGCAGAAGAAGCAGTGGTGTTCTCATAGTCGTATGTTACAAACCCTACATCCACGGCCGCGTAATGTAATGCATATCTGACCTCAGTGTTTTGGGCGAAGTGGGAGACGCCTAGACTGCTTAATGATATTACCAGAATAGGAACGATGAGCGCCACGAATATTCTTTTCATGTCATACCGCTCCAAAGTTGATGGCGCACGCATGAAAGGTTCGTGTAGGTTGTGGCTGGATTGGAAGTGATCATCGTACATCTCATGCTGCCTGGACATATAAGAAGCATAGGTGTAACTGGGAAAATCATCAACTGGATTTGGCTGTTTCTTGCGCGCTGTTTGTACTTCTTTCTCACGTGCCTCTCAACCCGTCATCATGTCTTGTTCCTAAAAAAGGGGGAGTGCAAAGTGTTCCGATGAGACTGAAGCTACTCTTATGGTGGCGTCCAAGTGAAAGAGCTAAGGGTCTGTGGGGCTTCTTCTATGAATTGGAACTCCCAGCGTATGAGAATGCGGTGGCACTCCCAATCAAGTGGATTCCATGTTTCCAAGGGAACTGTGCCTGGCTGTCTGAAGTCGAGATGCTGCGTTATGGTTATATTGGTGGAGGGATAGTAGGGTATTAGTGTTGGTCCGGGAACAGGATAAGAACCTGTTGCATTCTGGAAGGTAAGTGTCATGTCATAGCTCCATGGACCTGTTTTATTATCAAGAACGCCGGGCAATGTGTTAAGGTTGTTCCAAGTGATTGTTGTATCGTTCCACTGTCTAAATGTATTTTCGTTCACGAATGGACCAGCCCAATAGCCTCCAGCTAAAGTGCCAGTATCTTGATAGTTGAACCTAACGGGTAGTTTTCCATCGACGTGAAGTTTCAAGGTGGTGTCCAACACAAAGCCCGATGGGATCGGGTCAGCCATCATGTCCACGTACCACTTGCCAGTCGTTGGATCTTGGTGAATGGTATAGTTGAACTCGGCTCCTGGGCCATTTACGAGGATTCCATTGTTGTTGGCGTCAACCAGCGTAATCTGATCTATGTGGAAGTAAACTGGAGAAACCGCAACTGACCCGACATGTATCGCGTATCGCTTAGAAACGTAGGCGTAAAAGTGACCGTATGCGAAAGAGGCAAGCGGGATCAGCAACAGAGGCAATATCAAGGCGAGGCTCAATTTCTTGTTCATTTTTTCATCACTCTCCTTTTTCCATTTTGGGTATCTTTAACGTGCCCCACACTCGGCACCGGCTAGACCGGCCCAACCAGCCCAGAACGTCTAGCCGGCTACGATCTAACCAAACTGAGTTTTGCAGAGACAACTTTAAAGAGTTAGGAACGATTCTGCTGTACAACTTCACTATACAACTTGACTGTACAATTTCACCATAAGATTCTTCTATCGCATTCATTCTCAAACGTTTAATACTGCAACCGCAGAATCTCGTTATGATTCCAATGGTTGCAAGAAGAGTTCTCGAAACAATCATTGATGGACGATGGCACAATCTTGAAGACTTGGCTGATAAGCTCAAAGCTTCAACGGAAGATGTGGAAAGGCCTGTGGACACGCTTTCACATCTCGGCGTTTTGATTTATGACGAGAATGCAGGCAAGGTTAGGCTCAGCCCATGGGTTCTAAACCTTTCAGAAAAAGGCAAGTCAGAAGGAAAAAAGTCCGCCGTCGGCTCAATTATCCTTCCTCCCGAAGCGTGTGTCACCATCCAGAACATCGTCGTATCCAACTTCTTGGACAAACCAGTTGAGGTGGGAGTAAAGGTAGACGCCAGGCTTAAAGAGATCTCCATCAGCAGAGTAGAGTAGTCTCAGACAAACGGTCTTTTCGCGAAATCTTCTTTTCAGCTTCGCTCAATACTCTGATGAGAGCCATCCCCTTCTCGCTCGTTCGGTAAAGAGTTCCACCTTCTGGGTCACCTGCCTCTACGATGTAGCCCTGCTCAACCAAAACGGGGAAAAGCCTGTTGAAGGAAACATAGTTCAAATTAGCCTTATACATGATGTGTGTCTTCTTAACACCCTCAGCAGACCCGCTTCTCAGGATGTCAAGGATGATCTTCCAGCTGTTCCTGTACGAGCGGGTCAACTGACCTCAGGCCTTCGCAGAAATCGATGTTACAACTATTGGAGCCACTACTAGATAAAATTTGTGGAAAAATCGGACATGCACCATGATAGGACCCCCGTAAGTTTGAATCTGAGTCTTTTCCTCCAAAATTGCGTATCGGTGCGCGCGCGATGATTCGTAGCGGGAACTGAATCATCATGATCGCACGCGCACTTGCGCTGATGGATTCCAGAAATTCTTTATTCGTTCGGCACAGTTGGATGAACTGTCAACCTTTATCATCTCTTTCTGGTAGTAGCTCGGAAGTTGTCTCGTGATGTGAGGCTCAGTAATCCGACTGTCCAGCATTACTATGCAGCCTCTGTCTCTTGCTGATCTGTGGACGCGTCCGCAGGCCTGAACGAGTCGCAGTATGGCCGGAGTCAGGTAGGCATAGGTTCGACCGTTCCCTGGGAACTGTTGCTCAAGATAACCGATGAGTGATTCTTCATAGGCGTTCCACGTTGCGAGTGGCAGACCGACTGCGACGACGCATTTGAGGATGTTGCCAGGGTAGTCCATCCCCTCGCTCAGCTTGGCTCCCATGACTCCGTAGAGGATGTTCTTGGATGAGCTTCTCAGTTTGTCGATGACCTCGTTTCTCCTGGTGTTCTGATCTTCCATTATCATCCTCCTGTTTGTCTTGATCAAAGAAGCAACCTCATGCATCAGCCCGTAGCTGGTAAAGAAGACGGCCAAGTTGCCTTGATTGGCTTGGGATATTGTTTCGATGTAGTTTTTCCATTTTTCAAGCATCAGATCGTTTCTCTTCTTGAACTCGGATGATACGTCCTCGGCTACGAGGATGAGCCTGTTCTCGGGTGGAAAGGGGGAGTCGAACTCTTTCAGGCAAGTGCCATCTGGACTGTAGAGCATCAAGTCTCTGTAGATGGTCGGCGGAGAAAGAAAGCCACTCATGAGGATGATTCCTCGCGCTTCTCTCAGAACCGGGTCCACGATCTCTCTCCCGTCCAAGCTTCTGACCTCCAGCGCGATACGGCCTCTTCGATCTCTTCCGATTAGATGCACGTATTTTGGCCCAACGTTGTTGAAGAAACTCTCCATGAACGCGCCAATTCGATGATTGTAACTTGAAAATCTCTCCGAGCCTGATTCGAGTCGTTTCTTCTTCACGTATTCTCCGTACTCTTTAAGCGTGCTTGCAACTTCAGTGGCCGACACGCCGTTGTCGGCCAAAAACAGGTCGCTGACTTCTTGGGGGTTGACCAGTCTGAGTTCTTCAGTTTTCAACGTGGACTGGCCGCGCTGAAAAATCTCTTTCATAAAGACCCGCAGATGCTCCCTCGCAGACTCAGAGGATTCGTGTTCGAAAGCCTCGGTTTCTCTCAGGGCTCTTTCAACCGTGCCTTCGGTCAGCTGGTCAGAAAGCAAATCCCTCGCGAAATTCGGCATGTTATGAGCTTCGTCCACAATCAAAAAGACTCTTGAAAAACCTGGCCCGAAACTTTTCAGTATCAACTCTCTGATTCCGGGATCGAAGGCGTAGTGATACGTTCCGAGAAAGACGTTGGCCCAAGGCAGAATCATCTTCAGGGCTTCGTGAGCACAGAATCCTCGCTTGGACATGAACTCGACCGACTCTTCAGGCGCGAGGATTCTTCTGCCGCATTCCAGAGCCAGTTGCTCCGCCTCTTTTTCCCTTTCAATAGTGTTCATATAGAATTTACAGTAAGGCTTGGTGGAAGACTCGCAGTTCTCCTTGAGTCTCCTGCACTCTTCGGAAAAGTCAATGTAGGAGAGATCGCCCTTGATTTTCAGCGGGCACATGTCCTGTTTGCTGAAGAAGGAAACGCAGCAGAGATCTCTTGACAGCGCCCTCAACTCCTTGAGGTATATGTGCAGCTGGCTTCTGGTCCTGAAGCATATCATAAGCCTGTTCTCCCCGAGCTGGGGCAACACCGCAAGCAGCGAAGCGAGAGATTTGCCTATCCCGCAAGGTGCACTTCCGACAAACACCTCCCTGTTTCTAAGAGCCTTGGTGGCTTCCTGAATAAACTCTGTCTGACACTTTCGCAATTCATAGTTTTCAGGAAGCATGCCACCCGTCCGAAACTTGGCCTTCCCACGTTGGCCGCTTTTTCTCTGAAATTCAGAAACTTTACTACTGGATATCAGGTATGTTCCGCAGTCGACGCAGAATCGACTACTCTCATACTCTCCTGAAGAGTACTTCCTGCCACAATTGCGGCACGCGTAGGTCTGAGGCAACTTTTCCACGGCAACATATGCTGCAAAATGTCAACTTATACTTTGTTAGAACTCATCAACGAAACGCGCGCGTTATCGATGGATCTGCGCGTCGAGACTATTTCTTGCAGAAGTGCTTGTTCCGTCTTGGAATCATTTAGCTACGGAAAAAGGAGAAAACCTTAAAGAGTATGACTCATAATTCATAAATGTAATATATAGCAGAAGTTAAGAAATAGTCGTGATACGAGGATATCGTCCTCAAATCATGCGAATAAACGTTAACCCTTAACAAATCACTCGGAGGTGCGCGATTACGGGTTCATCTCAAACGTTTACCATAAAGTATGTTATACACGCAAAATTCGAAATAGAAGGAGTAGTTGAAAAACCAGACGTTATAGGAGCAGTTTTCGGGCAGACAGAGGGCCTTTTCGGGCCTGAGCTTGACCTGCGGGAACTGCAAAAATCTGGCAGAATCGGAAGAATAGAAATCGAGTTACACTCAAAGAACGACAAGACGACGGGCACGATAACCGTTCCAACAAGCCTAGACCGTGTTTCCACCGCATTGATTGCGGCGAGCATAGAGAGCATAAACAGGGTAGGTCCATGCGCTTCAAAGGTGACCCTTGAAAAGGTTGAAGATGTCAGAGAAGCCCGAAGAAAAGTTATCATCGACAGGGCCAAAGACATCCTCCACAAATGGACGATCGAGTCGATGCCTTCAGTGGACGAAGTGTTCAAAGAAGTGTCCGAAACTCTCAAAACAGGCAAAGTCGGCAAGTACGGCTCGGAAGAACTGCCCGCAGGACCTGGACTTGAAACCGCAAAAGAAATAATCGTTGTTGAAGGAAGAGCAGACATCATAAACCTCATGCGATGCGGACTACTGAACACCGTGGCCCTCGAAGGTGCAAAGGTTCCAGAGTCGATGAAGACGTTGTGCAAGGAAAAGGAAGCAACAGCTCTCCTTGACGGGGACAGAGGTGGAGACCTAATCTTCAAAGAACTCCTACAGGTTACCGACGTAAAATACATTGCCAGAGCACCTAGAGGGAAAGAAGTCGAGGAATTGAATTGCAAGGAAATATTCGAAGCCCTCGACGCAAGAATCTCCATTCAAGAACCCACGAAGGCAGAAGCGCCAAAGCCGCCGAAACGGGAGAAGCAGAAAGTAGAGGTTCCGAAAGAAATCGTTGAAACGATGAAATCCTTGGAAGGCACGTTGGAAGCCGTGCTTCTGAACGAGAAATCAGAACAGATGGAACGGTTGCCCGTTAGCCAACTTGCCGAAAAACTCCAACAGGCCGAAGGCGTGGACACCATAGTCTTCGACGGCATCATAACACAGCGAATCGTCGACGTGGCAAGCGAAAAAGACATAAAAAGAATCATCGCTTCACGCGTGTCAGACGCTGTCAAACCGTCATTGACGGTGCAGCTCATGACCTTTGCAGAAGTCGCCGAGGGCTAGCTGCTGCCGAAAAAGTCTGTGAGCTTCCTAGTTTCTTTCCCACCTGTCTTCGACTGCAAAAGTTGCTCTTCAGTCACACCGAAGCTTTCAAGAATTCTGGCCGCCGCGGGCACGATTTGCTTAGCCACGTAGTACTCCATGTCAACGTCATCGTAAGAAGCAAGCATGTAAGGCCTAACCCTCTCGTACAAGCGTCCTGTGCCACCTACCACCACGTAGCCTATCTTATCCCCCACTGCCAGTTCCCAGCCCTTCGCCCTCAGCATCTTCGCAGCTTCAACATGCGAAGCCCTGACCTCATACTCCTCAGCAGGCTTGCTCAGCGTCTTCCAGATGACAAGATCACGGTATGGAACACGCTTCTGCTGAAGCTCGTAGATGAACTGATGCACAAAATCCACGGCTTTCTTGGGCGATTGCTCATTCAAAACTATTTCCAAGACTTTCTCCTGCACCGTCTTGGCGATGGTCGCCCAGTCTCCCCGCACGACTTCCATGCCCACGACATCAAGCCGACCGTCAGGCAGAAGCCCCGCATACCGCTTCTTGGCCTCCGTGAAAAACATTCTCACGTAAACCTTGTCAGGGTTGATTTCCAAACCCAACTTTTTCCCAATGTCCGTTGAAAGCTTCTCAATCCTGTCAGGCTGATTCTCTATGAATATGCTGTCCGTGTCGCCGTAAACCACCTTCAACCCGTCCTTGTCAGCCATGTCAATCGCGGTGAGTATGGTGTGTCTCCCCCATGCAGCCGCTGCTTCAGCCACGGGCTTCACGTACCACCTTGCACCCGTCCACCCGGCATAACCGTAAGAAGCGTTTGTAATCACCTTCACAGCCTTTTGACGCGCGTCCAAAACACGATACTCGACACTTTTCGGCTTGAGTTCCTTCATTTTCAGACGGATTTCATCCCGCACCCTGATGAGATAGGACAAGACTTCTTTGTAGAAGCCCGGAGGCTCCTTACGAAACCTATGCTTCACTTCAGGAGCCACGTAAACTCCGCCGGGCGGCTCAGGCTCTTTAGGCGACACGTAAGTGTCCGGAGAAAGGTTGTACGTGATCATTATGTTCGGATACATAGACTTGAAGTCGAGGACGACGATGTTCTCGTGTAATCCCGGCTTTGGCTGAAGCACAAGGCCACCAGCGTAAGGTCTGTAAGGCTGCTCGATTCTCCTGGGCACAAGTTCACCAAGTTTGTGAGTATGCTTTATCAGAAACCATTCAACCCGAAAGCCTGCCGCTGCCGTCCCGACATGATCCAACGGCAGACCCACAAGGTTAGAGAGCTGCATGGCAAAATCCAAGATTGCCTCGGTTATTCCCATGACACAACGAGTGTTGTCCATGGAAAACTGTTTCAGGACTCCCCGCTTCTCACAGGTGTCCCAGTAGTCTGCGAAGTCTATGTCCTCGATGATTTTACGGTCTTCAATCTTCATGACGCCAAGATAGTCGGCCAGATTAGCCACAGTCTTGACTTTAACTTCTGGAAATTCTCCAGCATAGTCAGCCAGATCCAGATTGGCCCTGCCACTAAGCGAGACATGACCATAAACACTTGTATGCGGTTCCGTTTCCGCCCGGTCAACGCGCAGATGCAAACCAAGCTTCTTGCACCTCTCGGTGAGATACTGCCAGTCCTGTCCATTCACACCATAGCCAACGATAACGTCAGGATCAACGCTTTCAACATAATTCACGAAGCCCTCCAAAACTCGTTTGTCGTTTCTGTTCTCGTCTGCCAAGAACTGTTTTTGCTCGCCACTGTTCGTTGCGGCCGAAATAATTATGATGGGGTTTCTGTCGGGTCTAGGGGAGCCTTCTAGGCTATAGTATATTGTTGAAAAACCCAACACCCGCAGCCGCGGAACCTCAACTTCTTCAACATGTTTCGGGAAAGATTTCGCCGAGTAAACCTTGTCTATTCGGACGCCCAGCTTGTTCACTTCCGCTGTCGCTTCTATTTCGTGCCATCCGCACGGAACAACATCATTATCAACAAGGTAACGCATGGCAACGCGAATGTCATCTTCGAAACAGTCTCTTACTCCTTCGAACTCTCGAACCTGCTTTGCACACTTCGTTATTCCTTCAGCGTTCTTGCAGTAAACCTTGACCGCCTTCACGGGTTTTCCAAAAAACCTCCGCTCAACGACCTCAGGCTTCGCTGCTAAAACACAATGACTCACAGCGATTTCTTCAACAACTCTTGAGGAATCCGAGCCATCTGCAACCACCGCATAAAAGTACGGGACAAAATTTCTGTCAACGATCAGCACTCTTTCTCCAGTGTCGGCTATTCCCCAGAGCCAGATTTCCGAAACTTCATCCCTAGCTTCGTAGTTGATGTCTAAGAGCCAAAAAGTGACCTTCAAGGCCACCCCTCCGTTCTCAGATAATCAATAGTGAACGAAAGCCACTCTTAAACACTTCACGCACGACAACACGAGAAAAACCATTGAACACAGAAAAGGGGTTCGCGCGCGCCACTCCACCTTTTGAGCCCCAAAAAATCGCGGATTGAGTACTCAAACACAAGGGATCTCAAGCCAACACGAGTTGGCAACAACGCGTTCAACCCCCACTTCAGTTTGAGCCTCAAAGAAATCACGCATTGAGTACTCAAACACAAGGACTCGAATCGCAACATTGAGCCATCAACTTTTCTCAATTAACACGCTCTGGTCTGCAGGCTCCTTGTTCACCCGTGTTTCCTCAGAAGTTCCACCACATCTGAAAAATCTATCCCCAACGCCTTCACCTTCTCCAAGGTGGGCACCCCGTTCCTGTTCCACCCTCGCCTCGCATAGACCGCGTCTTTCAGCTTCTCGTACTCTGCCTCACGATATTTCCGCAACGCTGCCATCTTCTCTTCAGTGAATTTGCCGTCTGGATCATAGCCGATTTTCTCTCTAAGCTGCTTGTCGTAACGCTCCGCCCGGCTTTCATACTCCTCCCTTGTAACAGGCCCAACAGAACGGTAAGGTATCGCATCGTACTGTCGTGTGCCGAAACCCATCCTCAAGTTGAAGATGCGCTGAAAGTTGTACACCCTTTCACTCATCAGGATCATGTCTTCGACCGTAACTTTTTTGCCCGTGACGGCTGAGAAGAATCTCGCGTAGTTTTCCACGTGAGCCATCACTTTGGCGGGTTCTTTCGTGTTCTTGTTGTCCGCTGGAACCACATCGTTCCATGGGAGCTTGCACAATCCGTTCAGCCCAAACCACGTGCGGAACATCGGGAACCAGTGCAGGTTCTCGGCCTTCTGCTCAAACGTGGGCATTAGGTTGTGCACCATGTCCAAGAATATCAGCCATGCCTCATCGTGCTGAGGCCCCTTCAAAGCAAGCCCGTAGCCGCCTTGCTGCGCGAGCGACTCCTTCGTAACGTACTCAGAGAACTCCAGCCCCTTGGACTCCATCCCGATGTCCTGCAACACTCTCGAGTCGGCACCGTACTTCTCCGCGAAAAGCGTTTTCATCCGTCTTATGCCCCGACCTACCACGATGCCGAAGCCTTCGCCCCTCGCCATCTGATGGACAAGTTCCAACGCTGCTTCTTTGTTTCCAAACCTCAGGTCCAAGCCGCCGGTCACTCTCTTGTCGATGAGTCCCATCTCGTAACATTCCATGGCGAACGCGGTGGCCGTGCCCACCGAAATCGTGTCCAAACCGTACAGGTCACAGTAGAAGTTCATCTCAATAACGTAGTCAGCGTCAAAGATTCCGCAACTGCTACCCACCCCGGCGATGGTTTCGTACTCTGGACCGGTAACGAAGACTTTCTGACCCTTGTACGGCCCCGTCTTAGGTTCGAAGTCCTTGACGCCGTGGGCGCACGCTAACGCACAGCCCATCCAGCAACCGTCGAAGCTTTTGTGAAACTTTTTCCTGTAAACCTCCTTGCCCAGTTCTTCTGCTCTTGGATTGCTTCCGAACCTGAAATTGTACACGGGCAGAAGGTCGAAGTCGTTCATTATCGTCACAAGACGCGTGGTTCCGACAGCCGACATCTCGTTCTGTTTCGCATCAAGGCTTCGTATCTCCCGGCCGTGAGCCGTGCCCGCCTGCTTCACCATCTCAGCGCTGGCAGGACCGTTGGTTTCCACGGATATCCTGCCAGAGTATTTCACCGCGATAGCTTTCACTCTCTTGTTGCGGAGAACCGTTCCGATTCCGCCTCTCCCCGCCTGCTTGAACCGATGAATCTTCCGTCCAGCGTCATACCATGAAACGTTCAGACAGCCAAAAAAGGTGTGTTCAGCTCCCGGCCCTGACGAAACCACGGAGATGTACTGCCCGTTTTCGGGCGCATATTTCTTGGCCAAGAACTCTGTGATAAGGTAGGTCTCCGAAGGCAGTGAAGACGCAACTTCAACTTGAACCTTGCCTCCGTCACCGTCAATGAAGATGACGACTTCAGACTTCGCCTTTCCCTGAACCTCAAGCGCGTCCCAACCTGCGAACTTCAAGTACGGACCAAGATAGCCGCCGACGTTTGAGTCAATCACGCTTTCGGTCAGCGGGGAGATTGAAACTGCAATGCTCTTTCCGCTTCCCGGATAAACGGGGGTACCGCCCAGCGGACCGCAGGCAATACACACTTCATTCTCAGGGTCGTCCCATTTGACTGTGCGATTCTTGGGCAGAGCGTTCCACAACAGCCACAGGTCGAAGCCGCGTCCACCCGTGAACTTGTCTCTCATTTCTTTGCTCACGGGTTTGCTGGTAACGCGCATGTTTGAAAGATCTATGTACAAGGTTCTGTTGTTGTAGCCCCTTTCAACCTTGCCCAACTCGTACTTGAACTCGACAACCACCAACGTTGACACCTGCACGCAAGTCAGAAGCAGAAGCTAGGCAAGACGCATTGATAGGCTTTTCGACAAGCCAACCGAAAACCAAAACATGATAACTGGGTACCTCACATTCAAAACATAGTTACTTCGAAAGAGGATATACCTGTCGTTGATCAATCCATGATTTTAATACGAGAAGCAGACTATTGAATATCTAGCGCCCAGCATGCGAGGACGAGGATTTTGAAGATTCTGGAGATAAACCTCAAGAAAGGTTTTGCAAAGGTAATCCCTGAAACGCTTGACGATTTTTGGCACTTGTACAACGTCATTTACAGGAACGATAAGGTTTATGCAGGTACGACGCGGGAGGTCAAGGTTGATGCGAAATATGGCAGACCCAAACGGGGGGAAAGGGTTCCGGTTTTTCTAGGAGTCAACGTGGAAGACGTCGGTTGGGACAAGTTCTTGGGCAGGCTCCGGGTTCACGGCACAATCTGCGACGCGCCTGAAACAGTGCCCACGGGTGCGCATCACACGCTCAACATCACGTTGAACACGCCGATTACTATCGTGAAGAAGGCTTGGGCTAGACATCAGGTTGAAAGACTGAAAAGAGCCAGCAGGGCATCTGAAAAACCCATCATCATAATCTCTATAGACGATGAAGGCTACCTGATTGCGACGACGGCTCAGTACGGAATCGAGGAAAGAGTTGAAGAGAGGATAAGGCTTCCCGGAAAGCTTGAAACGGACAAGAGAAGCGAAGCCACGAAACAGTATTTCAGGAAGGCGCTGAACAGTCTGCGTCAAGTCTGGACGTCAACACACAGTCCAATAGTGATCATCGGCGTGGGTTTCGTCAAGGATGAGTTCGCACGATTCGTGGAAGACGAAGCGGCTGACGTTGCAGGTTCAGTCGCGGACGTGAAGGGCGTCAACAACGGAGGCATCGCTGGAATAAATGAAGCTCTTCGCTCGGGCGTGCTGCTGAAGACCATGAAAAAGCTGCGGATCGCCGAGGAAACAGAGGTTATCGAAGAAGTCTTGAAAAGACTTGGAAAAAACGAGGCAGCAGTGGCGTACGGGTTTGAAGAAGTTAAGAGAGCAGCCGGGCTCGGCGCCGTTGAAAAGCTTGTTTTGACGGACAAGATGCTCCGTGAGTCTGATGATGACAAGCGTTTGCTCATTGAGGAAATCATGGAAACGGTTGAGCAGAAAGGTGGCACAATAGCTGTTGTCAGCGCCGAACACGAAGCTGGAACTCAGCTCAGCGGACTGGGCGGCGTAGCTGCACTTCTGCGCTTCTCACTGTACCAAAACTCAAGCTGATGATGGTCGGGTCTCTCTTGAGAAGCGGAAAAGCGTTGTTTTAAATCAAAACTGTATTATATAAAGCCCTACCATACGCTATGGTGCAAGTTTGAGATGAACGAAATGAGTAAGAGAAAACCGTCCATACGCATCGTGAACATAGTTGCTTCGGCAGCGCTTAACCAGAGAATAAGCCTGAAAACGATCGTTGAAAAGTTTCCGCACGCCGAGTACAGTCCAAGGGTGTTCCCTGGACTTGTTTTTCGGTTGAAGAAACCCAAGACGGCGACGTTGATTTTTGAAACGGGCAAGATGGTTTGCACGGGAGCGAAGTCGGAGAAGGAGGCGATTCAGGCGGTGAACAAGGTGACGAAGGAGCTGAAGAGCCACGGAATACCAATCGCTAACAAACCGACGATCACCATACAGAACGTCGTTGCCTCTGCAGAGCTGAACGGAGAAATAGACCTGGAAAACGTTGTTTACAAACTGAAAAGGGTGATGTACGAGCCTGAACAGTTTCCAGGAGCGGTCTACAGAATGGACGAGCCAAAGGTGGTGTTTCTCATATTTTCAGCGGGAAAGCTGGTGTGCGTGGGCGCGAAGAAAGAACAAGACGTCTATGAAGCAGTTGGCAAGCTTCAAGCGATACTGGAAGAAAACGACCTCATTTTCTACCCGAAATAATGGCTTAAGACAGGCTGGCTAATCGCCGACGGACAGCGGGATTCCCGGCTGCAAGCCGCCTCAGAGCCATCTCAAACGTCTCACTCGCTGATAATTCCTGCTTTATGAAGACTCCGGTTCTGCCAACCGTGTCCCTTCGGAGCAGAGCGTGCACCCGGTCTAGAACGGTCTCAACGGATATTCCAAGCAAGCTTGCAACGAGCTCTTCACGTCCAACGACAGTGCTTTCCCGGTGGCCTTCGGCGGTGGGTTCAACGAGCATCAAACGTTTGTCAACGCCGGGCACGCGCAAGCCCTCCTCTAAAGTCGGCAGGTCAGCTTCTCCGCCGAACCTGTAGAACTCTCTTTCAACCTTGCGCAGTTTCATCAAAGGAAACGAGACGCTTATGGCCTCGTCGATTTCGATGTGCGCCTTCATCGCGTAAGAAGGCGTGGCCTGCACGACCAAACGTCTATTAGCCGGTATGTTTGCTTTTTCCAAGGCTGCTTCGACGGCAAAAGAGGAAGCTTGAGATTGTATAAGAATGTCTATGTCGCTTTTCTTGGATATGTCTCCTCTTGCGATGCTGCCGTGCACGACTGTTTCAAGGTTGGCATTTCTTAAAACGTTCATCAGTTGCATGGTTTTCTTTCTCAACTGTTCAAGCAGAACCCAGTGTTCGCTGTTATAGACTATGTCTCTGTACTCTGGGCGTCTCAAAGGTTTCTTCGCCAATGCTAAGCCCCTTTCAGAAGACTATTGCATCTGGCTTATTTTAGTGATTGTTGGAAAAACATGTACACTTGGCCGTGAGATGTTGTATGGAAGCATGTGCGAGCTTCCATTTTGGTCGTTCATGTTGGCGTGTGAGCCCCTGTGTTTGAGTACTCAAACCGTGATTTCTTTGAGGCTCAAACTGAAGCGGGAGTTGAATGCGTAGTTGCCAGAGCATGTTAACTCGGGAGTCCTTGTGTTTGAGTGCTCAATTCGTGATTTTTTTGAGCCTCAAAACGTGATTTTGATGGTGGCTAGCCTGGGTTGCATGTTGCGTTTCGGGCTTCTGCTTTTGAGTGCTCAATTCGTGATTTTTTTTTTGAGGCTCAAAAGGTCATGGGGTGAACGCGTGTCATGAACGATATGTACTTTAGTTTTGTTGTGTATTTTGGTAGTTCTGGAAGATGTGTTTACTGAGTGAATGGTGTTGGGCGTTAAGACTGCTGTGTGCAACGTGTGTGACCGCGGGGAAGCGTTTTTCTTCAGGCCCTACTCGGGGGTGGGTCTCTGCAGGAAATGTTTCGTCGAGTCTCTTGAGGATAAGACGAGGGCAACGATTGCGAAGTATCAGATGTTCAGGTTTGATGACAGGATAGCTGTGGCTGTTTCGGGAGGAAAAGACAGCGTTGGCTTGCTGCACGTTCTGGCGAAGATAGAATTGAGGCATCCGAAAGCTCGTCTTGTCGCGGTGACGGTTGATGAGGGAATCAGGGGCTACCGAGATGAAGCCTTGAAGATAGCGGCGGAAAACTGTGAAAAGCTTGAAGTGGAGCATTACTTGGTTTCTTTCAAAGAGCTTTTTGGCTATACGTTCGACCAGATGGTGAGCCGCTTGAAGGATGAGGATGATGTGAAGCTGACGCCGTGTGCGTACTGCGGCGTCTTGCGAAGAAAAGCGTTGAACATGGCTGCAAGGAAAATCGGTGCGGACAAGCTTGCCACAGCACACACGCTTGATGACGAGACGCAGACGTTTCTCTTGAACATTCTCCACGGAGACGTGCTTCGCATAGCAAAGGAGAAGCCGGTTACGGATGAAGTGCATCCGAAGCTCGTGCGGAGGATTAAGCCTTTTTGCGAGGTTCCAGAGAGGGAAACTGCGATGTACGCATACGTCAAGGGAATAAGGTTCCAGAGCACTCGATGTCCATACGCTTCAGAAGCTTTGAGGAACGACGCGCGCGCATTGCTTAACATGATGGAAGAGAAGCATCCCGGGATAAAATTCACCATTTTCAAGTCGATAGAGAAAATCCGGCCTGCGCTTGAAGAAACCGCCAAGAAGGAAGGGCTGGGCGAGTGCATCGAATGCGGAGAACCGACAACCGAGAAGATTTGCAGGGCGTGCCAACTGCGCCAGCACATGAAGTAAAAAGCGGCTTGGGCTAAGACGTTTGTAGTCCTCTTTCCTTTGCAGCGGCATCGCTTTTCAGTCTGCGCAGCATCACCGACGCCTCGTTGGCCGTGTTGGCCGAAGCCAGCTTCTTTGCCTTTTGCAGGAAGATTGTGAAGCCGCAGTGCGGGCAGGTTCTTGTTTTCTGGTCTGCCTTAGCCAGTAGGAGGCCGCCGCATCTGCTGCACACAACTACCAGGGTCGGAGCCATCTTTTCACCAATCGAAAGCCTTTTCCACGTCCAACTAGATAACGCTTAGTGCGAAGAGGAAAGAGTGCATGAGCAATGAGCAAGAAGCTAAACCGAAATCAGCTCTGGTTCAGGCGGCGGTGCATTATTTCAAGAAGGAGGGTTACAAGGTGGAGCAGAACGTTACGGCACTTGAAGGTTTCAGCGGGACTTCAAGTAAGTTTGATTTGATAGTTCAGAGGGGACGCGTTGAGCAGGGAGTCTGGATTAGAGATTGGAACAGAACCATCGGTGTGAACGTCATAATAAACATTGACAAGGCTTCCGAGGATGTGGGGTTGTCGAGTCCGATTATAGTGGGTGAAAAGTTCAGTGATCACGCAAAGTCCTACGCAAACCGAAGGAAAATCACGCTGCTCACAAAGAGGCAGATAACTTTGAGTCTAAGGTGAGCATGCTAGATTCTTAGGAATTCGTCGAGCAGGCCTTCGTTCTCCAGTTTGCCCAGCCAATCCACAACGCCCACGCAGCACTTGCTGGGATCGGCCATGACTTCTAGTATTTCTGTGACGATTTCATCTGGATTTTTGTTTGTGACGTTCAATTCGCAGGTTCTTCCTTCACCTCTAACGTTTAAAGCATCCACTAGGCAGACGTCCAGTATCTCGGAGGCCAAGTTCTCCATAAGTTTTGGTTCGGAAAAGCCGCACTGTTCCATAAACTCTCGCAGTTCAACAGGGTCACGTCTCAACACAAACACGAACGTCACAAGCTTCGGCGGAACAACGTTGACGGCGTAATGTCCATCAATAACTACTTCGTTCTTATCTGTTTTGTCGATGATCTCACGGATTTTCTTTCTCATTCTTACTTCGTCGACGATAACCGAGTTTCTTTTCTCATCTTTTCCCAAGACAAGATTGCCTTGCAGGGCCAATTCGGTTAAGTTGATGTATAAAGCGTCAAGCTTGGCTGTGAGCAAGCGTGATGCGGAAGTTTTTCCAACGCAAGGTGTTCCTGTTACCAAGATGACGCGTTTAGACATGGTTCAGCAGTCCTTACGAATCCTAGTTAGGCGTACGGCAAAATAAGGTTTCCAAAATTCTTATTGCGCACAAGTGCGCATTCTATCTTGGGCTGGCGAGTTGGTGTGTGGCTTTCGAGCCTGTGTATTGGAAGGCTTGAGGAAACTCCGCCCACGCGTAGAATTGCAACGCCTGCAAGGGCGTAAGGTGAGAACCTTGGCTACGGAGCAGAAACGAAACGTCCGCCCGGCAAATGCCGATGACACATGTCAAGTTGTCGAGAATGCCAGGCGTGAAACGGTGAAACGGCCGTCCTGCAAGTGGAAAGGGCAAACAGACGCCGATGAAGAATCTACCGGAAGGCGCGGGTAGCCCGATTAGCCGAATGCCACAAAAAACAAAAGGCGGGTTACGACCAACACGCCAGCCCAAAGACCATGCTTTTTTCCGAATACCACAAGAGACCGACCCTAAAATCCTCAACGTCCTAATCCAAATGAAGAAGGACAACAAAAGCGACTACACCATAAACTTCACAAGAAAAGCTCTGACTTTCCTAAGCAAACATACAAGCCTATCAGAACCCGAAGCCGTGAAAATGCTTATCGCTGAACTCAAATCCTCAGACGGATACAAGCGAAACCTTTGCATCGCCTACAACAAATACGCAAATTTCTACAACATCGCTTGGAATATGCCAAAATACCGAGAACCAGCGAAAAACATCGCCTTACCAACCAAAGAAAAAATACAGATGCTCATAGCAAAAGCAGGAAACCTTCTCTCAATGAAGCTTCAAATAAGCATGGAAACAGGATTAAGACCCATAGAACTTACCCGACTCAGAGTCAAAGACCTAGACCTTGAACACAGAACTGTCAACCCAACCACGGCAAAAAGAGGAAACCCAAGAACCGTACCAATGTCTCAAAGCCTAACGCAAAGACTTCAAGAACACATAATACGAGAAAACCTAACAACCAACGACCTACTTTTCAAGGGAACAGACGCAGACCATTATGGGAAGCAATACCGTCAAATCAGAAACAAATTAGCTGACGAACTGCACGACCCCTTAATCCGAGCAATACGCCTATACGACTTGAGACACTACTTCTGCACGAAAAAACTGAACGACATCGGAAACCCATACACCGTAATGGTTCTAATGGGACACACAAAACTCACAACAACCCAACGTTACATGCATTTGCTAAACTTGAATGACGACGAATGGACTTGCACAGGAGCAACAACAGCCAAAGAAGCAACCAAACTAATAGAAAACGGATTCCAATACGTCACAACAATTGAAGGAATACAATTATTCAGAAAACGCAAATAACCCCTATTTTTTCTTTGCCCATTAGCGGGCGTGAACAGTCAAAAGAACTACACTCTCCTCTCTTCTGGCTTAATGATCTCGAGGAAAACTGATTCAAGAGGCGATTTAAAAGCAAGATTTGCTTTTCTTTTGTAGTAAGAGTCTAGTTCATCTTTTGAAAAAGTCAAGTAAACAAATCTTCTCGCATTCGATTTTATATTATTTTGCTGGTCTGCAGAGGTAGACCCCTGTAATCTCCAATATACTGCTGATAAAGCGCGTATCTCTTTATTCAGACATTCAAGTTCTTCGCGAATTTCCTTGTTTTTTGCGGCTGAGCTCATTTTGTCACCTGTAAACACTGTTTTATTTCTGAAGAAAGCTTCTCTCTGTTTGAACCGAGCGACAAATGAACCCGCTTTGTGGCATACATCACTCCGAAATCCTCAATCCTAAATCCACGACCTTCCCATATCTTACGAAAGTTTTCTTTGGTCACTGCCGCAGGTTTCATCGCATGAATACTTACGATTCCCTTTTCAAGTTCCAAAATCCGACAATCCACCTTCGCTTCGTTTGTGGAGACGGCATTTCTCAAGATTTTTTGAATGGCAAGCTCAACCGCGTTTATTTTGTCGCGTTCTTTTGCTTTTGCTTTGAGTTCAAACTCCTCTTCTTCGTTTAGTGCCAGTTCATACGACGTCTTTGACCCTCGATATTTTATCGCATATACTCTGTTTTCAGGAATCCCAAACTTTCTAAGTGTCTCGCGTAATATCTCTTCTGAAACCTCGTACTTGGGAGTATTCCAAAGCAACTGAAGGGCTACTTTTCCAAGTTCTTCTTTTGGGATAACCGAAAGACTCGCATTGACCAAGAACTCTCCTGTTTTTTTCAGAATGCGGGCATCAGAAAGACTCGTGTTAAGAGTTTCGTATTCTAGCTTCAAGTATCCTTCGTATTCATTTTTGGTCGGTTCAAGAACATAATCCATCGGTGATTCAATGGACCAAATCGCAAAAAGAGGTATTTCTTGATAGATATAGAGTCTTCCCAAAAGAGGTGTAAATGCTTGTCTGTTCATCTCAAATTGTATATGGACCCCTTTCATGCCTCTTGTCAAAAGCCGTTTGGCAATCGTATCCCAAATCAACATATAGGAAATGTAGAACGTAGTTCGTCCGAAAAGCTCACTCCAACTCATGGTTGCTACCCATTCTATTGGAATTTTTCTCTTTTCGATTTCAGATGCCAATGGACCGCGGAACGCGTCTTCCAGACTCATGCCTTTTTCATAACAACTAACAATAAGATTGTGGCAATCCCTTAGACTACTGAAAGCCTCATACCATTGTGACCATTGTTCCTTCACGTTCACGAGAATAACAATATCCAAATCTCCTGGTAGCGGGTCTCCTCGGAGATAACTCCCATGCACAAATATCTTCACAATACTGACTGGGAGGAAAGTGTGTTTTGCTCGTTCTATCATTTCTTTCAGGTTTTGAGTGAGAGTTTCCCTTTTCATGCCTTCCTCTCCAACACTTCTTACATAGTGTCGGGACGAGACTTGACTTATTTTGCGAAACGAAGACTCAGATTCCATTTTTGGTCTATTATTTGGAGAATGTAGTATTCAAGGTTTCTCAAGGGCAACCAAAGCGCGCTCTGCGCGTAATCCTTGACCATTATATCGCGCTCGCATCACGCTCGCGCTCCAACCCACAAAAAGGAAGCCCGTGAGCCTTCGGCTCACTCGCACGTTCCAGACGATACGCCAAAGCCAAAACACAAAGAGCGCGCGCTTGAAGCCCCAAGATCCAAAACCTGTAAGCCGACCCTCTTCCAACTTCGAAAATTATTAAAGCACTATTACGCATATCATACCTTCTGGGAACATAAATGCCGAAAAAAGAAAAACCGTTAACTAAGAAAGAGCGAGACGAGAAAAGGAAGAAACATAAGGAAAAGCAAA
>Ga0315279_10000249_pt1 | contig 117289 bp, 118 predicted proteins | sample YL17G06_20_MG_FD_203694 | JGI IMG/M metagenome (GOLD analysis project Ga0315279, IMG submission 203694) | Sediment microbial communities from Yellowstone Lake, YNP, Wyoming, USA - YL17G06_20 | ecosystem: Environmental > Aquatic > Freshwater > Lake > Sediment | place: USA: Wyoming | collected... | reverse complement strand
ACATCGGAATAATCACGGACGCAGGCGGGCCAGGGATCATGGCAGTTGATGAGTGCGGGTCGAAGGGACTGACTGTTAACCGTTTCTCTGATAAAACGATCGAGAAATTTGAAAAACTGAAGACCGAGGGTAGGCTTCCAAAATTCGCGACAAACCTTAATCCCGTGGACATAACTGGTTCAGGAACTTCAGAAATGTTTGAACTGGCGACGGAGATTCTCTTTCAAGACTCTGAGATTGACGGCATAATAATGCTTGGTTTGCATCACACGCCAGCCCTGCAGGAGGACTACATTGACAAGGTGGCAGCGGTAGCAGGCAGGTATGAGAAGCCTATGGTTGCCTGCGACATTGGTGAGACCGAGATGGCGTTGAACACTCGCTCGAGGTTTGACAAACTGAATATTCCCGCCTACTCCTCACCGGAAGACGCTGCGAGGGCAATTAATGCTCTTGCCAAGTACGGACTGTACCTGCAGAAGAAACAGTGCCTAGAAGAATACACTCGAAAATTCCTGCGAATCAAACGGAAAAAATACGGCGTCAAAGCATGACTTCAACCTTGACGAAGTCTCCATCGGCCATACCAAGCTTCTCTCGCAAATCTACCGAGGCGATGACCTCGATTACGTCTTCCGGATAGTCTGCGATTTCTGGAACAACCACCGCACATTCCACGTTCCCCAAATGAGCTCTGAAAAGCTTTCCGCCACAATAGCCTGTGGCAGGCGAGATCTCTAGGCCATCTGTTCTTGTTAATGCTTTCTTGCGTCCGATGCCTTCTTTGGTTAATCTTATGTTTAGAGTCCCTGGATACGGCAGAAAACCGAGTTTTTCTTTAGTCTGCCTTTGCACCCATCGAAGTCTAATGAATTCTGCACCCTCGCTTTTCCCTGTAAAGACTCTGCCTTTGAGAACAAGCGTCTCCAATGAGTTGGACTCCTCATCGGTTCTGTTCAGGCTCAAACAAAGAGTTCAAGTCTTAGAAAAAGGGTTATTTTTGTTCTTTGAGCCAGATCGCTACTTTTCTCATCAACGCGTTCGAGGTCATGTCGACCACTGGCACAATCATCTTCTCTCGTGTTTCGATTACAGACTGGTACTTGGGCATGAATGAGTAACCGAGAAAGGTCCAGTAGACTCGTTTGTTTTCAACCAGCATTCTTGAGGTTATCTCCGTTGATGCTGGTAGTGGGAAGTAAAGAAAAACCACGCCTTCAGCCCAGTAGAGGCCTGCAGCCTTGCCGCCGGCGATGATCGAAGCAAATCTTGCTATGTCGTCAGGAGTCGTAAAGTAATCTCGTTCCATGACTACGATCTCTTTGAAAGGCTCGAACTTCACCACGACTTCATTTTCACCCATGATGTTCACCTTTTTCTTGCAGTGTTTATCTGGTTCAGGTTCCCTTTTAATCTTATCATATTTCTAGAAAAAGTTAAAGAGCAGACGCTTCTCTAAGCCTTGAACTGAACAGTCTTGAAGGAGTATTTACCAGCTTGCCAGAAATTCGTGTAGCGTTAGTAGGCGTGGGCAATTCAGCATCGGCGCTCATCCAAGGAGTGCAATACTACAACAACGCAAGGGAAGATGTCACCGTACCAGGACTCATGCACGTTAACTTTGGTGGATACCATATCAGAGACGTGAGATTTGTTGCCGGTTTCGACGTGAACAGGAACAAGATTGGGAAGGACCTGTCTGAGGCCATTTTTACAGAGCCGAATTGTGCCGTGAAATTTGCTGACGTGCCAAATCTGAATGTGGAAGTCTTGCCGGGCACGGTTCTTGATGGGGTGGCTGAACACATGAAGGAACCCTTCAAGGTTTATGACGAGAGAAATCCTCCACCAGTGGATGTGGTTGACGTCTTGGAAAGAGCGAAGGCGGATTTGCTTGTTAACTATTTGCCGGTTGGCAGCCATGATGCTTCACGGTTTTATGCGCAGGCAGCTTTGCAGGCTGGTTGTGCGTTTGTCAATTGTATGCCTGAATTCATCGCGTCTGACCGTGAATGGAGCAGCAGATTTGAAGAAAAGGGCTTGCCGATTGCAGGAGACGACGTGAAGAGCCAGCTCGGTGCAACAATTTTGCATCGTAATCTCGTGAGACTTTGCGTCGACAGGGGCGTGATCATCGACGAGACGTATCAGCTGAATCTTGGCGGAGATACTGATTTTCTGAACATGACTGTGGAAGAGCGTCTAAAGACTAAGCGGATAAGCAAGACGGAGGCCGTGACAAGTCTTGTTCCGTACGATTTGCCCACAAGGATTGGACCTTCTGATTATGTGCCGTTCTTGGAGAACAAGAAAATCTGCTATATTTGGCTCAAGGGGAGAAAGTTTGGAGACAGACCGCTCACGGTGACGGTTAAGCTGGAAGTGGAGGATTCACCGAACAGTGCAGGCGTGGTCATTGATGTAGTAAGGGCCGTGAAGCTGGCGTTAGACCGTGGGATAGGTGGTCAGCTTCTGAGTATATCTTCATACGCTTTCAAACACCCACCGATCCAAGTTCCAGACTCTGAAGCAAGGCAATCAGTAGAAGATTACATACAAGGAAAAAGAGAACGTTAGTAATGGCCGTTTTGGATGCCGAACGGTCACTGCGCGAATGAGTCTACAAAAAAAGAAGGAGTTGACGATCATTGAGTTGGCTGAGAGGTTTCTGCTGCTTTTGTCTCAGGAGATGCTGGTTTTTTCCTTCTCAAAGTAAAAACTGCAATGATTATCACTGCTGCAATAACAATCACGATTGATGCTATGAACCATGGCTGTTGCCACAAAACTTGACCTGGCTGCTCCAAGAGAGCCCAAGTGCTGAGATGATTGACAACCGTCCACGCGTAGTGTTCAGCGCTGTTTATCTTTGTATCTGCAGCCGTCCAACTACTGGTCCCCGTGTCCCAATAGAATATTCTCAAGTCGCTTTCACTGAGGCCCGATGCAGCTAGCTGTTCAGGTGTGTAATAGATGCATATGGTGGCATTGACAGCTAAGTCTGTTGAGTCAGCTGTGATCTGCACATAGTTGCCCAACATCTTGTACGTTGATGGCGTGGGCCCGACATCGGGTGGAGAGGTTGTGTTTCTGACAGAGATTGTCGCGGGCTTTGAAATGTTGGTGAGCGTTAAGGTGCAAGCAGCGGTTGCTTTGGCATCGATTGTGAAAGGGCTAGCCTGCGTGACTGATGCTGATGTGAAGATTGTTTCAGCATAGCCTTGCCACACCTTGAAGATCAACGACTTGAGCTTGCTGATGCTCATGTTGTTCCATATCATTGTGTTATCGCTTCCGAACTGGTCAGGATCACTGGGCTTTTCCGGATCGTTCGGGTCTATGGACACTGTTACAGAGTGTGTTCCGTTGTTGCCTCCTTGAACAATCAGCTTGAGTCGTTGGTTCTGAAGTGGAGGTTCGTATGGGCTCGAGGTCAGATCAAAGAATCTTCGAAGCTTGAAGCACGTCGCGTTTATCGCATCAGTCGGAGGAGTTACTCTCACATTTTCAAAGCTCCAGAGGGTCGAATAGTTTTGCACGTCTAGGCTTAGTTTCATGTTGCTAACGTCCACGTCAGTTTCTTTCAAGACAGACAACATGCTTTGCGATGGACCGGTTTGTTCCGTCATGTTGATGAAAGCGTTCTTGAGATAGTTCACTTCCCCATTCACGTCTCCCGCGAAGACAACTATATTGCTGAAGTTCACGTGCCCGTTGCTGTAGGACATAGTCTCATTCAATGAATTCAAGGAATTCACCGAAAGGAAAGTCTCGTTGAACATCGACTGGATGAAAGATTGCATCGGAGGCAGAAAGAGGCTGGGATAAACCTCAGCCATCGCGCTCCAATATTCTCTCAGATCCGACGTACTGTCTGCTTGGACGTCGAATCTTCTATTTGCCTTTGAATAGGACATCGTCAAGTCTGCGCTCTTTGTTGCATTGAAGCTTGCGTTGGACAGCGAGTAAAGAGCTGTTAGGTTAAGACCTGAAATCGGAATACCTCCTGGAGAGCCAGGGACGCCGGCCAAGTTGGAGTACATGCTGGTCAGAAACCGGATGAAATCTCCTTGAACGACAACGAAGAACGACACGCTTGCACTGTTCGCGTCGATAGGCGTGATTTTCGTGTTGAACGCAGTACATTCAAGCGTTCCCAAAGTCATGTTGTAGAGAGACCCAGGCCCTTCACCCGGGATCGTGCTATTGAGATCCTGAAGCAGTTGACTGAGGTACGTCTCGCTCAGGATCGGGAAGCCTGGGATTGGGAGGGTGTAGTTGTAGAAGACTTCTACCGAATCGCTCACGACGACCTCAGTAAGGTTTCCTTCAAAATTCACGTGGACATCGCCCAGGGTGAAACCTGGCACGAGATGAACGGTTATTGTCCCATTGAACGATTGATTGGCATACTTCGCGCTCAAGGTAAAATCTAAAGAGTCAAATGGAAAGCCAGAAAAGTTAATTGGCATTCCCGGCATCGATAACGAGCTCGGTAAAACTATGGAAGCGTTTACGCTGCTGTTCACCATGCCATTGTAATACCGCGTAGTCATGGAAGCGCTTGTAGTGTTGAACGGAAACTGCGAAGCTTGCTCCGGAGGAAGTGCAAGTGTTGCGTTTACGGAAGTCCTGTTCATGCTACCGTTCTTCCCAACCTGCGCCTCAATATGGAGTGTGGAGACTGACCCTGGAAAAATGTTGGTCATGTTACCCTTGGCCGCCAATTCCACAGAGCCGTCTGGATACACGACAAAATCTGCTTCGGCTTCCGTAGAAGGGACCGTCACTGTCTGCGCTACGGACAATGGAATTGCGAAAAGAAGTGATACCAGCAAAAACGTTATTGCAAGACCTACTAGCACTATGATTGATTCTCTATTATGTTTCACCATGATTTATAATTAGGGAAGGTATATCTTATATATTTTATGAGCACTCTCATATGAAACCAATTTTGGAAGGAGGATTCGACTTTCAATGCGTATCATCGCGATGTGCATTAGAAATCTCACCCGAAGAAGACTTCGAACTTACCTCTCGATTTTCGGCATAGCCGCAGCCGTTTGCATCGCAGTTGCAGTCGGAGCGACGACCACAAGGTACAGCACAATTATGATTGAGATGAACACTTTTTTCCGAGGCCAAGTTGTTGTCGTAGCGAAAAATGTGCTCGTAATTCAAGGCTTTCCATTAGGCGGAGTACTTCCGCAGAGCGTCACCGAAGAGGTCGCACAGGTTGACGGCGTTGAAAAGGTCGTGCCACTCTTGTTCAACTTGGGTTTTAAACCAGGCGAGGCTTCGGGCCTATTGCCAATCAACGCTACGATAGGATTGCCCGTTGAAGAATTCTCGATGATAGTCGATTCTTCGGCGCTGAGACCCGGTGGAAGGCTACCATTGGACAATTCAGATGATGATGTTTTGGTAGGTTCTTCGATAGCTGACCAGTATGCAGTGTCCACCGGTTCCAATATCAACTTGCATGGACGCAACGTGACCGTTTGCGGCATAATTGACGTTCCATCCCCACTTCTTGAACGTTCTGTGATCATGAGTCTAAAACTTGCTCAAGTAATCTTTGACTACCCTATGCAGACAAACATGGCAATCGTCGAGCCTAAGCCAGGCGTTACGGAAGAAGAACTTGGATACAGAATCGAAAAGAGAGTAAATTATGTGACAGCTCTAACTGAAAATGAAAGGAACGATCTGACCAAGCCCATCATCGAGGTTGTGGAAAGCTGGAACATGACGTTGCAGGTCGTTCTCCTATTCTTGATGATAGTGCTTGTCATCGTTGTTGGAATGATGAACGTGTCAGAGAGGCGGAAAGACTTTGCAACATTGAACGCCATAGGCGCCCCTTCAATACACGTATTCGGTGTTGTCATCTTGGAAAGTTCCATAATTGGCATCTTAGGCAGTGCTCTGGGTGTTGCTTTGGGCTCTCTTACGTCGGTTGTTTTAGCCGGTTTCTGGACGACCATTCCGTACAGCCAGTTTATTTCGGACATTTTGGGAATTGTTCCGCCGATCTACATGGCAAGAGTGTTTCTGATCGGAGTTGGCGCCTGTTGCTTTGGAGGTTTGCTTCCCGCAGTGAGCGCAGCTAGAGTGCGAATAGCTGAGGTCTTGAGGGGCGAGTACTGATGAGAATTGTGACGGCGGATTTGACTAGACTTTACGGCGTTGGCCAGTCACAGATGACTGCTGTTAACAAGGCGAATCTCAGGGTTGAGAATGGAGAATTCATAGCAATAATGGGACCTTCAGGTTCTGGAAAGACAACCCTGCTGAACTTGATGGGATTGAACGATTATCCGACTTCGGGGAAGATCTTCGTTGACGATGAAGACGTTTCGCTTTTATCAGGCAATAAGCGCAGGAAAATTCGGCTTTTCCGAATGGGCTTCGTGTTCCAGACATTCAATTTGTTGCCAACTCTTAGCGTCTTGGAAAACGTAGAATTGCCCATGGCTTTAGCCGGTAGACCCCAGAGTGAACAGAGAAAAAGAGCCATCGCGCTTCTTGAAACCGTTGGATTACGCAACAGACTTCACAGCCGACCAAAAGAAATGAGCACGGGTGAAGTGCAGCGCGTGGCAATCGCGAGAGCCTTGGCAAATGATCCTGAAGCAGTAATCGCTGATGAACCAACGGGCGAGCTAGATTCGAAAACTGCCAAAGAAGTGAGCACGTTGCTTTTCGACGTAAACCAGAAAGACAAGAGGACGGTCATTGTGGCGACCCATGACGAGAAAATCGTCAACATGGCAGATAGGGTGTACTCTATCCAAGAGGGCACGCTAGCGGCTAGGAAACAAAGATGATTGATACCGCAATTACGTGGAAATGATCGCCTTTCCGTCGACGATTTGACATGGTCAACGTACAACCTGCGGTTGTTCGGTCGAGGCGTCAAAAAGACATGTTAGCTGTTTTTGACAAGAAAAGAGTTTTATGAACTATAAAGATAGTGCGAAAGGAAACCGGTCGCAGACAGCTGCAACAATAACCTCAAACGATTGGTTAACTGTATTCGGCCACATCCTCTTTACTCAGGCAACCGAAAATTTCTCAGCTAGAACCAAAACGACGCAAGCTTGATGTTATGGAAATCTGCGAATGACAGTTAGTTTTAAAGGTTACAGTACGAAAGAATAACAGCATTACTATGAGGTGAACAAGAGTTGGTGAAAGTAGACGGATATGAAGTGCCTGAAGGCTTATACTACACAAAAGATTTTGAATGGCTCAAAATAGAAGGCGACAAGGTTCGCGTGGGCGTGACGGACTACGCTCAGAAACAACTCAGAGAAATCGTCTACGCTGAACTGCCAAGCCCCGGAACAGCAACAAAACAAAACGACCCCTATGGCACGGTGGAATCAGTAAAAGCGGTATCAGACCTAGTGGCACCTATAAGCGGAACAATAGAACAAGTGAACGCAGAAGTCCAGTCAAAACCGGAACTGCTAAACGAGGACCCCTACGTCAAAGGCTGGCTACTCATACTGAAACCATCAAACCTACAAGCAGAACTCGCAAACCTGATGGACTTCAACAAGGCAGTTGAATGGCATAAGACCCTACAAAAATGAAGGCCCACAAATGCCCCGAAGTATCGTGATCATCGGCGCACACGCAGCCGGAGTAGACGCTGCTTCCGCAGCAAGAAAAACCGACCGCACAGCTGAGATCACCCTGATAACTGAGGAAAAACATCCAGGATACTCACGCTGCGGCTTGCCCTTTGTGCTAGGCGGACAGATTCCAAGCTTCAACAACCTCATCGTATTTCCACCGGCGTTCTATCAGATGATGAAGATAAGCCTGAAAACCGAAACGAAAGCCACGAACATTAACACGCAGGACAAGACCGTGGAAACCATAGACAAAACTGGCAAAACTGAAACCATTCCTTACGATAGCCTGATCATCGGGACAGGCGCAAGCTCCTTCATGCCTCCGATCAAAGGCAGGGAGAAGCAAGGGATACTCTCACTCAGGACACTCGAAGACGGAGAGACAATCGATCAAGCAATAAGAAAAGGAGCAAAGACAGCGCTGGTCATGGGAGCAGGATTGATCGGTCTTGAGTTGGCCATCGCACTTCACGAGAGAGGTCTGAAAGTCACCGTTGTCGAGATGCTCCCCCAAATACTGCCACAGATGTTAGACCCAGACATGGCAAAAATAGCCATGGAAATGCTGCAAGACAAAGGAATAACAGTGATGACAGGAAAGGGAGTTGAAGAGTGTTTAGGGGGCGAAAAAATCACTGGAATAGTTGCATGCAATGAAGAAATCAACGCGGACGTGTTTGTCAGCGCTTTCGGAGTGAGAGCCAACACTGAACTCGCTGTCAAGGCCGGCATCGCGCTAGGGGAAACAAAGGCCATAAAAACGAACTCCAGAATGGAAACGAACGTAAAGGACGTCTACGCAGTTGGTGACTGCGCCGAATCCACGCACATAGTCACCCAGAAGCCTACGCTCGCACAGTTCGGCACCGTCGCCGTGAGACACGGCAAGGTGGCTGGAATCAATGCTGCGGGAAGCTACGCGCTCTTCACAGGCTGCCTAGGTTCGGCCGTGTCAAGACTGTTCGACACGGACATCGGCGTGACCGGCTTAACCGAGAATTTTGCCCAAAGAGCTAGAATGGAAACCGTGACTGGAGCAATTGCTTCAAAGACCAAAGCGGAATATTACCCTGGTGCTTTACCGATTAAAGTCAAGCTCGTCGTGGAAAAAGAGTCGGAGCGCATAATTGGCGCCCAGATCATAGGCGGAGAAGAAGTGACCCAACGGATAAACGCCATATCCATCGCTATCCAGAAACAGATGACTGTGAGAGAACTGGCCAAGGCAGACACTGCCTACGCGCCTCCTGTGTGTGAGACGTGGGAACCTCTCGTCTTGGCAGCAGAAATGGTTCTGATGAAACTCCGTTAAACACACTCTCTTTTTCCACAATCTGTAGCGGAAAATTAATTAGAATAGGCTTCTTCAATATAACTCCAAAACAAACAGAAATGGTGAGCACAGATGGCAATAAAAGTGGCAATAAATGGTTTTGGAAGAATAGGCCGCCTTCTATACAGAGCCGCGATAGAGCAAAAAGCCAAAATAGATTTTGTCGCCGTCAACGACATAACCGACGCAAAAACACTTGCACACCTTCTAAAATATGATTCGGTTCATGGAAGATTCAACGCCGACGTGCAAGTGAAAGGAAACAACTTATCTGTTGACGGAAAAGAGCTGAAAGTTCTGTCACAAAAAGACCCCGCGCAACTGCCCTGGAAAGACCTAGGCGTTTACTTAGCCGTTGAATCCACTGGCCTTTTCACAGACCGAGAAGGCGCATCAAAACACCTAACAGCAGGAGCAAAGAAGGTTCTTATTTCGGCACCAGCGAAGAACCCAGACGCAACCATAGTCTTGGGCGTGAACGATGATACGTATGACCACAAGAAGCACAACTTGATCTCAAACGCCTCCTGCACCACAAACTGCGTCGCCCCAGTGACCAAGGTGTTGCATGATAACTTTGGCGTGGAAAGAGCGCTCATGATGACTGCCCACGCCTACACGAACGATCAGAGACTAACCGACCTAGTGCACAAGGACCTACGCCGAGCAAGAGCAGCCGCACTGAACATAATCCCGACGACCACCGGCGCCGCATACGCGGTCGGTCTAGTCATGCCGGAACTCGCGGGAAAAATAGACGGAATCGCCCTCCGAGTGCCAGTTCCAGACGTTTCAATCGTGGACCTGACAGCCGTGCTAAAGAAGATCGTCACAAAAGAAACAGTGAACGCCGCGTTCAAGAAAGCCGCGGAAGGTCCAATGAAAGGCATACTTGAATATACCGAAGACCCGATAGTCTCGACTGACGTGCTTCACAGCACCTATTCAGGAGTCTTCGACGCCCTGTCAACAATGGTAATCGACAAGAACTTCGTCAAAGTGCTGGCATGGTACGACAACGAATGGGGCTTCTCATGCCGAATGGTTGAGCAAATAGAAATGATAGGAAAGAAGGAAAGCCTTTAACCCATCGCGAACAGTTAAATCTAAAACGTCTTCCCTACTATTTTTCTGTGTAATAGGGGCCAAGAAAAATGGCAAAATTCCTGACTCTAGATGATGTAAATGTTAAAGACAAAGTTGTGCTTGTGAGAGTTGACTTCAACTCGGCAATAGATCCAAAGACTCAGAAGATCTTGGAAGACGCAAGAATCCGTGCTCACGCTGAAACCACAATAAAGGAGCTTGTAGAAAAGTGTGCAAAGACCGTGATTCTGGCGCATCAAGGCCGGAAAGGCGATGCTGACTTCATCCCACTGAAGCAGCATTCCGAAATTCTCAGCAAAATCCTGCACAAACCCGTTAGATACGTCGATGATCTCTACGGAAAAAAAGCCAAAGACGCGATTAGAAAGTTAAAGAGCGGCGAGATTCTCGTCTTGGAGAACGTAAGAACCTTTGCCGGCGAAACGAAAGAGGGCACGCCGGAAGAGCATGCAAAAACAGAACTAGTGAAAAATCTCGCGCCACTGGCAGATCTGTTTGTAAACGACGCCTTCGCAGCGGCACACCGAGCCCACGCCTCAATCATAGGGTTCACGGCAGTGCTACCAAGCGTCGCAGGACGCATAATGGAAAGAGAACTGAAATCCCTGAGCAAAGTGTTAGAAAATCCGGAAAAACCATGCGCCTTCATCCTTGGCGGAGCGAAAGCTGACGATTCTCTCGAAATCTCCAAATACGTGCTGGACAAGGCAATAGCAACCAATGTGCTCACTGGCGGAGTTGTCGGTCAGGTCTTTCTGGTGGCAAGAGGCTTAGACCTTGGCAAACCAAACATGGATTACTTGCATAAAAAGGAGCTGATGGGCTTGGTGCCAGGCATAAAGACGCTCATGCAGAAGCATACTGACCAGATCAAAACTCCCGTAGATGTGGCCGTCGACGTGAATGGCAAGAGAAAGGAAATCTCGGTTAACGAACTGCCCACTGAATACCCGGTGCTTGACATTGGAGCAAAGACGGTTCAGGATTACGCCAAGACAATAAGAAATGCAAAATCAATCGTAGTCAGCGGACCTATGGGAGTCTTTGAGAACAAACAGTTCAGTTACGGAACAAAGAAGATCCTAGAAGAAATCGCAAACTCCAAAGCCTTCTCACTGGCAGGTGGAGGACACACCATATCGGCGATAGAAGAATTCGGCTTGACCAAAAAGATTTCCTACGTGAGCACGGCAGGCGGAGCACTCATAGAATTCTTAATGGGCAAGAAGCTGCCGGGCGTCATTGCATTGGAGAAAGCCGCCACTAAATGAATGAACAATGTTCAACTATAACAAGACTACTCGCCAAGGACACAAAAGGCGCTTCTTCTTGCGGTTCATATAGGGATTTTCTCGTGATTCCCTATTGCACTTAAGAAGCCGATTCCGAACTCGATTGTCAGAGGCTCCGCCAGCTCAAAATTGAAAGTTGGACATGCCTATGACTAACGACAGGCCTATGATGACAACTCCAATGATCATTAAGACAATTCCGTCCGAGACCTGTTTTGATCGCTGTTCCTCTAGGAATTTCCTGTAGCCTTCAGGGTCTGCTGTCAATGTTATCCAGGTTTCCCTACGAGGATTTGCCATTCCTGCGGCAACAAATGCGCCTGCTGCGGAGACCAGCATCCCCTCCACAAAGAGCAGATCTGTTAAGCGTATGCGTAGGAACAAAGCTACGAACGAGTCAAATATGCACAGCAGCAATATGCACACGGCAATTTTTCTCCAGAAGCCAAAGCCTGAAACAGAATCTTTTTCCAATTCGATCATCAAAAAAAAGCATCCCAAGGAAAAAAGTCTTTTGCGAGATCGCGCCATGGAAAGCTCATGCTGGACACAGGTTGCACTTTGCAGTGCAAATAGCAAACCAGAAATAAACAACAGATCAATAATCAAAGGACAGAGGACAACAGGTTGACAGACATCGTGTTCGTGTTTGAAGTTCATCAACCACACAGAATAAACAAGAGCTTCTTTTGGGAGAACAAGGTTTTCAAACGAGTGAATAAGAAGGAATTTTTTGAGTATTATTTTGACAGCGCGGTGAACAGAGAGGTTTTTGAGAGAGCAAGCAAAAAGTGTTATTATCCATCTAACCGCATACTGCTTGAAACAATCGACAGATACAAGGCCGAAAAGAAACAGCCAAAATTTTCGTTCAGCATCTCAGGCATATTCCTAGAACAATGCGAAATGTTCGGTAAGGATCTGCTGGAAACTTTCAAACAGCTCGCCGAAACTGGCAACGTGGAATTTCTAAGCCAAACCTACTATCACTCGCTGTCAAGTCTCTACCCAGAAAGGGAAGAATTCATCGAACAAGTCAAGATGCACCAGCAAATAATGAGAGACCTCTTGGATGCTTCACCGCTGGTGTTTGAGAACACTGAACTGCTGTACAACAACGCCGTTGCAAGAAGCGTTGAAGGCCTCGGGTACAAGGGAATCTTCACGGAAGGTGTTGAGAGAATATTGCACGGCAAATCACCAAACTATCTCTATTTGCCGAAGGATCTGAAAAAAATCAAGATTTTGCTGCGGAACTACAAGTTGACAGACGACATCGGGTTCAGGTTTTCAGCCAGGTGGTGGAACGAGTGGCCGCTGACAGCCGACAAGTACGCAGGCTGGCTGGCGGCAACGCCTGGCAAGTGCATCAACATTTTCCCAGACTACGAAACCTTTGGAGAACACCACTGGCCAGAAACTGGCATACACGAGTTCTTGAGGCATCTCCCTAGCGAGATTCTGAAGTGGTGGAACCTGCACATGGCCACTCCTTCAGAAGTGGTTGAAAAGTATCCATCTGCCGGCGAAATCGACGTCCCAGAACTCGGCGGAACAGTCTCTTGGGCTGATCTGGAAAGGGACGCGAGTTGCTGGCTTGGCAACACCATGCAATGGGCCTACTACACGTCTCTTAGACGTCTCGAACCACTCGTAAAAGAGACCGAAGACAAGGAATTCTTGAAGACATGGCGTAACTTCCAAACAAGCGATCACCTGTATTATATGTTCACGGCAGGCGGAGCCCCAGGCGAAGTTCACTCTTACTTCAGCCCGTTCGGCACGCCGACCGATGCCTTCGTCACAGCGCAATCAGCCATACTCGATTTTGAAAACAGAACAAGATTTGCAGCAGTCGCTGCGGACGAGCCCTTCCTCTTCTACACAGGGATCAGCGAAAGATACTTCACTGGAACAATGGCGTGGAGCCTGAAAGGATTCATAAAGGCAATTCAAAAAGTGAGTCTGAAATCCGTGGAATTCCATGGTCAAAGGGGAGACTTTGAAAAGTGGGCTGAAAAATCGCTTCAAGACAAAACACTTGCAACCCAATTGAAGAAAGAAAGACTCTCCGAATTGAAAGGCGAACCTCTGAGAAAAGCCATAATCAAAACTGTGGAGGAAAGGTTGGAATATATGAGAACTCAAGTGCGATCAGCAACAAAATACTTTTGATCTGTGCAACGCGCATGCCTTTAATAAGGAAAAAACACTAGGAACATGTGCTAGAGCTAACTGTAAGGTGAAAGAATGAGGGAAGAGCTTCCGCTTCCGGAAAAAATTCTGCAAACACTACACAATTTGTGCGCAACGGCCCCAGACCTAGCGAGAAGAAGCGAAGAGTTGGCACAAGTCTTGCAGATTGACGTGAACGAGTTGGAAAGAATACTGGACGATTACAAACGCGAAGGTTTCGCAGAAAGCTTCATCGACAATGAGGGAAAGAAACGGTACTATCTGACTGGAAGCGGCATAATAAAGATTTGCGCGATTTTCACGTAGTGAGAGCCCGATGCACGTTATAATCTTTTCATGGGAGTATCCTCCGAGAATCGTGGGACAACTGGCAGATTACGTGGAGGAACTCGCTGTACAGCTCGTGAAGAACGGCGAGAAAACCTGGGTGGTCACTTATCATGACTTTTTGACAGGAGAGTATGAAGGAACCGGAGGCGTCAAGACTTTCAGAGTGACCAACCCTGTTCGCACGCACATCGGAGTGCTAACGTGGGTTCTGACTCTGAACCAGGAAGTTGAGAGGGTCGCAGCGAACATTTACTACGACACAAATAAACAGGTGAACCTGATAGACCTGCACGATTGGCATTTCATACCCGCGGCTGTGACTCTGAAAAAAGCTTTAGGCATACCATTTGTCTATTCAGTGGAAAGTCTGGAAGAACACCGCTCTCATGGCGCAAACTCACCGTTCAACATGTCCATTAGAAGCATTGAATGGTTGGGCATGTACGAAGCAGGAAAGCTGCTTGTGAAGTCCGAGTGGATGCACGACGAGGTAGTCAGGATATACAAGGTTCCAACAGACAAGATAAGAATTGTTTCACCAACGTCTGCGACTTGGCTGAAAGCCATTCTGGAAACCTATAACAATGTAGCGGAAGGCGGAGCACCCAAATGAGCCACGACTTAAGCGTCATGATGCTCACTTGGGAGTTTCCGCCAAGAATTATCGGCGGCATATCTCCACACGTCTACAACCTCTCAAAAAGCTTGGCGAAAAGTGGCGTCAAAGTCTACGTTGTGACGTGCGACTTTCCAGGAGCGCCACAACGTGAGAACATCGATGGTGTGGAGGTCTTCCGGATAGACTCCTACAAGATCCCGGCGCCTGATTTTGCAACTTGGGTTTACCTGATGAACGTGAACATGCAGAAAGAAGCAGCCGCTCTCGCCCGCAGTCTGGGCGCGAAGATCGATGTTTTCCACGCGCACGACTGGCTTGTTGCAACAGCCGGAATCGGGTTGAAACACGTCTTCAGAAAACCTTTTTTCGCTACCATCCACTCCACGGAAATCGGCCGAAGAAACGGGATTCACTTAGACTATGAAAGGATGATTCATGAGACAGAAGCGTGGCTGACGTACGAGGCTTGGAAAGTGATATGTTGCAGCGATTACATGGTCTCACACGTCCGTTGGGCGTTCGGACTTCCCACGGACAAGTTGGTTATGGTTCCCAACGGCGTGAACACAGAAGTGTACGAGAAAACTGAGAAAGAAGACTTGGGCCAATTCAGAAACAGGTTTGCTTTGCCCCAAGAAAAGATCGTGCTCTTTGTTGGAAGACTGGTCTACGAGAAAGGAGTCCACGTGCTCGTCAACTCCGTTCCAAAGGTACTGACAAAAACAAACGCGAAATTCATCATCGTAGGCAACGGCTACATGAGAGATCAACTTGCAAACGTCGTCAAAGGCATGGGACTGGCTCACAAAGTGTTGTTCACAGGATTTGTGGATGACGAAACGTTGAGAAAACTGCAGATATGCGCTGACGTTTCCGTAGTGCCCTCTCTTTTTGAACCGTTTGGAATAGTGGCCCTTGAAGCGATGGCCGCAAAAAGCCCGGTCGTGGTTTCAGACACTGGCGGCCTGTCAGAAATAGTCAATCATGACGTGGACGGCGTCAAAGTCTACACAGACAATCCAGATTCGCTCGCCTGGGGAATAACAAGAGCGCTCACCGATGAAGCCTACGCAAACAAGCTGAGAATAAACGCATACAAAAAAGTCCAAGAGAAGTACAACTGGAACAAGATAGCACAACAAACAAAAAGCATCTACGAAACGGTGTTGAGCGATTATTCCAAGAGTTTCTGGGCCGTGAAGGGTTGAAAAAAAGCTACGGATAAGTGACCTTGATGGCTTTGTTTTCACAGGCGTCAACACATTTCAGGCAGTAGATGCATTCCGGGTCGCTAAATTTTTCCCAAGGCAAATCCAATATGGGAACCCGAGTCGGACACACTTGCACACACAAGCCGCACCCGCCCTTTTCACATTTGTAAGGTTCTCTGCGCAGGCCGATAAAGCTAAACCTGTTCATGATCGCCATGAAAGCCCCGTGCGGGCAGAGGTATCTGCACCAGCTTCGCGGGATATAGGCTACAAAGACGAGAACTGCAACCAAGATTGCGAATTGAACCCAGAAGAGCGGAGGCAAGGTCGCAAAGCCAGTTAAAGCGCTTGAGCCCTGGCTTGCAAGGGCAAAACGGAAATCATGAATCATGCTAGGCAGAGTCGCAAACAGAGTCTCTGATGGACTCAAGATAGTGAATGGTGCATCGGCAAAAACGCCTAAGGCCCTGTGATAGCCTTCACCGCTCCCCACGAGTGTTGAGGCAGCAAAAGCTCCGCTGATGAACAACGTGATGACTAGGACAAAGTATTTCACGTAAACCATGGTCTGATGGGTTCTCACCGACACGTCGGTTTGCTTACGTCTGACAAAACCGACCAAGTCTTGGACAAAGCCGAATGGACAAATCCAACCGCAGAGCGATTTCCCGATCAATATGCCAACGATCAGAAATGATGCTAGTGCAAGCCAAGGGAAAACAACAGCCCTGTTCCATCCGCTCAGATCCAACTGGATAGCAGTGAAGGCGTCACCCACGGTGTTCAGCTTTAGACCCCACGTCCAAAGAACGGGGAACAAGAGAGGCAAGGCACCTATGTTGAATATTGCGGCGCTGAACAGTATGAAGGAGAGCACTTGGATGATCCTGCGAGGCGTGTTGTACTTTAGCAGTCCTTGTTTCATCTTTCCTCTGCTCAAGCAGTTCACCTTATCCATGCCATTAATGAAGGTCTGAGTTATTTGCTTTCCGATGAATTTAACGTCTTGCCGCAGAAGTAGACGCGCTTCTTATTCTATCTTGCCCAAAAGCGATACATGAACTTTAATGGTTTATATCAGTCTTTACGCTGAAAAACAAAGAATCAAGCTCTAAACGCGAAAATGCTGAGAAAACAAGCAATCTATGTTTTTCGTGCGAATAGTTTCACTTGGCTGACAAAATCGGTTTCTTCGCTGAGTCTCTCCAGTTCTAATCTTCGAAGCAAGCCGTGGTTTGAGTATATGTCCTCCAGAATTTTTCTCTCGATAACATAGGCGCCTGATCTCAAGAAGTCTTCGAGTCCTTGGGCGAACACTTCAATCTTTTCGCCTACCTCGTTGTGTTTAAGATTATACTTGTGCTCCAAGTGTCTGTAGATGAGAAGCGTGGCTTCGTGCCCGAAGATCTGATTTAGGACTCTGTCCACGATTTTTGAGACCGTCTCGTCTTTTTGGTTCGTTTGCTGTGCTATGGTGACCATTGCCCATTCCCTAGGATTCGTTCATCTTACGACTTAATAAAACTATTCGTAGACCTGTAAGACACGTATACAACAAAACTATGAGGGAAGGCTACAAAGTGAAATCCGTAAGATTCAACTGTTGTACTCTTCTCGGAAAAATCCTTCCAAATGCTTGCTCCTTAAGAATGAGTTGTCCGTACACACCGTCGTATCCCGGCACTACATGCGCCCGTCCTTCCCGAACTCTGACCACAGCCTCGGCAATCTCCTCGCCGGCAACACGGCTCAGATCTTCCTTCGAAACGTCGATCAAGACCGTGTACTCATCGGTGAACTTCTCAACCAACGGATTGTAGATGCTCCACACTTTCTGGACGGACGGAGAATCAACACCCAGCACCGCCGCGATTATTTCAGAAAGCGGGAGCAAGTGCTTAAACCCGATTGCGTCGTCAGGCTTGAAATTCTCAGGACGATCAGCCAACTCCTCAACACGCTGCTCAACGCCCTTCGTGAGTTTTCTGCGACAGACCGGACAGACGTTCCCTAGCTTTGCAGCTCCTTGCGGAGAGAGCGAGACGTGACAGTTCCTGTGGCCGGTCCAATGATATTTCCCATAAGCCGGGTCGGTCTCAATCGTGAATTTGAAGCGTTTAGCATCTTTCAGACGGATGGCCTCTGTGACTTCCTTGTAGCTTGGTTTTTCCATCTCGAACACGTTGGCTTCTCTTCCGATTCGCCAAGGCCAAAAACTGTGGCTGTCACTGTTCGAAACTAAGGTAAATCTGTCCAACCTGCTTAGGCGCCAGTTCATAGGCGGATCTGATGAAAGCCCCGTTTCCAAGGCGTGAATGTGCTTTGTCATGTCTTGATAGCACTCTTCCATGCTGTCAAAACCACTAAAAGCGCCGAAAACGCTGAACCAAGGAGTCCAAGCGTGAGCCGGAAAAACCATGTTCTCGGCCGAAACTTCCATGACTTCCTCAACAAGATGCGCTGCATCAACGCTGAGCGTCGGTCTGCCGTCAGAGGCCAAGTTGCCGTATTTCGACAGTCTATCATTGATCTGCGCAGCGGTTTCTAAACTTGGCGAGAGGATGATATGGTGGACTTTTTTATACTCGTTTTTGTAGGGGAATATTGTGCTGACCTCCGTGGTAACCATAAAACGCACAGTAGACCCGACGTCTTTTGCGGGTTTGTAGAAGCTTGTCTCCGATTCTGGAACGAGAGACCCTCTCAGTTCTTTAAACCATGTGGGATGCGTGAAATCTCCGGTGCCTACAAGATTCAAACCCTTGATCTTCGCAAAACGAGCTATCTCCTCAATGCACATCCTTTCACTCGTAGCGCGACTGTAACGGCTGTGAATGTGCAGGTCAGCTATTAGTCTCAACTCTTTCAAACACTCCGGTTTTCGCTTGACTGATTTTGCTATCAGGTTCTTGCGGTGACCCCCCTCCCCAACCGCAATTATTCCTGTTTAGTTTCGTTTGTCTGCTTAAGCTTTCTGTCATTTTCCTCTTGTCTTTCCAAGTACTTTTCAAGATACTTTTCCCAATCCAACTTGAACATCACAATAAGTATGATAATCGTGAAAACTATCGCAATCGCCATGCCGATTAATGCTGACGCTAACGTGCCTTCTTGGCCGAAAATGCTATTTATGTATTGTATTGAAAAGCGGCCGCTGTAGGCTATTATCAAATTCATGATGAATTTCCCTAACAACGCCGGAAGGAAAGCTCTCACGATGCTGTAGCGCATGACGCCTAGAGGTATGAAGATCAAATCATCGGGCAAGGGTGTGAGAGCGAATATGAAAATCACAACGGGACCGAACTTGTTGAAAACTCTGACTAGAAGATCCATCTTTTTCTTGTACCGTTCACTGATCGCCTTTCTGCCGCCTAGGCCTAGCAGGTACCCTGAGAATTCTCCGAGTGCCGAACCTATGCCTGCGGCAACTGCGAGCCACACGGGCTCGAAAACCCAAACGCCTCCGTTTTTGAGTCCTGCCACGGCGAAGACAACCACGCTGTAGGGTATCGGGAAAAAAATAGACGCAGCACCAATCAAACTGACTAGAAGTATTCCAAAATACCCGTATTGCGCGGAAAAGCTCATCATCCAGTTAATGATGTCCTGCAGTTCCAAACCAGAAGCCTTCTTCTTCTCACTCAAGTAGGATGTTGGATTTAAAGAGGTAACCATCGTCAACATCACATTTAAATCGAAGTGAACCCTACAGAAATGCTACAAGATTTTGAGGCATTCAGACTTGACGAAGAAAAAGGAACCGATTTGGATAGCCCGAGAACTTGCAAAATGCAGCGGGTGCAGAAAATGTGAAATAGCATGTTCACTTTTCCATGAAAACCGCATATGGCCCGACGCTTCAAGAGTAACGGTGTTCATGCTGGTTCCGGGCTTGGAGTTTCCACACTTCTGCGCGCAATGTGAGGACTATCCCTGCGTGAAAGCTTGCCCGGTTAACGCCCTGTCAACAAGCAGCAAAACCGGTGCAGTACTAGTGAACAATGAAGCTTGCATCGCTTGCGGAAAGTGCATCGATGCTTGCCCGGGCAGGATACCGCACATGCACCCCAAAGAAAAACACATTGTGATCTGTGATTTGTGCAATGGCGACCCGCAGTGCGTGAAGGTCTGTCAGGAAGGAAGCTGGAACGTTCTCAAGGTCGTTCCTAGAAAAAGTAACGCTTACGAACTCTATGCGAGGAAGCCGGACGAAATAACGAGAGATTTGGGCGCAAAGATTTACGGCAAGATAGCGGAGGAATACCTGTGATTCTGGGGTATGCAGGAAAGTTTCTTGACATAGACCTTTCAACTCAGACCATTAAGGAAACGATGTTCAGCGATGAGGTTCTGAGAGATTACATAGGCGGCAGAGCACTAGCTGCCAAAATCCTCTGGGACAGACTGGGCGACAAATGGGGAAAAGTGGACCCGCTTGGACCCGAAAACATCCTTCTACTATTAACTGGTCCCTTGACGGGGTATTTTCCGGGCGGAAGAACGTGCGTTTCAGGCAAGTCTCCGCAGAGCAACGGTATCATAGGCTCCACCCTCTCAGGAGAATTCGGCGTCGAGCTGAGGTGCGCGGGCTACGACGGCATAATCGTAGCTGGCAGGGCGAGGAAGCCCGTTTACCTGTTTGTCAAAGATTCTGACGTTGAACTCAGAGATGCTGGGCACGTCTGGGGCAAAGACGGGAAGCAAACGGCAGCAATCCTGACCAAAGAATGCAGACAACTCCTGAAGACACGGTATCCAAGGTACGGTGAATGGAAAGAACCCGCAATGCTGTACGTGGGTCCCGCCGGAGAGAACAAGGTGCGAACGGCGGTCGTGGGATCGAAATGGGCGCACGCTGCAGGTTATGGCGGCTACGGAGCGGTGATGGGTTCAAAGAGATTGAAGGCTGTGGTTGCGAAGGGTACGGGACCTTTGCCGGAAGTTGCCGACATGAAGAAAGTGAAGAAGCTGATCAAAAGAGTGTGCAGCGACGTTTACGAAGGCGAGATGTGGAGGCGCTGGGGAACAGGCGCTGCGGGCTACGAAGTGGGCGCGAAAACAAGCTCCGAACCGGTTCGGAACTGGCAGGAAGAGTGGCATGACGAAAAAGGCTTCGGCGTTGACAAGTTTGAGAACAGAGTCTGGATGAAGCAGTACTGGGGCGATTTCGGATGCCCAACCACGTGCCTGAAGCTGTCAGTGGTCAAGGATGGAAAGTTCAAGGGAGCGATAACTGACAACCCCGATTATGAAATGCAGGCTTACTTGGGGCCGAACTTGGGAGTTTTCACGCCGGAAGAAAACGTGTTCTTAGTATCGCTTGTAGACGATTTAGGACTTTGCGGCATACAAACAGGCAACGTTATTGGTTTTGCTGCTGAACTGTTCCAGAGAGGCATATTGACGAAAGAGGAATTGGATGGCCTAGAGCTTAAGTGGGGAGACACTGAGGCCTTTGCAGCGTTAGCCAAGAAAATCGCTCTCAGACAAGGCGTAGGCGACTTGCTGGCTGAGGGAACGTACCGAGCAGCTGTAAAGATCGGAAAGATGAAGAACATGGATTTGCTCCCGTACGCAGTTCAGGTCAAAGGCGTGAGCATCGGAGCTCACGGAATCCGCAGCGGAAAAGACTATCCGGAAATCATCGCTTACGCTTGTTCAGTGCAGGGCGGAGATCACACGTCTACGGCTGCGCTGCCGCTCGACGGAGGCGGAAGCGAGTTGATGGAGATCTTCAACGATTCTGGAGTCTACTGCAATTTCAACAGTTTCGCCGTGTCACGAAACACCAGATTTGAGTTTTATACAGCAGTCACGGGTTTGAAACTGACAAGAAAAGAGTGGTGCTCCACCAATGCGATGAAAGTCCTACAGCTGCAGAGGGCAATGTTGCTATTAGGCGGCCCAGACTTGAGATGGAACCCAAAGATCCACGACGACAACCCGCTCAGATTCTACCAACCCTTACCCTCGGGACCTTACAAAGGAAAAACCACTGACAAAGCCGCCTTTGAAAAATACAAGAGGCGATACTACCGAGCGGTTGGCTGGGACAGAAACGGCGTGCCAACTTCAAAGATCCTCAAGGACCTAGGACTGAAGGACGTCGACAAAGCCTTAGAAAAGATACGCTAGCGCGCGCACTGTTCTAGGAATTCTGAAACCTCTTCAACGCTCTTTCTCAGTCTTGGTTCAGGAGACTGCGCAGGCCATCCAAGAGCAACTGCCGCCACGAGCGTCCAAGGTTTGCCGAGGTGTTTAGTCAACGCGTCTGAGGCATAGTAGACATCACATATCCACAGTGAGCCCAGTCCGAGGCTGTAGGCTTTCAGAAACATGTTTTGAATCGCCGCCGCCACGCTCTGCAATGAAGACTCCTCCAACGTTCTCAATTTGTTGGCGTTCCAAACCATCACAAGAACTGGTGCTTCCTCCATTGCTTTGCAGGATCCAAACGAAGATCCCATGCGTTCCATGCCTATCTTCGCAGAAAGTGCTTGCAGTTCAGATCGGAACAAGCCTGCAAGTCGCGTCTTGGCATCGCCCGTCAGCACCGTGAAACGCCACTGTTGGCCGTTCTTCGCTGAAGGCGCCCACGTTCCAGCTTCAAGGACCTCGAGAACAAGTTCTATAGAAACAGGCTCATCCTTGTAACTGCGAATGCTTCGCCTTCCCTTTATTGCATCATCAAGTTCTATGAGTGCCCACCTGACTGGTCTTCTTTTTGAAACCTTCAAACTCAGCGGCTGATATTGTCCTCTAGTGTCCCATGTAGAGGTAGGATTTCTCCGTAAAGTACAGTTCGCTGAAGCCGCAGTCCTCGCAAATGTACACGTCAAAGAACAGCCTTGAAGCGCCCATTGTTGCTCCTTCAAGTCGACCAGATTCTTTTCTGATGTTGGTGCTTCCACACTTGGGGCACTGAGACATCGAACCCTTAGACACATGAAACCTCCGATATAATTCAAGAGGGGGAAGATAAAAACTCGCCGCGACCTGCGAAAGAAGTGCGAGAGCTTAGATTAGGTGCAATTCCTTCCCGATCTTTTCAAAGACGCCAATCGCGAAATCCAAGTCTTTCCGTGTCAGTGCGGCGTTCATTATCGTTCTTATGCGCGCCTTGTCCCTTGCAACCATCGGATACACTATGGGCAGAGCAAACACGCCTTCCTCGAAAAGCCGTGCGCTCAGCTTCTTTGCAACGCTGCTCTCGCCGACTATGATCGGCGTAATCGGAGTTTCACTGTTGCCTATGTTGAAGCCAAGCTCCTTCATCGCCTTCTTGAAGTAGCGAGTGTGATCCCACAGTGTTCGCACGTGCTGTGGTTCCTTCTCCAGAACGTCAATGGCTGCTATGCACGCGGCTGCGACCGCGGGCGGGTGTGATCCGCTGAGTAGCCAGGTTCGCGACTTGTTGAGGGCAAAATCGTAGAGGTCTTTGGAGCCTGAAACGTGCCCACCGACTACTCCGAACGCCTTCGAGAAAGTGCCCATTTCAACGTGAACCTTGTCACGGCTCAGCTTGAAGTGTGAAACAATGCCTCTGCCTCCATCACCCAGCACGCCTTCACCGTGAGCGTCATCAACATAAACCATCACGCCGTGCTCCGCGCCGAGCTTGGCCACCCCGTCCAACGGTGCGATGTCCCCGTCCATCGAGAACACGCCATCGGTTATTATCAGAATTCTCCTGTACGACGGCGAATGCTTTTCAGCCTCTTCCAGAACCCTCTGCAGATCCTGCATGTTAGAGTGCTTGTAGACGGCCCTCTCAGCATGGGCCAATCTGACGCCGTCGATGATGCTGCCGTGGTTGAGCTCGTCACTGATTATCAGATCTTCCTTGCCGACCAGCTGAGGAATCAAACCGGCGTTAGCCGCAAAACCCGTCTGATAAACCAGCGACGCCTCTGCGTGCTTGAACCTTGCCAACCGCCTCTCAAGCTCAATGTGTATATCCATGGTTCCCGCGATAGGCCGAACGGACCCGGAACCCGCGCCGTGCGTTTCAATCGCCTTCATAGCGGCTTCCTTCAGCTTCGGATGATTGCTTAATCCTAGGTAGTTGTTGGAGCAGAACATCAGAACCTTTCTTCCGTCAACAACGCACCATGGGGTGCTCGGTCCTTGCAGAATTCGTATTTTCCAGTCGAGCGCGTTTTTCACCAGATCCTGGTACTCGTCTCGCAAGAACGATGTTGGATTTCGCATCTTCGCCGAACCTCTTTTCCCTATTTTCTCACTCGTTCACTTAACTCTTTCTTGCTCACGCATCGACTTCAGAGATTGCCTTCTCTAAACCGTTTCGACAGTTTCTCAATCATGTCCTTCGTCATTGCAGCCAAATCGTACCTCGGTTTCCAACCCCACTCTTTACGGGCCACGCTGTCGTTGATGGACATAGGCCAAGAATCAGCAATCCTCTGCCTGAAATCCGGCTTGTAGTCACACCTGAATCCTGGAATGTACTTTTTGATCTCAGCGGCAAGCTCGCCTGCCGAGAAGCTCATTCCGGCCACGTTGTAGCCGTCGTGACGCTTGATTCTGGACGGGTCCGTCTCCATCAAGTCTATAGTTGCCTTTATGCAGTCGGGCATGTACATCATCGGCAACACCGTGTCTTCCCTAACAAAACATGTGTACCGCTTGTTCTTTATGGCCTCGTAAAAGATTGCAACGGCATAATCGGTCGTTCCGCCCCCGGGAAGAACCTCGCTGCTTACTATGCCAGGATACCGCACGCCTCGTACGTCCACGCCGTACTTGATGAAGTAGTAGTTGCAGAGCAACTCGCCCGCAACTTTGGTAACGCCGTACATGGTGCCGGGAATCAGAACCGTTTCCTGAGGAGTGTTAACGCGCGGAGCCGTCAGGCCGAAAGCCGCGATTGAACTCGGCCAGAAAACTCTGAACAGCCTGTGCTCTCTTGCGATTTCAAGCACGTTGTAGAGGCTGCCCATGTTCAAGTTCCAGGCAAGCTGTGGATTCTGTTCGCCGGTTGCGGAGAGAACCGCCGCCAAATGGTAGATCGTATCTGTGTCGTACCTTTTCACGATCTTTTCAAGGCTTTCTTTTTCATTAACGTCGGCGAACTCGAACGGCCCCGACTTGAACAGCGTATCGCTAGGTTTTCTGCTGTGCCCAACCGCTATAACATTCTCGCTGCCGTACCTCTTCCGCAGCTCCATGGTCAATTCAGAACCGATCTGACCCGTGGCACCTGTCACAAGAATCTTTTTAGCCCGTTTCTCCGGCATACGACAACCCTTCAAAGCATGCAACGGTTTGGAAGCTCAGCATATAAGAATTTTCTTAGAGAGCCCTTTTTCACATCATTCTTCCTTACCGATGAGCCTTTGCACAAAGCCTTCTACCAGAGTTCGGTTCGACGCTCTTATGAAAAACAGTTTATAGCCAACGCGGCAAATCTTGTCCCTGATAACTCATGCGCTTAGGCTTCATCGTCAACCCGATAGCGGGCATGGGAGGCAGGGTAGGCTTAAAGGGAACGGACAACGTTCTGAAAGAAGCAATCGCCAAGGGAGCCCAACCTGTAGCACCAAAAAGGGCGGTTGAATTTCTGCAGAGGCTGAAACAGAACAGCAGTGAAACGAGAATTGAAATCTTGACCTGCCCCGGAATAATGGGTGAAAAAGAAGCAAAAGCTGGAAGCTTTCCCGTCAAGACTTTGCCCATGAAAATCGGGAAGGAAACAACTGCAGAAGACACGAAAGCCGCCGTTAACTTGTTGATGACGACTAACGTGGATCTGATAGTTTTCGTTGGAGGAGATGGCACAGCCAAAGACATTTTCGATGCGATGCAAGGCTGCGAGGCAGTGCCGGTTCTAGGTGTCCCATCAGGTGTAAAGATGTACAGCGGAATCTTTGCTGTCAGCCCGCCGGATGCGGTGGAAGTAGTGCTGGCTTTCGCACGAAAACAAGCGGAGACCACGGAACTTGAAATAATGGACACGGATGAGAATGCCATTCGCGGCGACGTCTTTGCTGTGAAGCTCCACGGCTATCTGAAAGGACCATTTCTTCCAGCCCGCATTCAGGGAAGCAAACAGGTAAGCCCTGAAACCGTTGACGAACTGGACAATCAAACCGCAATAGCACGGTTCGTAGTGGAAGAAGTGCCAGTCGATGCCACGTGGATTCTCGGTCCTGGGACCACGGTCAAACGCCTCGCAGAGCTTCTCGGTGTACAGAAAACAGTGTTGGGAGTGGACATCTTCAAGAAGGGCAGAGGCCTGCTTGATGTCGATGAAAGGCAGATCTTGGAAGAAGTAGAGGACTGGCAGAACACTTGGATCGTTCTCTCGCCCATAGGACATCAGGGAATCCTTCTTGGAAGGGGAAACCAGCAGATAAGCCCAGAAATCATAAAACGTGTTGGAAAGCAGCATATAATCGTTGCGGCAACCAAGAGCAAGCTTCAAAGCATCGATGGAAACCTTTTGAGAGTTGACACTGGCGACGCAGAAACAGACAGCAAGCTCAGAGGATACATCAAAGTCGTGACAGACTACAAAGAATGGAGACTCATGAAAGTACAATAGTACTCCAAAATAGGATGTTGGCTACAGAGGCAAATAGGGCTTTCAAACAGCACAACCAAGTTCCAAAAAGAGACTCGATCAGTTGCCTGCATGAGGAATTTACAAAGAAATGACTCAATATCTCCGTACTAGAGCTTGGTATCGAGCGTACTAAGGCTTAGTATCAAATATTGGTTTAACCTACTTTGACATGATCAATATTCGCGCGCACGAAAAGAAGATGATTGGGGGAATGATGGGATGGGTGCCCGTACATTTGCTTTGATCTTCGTTGCTCTTTTGGTTTCAGGAGTTCTCGGCTTGTCTTATTCAGTTCAAGTCTTTCCTCTAAGACTCACAGATGGAGACAAGACCGAGATAATCAAGTTAACTCTAGAGAGAGCGATCGTCGCTAAAGAAATTCCAGATTACCATATAATTGAAGACAAAGAGAACATAGTTCTTTCCACTGAAAACATCGATCCCGATCTGGTCTCGAGAATATCTGGAGTGAATTTGACACTTCTTGATCCTGATAAGATTCAGGAGAAGGCTGATCGGGAAGGTGATTTCCTGTTTCTTCGTTTCAAACAGATACAGATCAATGGTTCAAGGGTCATAGTCTCCTTGGACAACACTTGGGCGGTCAGCAAGAACAGCCAAGTCGGGTATCTGAGTGGTGGCGGATTTACCATTGGATACAATAGAGACCTTTTTGGAAGATGGGTCGGTGAGATAATAGTTTGGTGGATCTCGTAGAAGTCTAGACATCTGTCAAAGAGAAAGATTAGAGATTGCACTCATCTAGTTCGGCAAAGGTTAGGCCCCAAACTTCTTGTTCCTTCCCAGCAAGTTCATCAGGATGTGCATAAGGTCCGTGCCTCTTATCCTATTCAAGCCGCCCTCTGCGCAGGTTCTCTCGCCGAATTCGGCGACATCGTCTCGGCGAACGTAAGGACCCGAGATTGCAACGGGAACAGGGTCTCCTTCATGATTTCGCGTGATAGTCGATGTCGTGTGATCAGCAGTAACCGCAATATACGTCGAATCTAGATCAGCATTGTCCAGTATGTAACCGAACATCTTGTCAATCTTTTCGATGATCTCAATTTTCAGTTTCGCGTTCCCATCGTGGCCCGCGACATCCGTTGCCTTGACGTGTAGAAACACAAGATCATTGGTTTTCAAAGCCTGAACTGCTGCTTTCGCCTTGGCCATGTAGTCTGTTTGCGGTGTTCCGGTTGCTCCCCTGACGTCTATCAGTTTCATCCCTGCAACTTTACAGACGCCCCTGATCAGTGACACAGCAGCAATGCAAGCAACCTTTATTCCGAACACGTCTGGAAGGGGGGTGATTTTTGGGATGGTGCCAGCTCCTCTGCACAGGATCATGTTTGCCTCCGGCAGCTTGCGTTTGGCCCTGTCTTTGTTGACTGGGTGTTCGCTCAGCACTTCGTGGAATTCATGCATAAGTTCAGTAACAATTTTAGCCGTAAATCGAGCATCTGGGGTTTTGTCCAAGGGCTTTATCTCTAAAACCTTTTTTCCTGCCACTTCAGGGTCTGAATCACCCACGGCTGTTGACAGCTTAGGCCCACGGATGACCAAGGCTGCACGGTGTTGAACCGTGTTTTTGAAAAGGAACTCTACGTTTGAAGACTTCTTGAGCTTGATTTTCTGAAGGCTCTTCGCAAGTTTGGTCGCATCCTCGTTTTCGATTCTGCCGGCACGCCTGTCCAACACGACGAGGTTCTTGTTCACCGTCGCAAAGTTGCACCTGAAGGCAACGTCTCCCGGCAAGACTTTCACGCCTGATCCTATGGCCTCTAGAGCTCCTCTTCCTGAGTAGACCTTCAAGGGATCATAACCAAGCATCGCAAGAGTCGCCGCGTCGCTCCCCGGAGGTATACCAGGCGATATCGGATCAATGATCCCGCAAACTCCGGCTTTTGCGATTTGGTTTAATGCGGGCTTGCGAGCTGCCTCCAAGGGTGTCTTCCAACCCAACTCTTTGAGCGGCCTGTCAGCCATGCCATCTGCAACAAACAAAATTGCCTTCAATTCAATTCACGCTGTCCCAGACTGCAGGAACGCTTTCAAGTTAGATTGCTTGCAGTTAAAACACTTGTGCATTTGACTGATCTAGGCTCAGCGAATCTGAGCAAAGAAAATGTTTAATAGTTTCTTTCCGTAGTGTGTTGGGCGTGGTTGAAATGGGCGATCGCGTTCCAGTTTGCTAATTTCTTGTTAAGCTTAGCTCACACCGGAATTTCTTGTACACTAGAATTATATTCAGCCAACGCGAATCAAGGTGAGAGATAAAAATGTCAGACACTGGAATAACTGTCAAAAAAGACGAAGACTTCTCTGAATGGTACACCCAAGTGGTTCTGAAATCAACGATGGCAGACTATGCGCCTGTCAAGGGCTGCATGATCTTCAGAGAACACTCCTACGCTATATGGGAGAAGATCCAAAGAATCTTTGACGAGAAGATAAGGGCAACGGGACATAGAAACGTGTACTTCCCGCTCTTCATCCCTGAGAGCTTCTTGAAAAAAGAGGCTGAACACTTTCAGGGTTTTGTGCCGGAAGTTGCGTGGGTCACTATTGGCGGCGACACTCCTCTGGAGGAAAGACTTGCCGTAAGGCCGACTTCTGAAACTATAATGTACGCTACCTATGCAAAGTGGATCAGAAGCTGGAGAGACCTGCCTATAAAGCTGAACCAGTGGTGCAGCGTCGTGAGATGGGAAACGAGGGCAACCAAACTCTTCCTGAGAACAAGAGAGTTTCTCTGGCAAGAAGGACACACCGCGCACGCGACAAGGGAAGAAGCGGACAAGGAAGTAATGGAAATCCTGAACGCGTACAAAGACGTGATGGAAACCTACTTGGCCGTTCCGGTGCTTACAGGGAAGAAGACTGAAAACGAAAAGTTCGCCGGAGCCCTGTACACAACGGCTTTGGAAGCGTTGATGCCGGATGGAAAAGTGCTGCAGATGGGAACTTCGCACAATCTTGGGCAACACTTCTCCAAGGTCTTTGACATCAAGTTTCTGGACGAGCAGGAAAAAGAAAGGTATGTCTGGCAGACATCATGGGGCATAAGCACCCGGATAATAGGCGCTCTCGTGATGGTTCACGGCGACGACAAGGGACTCGTGCTCCCTCCGAAAATCGCTCCAATACAAGTCGTGGTCGTTCCGATACCCTACAAGGGAGCTGAGCCTGAAATGATACTGTCGAAGGCCAAAGGGATCTTCAAGAGCTTGCAGGAAAGGGGCATCGAGACGATCTTGGATGACAGAGCAGAATATACGCCGGGTTGGAAGTTCAACGAGTGGGAACTGAAGGGTGTGCCAATAAGAATCGAGATCGGTCCCAGAGACGTGAAACAAAAACAAGTAACAATGGCCAGGCGTGACACTTACGAGAAGATTGCAGTCAAAGAAGAGGAAACAGTGGCTACGGTGATGCGACTGTTTGAAGAAATTCAGAACAACCTCTTCAACAGAGCCAAGAAACTCTTGCAGGAAAACACCTTCACCGTGAAGACCTACGACGAATTCAAGGAAGTCTTGAAAGAGAAGGGAGGATTCATCAGAGCATCTTGGTGTTCTAACTCTAAGTGCGAACAGGAAATAAAAGACGAAACCGGCGCAACGATAAGGATCGTGCCCCTCGAAAAAGAAAAACCGTTCTCAAAATGCATGCACTGTGGCGAAGAAGCAAAGGAAGTCGTCTACTTCGGCCGGGCCTACTAGCTGATAGAAGCACCTTTTTCATCTTCCCTACGCAGAGAATTCAATCCGACAGTTTTACTCGCCACCTCAGTTGCCCTACAACATCTTCCAATCCCAACATTTTCAACGTTGATTTTGTGGGTATTCCATTTGTGTCCCAGCCTCTCTTCCGGTAGTACATCTGCAGCATATCATTGTATCGCGATCTGTTGAGTCTCCTGCCCTTCAGCGTGCCTTTGGTCAAGGGTTCCTCAAACCACCTTGCTGGTGGAACATCCATTTCGCTGGTCCATTTCTTTCCGTACTCGCGCATCCAGAATGCCCGGGTCAAGTTGAACACTCGATCCGCAACCGTGTTCAGATTGTCCCAAGACATCTCCAAGCCTGTCGCTGCATGCAAAAGTCTCGGGTACCATTCAAGCTCGAAGCCAAGTTCAACCCATGGAAACCTGCAAACGGTCAGACATTCAAAAACTGCACGGGTGCGTTGCAGTTCGATGATTTTGTCAACCTTCTCGGCGTTGTAGCTGTCACGACCCGTTTTGACTTCCCATGAAATCACCCACGCGTCCTTGTGATGAGCACCGATAGAACTGGTTCCGTAGGCCAACGCCATCCCCGGAGCAGCATGGCAATCATAAGCCGAGATCTCAAGGCCCTTGACATGCATGGCCCAGCGGCTCGAGTCCTCGCCTATCTGTTGAGAAGCATATCGAACTCCCTCAGCCAAAGTGTCACCGAGTGCGCCGCGTCTGTAGGCGATATCCTCGATCAATGCTTTGGTCTCCTTGAACTGGCCCCACGAAACCTTCTCATCGATTAATCCTTTCTCAGAAGCTTCCATGGCGAACCCGAGAACGTTGCCCAACGATATCGTGTCGAGACCGAGGTCGTCGGCAATCCTGTTAAGAGCGGCAACCTTCTTCAAATTGCCGAGTCCTATGTTGGAACCCAGCATGGCAACGTTCTCATAATCGAGCTCTGACTCCTTCTTCTCAGAATCTTTGACGACGTTGCCACAGGTCATGTTGCACTGTGGACATCCTCGATTGGAGACTTTGATCTTCTCCATGGCAAACCCGCCTATGGCTCCTGCCTTTTCAAAAACACCCTCGCTGTAATTGCAGGTTGGCAACACGCCGCTTTCCTGGCTCCACTCAATCGTGCTCATCGTTCCCTGCCGTTTCCAAAAAGCGTAGTTAGGCTTGGTCAAAACTTCGCGGTAGCCTTCTGCCCCCAGTTCCTTCAACTCTTTTGCAAAGGCAGCGGGCAAATCGTGAGAACCGATCAACACGGCTGCCTTCAAGTTCTTGGAGCCCATGACGGCACCCATCCCTGGTCTGCCCCCGGCACGACCTTCTTGCGAAACGATGACTGCGTATCTCACAAGGTTTTCCCCCGCCTGCCCAACGCAGAGGATACCGCTCCCACGACCGTAGACGTCGCCTAGTCTCTTTTCAGTCTCAAAAGAGCCCAAACCCCACAGATCCTTAGCGTCAAGGAAATCTGCTGATTCATCGTGAACAAGCAGAACTATCGGTTTCTTAGCTCTGCCCTCAATGATCACCGCGTCGTAGCCAGCCCTGCGCATGTGAACAGCAGCGAGGGTTCCGACGTTTCCGTCTCCGTAACTCCAAGTCAACGGGCTCTTGGCAGCGACTACCAGTTTGCCGCTGCTAGGTAACGCTAGGGCCGTCAGTGGTCCGGTGGCGAAAACTAGCTTGTTCTCGGGAGACAAGGGGTCAACTCCGCGCTTGAGCTCATCCCAGAGAATCTTGACCGCGAAACCTCTTCCGCCGAGAAAGTTCTTCGCCATGCTTCCACTGTACTTGTCCACGACCGCCTTTGCCTTAGTCAAATTCACGTGCAAAAACTTTCCAGTCCAGCCAAACATATGCTTGGTCACCTCTAGAATTAGCGTACGATTATATTTGTTCGAAAGTAAATATATTTACTCGTATAGGAAGACTAGATTACCAGTCTCTCAGGTTCGACACTTCTGTTCTTTATGCCTAGATCACTGACCTTGAACTCCCGGTCTCCGTAAAGAAGGGCGTACTCTTCACCTTTGTAGAGTGTCGTTGCGATCCTGCCGATCGCGTCAGCCTTCAATATCCCGCTTCCGCTTGCGCCGCCGACAATCATCACACCGTTTTCCTCGAAAATCAGAGGTTGCCCGTCGATGCTGTTTATTTCGTACAGTCCAGCAAAGGCTGAAAAGGGCTGGCAATCCTTGAACTGTGGGAAGTATTTGACCATGACTTGGTACAGGCCGTACCTGTAATAGTTCTCTTCGGGTTCTGGATCTTCTTCAATCTTGAAGGCTCTTGGAAAATCGTCGGCGTAAGCCAGCCACAACGCATCTTCTTCAGGCGCGGGTCGAATGTAGGCAGACGGCTTGGGTAGAATCGTGAAAGGCAAGCATCCTGCGTCAGTGAATTCTTTTGACAGCATCAGTTTTCTCAATCCTTCAGTTTTCGCTTTGATCGAAAAGACTTGCCGCTTCTTGGCTTTGACGAAGCATTCAACTCCAACAGGGTCCAAGAGTTGAGAGAGCCACGCTCCCGCCGCAAGTATGGTTTTCTTCGCCGTTATCAAGCCTCTATTGGTTTTGACGCCCGTGACTGATGCGTCCTGCCAGAAGTAGGGTTCGCCAGGCATTCCCAGGGGCTGATGAGGTTCGACAACAAGCTCCTTCACGTCGGTGTTGTACTGAATTTTCCCCCCGAGCTTCAGAAACTCTGATTCATAGAATTTCACGAGGGAATCAACGTCGATCAAGCCAGCCTTCGGGATCAAAACTCCCTTGTGAACATTTCCTAGACCCATCATTTTGGCCTCTTCATCATCAGTCAGATTCGTTCGCATGTCTAGTTTTTTGGCCAAGTCGCTTTCATCATACTCCTTATACTTGAATCCCTTGCTTGCCAGATCCTTCAGGACGGGAAGCATTCTGCGATAGCCATCCTCATCAAAAAACCACAGGTAACCGGCCCATCGTAACTTCAGATCCAAACCCAAATTGTTCTGGACGTGCTTGTAGAACTCGGCTGAAGAATCAGCCAAGGCAAAATTCGTGCGAGAAGCAAAAAGACAACGAAACGCCGCTGCACTCTTAGCCGTGCTGCCCTGACCCGCGGCGCCCCGCTTGTCAACGACAAAAACGTCAAGTTCAGGATTTGCGTTTTTGAGGTGGTAGGCCGTTGCCAAACCCAGAATCCCAGCGCCAACGATCACAGCATCATGTTCTGCCATGCTCCGTCCTCCAGATTAGGAAGTCAATTATTAAATCAGACAAGATTTAAACCTAGCTGTCAGGCCAATTCCAAACACACACGATAAGAGTAAGCCTTTCTTGCGCCACAAAGTGGCGAGGTCTTCCGAAGCTCTGACTACTGGTTAGCTTTTCGTCACTTAGCGCGCGCGCAACGTCAGGATTACAGAAGGTGCACGTGCTTCGTGTCTCGCAAGTGGCTTGAACAACGATGGCGTAGTTGACATACGTGACGTATTTCTGATCGCCAGAGACTTCGGAAAACGTTGTCTTTTTACACCATTTACACCATGAAAAGCCCCTTCGCGCGACATGGGCACCAACTCCTCCCCGCTTTTTCTAAGAAACGACACACAGCCAGCACGCGCTTTTCTGCTAGTGTGCGCTACTCTATTGGTCCTGTCCGTCTTGCTTTTTCTCTTGTGATATCTGCTGTACAATTCCTTGATTCTGCAGGCTTTTGGCTTCGTCTTGGGCTAGTTCCAATTCTTATGCCGGAATGGAGGGAAAGAAGGCGGTAGAGCCGGACTGATGCGAATGTGTGGAAGCGGCGAAGGGAATGGGCGGAGTGGTCTGGGATGTGGGAGCGGTGATGGCTCCGGTTCGATGTCGAAACTCGTGTAGAGCCGCTCACTCATCTTCTTCACCCTCGGCCACGCTTGGAATGACAGTGAGTTCCGTCAGCTTTTCTCCGCGAAGGATTGCGAGCTTTGTCTTTTTTCCGATTACATCTTCGGTCAGAAGTCTCGGAAGGTCATAGAAGCTTGTCACTGGGTTTTCATTGAACCTCAGTATCACGTCGCCCATCGCTAAACCGGCTTTTTTCGCGGGGGCGCCTGGCTCGACCGAGAAAACCATGACTCCTGCGTTTTGATTAATACCGGCCTGATCTGCAATTTCTTGCGGGATTGAAACAGTGTTCGACACAATGCCCAAGTATCCTTTTTTGATCTTTCCTCCAGTCATCAGCCTATCGACAACGCTTTTCACCTTGTTGACTGGAATCGCTATGCCACGAGACCAGACAAAGGCTGTGTTCAGACCTATCATCTTGCCAGACACGTCAACAAGTGGTCCGCCTGAAAAGCCTGGGTTGAGTCTGGCATCGGTTGCTATTACATTTTCCATCGCTGTTCCTCTCCATCCTCTGAGCGTGCTTCCCACGCTAGTGATTATGCCGGTCGTTGCGCTTGGTTGTCTGTTGAATGGGTTGGCGAGAGCCAGAACGAACTGGCCTGTGCTCAGCTTTCCGGAATCACCAAGTTCTATCGGTGCGAATTTTCCATGTTCGGCCTTGAGTAGTGCTATGTCGAAATAGGGGTCAAATCCGACTGCCTTGGCTTCAAAGGTTTTTTCTCCTGAGTTGATTCTGACCGAGGCGCTTCTTCCGAGAACGTGGTGGCACGTGACTATGTAGCCGTCTGAGCTAAAGACTACGCCTGTACCTCGGGTCATCGTTGTGTTCACGCTGACTAAGGACGGCGTCAGTTTACGAACGAGTTCAGTGGTGGCATCAGAAAGCGACTTCAGTACCTGTAAGGGATTGATTGACTGACTCAAGCTTTTTCACCTCAAAGTAGAAGATGGCGAAATCGTATTTGTTGACTAAGGAAAGCAGAAAGTCGGTCACGTCTACGCGGGCATCAAATTTAGATCGGAGTCTCCAAAATAGGCTACGCGCCTGATCAGCCGCGAGCTTGAAGAGAGCTTGCCTATGTAGGTCATCAGCTGGTAAGAAGCTTTCAAGGCCATGTTCAAGTCCTTATTATGCAGAAACTTGGCCTCTATCGTGAGCGCCTGCTCTGATATATTCGCGTCAACTTGGATACCGCCGTCTTCGGTGATCCACTTCAGAGTGACTCCTTCAGCAGCCTCTGCGAGACCTAACCAACGAAGCAAACCGAACCATTTCCCCCTAAGGTCAGAGATCATGTTCGGAACTGACATGTCAGAGGGCAGAAATGTTTGAAGGAGAGGAATACGGGATTCATCACCAAGGGTCGGACGTGGTCTCAGGAACTCATTAATCTTGGACGTAACCTGATATCCTGTAGGCCCTTTTTTCACGACGCCCTCTTGCTCCAACCTACCAAGGATCCTGGACAGGGTCTCCGAGTGCAAACCCATTCTTCTCTTCAACCCGTCGAACGTAAACGAGGTCAAATCCTCTTCGCTTATCAAGGTTAGAACGTCAGTGTCCCGTTCACAGAGCGGAGACTCAGCGTGATCCTGCCACTCAACATCCAAGACTGATGCTCCCACCTTCATGACCTAGTTTACACGCGGTTTTCAAGTGAGCCTCTCCATCACTATTGCCCGACACCTATTGTATTGCCTACGCCAACGATGATAACGAGGTCTCCTTCTTTGGTCCGTTCTTGGATGACACTTCTCAGTCTCAGAATCACGTTTTCAACAGCTTTGGAAATTGCGTCCGTCATTGTTGACAGCACATCTTTCAGTGACTCCTTGACGACTATTGCATAGACTGGAATCTTATATTTGGTGGCTGCCTCTTCTATCTTGTACTTGTCAACACCAACGCCCCCTATCGCGGCGCCGACGCCCTCTGCGACGTCACCAGAGTCTTCTCCTTCCAGTTTCAACCCGGCATCAATCATCACAACCAGCGACACCTTTCCCTCGTTCGCCTGAATTAAGCTGCTTACAGCGTCTCCGACCTTTCCAACGGTTCCGCCTGGACCTTTAGCTTTTGTGACCAGGACTCTTCTGCCATCAATCGTTGTTTCCGCGGCTACCATGTCCTTGGCAACTTCGAATTTGTTGTGATCAGCCATCAGTTTTGAGGCGGTTAATGCGCCTATGCCGTCGCCGATCGGTTTGCCTTCTTTGAAGGCGTCCAGAAAAGAGGTGTAAGATTCGGCTTCTTCCATAATCGTCGGAAGCTGCATTTGGATTTGCATCGTGGTGTATAGTGTCCCGTCCTTTTTGCCGAGTAAGTAATAGTGGCGCACGACGCGATAGATGGTGTTCAGAGTCTGCGCTGCCTCTACAAGATTCTCCAAGTTCTGGAGTTGTGTATCGTCAGCACGAGGTGCAATTGCCCTAACCTCGTCTTTGATTCGATTGTCAGCCGTGTCAAGCAGGTGTTCAAGCCTTTGAACGACTCCAGATGGATCCATGTTCGCCGGTTCGATAATGAAGAATTGAAGAAGCGCTTCCAGTCTGGGTTTTGGGTCTTTTTCGGGCTTGCCCACTGTGGTAATTGCAGAGACGACCGCTTCTTTAGCTTTGTCTCGCATCGCCTTCAGCTTGGTCAGAGCTTTAGATACCTGACGTATCATGAGAAAGGTTTGAATCTTCTGTGAGAAAAACATGAAGAAGAAGAACACCGCGAAATAGACGATGTTCATTATCGTAGTCACGATGTTTGAATCTGGAAGCATGGACATCTTGCACTACCTCCTTTTGTGCCTGAGCCTCGGCGTGCTCTGTTTGTTCCTCGGCTGTTCTAGCTGAACTAATCTTTTTTCGATCGTTCCCAACCTTTTCTGCAACTCCGTTATCATATTCTCAATCTGCTCCCGCCTACCTTCCAGAACCTTGATCATGTCTTCAGGTTCTTTCTCTCCCTCTTCGAGAAAGACTGAGAAGAAGGGAGGTCGTCTGGGCATCGAAAAGGCGTTCATTTCCACGTCTAACACATCATTCATGAATTCTCCTAGCAAGTTGCTCATGCTCTCGGCGATCTGACTCTCTTTGGTAAGGGCTCGCTCAAGAACCACCTCGCCTGCCTCAGTGATAGCATACGTCTTTCGTTTTCTTTTCATCTGAGAATCCCACTCCCCTTGAGCGTATCCTGACTTCTCCAAGTTTTGAAGAATGGGGTAGATGCCGCCAGGCGTTGGCTTCCAAAAACCCATGGTTCTTTCTTTGATTTCCTTCATTATCTCATAGCCATAGTGCGGCTTTCTGTTGAGAAGAATCAGCACTACGATTCGCAGATAGCCTTTCTGCGTTTCCATAAGCCAGTGAGCAGCCGCTTTTTCTTCTCTTGAATCCATGATCTTTCATTCTATGGCGACATAATCGTCGCTTTTATATTTTGCTCCGATATATTTTACTTCGATATATACTCTTCGACGGAGACTACGTGTTAACCTAAGAATGGAGTTGAGGCAAAACTAGCTTGCAAGTTCAGTTATTCTTATTAAGTAATTTGTCAAGTTTTCCTCAAATTCCTTTTCCGTTACATTTTCTTTCAAGTCTGTCATGAAGCTTTTGAAATACGCAAACTCTTCCCTCACCCGCTCGGTGGCAAGAGACAAGAATTTCTGAACCCTGTTCTCTGCCTGGTTATTAACGTCTGGCACACGGTGCCTTATCATGTTGCTCAGAGCAAAACAGTTGTTCAACATCATACCTATGTTCAACCAAACGGCCTTAACATTTCTTGAAGCTGCTGGTTCGTCATTCATCCAGCTCAAAAAGAAATCGAAGGCTTGATCGGGTGGAAATGTCTCGCTTCGATCAAAAACTTGGAAAGCCACATCATCAGCGTACAAGTCTTGTACATGATTGACCGCCTGCTGAACTACTGCAATCTGATAGTCTTCTGTCAAATGATTCTTGCGCGTAACGTATTGCCCAACCCTGTTCAATAATTCTTGATTGCGGGACGGATGATGCGTGTTGGTTCTGTAGATGTGGCACATCTCATGGATCAACAGCCCTTCAATCATCCCAGACTTTAACGCCATACCCGAAACTACAATGACGTCGCCGCCGTTTCTCCTCGTTGAGTACCCCATGAACGACAGTTTGGGGTCGACTGCAACTCTTAGCCTGTCCGAAATCCCGAAGCCTGCACCATTCATTAGCTTCAAAGCATTGCGCGTTGCCTTCTCCAAGACACGCTTCCTAGAAGACATTCTTCAGATCACCGACACTTGAACACCGATGCGACGATGGATCAATTTGTCTTGAGCAGCATTTGTTCAGTCCTGACGTCTCAACAACCTTAACGAACCCCAGATTTTCCACCAATAGTGTTCTACATTTTCAACCTATTATTTCTTACGAGATATGTGTGAGTGCGCTCAGTTGGCAAAACAGCTATTGAAAAGCAGAACCCTATTGAATACAGCTTTTTGAATCCGCCTTCGAAATTATGAAACAACACTTTTTCACAAACGTGAACAGAGTAAGCAGTGAGATTAAGTGTACGTTAAAAACTATATAGAGAACGCTTATTTACCACCATGAAATATGATTAACACCATCGTCAAAAATCGAGGGAAAAACTTGCACTTTAAAAAAGAGACCAAGGCAATTTCAACTTTTTTCACAATCATTTTGATTCTGGTCTTCATGATAGTTGGTGCCTTCATATCTTACATGTGGGTCATGGCGAGCTTTTACAATATGCCAGAAAACACATCTCTTCTCGTGTTCGAAGACGTTGCTTTTCCCTTGGATAATTTCACGTATTTTAACCTGACAATTCTTAACCCGTCAAATTCAGTCTTAGACGTGAACATAACATATTTCCTTGTAAACATTGAGGGTAGAAACGAAACACTGATTGTTGACACAACAGATCCTCCACTTCCATTCGTGATCAACAAAGCGTCAAGACAGACTTTCAAGTGTATAACGAATTGGAGCAATTTTGCCGGAGAAACCGTGAGAATTGAACCGGCCGCGGGACTCGCTTCGACGATGAGTTACCCGTACACCACGCCAAGGGCAAAGCTGTTGGTATACGACTTCAACGCCACAGCGAGCGTGAACTACTTCAACATAACTATAGAGAACTCGGCGCAATCCGTAATGAATCTGACGATTTCGCAAATAACGATATCTGACTTGGCGATCAGTTCCACAGCCCCAAAGCTCCCACAAGAGTTAGCTCCGGGTGGCAAGATCCAAACGCTTCGCTGCGATTTTGATTGGAGAGTAATGCAGGGAGAAAACGCCACAATCACCGTGAAAACGGTTCAAGGATTTGAGCAGACCTATACGACAAGTACGCCGTTTCAAGGTGCGTTTCTCTACATAAAGCAAATAACGTTTGACTATGCAGACACTAGCTACTTCAACGTCACCATCGGCAGCCTAGAACAATCAACAGCAACCGCAGCGCTGGACAGCATAAACCTGACACTGTCAGACAACACAACAATTACGCTCGCCACACTTCCTCCATTGAACTACACCATATCGCCCGTCATTCCGCCTAATGAATCGCTAACTATGAAGTGTCTCTGGGACTGGAACGCACATCGCAATGAAACGATCACCGTGAACGTCTACACGAAGCAAGGTTTCACTATGAGCAACTTAACTACCATAGCGCCCACAGCAGTGATCTGGACCTTAGACAATGTTGGATTCGATCTTGACGACCTTGAACACTTCTACGTAAACCTGACAAACGCGGCGAGCTCTCTTCAACAGATCACGATCACAGACGTGAAACTCAACCAGAATTCCACAACGATTAGCCCCATACCGATAGCTGCAGGCACTAACGCCACGGTAATCTGCGAATTCAACTGGGCAGGTTACGTCGGACAAAACGTCAACATCACCGTCCACGCTGTCTACGGAACGAAAGAGACATCAGCGCTGTACAGCCTGAAACTGCCTTTCCTCAAAGTAGAGAACGTGGCATTTTCCAACTTCGAACTCGGAAATCCGTACGTGAACGTTACAATCTTCAACAGCCCATTCTCCCCAGTCAACACAACGATCACGCAACTGTTAGTCAAAACTGACAACGGAACATACACGATCGACGGAAACTTGACGAACCCGAAGCTCAACCCGTCAGGATACTTCCTTGCCACAGGAAAACAAAAAACCTTTGTTTGCCCATGGGACTGGAGCCAATTTCTCGGTAAGGACATAACTGTCGTCGCGCAGACTGCTGACGGATTACAGGTATCATTAACATTGAAAGTCCAGTAGACTCTCCGCAATCTTTATTTTATTTCCGAGCAGACCTTGAGACTTGGAAGGAGGGAGCCTTGACCAACGTAAAGGTAACTGAAAGGGTGCGCACGATAGAATACGCCATTCGCGACATCATCACCCACGCACGACAAGTTGCAAAAACCGGAAAGAAAATCTATTATCTAAACATAGGAGACCCTAACGCGTTTGACTTTGACACCCCATCCCACATCAAACAAGCTTTGATAAAGGCAGTTGAGGAAGGTGCAAACGCCTATTCTCCATCAGAAGGATTGCCCGAGCTCAGGCAAGCCATAAGTCAGAAAGAAAAGAGAATCAACGGCGTTGACGTTGCCGCCGAGGAGATAATTGTCACCTCAGGAATTTCCGAAGGCATTCAAATGGTCTTGGCTGCACTCATGGGCCCAGGAGACGAGATTCTTCTTCCAGGGCCAACCTATCCGCCTTACCTTTCATACGCCAGATTTTTCGACGGAAAACCGATAACTTACGAGACTGTGGAAGAGAACGGTTGGCAACCTAACGTGGATGACCTGCGAAAAAAGATCACAAAGAAAACGCGGGGAATTGCAGTCATTAATCCGAACAACCCTTGTGGCGCACTCTACGAGGAAAAGGTTGTCAAGCAGATGCTGGATTTGGCAGGCGAATACGATGTGCCAGTCCTGTCAGACGAGATTTACGATCAGCTGGTCTTCGACAAAAAGTTTGTCAGCACGGCTCACCTAGCTGAGGACGTCCCGGTAATAGGATTGAACGGCTTTTCAAAGGCGTATTTGATGACGGGGTGGAGGCTCGGGTACTTGTACTTCCACAGCCAGCAAGGACATCTGCTAGAGTTGAGACAGTGCATCGAGAAAGAAGCTAGGATAAGACTTTGCGCAAACACACCGGTTCAGAAGGCGGGGGTTGCAGCCTTGAACGGTCCACAAGATCATATAAAGGTGGTTGTTGACAAGCTTCGGAATAGAAGCAACTACGCGTGGAAGAGACTGAACGAGATTGAAGGAATAAGCTGCGCAAAACCGGAAGCGGCATTCTACGTCTTTCCCAAAATCCATGGAGTAGGATCAAGATGGAAAACAGACATGGACTTTGCCTTAGACCTTTTGAAGGAAACCGGGGTACTCTTCGTCCACGGATCCGGGTTTGACCCAGTTTACGGGGCAGGTCATGTGAGAGGAGTCATCTTGCCGCCGGTTGAAACGCTTGAGCATGCTCTCAATGAAGTCGAGAGGTTCATGAACAAAAACAGGTAACTTGCGGTATGCTGGCTTTCTGCTACACTCTATGAGTATATCAGTGTTCCTTCGTTTGGATCTCGAACCAGTCTTGCGAATTCTTCCATAATTTTCCTGGTTATCGGCCCGGGCTTGTTATCGTTAATTGCTCTCTTGTTTATTTCTCTCACGGGAACGATTTCCGTGGCCGTCCCGGTGAAGAACACTTCATCTGCGTTGAAAAGCTCGTATGGAGTTATGTTCTTCTCCACCGTCTCATATCCCAGTTTCTTGGCGATACGCTTCGCAGCTTCAGCAGTTATCCCGGGCAACGCGCCGATGTAGCTTGGCGGCGTGAAGAGTCTTTCGTTCTTAACCATGAATATGTTCTCCGCCACTCCCTCGCATATGTTGCCGTTCTTGTCCAGACATATGGCCTCGTCAACCCCGCTGATGTTTGCCTCGATTTTCGCCATTATGCTGTTGAGGTAGTTGAGTGACTTTATCTCGTGTGATGTCGCATCCACCGGGTCTCTCTTAACCCATGAAATCATGGCAGTGACGCCCTGTTCCTTAGCTTCGGTCTTGTGCAAGACTATGGTGTCGGTTATCACTATGATTGTCGGTTTTGGACATTTTCTGGGGTTCAGTCCGAGGTCTCCTACACCCCTTGTGACCACTAGACGGATGTAAGCGTCCCTCAGACTGTTCTTTCGAAGAGTTTCCAGAACTAGCTTCGTCATCTCTTCTTTGCTCACCGGGATAGTCAACATGATCATGTGGGCTGAACTGTAGAGTCTGTCAATGTGATCTTTCAGTCTGAAAACTACGCCTTCATAGGCGCGAATTCCTTCAAACACTCCATCGCCGTACAACAGTCCGTGGTCATAAACCGAAACCTTGGCTTGTGATTTCGGATAGTATTTCCCGTCTATGTAAACTTGAAACTCCTTTTCCAAGTTTTTGGCCTCCCAAACTAGAGAATTTAGTCTATTAAACTAGGTTTGATATGTCTTTTGGAAGGAGCCTGCAGTTTTAGCCATCGTTAGCCATAGAATTGTGGACGTTTTGAAAGATACTTCGGTAGCGGCAAAGACTTGAAAGGCTTGCCAACCACATTTCTCTCAATTTCCTTTGCTAGGTCCTCGAGTTTCAACTCACGTCTTTTTCCACTCATCCTGTCTCTCACAGGAAGGAGACCAGATTCAAGCTCTTTCTGACCTACAACTATTATGTAGGGAACCCACTCCATCTCGGCCTCGCGGACCTTTTTCTGCAACGTCAACGACCGATCATCAATGTCCACTCGTACACAGGAGCCATCCAGTTGTTTCACCATCTTTTCAACGTCTCCAAGGAATTTGTCTGATATCGGTATGAACCGAACCTGTGTTGGTGAAAGCCAAAGTGGAAGCATCGGAGCCTTGCCACCCTTCTGTTCCATGTAAGCCTTTTCCAAGAGCGCGTAGACATCTCTTTCAATTGCCCCGCTTGGGGAACAATGTAAGATCAACGGATACTGCCGCTCGCCCTTCTCATCAACGTAGGTTATATCGTACCTCTTGGCATTCTCAACGTCAATCTGATCTGTCGAGAGAGCTGCGGCTTTGTTTTGATTGTCCACGTAGTTAAAATCCCATTTGAGCATGAAATAGAAGAAACGTTCGTTCCACATCTCAACCAGGACTGGCTTACCGAAGACTTTTGCCAAGGAGACTATGAATTCCTTGTTCTCTTTGTAGAAGTCTTTTGTGAAACGCACTCCAGCTTCGTAGTCGCTTTTTGAGAGCCCTATTTCGTCCAGGATTTGCGCGCTCAGCTTGAATCTTGTTATGAATTCCTTTTTAGCTTGTTCAAGATCAGTACAGAACGCGTGGCAGTCGGGCATGCTGAAGGCTCTCAACCGCCTCAAACCAACGACCTCACCGCTCTTTTCGCGTCTGAAGCTGTAGCGGGTCAGTTCGTAGACTTTCATGGGCATTTGCTTGTAGGAGAACTGAGCATCATGAACCATCAAGAATTGTCCAAAACACGCGGCAAAACGCAAAAACAGTTCCTTGTCCTCTGACTTCAGCAGGTATTGCCTTGCAGGGAAACGGTTCAAGTAGTCTGCCAAGCTTGGGTGTTGAAAATCGTACATTACGGGAGTTTCAACTTCCATGGCACCGTACTCGTTCATCTTAGCAGTTACGAACTGTTCAAGCAAAGATTTGACCAGACGTCCTTTCGGGTACCAGCGAATGTTTCCCGGATCGCTTCCAACCTCATAGTCAGCAATCTCCAACCTTCTCATCAGCAGTACGTGAGGCGGCATCTGCTGGCTCGCTCGCACCTTTGATATTTCATATTTCGCGAATCTTTCTAGGTTTTCATGCCCTCTGAAACTGTAGTCTTCAACAGGAACCATTTTTCCGTTCGGCTCAAGAATGTACCAGAACGACTTCAGCTTTTCCTCAGCCTTCGCCGCCTCAGAGACTTTTTCTTCTTCCTTCTTTTCCTCTTCCTTCGCGGGCAACACTACCCGAGACTGCTCTGCGAGCGGATGTCCCTTTACCGAAATCGTGAACTGCTTGTTCCAACCAAAGGGTGCGCGATACGTTTCTATTCCTTTCTCCCTCGCGTAGGCTTCCATAGCTTTAACTACTTTCAGCGCGTCCGCAGGCTTGGCTAGGTTGCTGCTTAAGTGCGCGTAAGGGTAGATCAGGACGCGGTTTACCTTCTGTTTATTGAGGAATTCTTGCACCTCATCAACAGCCTTCTGGGCTACCGTCTTGTTGTCACCCTCCTCAACCGCGGTGAACAACACCACTATTTCGTCCAAGCGAACTTCTTTCTTTTCAGACTCTTCAGCCATCACAATCTCTTTCTGAACAGGCTTGTACGCAATGAAATTCGAGTGTAACTGCAAAATCCGCATTAACCATTTACCCCCCGAATTCAACCACTGTAACGCCACTTCTCAAGCTGCCTATCCTTTCTGGTCTTCTTTTTGTACTCTTTATAGTGCTCCTTGCACAAGTAAGCCTTCTTTTCACTGCCCACCTTCAAACCGGCAGCCTTAACCTTTTCAGCTGAAAGTGAACGAACAGCCTCTCGTCCGCAACCGGACACGCTGCACTTGGCACCCTTGTCGATACGCCCCAAAGCTAACTCCTCTAACGCAACTTATGTTTTGACGCAATACAATACGTGTCATCACTTAATTTCTTTTTCATAAAGAACACGGGCTCTTCGATAGATTTCATCTTTGTCGCCGACGGAAGTTGGGCCGATCCCTTCAACAACAAGGGAAGCAGCCGCAGAGCCTACACATGAACACCAAGCGCAGTCTTCGCCGCGAACGTATTCGGCCAAGAAACCTCCGATAAAGGCGTCTCCAGCGCCCGTCGGATCGACGAGTTTGTCAGGCTTGTATGCCGGAACGTTGTGAATTGTGCCTTCAACAGAGACTGCGGCGCCGTTGGCTCCCAGGGTGACTATTACTATCTTGACACCAAGATTGTGCACAGCTTTCATGGCCGTGCTCAGCTCCGACTGTCCAGTTACGGCTCCAATCTCTTTAAAGGAGGACTTGTAGATGTCAACGAGTGGCAAAACACGCTTGTCTATAAGCGGCTCAACAGTAACGTTCCCACTTTCGTCAAAACATCGCACGAGCCCCTGCGGGTCAAGAGACAAGAGCGCAGCGCGATCTCGAAGTTTTTCCACTACTTCGTACGTGATTTCACCTGCTACAGGTGCAATGTGAATGACTTTAGCTTTCAGAGAGTCCGGCAAGTCTTCTACCGTGATAGATGGGGCTCTATCCTTAAGCGTCAAAATACGATCTGACAGGTCGGTGCTGTATCTCAACTCAAAGCGCGTAGTCCGCGCTTTCTCAACTCTAACCAGTCCGGCCAGATCAACGTTCTCCTGTCTAAGCCACCACAAATAAGCTGCTGGAAAATCGCCGCCGACCTTTGAAATGACAGAAACCCTCGCACCCAAATGTCCACTTGCAAAAGAGACGTAAGCCGCAGACCCGCCCAAAACTACAAAAGGCGATTGCCGACTTGGAAGGATAATAGAGTCTATAGTGAAAAACCCTGCTGAAACGATGTCAAGCACGTGTAGGTCTGGCCTCCTCTGATGATAGTTGATGAGAGTGAACTTAAACCCAACGGAATCTGTCAGTGTCTTGTCTTGTTCATTTTCACGCCAAGCTCTTGTTGTTGTGTTAGGAGAGTTCTTTTGACACTCCTTTGTGGGGGCTCAAGATGAAATCCTCACTGGTGCCATTGCTCCCGTTTCATGTTGACGAGCGACTTGCATGCGATGGCGATAAGACTTATTTCATCCTTTCTAGTCTTAAAGAATATAACGGACGAGACTGGGCATGGAAGAGAAAAAGAAGAAGAAAAAGAAGCAATTCACGTTTCTTGCAGAAGAACAGATTGAAAGCCAAACCTTTCATGAACTGGTTAAAGCTCTGGACGCGCTTGAAAAAGAAGGAAAGTATGTGGATGTACAGATTTGCCCCCGATGCAAAAGCCCTAAGGTTCGTAGGGTTGGAACGATGAGCGGGAATCTGTGGGGGCATATGGGCATATATCCTCATAGGTTCGAGTGCAAAGAATGCGGATGGAGTGAACGCTTGGTTTTGAAGGCAACGAACAGGCCTACGAGCATTAAAGATGCTGAGATAGTTGCTGAGGCATCAGAGTCTGAGAGAGAGGGATAGACGGGAAGTCATGACATAGCGCGAGCTCTTCGGCGTATGCTTGAAAAAGAAAAGACATATCACGAAGCTGATCGTTCCAATTATGAAATAGTACGAAGCGAAAGCCGCATGAACAGGTACTTCACTGTGAACCGGATAGAGTTTGCCGTGACCTATCAATGCAATTCGAAATGCAGACATTGCCAGTTGGGCGAAGAAAGAGAACGGAAAAGAGTCCCGAGCCACATTGACAAGGACAAGGCAGTAGAGATTGTGAGGAAAGTCGGCGACAAGTACGGTCCCAGATCGGTTATGACTTTTGGCGGCGAACCTCTGCTTCACCCTGAAATTGTGTACGCGATTCACAAAGAAGCAACGAACGTGGGAATTCCTCTTCGAGACGTCATCACGAACGGTTTCTGGGCAAGAAGAACAGAAGAGACAGAGAAAGTAGCGGCAGATCTGGTGGAGTCTGGCGTCAACGAAGTCCACATTTCTGTAGATTGTTTCCATCAAGAGTTTGTTCCACTTGAGATCGTTAGGAAAGCTGCAGAAGCCCTGGTCAAAGCTGGAATGACACGCGTGGTCTGGAACCCCAGCTGGGTCGTGTCTAAAGACAAAGACAACGTGTATAACAGGAAAACCAAGGTCATTCTGGAAAAGCTCAGAGATTTGCCGATAGAGATCAGCGAGGGAAACAATGTCCGGCCTGAAGGAAGAGCTATCGCGTGGCTGAGAGACTTCCTTCCACCAAAAACAAAGATGCCGAAAGGAAAATGCGGCGACATGCCCTACACGGAGCCTCTTGATTCCATCCGCACGGTTTGCGTAGAGCCTGACGGGAGAATCGCGGTCTGCAAGGAATTCTACATCGGCAACGCTTTTGAAGTGGACGTAATCGATATAATAGAAGATTATGACCCGTTCAAAATTCCTGAAGCGAAAGCGATTATTGAAGACGGCATGGGCGGACTGATCGACTGGGGTAGAGAAAGGAGCGTGGCACCAGACCCTGAAGGATACTACAATGTTTGCCATTTGTGCACTGACATGCGAAGAAGAGCCAACTTAGCATAGCGCGCCTTGGGCAAATGGATTCTATGTGGGCGTCTCTTCGAATTTGAGCCTTGATGTGGCAATAGTTTCGATTTGGTCGATGATCATGTCTTTTACTTGAGGGTCTGGTTCTCTCCCTGTTTTTGTGCGGATTTTTTCTACCTGTTTGACGGTCAGATAGACGTCGGCAAAAGTCAATATTATTTCTTCGACCGTCCTACTCATAGAATAGTATAATGATGCGTCCATGAACTTCTTCAATACAAAGTATGCTCTAGGCGATAGATAAGCAGTTACGGGATACGGTTTTGCTTCCATAGTCAATCACCTCTCAAAAGTGTAAACATACCGAATATGATGTGTACATGCCGCATTTTAACATTTTGAGACACGCTCAGGCTTCAAAAAGCCCCCCTGGTCAACATGAACGAAATTCTCATCGTGTAAGCCTCCAAGAGTTGACTATGAACCTTCACCAAAAAACCTATATTGTACTAAACCTGAGTATATATATGGGTTAGTCTTGAAGGGAAAACGTTTTCCCGCAGTATTTCTGCTGTTACTGTTGATTCCCTTGGTCGCGTGCTCGGGAAGTAGCTTGGATTCTGAAGTTCACGATGTGGCCGTCAACTATGTCATGGCATGGCCAAGTCTGACCCTGCCTTCTTACGTTCACGTTAATGTTACCGTTGAAAACCAAGGGACCAGTTCTGAAACGTTCAACGTGACCCTGCACGCCGACAATCTGACGGTCACAACGGTGAATGTTGTTGACCTCGCACCGGGATCAAACAAGACCTTGACGTTAAAATGTGATCTATTCCCCTTAAAAACGGAGATCTTCCCGCCACCGCCATGGAGCCTAACAGATCCCATGGTTGTGAACGTCACGGTATGGGCTGAGGCTAGTGCGGTTCCAAGCGAGGTGGACACCGCCGACAACGCTTACGCTGGTGAAAAGATCAGTCTGATCTGGTGGAGAATAGACGTGAATGGCGATGGAAGAATCAACATTCTGGACATCTGCATCCTCGCATTGTCCATGAGGGGATTTTGGCGGCCTTGGTATGACTTCAACCAAGACGGGATACTTGATATCAGGGAGATAATGACTGCGGCGGTAATGTTTGGGAGGATCTACTGTGAACCCTCCAACCTAGATGACCCATAGAAACAGCCGAGCACCCCTCTGCTATTATCTTGTTTTTTTTGTAGAGTCTGGCATTATCGATCGATCGGCCGATGGTATGCAACGGGCGATTATTGGAGCGACTACACTGGGAGCGACACGGATGGAGACGGTATCGGAAACACTCTCTACTATATTGAAGCAAATAACAAAGACTACTTTCCCTTCATGAATCCCTATCTTCCAGGCGGCGTTAGTCACGACGGCAGAGTAAACATAATAGACATATCCTTCATTTCTACGTACTATGGCTTCACCGTCACGAACAGTAGTTCAGTCCAGCTCAAACGAGCAGACCTGAACGAAGACGGCATAGTAGACATGTCAGACTTGAACGTGGCTTCGGCAAACTTTAACAAAACATGGCAGTCTTACTGGGGAGAATAGCTTAACAAGCTCTTTACCCCCTCTTTCCATGACATCTTAGCAGACCTAAATCTTGGCGCCCATTCCTGTTTCCAAATTGCTAATAAAGTGACTTGTGCTTCTGGCTTTGCTTCGTCCATGGATGGCGGCGTGCCTTGGAATTCGAGAAACATCGTTAGAAGGCGCAGTTCAATCCTATCACATCAAAAAGGGAATTCTGGAACACACATGCGCGGTGTTGGGTCGCAACTGCAACCTGTTGCAAAAAGGAAGGAATAGTTCGTTCAAGAATGGGCAGACAACGGACTCTAAGCAGTCTTTCCATATTCATAGGCTATGAGAAACACATCCAGTATGTTCACCGTTCCATTGTTGTCTACGTCGGCTTTCGCGTCCCAGTTTGGATCTCCCATCTTGGCCCCGAAGGCTTTTGCCACCATGACTACGTCGAGGATGTCTACCTTGCCATCATGATTAACGTCCGCTTCATTCCAATATTTCGTCATGAGTGGATAGCGGTCTATGCCTAAGTAGGGCAAACTTGTGTCGCCGATTCCGTCTCCATTCGCATCGTCGCCCTTGTAGCCGCTCCAGTAGTTTCCTTGACCTTTCCCGTCATCCCAAGTGTTTCTTTCTATCCAAAAGCCGGTCAAATCGAGCACCTGATTTGTGTCGTCAACGAAATTGTTGTGGTGGATCACATTATCACGGGGTTCGTTGACACCCATAAAGACGGCTATCAGGTTTCTTCCTACAGTGTTTTCAATAATCCAGTTGTGTCTGGAAGAGTCTTCCAGTACGATCCCGATTCCCCACTTACTGTCTGAGAACGTATTGCTTCTAACCCAGTTATTGCCGGAACTAGTTAGCCAAATTCCGGACCCCCAATTTGACATTACAATGTTGCGAGTGACATCGTTGTCCGTAGAAAAAAGCAACGTGATGCCATCCTGAGTATTATTAGCTACCACATTCTCGCGAACAATGTTTCCACCACAGCCATAGAGACAAATCCCCTTCCAATTGCTTGAAACATTCGCTTCCTCAATCGTAGAATTTCTTGTGTACGCAAGCAAGATTCCTTGCGAATTCCTCGTTAGGTTTAGGCCTCTTATGGTCATGTTTGTGCAGTTCACGACCCCGAGGTAACCGACGCTTGGAAATGCTGACGAATCTACAACGAGGTCACGCCTGTTGATCAAGTAGTAAACCGGTTTTCCTTCCACCATGTTCGAAGTATCCATGTCAATGATAAAATCCTGTAAGCAAATGCCGTCAATCCCGAGGTTCTGGACATTCTCGGTCACGTTGTTATCTCTTAGGATGCATGAACCTGACCATGCCAGATTGATGCCTCCATAATTGGCCGACACAGTGTTGCTCCTAATCTCGTTGGCAGTAGAATACTCCAGCCGCATCCCATCGTTGTCATTTGAGGCTATCGTGTTGTCATGAACAATGTTGCCACTAGAATCTTTCAGGCTAAGACCATCAGTGTTGTTCAGTATTGCGTTTAATGCTATCGTGATATTGAAAGAACCTCGCAGCTCAATACCGCAATCGTCATTTATCACGACATTGCCTAGAACCTTGCAATTAGAACACTGCGCTATGAGTATTCCATTATTGTTCTGTGACGCACTTATGTTCTCTACGACCAAACCGTCAGTGTATGCGACTAGGACTCCTTGACCGTTTCTGCTGAGGTTTAGATCCTTGACGGTGATGTTCGTTGAATCTATGATGGCCACATAGCCAGCATCGTTGGGGACTTGTCTGTCATGCTGGTCTACCCAGTAGTAGACTGGTTTTCCATCTACCATGTTTGAGGCGTCCATGTCTTGCACAAATTGGGACTGGACGTACTTGTCAAAGTCTCCTTCAACACAGAAGTTGCGCTTGTTGCCAGTCATGGAGTTGTCTGTGATTCTGTTGTTTCCAGAATACAGCAGGACAAGTCCTTCGAGATTCTTTGAAATCGTATTGTTGGCAACCGTGTTTTTGTCGGAGCAGTCCAAGCAAATGCCGTTGTCCCCATTTCGTATGTTGAAGCCAGTGACATTGACGTTGTCTGCCAACACATGCACAACGGTTCCGTTTCCGTTCCCATCGATAATCGTCTTACCGCCTCTTCCTCCAATTAGGCTTAGTGATTTGTCTATTGTCAAATGCTCATAATAGGTTCCAGCATCCACTTCAAGAGTATCGCCGGGATAAGAAGAATCTATGGCATCCTGCACACGACGGGTGTTTCCAACTTCTATTACCCTTGGAACTCTCACTATCACATCTATGGTCACAGCATTGTTGTGTGTAATGTTCTCATCGGAAGCTGGCACAACGTAAACTGTGAGGTTGTACATCCCTTCGATACGTGGTGTCCAGGAGAAACGTACAATCTCCGACTTGCCACTCAAAAGAAAGTCAGTTCGTTTGGAGTCCACAATAGTGCCATTGGCCAGTGTCTGCGAAGTCACGTTGCTTTGACTACTTGCTCCAAAGTTGAACACCGTGGCGTTGATGACCATCTGTTCGCCTGGTTCGCAGTAAGCCGTCGTGTGGTTCTTCTGCCACCCCCGAATGAGCAGATCAGTGCTGGGCAGTGCCTGCTCAACAGCCTTTCTCGCGTTGACTCGCCCGTATCCATAGCAGACATCAAAGCCCGGATTGCCCAGATCATCCGAAGTTTTGAAAAGCTGTTCACCCACTTGATCCCTCGTCAAGTCAGGGAACTGGCTCCAAACTAGGGCGGCAACACCAGCAACACAGGGACCTGACATTGATGTGCCGCTCATATAACCATAGGCAGAATCTGGCACTGTCGAGAAAATCAAATAGCCCGGAGCTGAAAGCTCAACCCAATCTCCAAAGTTCGTAAAACTCGCGGGGTTGTCAGATCGGTCGGTAGCAGTCACAGCGACCACTTCCTCATACGCCGCTGGGTAGTTCTCCCGGTCCCATGCGTCGTTTCCTGCTGAAGCGATGACCAAGACTCCAGCCTCGTGAGCGTATCTTATGGCGTCGTGAATCAGTTCACTGTTTTCGTAACCGCCCCAACTGCAACTGATGATTTTTGCACCTTGGTCGACAGCGTGGGTGATCGCATTTGCAAGGTCGTCGCTCCAGCCGGTTCCGTACTGGTCCAGACCTTTCTCAGTAAAGAATTTGATCTGTGCTACTCCGGCTGTCCCTATGCCGTTGTCAAGTCCAGCAGCGACGATGCCAGCACAATGAGTCCCGTGGCCATTGTCATCCATCGGATCTGCGTCATCGTTCACCCAGTCATGGCCAAGAGCAACATAGTTCCGAGCAAGATCCGGATGGCTATAATCAACACCAGTGTCAACTATCGCAACGAGGACTTGTGGATCTCCTCTGGTGACGTTCCACGCAGAGTACGCCTCTATCTTCTCTAGACTCCACTGAAGACCTTGGTAAGGATCGTCAGGGACAAAATCAGCATGAAACTGCATTCTCGGCTCTGCGTACCGCGAAAGGCCTGCGGATCGCGCCTCAGCCACAAATCTAGGCACCATTTCGGACGGCACCACACAGACCACAGCTGCAGTTTCGCCGCCAATAGAAACAGTGCCAGCCAGTTTACCTTTGTATCGGGCGGCTAGATGTTTCAGTTCAGCCTGGCAATCATTATCTGTCCCCAACACCATTTCGATCGAATTCTGATCAACACAAGCCAAATCGCGTTGCTCCACACAACCCAGAAGCTTCAGTTTCCGCGAAGCCCCCAGAATGCCCCCGGAATTGAAGTTTTCGACGGTTTTCATTGCTTCGTCTGATGTCTGAGAAAATGACGCGAGCAGTCCATCATGATGAATGTTTGCCAGCAGTACAACGCATGTCAAGAGCGTTGCCAGCAACATTCCAGAAACCGTTCTACTCAACGATTCCCCTTCCACAATACAGACAATATAACTGGAAATTAACGATTTCGGAGAAATCCTTCACTGACTCGTTCTGGACACGAGACGCAAGTTCTCGATGCTGTCAAGCGTCAAGTCTGCAGATTGAACGTGGTCGAGTTTCAAGGTTGAACTGACAAAACATCCAGATTCCGCAGCACGTCATATTTAGCGCGTGCATGCCTGTTCCTAAATTCGTTTATGAAGCATTTTCTGCTTCTGGCTTTGCTTAGCTTATCGATGTTGATGACTGTTTAGGCAGCAAGACTGCGCTGGAACACTTGACTCAGCTCTGTTGAAAACCAAAAAAGCGAATTTAGGAACACCCATGCGCGCTACTGGCATGCAATCTACACTACATTACCTATGCTCAGGACAGCTTTCTATGGATTCTAGAGAATGCTAGCGAGCGCGCTCTTCTTATGCCAAGTCTCCTCAGAAAGGGCCCAGATTTCCAGTTTGTAAGTACGTGTATGAGTTGTTGCTTTAAGATAGCCATTCACTAATGAGGTCCTGTTCCCACTCTTGAACAATCCTGTCGAATCCCTCGAGCCTGCTGAGCTTTTCCTCGAGGGCTCCAATTGCATACTGTCCCGCTAAACGGATAGTTGTCCTTACAAAACTGTACGCCTCGTCCCAGTCTTCAGCAGAGTACGAGATTACATTCTCTCCCTTCCTCTTTGCTCTTGGTATGGTTTCGCACAGATCTGTTTGGTCTTTCCTCGGGAATGAAACATCCACTGCGATAGGCTTGGCAACTCGCACTGGTCTGAACCCGTCTATTCTTGAAAGCGCACGTTCTGCTGTTGCCTCTATTAGTCTTCGAGCTTCTGACAGAGACAAGCAGTTGGTTGTCTCACAGTCAAGAGAAGTCTTGACTTGAACCGTCTCAATTCCAGGCAGAAACGCTGAAGCTTCTCTGATCAACGCTTGATCGCCTGTCACCATAATCACAGGTATGCCGTATTCAGCGAGCGCATAAGCGTCGATGGCTGTCTCTCCAACAGGTCTGCCGTTTATCCTTATTCTAGGGTCCAAAGTTATAGTGTGCCTGAGGAACCCGTCTTTGGTGTCTGCCATCGCGTGGAATCCAATGAAAATCGCGGCATCGATAGATTTGTCAGCTGCTTCTTTCAGTCTCCTGTAAACAGGCCCTTCCTGAAAAAGATACACGTCTCTCTCCAATTTCTCAGGAATTATGTTCTTGTTCGGACCGCCGGAACCATGTGAGTCGGCGACCCGTATCTCCGTGGCGCCGGCAGCCCTGAGTCCGCGAACAGCGACATTGACATCCTCTGTAACTTGAATCCTTCCTTTCTCAAATTCTTTGGAGCCGTAGCGGATCTGACGCACATCGTCAATCCCAGAGATTCCCTCTATGTCATTGATAATCAGAATCTTGAGACTCTCTCGAGTTTTCTTATCCAATTGTTTCCCTCAGCAACCAAGAAGCATTGCTGGAGTTTAAGAACCCAACTCGCATATTGTGATTACGGCTTGTGACTACGTGCATTGGAAACGCTCAGATGCAGCCTATTTTGGCAAAATGAGGCCGAATGGGTTTTGGGGGTAAAGTTTTATCCCCCTGACTATGACGACGTGATGCCTGCCTGAGAAAAGACGCTGAGAGGGACGGCACGTATGCCCAAACCCCCGATCGATCGAATAACAGGGCACATGGTTTTCAGACATATTTCTGTCAAGGCAACTTCACTTATCGTTCAGAAAGAAGCTAACCATTTTGGTCTTGATTCTTATGTGACTAGTATTCAACTACTCTTGGTAGTTTCTCTGCTTGCTCTATCCACTTCCTTACCATGTCTAAAGACGGTAGTTGCCTTACGAGTTTCTTTCTCTCATTCGCCTCTTGCAGCCTAGCATGAAGGTCTTCAGGGATTCTTTTTGAAAGCTCTGCTACAGTGTCTACTCCTGCCTCCTTCAACAGGTCCGAATGTTCTTCTCCAACTCCTTCAATTCGGAAGAGATCAGCTATGTTTACCCATTCTAAGATTAGCGTTTCAGAAATGCCTGTCTTCTCCGCCATTTCTATCCGTCCGTTCCTTGTGCATCCTTTGTCAAGAAGGTTCTGAACTGTGCGTATGCCAATGTTTTTGAGTTTCTGCGTGGCATAATTCGGGGCAATTCCGTCTATTCCTCTTACAGGCTTGCTCAAGTCTTCTCTCTCCAAATCCTTCTAATGCTTCTGTTTGTGCTTAAAGAATTTACTTGAATGTTGCATACTTTGGAGGCGCTGAAGCTACCAACTTGCTGATCTGTTCTGTGCTTGGAATCTTGCGGAGTTTTCTTTCATGCTTGTAATGTGGCTTTATCCATTCTATGCCATTTGCCACAGCATAGTAATTGTAGGGTTTCACCAGATTCATCTTCTGACAGTTGACACAATTCTTTCCAGCCATGTATTCCTTGACCGACTCAGGATTAGCGCGCCAATATCTCAGGACAGGTTGTCTAGGATCCGATCGAAGATTCTTCCAGAAAAGATAAAGCTGAGGAGGGGGGTAAAGTTTTATCCAAACCCAACCCCTTCTCGACATCCGCGATAAGGCTCAGGTGGACGGCGTGGCCTAACATTCCGATCACACCTAACCGCGAAACCTGAGACAGTCAACCTCTGAATACCATGCTTGCGAGCCTTCCACTGCTGAAAAAACGATCGATCGCTCAGATACGAGGTAATTTGTTTCTTTTTTGCACATCGGACAGTAGGGAAAATATTGTCTCATAAACCCTTTGACCTGAACTTCGTCTACCATAAGAACCCCTTGAAATATGCGCTTTGAATTCCTCTGATGGCTGGCGCATGCACAAGTTAAATATTGTGATTAACCACTAGATTAACTTTTGTAGTGCGCCCATCGATCGATCATGGGAAAGAAACTGGAGCCTCTCTAATGGCTCCAATTGACTCATTGAGCGTGTCTTATTTACTCGCTCCGCATAAACAGCAAGTAATGACTGATAGCTCCAGGATTTCCAGCTGCAGTATAGCTGTAGAGACACCAGTCATTCTTCAGCCATTCTTCAATTGTCCTTCCAACATCCTTATGGTGACTAACTCCCACGCATCCCCATCTCATCTTTTCTTCTTTCTTCTTTCGCTTTAGATAGTGATGTGCAGCAATAGCGCCTCCTGCTGCCGAACCTCCTGCCCAAGCCATCCCCTTTTTCACATCCCTTCGTCTATACCGGTGTTTCCATTTTCTAGCAATCATCATCGATCGATCACGCCGCTCATAACATTAGTATAGCAAACGCGCTAGCACCTTTAGACTACCTGATATTCAAGGGGCACGCTCTCAGACACTCAAAGCAGGAATAAGTGCCATGATCATCAACGGCAACTGTGTTAAGTATCTTGTCAAAAGGGTAGTTCTTTTTGATGTGCTGGCTTTCTAGCGCAAGTGCAAGCAAAGGATTAGAGCTTGAATGGCGTATACAGGAATTATGATCGACTTTGCCTGTCCTTTTTATTGCTTTGACAGGACAGGCGTCAACACAGTCAAAACAGCTTGCAGGACAAATATCTTCTTTCATCTTTTTGTCAGGTTCCAACTCCTGTGTCGTCATGACCCCTCCCAGTAGGATTCTAGTGCCATACTGTGGAGTAACTAGCAGGCCGCATTTGGCAAGCCGACCTAAACCGGCCTCTTCAGCCCAGTAAACTAGAGGCAAATGCCCCAAAAACTCGCGTTTTGCTATTTTCCATGGAAAACAACTGTAGATTGGAGTTGCTGAACAGTTCTTTTCTTCTAGAAAGAAGCAAAGCCTGTTGGACACCGAATCAAGTGTTCTGTACTGCATGTTGCAGTAACGCCAATACAGATCTAGGTTGTTGTTTTTTGCGTAGACGATTCCCTTTGGAACTGGAACTCCATAACAAATGATCGATCTTGCACTTTCTAGCAGGGTATCAGGAGAAAGATTCTCCGACATTGGCGGTAGCCGATTGACTGCCGCTACGCCATGAACAGGCACGCCTTCATTGTGAAGTAATCCGATGACTTTTCCCTTGATGCTTTGTTCTTTCATTCTATCATCTTTTCAATCGCTTCAAGTTTTTAGCATTTTGCCTTAAGCGCGCGCTACGTTAACGCTCCCGTTGGTCGCAAACACCTTAGTCAAGATTAATCTCTCCAATGATTCTACACTAATACGTGTTTAGGTTTGGTTTGGTTGGGGTAAAGTTTTATCCAAAACCCAAAACCCAAACCCAACCTACACGGGTATCCCTGTGCCAAATAAGTGTAAATCTATTCAGCCCTGAGTGGGTTTTATGTCTTTCATGCAATTGAATAATATCGAGTTTTCTAGGAGTTTTTTGCTGCATTTTCGATTTTTCCTCAGTTACACAATTATCGATCGTAAACCATCAGAGTGTTCAGAAACATGGTCAGAGGGCTATTGGGCTATGATGGTTGAATCTCTTCTCTTTGGGATCATTTTTGGTCTAGCTGCTGGCTTGTCTCCAGGGCCTCTTATAACCTTGGTTGTTTCCGAGACCTTGAAGAACGGAAAGAAAGAGGGAATTCAAGTCGCGATTTCGCCTCTAATTTCGGAATCACCGATAATCCTGTTTGTGCTGGTGATATTGTCAAGCGTAGCTGGGAACTACATTATCACAGGAGCAATCTCTTTGATCGGAGCTTGCTTCTTGGTTTATTTAGGTTTGTCGAATCTAACGACCAATGCCAAAGAATCTAGAGACGGCCTTGGAAAAGACAATGCCCTATTGAGAGGAATCACCACGAATCTTCTGAATCCAAATGCTTACGTGTTCTGGCTTACTGTCGGAGGCCCCAGAATCATAGAGAGTGTACAGGTTCATATTTCAGCGACGATTCTATTCATGCTCGGATTCTACATGATGCTTGTGGGTTCAAAAACAGCAGTTGCGATAGTTGTGGACAAATCCAAGACTCTCGTCAGAAGCAAATACTATGTTTACATCATTCGCGTTCTAGGCATAGTGCTGATCGTGTTCGCGTTGATCCTTGTGAGAGATGCTTTGGAATTTGTTGGCATTTTATGAAAGTATATTCAGCTGCCTCACAGCTTTGCGTGCAATCCTTATGTCTTCATGAACTCTGTCTTAATGTCTTTCAGCGAGATTATGGATCTGGTCTTTTCGATGCCTTTTTCTTTTGAAATCACGTTCTTCAACAGGCTGAAGTATTCATCTTGATCTTTTGTTCGGACTTTCACAATCAATTCCCAGTCTCCTGCAACTATGTTCACGCTTTCGACTTCCCTGTGTTTGGCTAGATCAGCTGCGATTCTCTCAGGATCAGCGTACTCGCTGGGGGAAAGAGCGATGAGAAGGAATGCACAGAACCCTTCACCTATTTTCTTGTAGTCAAATACAGCTTTGTAGGTCTTTATCGCGCCTTCTTCTTCCAGTCTCTTGATGTTGTAGTGTATGGTGGCGGACGGCTCATCTATCGCTATGGCTATTCGAGAGATTTGTGGTGTGCAGTAGCCTTCTTTGAACAATCTTATCAACTTGGGTTTTATGTCTTTCATAGTTATTGAATAGCCTTCAATTTTTTAAGAGTTTTTCGCAAGATCTTCGAATGTTCCGCCGACACACAGTTATCACCGATAGACCATAGAGCTGGTCAGGAACAAGATTGGAGGGTGATTGGCATGGAAATAAGATCGAGGCTAGGTCTTGGAGGAAAAACCCACCGGGGTATCGTCGCAAGTCTGGGGGTCGTCTCGAGAAGAGTTGGCCAGATCCGTCTGCCGAGCCTGAAGGAGCGCATACCTGTCGAAATGTTCGTCTCAAGCTACCTTCCCTACAAAGCAGAGAAAACTTACAGAACAATCATGATTGAGTTCGAATGCAGGCGCGGGCAGACTCTAGTGGAAGCTCAGAGGCATTTGGCACGCGGACTCTAGGGCGCGCTAATGGTGTCCATGTTTCTGACTTCTCAAGAACCGTTAAAACTCTGGAAACAATTAGCTAGCGCGCGCCAATTTTTTCTAAGCGGGTGGAAGAAACGAGAATTTCTAAGATTCTTTCTTTTTTAGAAGATAGAAACTAGAAAATTTAGGCGATTGCGAGGGGAAGTTCTCTGTTATATGTTTGTTATTGTCCGGTCTCAAACAAAAGAAAGAGTATAATCAGATTGCGCGCCCTACGCAATCATTGAGGCTGCTGAGGACGACAAGGTTACCGAGGAAGAATCCCAGAATCTGCTTCAGAAGAATGAGCGTCATCGTAATTCTCGTCAATGTCCCCAGACAAAGTGTTTTATACAAGTCTGTAAGGCATCTCTGAATGTGATGGAGGCTTACGTTTGCCCAGAGTCATTCACTTCGAAATTCATGCAGACGATCCAAGAAGGGCAGTAAGATTCTACAAGAAAATCTTCGACTGGAAGATAATGAAGTGGAAAGGCCCAGCTGACTATTGGCTCGTCACGACAGGCGAGGACACCCAACCGGGCATCAACGGCGCAATAATGCACCGGACGAACAAAGGAACCACCTACAACACGATAGACGTCCCCTCAGTTGACGAATTCATACAGAAGATCGCGAAAGCGGGCGGAAAGGTTGTGACGAAGAAAACAACCGTTCCAGGAGTGGGTTACATGGCATATTGCAAGGACACCGAGGGAAACGTCTTCGGAATCATGCAAGCAGACCCATCAGCCCATTAACCGGAAACAGCCGCAAACCTCACGTTGCCAGCATTGCCTTTTGCACAATCTGTCCTCAACAACAACAAATCTGTCTCCTCGGAGCAGGTATCACCGTGGCTAAAAAGCTCACAAAGGTTGATTTCACTAACCTAGAAAAAATCCTGTACCCTGAACTGAACATAACAAAGGCCAAAATAATCGAATACTACATCAGAATGGCCCCAAAGATGCTCGGTATACTAGCCAACAGGCCAATAGTTCTAACCAGATACCCCAACGGCATACACGAAGAGGGATTCTACGAAAAAGACGCTCCCGCCGGAACACCGCCATGGATAAGAACCTTCAAACGATACTCGGAAACAGCGGAACGCGAAATAAACTACATAGTCTGCAACGACCTCGACACACTGGTGTGGCTCGCAAACCTCGCCGCACTGGAGCTCCACATACCTCTCTCAACATCAAAATCCCCAGAGAACCCAGATCTAATCCTATTCGACTTGGACCCAGAACCACCGGCAAACATCGCCGACGCGGTCGATGTAGCCCTCCTACTTAAGGAGAAACTTGACAACCTAGGCTACGCATCGTACGTCAAGACAACCGGAAAAAAGGGGTTGCACGTTGTCATCCCCATCGCCAGCGGGCACACGTTCAAGCAGACCAGAAACTTCGTCCACAAAACCGCAAGAATTCTGGCCGAAACATCGAAAATCATAGCCTCAGAATCGACAAGAACAAAGCTTCCCGGAACCATAACCATCGACTACGCACAAAACTCCCACGGAAGAACGATGATATCACCATACAGCCTTCGAGTCACCCCACAGGCCACAGTCTCCACTCCCCTAGAATGGAAAGACATCAAAAAAGGATTAAAGCCCGAAATGTTCACCATATTTACTGTGCCTGGGATCGAGAAGAATCCTTGGCAGGACTTGTTAGACAACAGACAGAAACTGGAGGTCACGTAATAATGACAGAAAAACCGAAGACTCAAGTGCGCAAAGGATCCATCTGGAGTGGAACCATAACCATTGGCCTAGTCAACGTGCCAGTGAGACTGCGAACGATGATTTTTGACAAGAGCGTCGTATTTCACTTCCTCCACAAAACAGACAACTCGCCGTTGAAATATGAAAAGGTGTGCATCAAAGAAGACAAGGTGATCCCGTGGGAAGACGTCGCAAAGGGATACGAAGTCAGCAAAGGAGAATTTGTCGTCTTCAGAAATGAAGAACTGAAAGCCGCCAGACCAGAGTCAGACCAGAGAATCCGCATCGACAAATTCGTAGACTACCTGTCCATCGATCCCCTTTACTTCGAAAAATCCTACGTACTGACTCCTGACAAAAACAACGACGCCTACAGCCTCCTCCTGAAAGCCCTGGAAAGAACAGGCAAGGCAGGAGCCGGGAGAATCACCCTGAGAACGAAAGAATACCCAGTCTTAGTACACTCGTACAAGGGAGCCCTAGTATTGACCACCCTACGATACGCGTACGAAGTCGCAGATCCCGAGAATCTCGAAGAACTGAAGGAACTCAAAGAACCGAAAAAGGAAGAACTGGACCTGGCCAAGAAAATCATCACCGACCTCTCAGGAGAATTCGACATAACAGAATACAAAGACACCTACAAACAGAAGATTGACGAACTCATCAAAAAGAAGATGAAAGGAGAAACCATCGTAGTCGAGAAGCCAGTGAAAGAAGAAGCCAAAGAACTGATGGTAGCCCTGCAAGAGACGCTGAAACAGTTGAAGAAGAAATGAAACAGCACTACAAACCGATGCTCGCCCAATCCGCGCAAGCTCCGTTCAACTCAAAAGACTGGATATTCGAAATAAAATGGGACGGCATCAGAGCAGTCAGCTACATCAACGCCGAACTGAGCCTCAAAAGCAGGAACGACAACGAACTAAAGCATAATTTTCCAGAGCTGGAGGAACTGAAAGACCTGGCCGGAAACGCTGTGCTCGACGGCGAAGTAGTTGTGATGAAAGAAGGGAGAGCAGACTTTCAAGCTCTCTTAGAAAGAAGCAAGGCCACTTCTCCGCGAGACATCGAATACGCAGCCCAGAGACTCCCTGCAACCTACGTCGTCTTCGACATACTCGAAAAAGACGATCAACCACTCATCAACTTTCCCCTTATCGAAAGAAAAAAGATACTGAAACAACGAGTGAAAGAAGGAAAACACGTCGTGCTATCAGTCTTCGTGGAAGAAGAAGGAAAACTGTACTATGACGCCGCCCTCAAGATGGGAGTAGAAGGCATAATGGCCAAGAAGAAAGACAGCCCGTACCAACCGGGGTTCAGAAGCAGCAACTGGCTCAAAATCAAAAAACTCCTGTCCTGGGACTGTGTAATATTCGGCTACACGGCAGGAGAAGGCCGCAGAGCAGACACGTTCGGAGCACTCATACTGGGCATGTACGACAAAGACGCACCCGTCTACGTGGGCAAAGTCGGAACAGGCTTCCCCCAAAACGAATCACAACTCATGATGACGACATTCCAGAAACTTATCGTTCAAGAAAAAACGCTCGAGGTGGCTGATGTTCCCGAGAAGATAACGTGGCTCAAGCCTGAACTCGTCTGCGAAGTGATCTACCAGGCCGTCACCAAAGACGGCAAACTACGCATGCCCAGGTTCCGAACCCTCAGAGCAGACAAAACGCCGCGCGAATGCACATTGGACCAGATAAAGCAAAGCAGCCTCAATGAATACGCCTCAAGAAGAGACTTCAAAGTCACAACGGAACCCAAAGGCGAAGAGACAAAGGGAGAAGGAAACAGCTTCGTCGTGCAGGAACACCATGCCAGAGCCCTCCCTACGACCTTCGACTGGAGAAAGACGGAGTTCTTAAAAGCTGGGCAGTCCCCAAGGGCCTACCCGAACCCGGCCAAAAGAGACTCGCTGTACAGACTGAGGATCACCCGCTAGAATATCGAAACTTTGAAGGCACAATACCGGCCGGACAGTATGGAGCAGGCACCGTGAAGATCTGGGACAAGGGCACCTACGAAACCAAAGTCTGGACTGAAGACAAGGTCGAATTCAAGCTAAACGGCAAAAGAATCAGAGGCGGATACGTGCTTGCCAGATTCAAGAGAGCAGGAGAAAAGGAGTGGCTCCTGTTGAAGGTAAAGGATTGAGATGAACAAGACCCACATAGGCACGATGGGCTGGAGCTACAAGTTCTGGGCTGACAGCTTCTATCCGAAAGGACTTGAAGCCGAGAGGTTTTTATCCGAATACTCAAAGCATTTCAACACCGTTGAAGTCGACAGTACGTTCTATAGAATCCCGAGCGAAAGCACGATTTCAAAATGGAAAGAGCAGACGCCTGCCGACTTCTTGTTCTCAGCCAAATTTCCCCGAACCATAACGCATGACAAGATGTTGAGAGACTGCAAAGAACAGACCGAGAGGTTCATTGAAAGAGCCTCCAGACTTCAAGATAAACTCGGACCCTTGCTTCTCCAATTCCCCAAGACGTTCACGATAAAACACTTTAAACTTCTTCAAGATTTCCTAGTCAGCCTGCCCGAAGGATACCGCTTTGCCGTTGAAGTGAGGAACACGAGTCTATTGAACGAAGAGTTCTACTCGCATCTCAGGGAGAACGGCGTCGCTCTGGCCCTACTGGACCGTCAATCCATGCCCCCGATGGAAACGGTGACAGCCGACTTCATATACATAAGGTGGGAAGGCGACCGAAAAAAGGTAAGGGGCACACTCGCGCGCGCTATATGCAGCGTTACGGTGTGAACAACTTATATCGGTACGCGCATCCTGAGGGATACCGGTCGTGCTACACAGTTTTCCATGAAGAAGGAATCGGAGTCTGCCCTCATGTTCTTGATTTGTTGTCCCACGAGGAATACGATAGGATTTTTGGCTACAGAAAAAGGTGATTAACGAACCCGGACACTTGACTTCATCAGGGCTTGGAGCTTGGCGTTATTCACGCCCGTGTAGATGATCCTGTTTCTGTCGAATGTTATCTTTCCAGAAGCCTCAAGATAGTCCAATATCCGCTTAAAGGTCTGGTACTGAACCTTCCTTGGCAGGCTCCTCCAGAGCTCTGTCCTTGTTGGATAGTCCACACACTCGATGATCGCTTTCTCCACCATGAGAATAGTGTCCAGTTGAGGCTCATGAAGCACTTCCATCTTTGCCGCGTCCTTAATAACACATTGTGCAGACCATTATATAAGTTTATATGATTCACTCAAGATACTTCTCTGAGAGTGGTTTCAGAGTCAGTCTCTGGCACTCGGTTTTCTTGATGGGCTTGTTCAAGTGATCTTTCGTTGCCTGGGGTCTATGATAGTGGTCGGCCTGTGTTGAACTCAACTTGTTATGGTCGCTCCCTTTTCGACAGCTCTTCAGGGTTCTTGCCCGCTTGAGGTTGGACTGGAAAGCAAGTTTGTGAAGCTTTGTCGGAACTGTTATTGATGTGGAAGTATTATGGCGCCTCTTCCCGGCGGGGCTACTTCTCGGCTTGCGTAACAGGCTAGGGCTAAGGCGAAGAGCTGGTCATCGTGGCGGCCTAGTGGGTGCCGAAACTTGAGGTGAATTCGCTCTTGGGCTGTGTTGGGCTGCAGGTATTCGTACTGTTGCTCGTTGATTTGGGCTATGAGTTGCTTGTCATCTCCGGGGATCTTGACCAGTTTTTTCTCCATGAGCAGTTTCAGGTGGTTCAACATCTTTTCTTTTTCAACGTCTGTGAAGAAGACGCCTTGAATGTTCCGCACATCGATCCTTTCCAGCTCATCGACTATGGCGTCTCCTACGCCTCCTTTGTCAATGAACAAGCCGTCAAGGTTGAAGATCTGATGGGCTCTGACCGCGTAGCCGATCACGTCCGGGTACGGTGTGCCCAGTGGGAATTGGCGTTTGTGAATGAGCCTGATCTCGTCGCTTTCCATCCGCTGCACAACGGCCAAGACGCTGAAATCATGCTGTTTGCCGAGGTCTAAGCCTGCGCAGTAGGATCCTTTGAGCCTTTGTGGGCTAGCCTTCTCGATGTCTTCGATGTAGCTGTTCGGCGATTCCGTGTTGCCCAGTTCAAGATCTACGCAGGCCGCGATTAGATCCATTGGGAAGAACGTGTGTTCAGCCTCAGTCCACGAGGCTTCAACCTCTCGATCCCACTCTTCTTTTGTCATCATCTCCCGCCACTCAGCAAGCTGCTCTTGGCTGACAAGGGGGCTTGAGTTGCTTGGGTAGTGATGAACTGAATACCGTTCAGGGTCGAGGAAGGCTTTGTGGAAGGCGTGCTCAAAAGCCATCGGTGTTCCTGACATGACGAGGCCGGCGTTTGGCTTTGTCAGCATCATCATTATTTCGCTGGTTATCATTTCGCTTGGGACGATGCTGGCTTCATCGATGAAAACCCAGTCCGGATGGTAGCCTCTGAGCTTATCGGGTGAGCATGGGAGGGCGACGAGTCTTGCGCCCAATGGTGGTTTTAGCCTTATCGTGGTGCGGGTTGTGCCTGGATGCTTGATCGTTTGTCTCATGAGCGTGTTCATTTGGATGGTGTGGTAGCAGTAGTCGAACATTATCATGCTTTGACGTTGGGTGCTGGATATTATCAGGGATTCGATTTTGGGTTTGGTGTAGATGAGCCACAGGTTCTTGCGGCTGAAGACCAGAGATTTGCCCCATCCGCGACCGCAAACGGCAACCTGACGCGGATGCATGTCTCTCAACAGTTTTTGATGGTCCGGAGCCTTGACAAGCCATCCGTCATTGCACATTAGAACCGCGAAGAACACCGGGTCTTCGACCAGTCTTTGGCTGATTCTTTCGTCGCGAATGACTTCTCGAAGGGCTTTTGGACGGGTGATGAGCTGCTCCGAAACGGATGCTGCATACTGAAGGTCGTTGAGGAGACGGTTTACAAATTCTTCCTTCTCCAAACGCGTGTTCTCCGTATGACTGTCATCCGGAATACTTTGGGAACCTTGCACAGGAGAGTGCCCAGGTCTTCGTCTTCGAGTTGTTTCTCTCCTTGGCTGGCCAAGAGCTTGTTCAAGACTCCTATCGTGTCTGCCAGGGTTTTGGCCCAACGCCGTTTTTCCTCAGACGTTAACATCGGGTCTTCCATGTACATCCTTGCCTCGTCGATGATTCTCCAGAGCATCTGAGTGGCTTCCTCCGCGGTTCGTGCACCCGCACGCGTCGTGCCCGTCACCATCTTAGACCCGCCGTCTACCAATTTAAAACCTAAATGCTTAGATCGCTGCTGACGATTTCAGCATTCCTAACATATCCAAGGCTAGAAATCGCACCGAGTTGGTTGCGTTTGCAACGGAAATGTAATGACTGAAGTACGACGCCAACCAAACCAGAATTCTTGTTTCGAGAACAGGTGACTTGAACAGGACAAAGCGCGCCCCTACTACACAACAAGAAGGAATATGACCCAAAACAACGAAATCTGTTTCGCAAAATCCATTGTGCGCGGCCTGTGTTCAAATTCTACTTTCACCCTCACAACATCTGAAATTGGAGCTTTCTAGCCTAAATGCGCTCAAACTAGGCGGGAATTCAAGTACGGGGTGTGGGACCTCCGCACACGTTTACCGGTAAAAATATGCTTGTGGTATGCTTGGCGAGAGTTTGAAACTCTTCCGGGCTACCAGATAGGAAGGTTTAGCTAAAAGGAATTTAAAGCCTTGACAACTCTATAATTAGAGGAAAATTGTATGAGTATACATATTCGAAGAGTTCTGATAGAGGCTCTTAAACCTCGTGAGACACTCCTTGTCGAATTGTCGCAGGCGATTTGTTCTGTCAGCGGAGTTGAAGAATGTGACATTGTAGTCACTGACGTTGATGTGAAAACCGAGACAATAAAACTCACCGTGAGAGGCCCGAACATTGAGTATGATGGTATATCGAAAATTATGCAGGAATATGGCATGTCAATAAAGGGCGTGGATGAAATTAGCGTATCGAAAACAAAACCTTTACAAAAACCACTCTCATAATAGAATTGCATTTTCCTTTGCTGAAACTGCTTTTAGACCAGAGCATTCAAAAGAAACCCAATGATGAAAGCGATTAAACCGAACCCTGCCATTCTCAACCCCTTTGTCCAAGGATTCGTTTTTCCAAGTCTCCCCAAATAGACCCCTGCACTAAATAGTATACCCAAGGCTAGTATGACAGAAAACCAAGAGGCTACGTTGACCTCCAGAATCTTCCAAATGGCAAAGATGAAAGGTGATATTATCACAGCGCATGAAACAAGTGGGGTCAAGAGATTAATTATCACTGTCAGTATTGTGATGGATCTAGCCATTTTTTCAATTCTTGTGCCGCTCAAATCCCTGAACAATGCCTTTTCTAGTTCAGCAATCTTTCGCTCGCGCTCAAGACTGTCTGCTTCGTATACGCTGACTCCTGTTGAAATACCGAGGGCAAGACTGGTCGTCACCATAGTGACTAGGACAATATTGAGACGGGCATCAACGGCAGAAGCAGCCCCAACAACTATACCAAGTAGCATAAAAGTGGAGTCAAACAATGTGTTGATGAAGAATCTACGAATGATGGGACCAACATCTTCTCTTCTAAGCGTCTCTCTAAGATCAGGCACGCTCCACACCTTTTCGACGCTAAACAAATTTGAACACAGTTATATGGGTTTTCCTACAAATTAGGCTAGTTTTAGTGACTTTCGCGTCAGCATGAAAACTACCTGAGAATCAGCCGGCAAATCCGATAATTTAAACCGATATTTGAACCTAAACCAGACTGCATGAAAACCTAATTGGATAAACTTTCGTCTAAAAAACCTCGTTAAAAAAACCGAAAGAAAGGACATCTTTGACTGTAGTGCGGGGGCTTGAACTCGTTGCCCGATGGAAATGTCTCCCGCGTGAACTCGTCCGATATCTATAGCCTGCTATTTCTTGGGCAGCAGCTCTCCCAGATCATAAGTGGCGGCACACAGAACGCTGTCTGCTCCTCCATAGTAAACCAAAACCTCATTGTCTATCAAAACGTTGCCACAGCTGAAAACTACGTTGGGGACTTTTCCAAATCGTTCGTAATGCTCAACCGGCGCCAAAATTGGTTCATCAGATCGATGAAGGACGATTTCTGGGTTGTTCCTGTCCAGGAGTGCGACTCCTAGACAATAAGTTCTTTCAAAACTCACTCCATGATAAATGAAAAGCCATCCCTCGTTAAGTTCGATCGGTGTTCCGGCAGCGCCGACCTTCCAGTTATCCCAACATCTTGCCCTTGGCGTCATCACAGACCTTATGTCATACCAACGTCGAAGATCATCCGAATAAGCTATACACACATCTGGTTCGAGGCGATGAAGCATGACGATCTTGCCCTCAATCCTTCTCGGAAATATCACGGCGTCCTTGTTTCGGATTCCGGGAAAGGCTAACTGTCTGTCTCTCCAATTCCACGCTTTTCCAAGAAAATCATCTAGAGCAATTGAGGTCAAGGAAATCTGATAGAGGGACTGTTGATCGAACTCGCGCAAAGCTGTATAAGTCATGATTAGTGTGTTGTCAAGAAGAGTCAACCTGGGGTCTTCGCATCCATCCTTTTCTGTATTATTTGCAGGTTCAAATACAGGTACTGACAAACGTTCGTCAATGTGACACCCGTCTGATGTTGCAGCGTAACCAATACGCGAAACACTGTCATCGCCAATAGCTCGGTATAAGATGTGAACTCGATCGTTTGCGCGAAAAGCTGCTGCATTACATACTCTTCGTGATTCCCAAGCGTTAGTTGCGACCGGTTCAAGAATCGGATTTCCCTGAAAACGTTTCACAGCTCGCAGACCCTTCTTATGCGCCCTCGAAATCTGTTCCTAGAAATTCGTCTAGAACACGCCGGATAGCTACCAAACCCACGAGCTTGCCTTTCTCATTGACGACCGGCAAATGCCGGATACCGTGTGAGGTCATCTTTCTTCTCGCCTCAGCAAAACTGGCGTCCTCGGGAATAGTTACAACCTTTTTCGTCATTACTCTCTTCAAGGGGGTTTTCAAGGGAAATTTCTGAGCCACCACTCTTATAGCGTCTCTCTCGGTAAAGATTCCTGTACATCTTTTTTTGGAATCGGTGACGATAACAGAGCCAACATGTCTCGTGTAGAGCATCTTCACAGCTTTCTCAATAGAAACGTCTTCCTTGGCAGTAACTAAGTCCGTCAACATTATGTGTCGAACCTTCGTCATTTTCTAAACCGCGTTGCTTATGTCATCTACACCTAATAAATCTGCAATTCTTCCAAGGCGTTTTGTACAATCAGTCCTTAATAGTCCATTTAACTCGGTTGTTCTTACTCGCGATGAGCGCACGAGATGAGCGCCTATCGATTTCCAGCTCCAATCGGGCCATAATATAGCACGCGGTGGCTTCGGCCCCTTGGTTCAGGTTCAGTCCATGCGACGTTATTCCGTCGTGACATCCCCCGTTTTTTGGGTTGTAGACCAATAGGCCCTTGCAGTTTTTCCCTAAGAACCAATCGAATATGCTGTAAGCCGTTTTTCTACATTCATCGTCTCCGGTGCCTCGGCTAGCTGCAAGTGCAGCTTCCACCATGCATGATGCTTCAACCGATTGTTGATCAAACAGCGCTCTTTCTCCGTTCCTTTTGCACCAGCCTTTGTTTCCTATTGGTGCAAATTTGTCATCGACCATTTGGAGTTTCATAATGAAGTCAAACGATTTCTCTGCAACTCGCAAGTAGTCCGTGTTGGAAGTAGCCCTGAAAGCTTCAAAGAGAGCTTGTGGCAGGCGTCCGTTGACATACGTGACACAAGGTTCGAACCAGAGCCAGTCTAGTGAGAATTCCCTTTCATATGCCTGTAAGAGCTGGCGGGCTAGACTTTCTATATTCGTGATGATGTTCTGGTCCTGTCCGTAGGCTTTTCTGTAATGGGTCAGTCCGAGAATTGTGAATGCTTTGGATCTGAGCGACCCGAATCTCGCAATCCACATGAGACCTCTATCAAAAATCTCCTTTGCTGCAAGTTTTTCTTGCTTGGGCAAATTCGAGTCTATGACGCATCCGCACGCCCACAAGGCACGTCCCATACTGTCTTCCGAGCCGAAGTCATCCGTGAATTGCCGATTGTAATTTAGAAAATTGTGGAATCTCCCGTCTTGTGTTTGCATGTAGAGCAGAAAACTTAGGTAGATGTCGACAAGTTTTCTTGCCACTGAATTATTATAAAGCCGTTGGTACTTGACGCTAGCGATAAGTGCGCGTGAATTATCATCGGTCGTGTAACCCTCATGTCTTCTTGGAGTTGCAAATTTTGCATGCTGAAGGATGCCTGTGTCATCTGTAAGTAGTTTAAGAAAATCCAACTTAACAGGTGGAAGTTCCAAGTCGAACCGACCTTTAGCTTTTGATTATTCGCCTGAACAATTTAAGATACTGTTTCGCAACGTTTGACCAAACGAACCTTCTGCTGTACTTGTACGCTTTTCTCTGCATAGCCCTTCTTCGATCTTCATCCAACAATTTCTCTATACATGCGGCAACGGAGTTGGCATCCTTGAACTTGCAGAACAATCCCTGTCCTTCAGCTAAGACTTCTTGGGCGTGAAAGTATGGCGTGGATATTACAGCACGGCCCGTTCCCAAAGCATATACAAGTGTTCCACTGCTGATCTGATTCGGAGAAATGTATGGAGTAAGATAAACATCCGTTGCTTGAAGATATTTAATCAGTTCGCGTTTGGAGAGAAAACGATTGTGAAATCTTACGTGCTTTTCCAAGTGCAGTTCTTCAACCAGTCTCATGAGTTTTTTCCGATAGTTTTCGCCTTCGGTCTTTCTGACTTCTGGATGTGTTTCTCCGATTATAAGGTATATGATTCGAGGTTCTTTATCAATAACATAAGGTAGTGCACGGATAGCATACTCTATGCCTTTACCTCGACTTATCAACCCAAAAGTAGATAGAACAAACCGATCCTTCAAACCCAGAGACGCTTTCACAATTTCGCTGGGGACCAATGGGATATCTGGGCAGCCGTGGGGGATGACAGAGACTATCTTACACACAATACCCTGTTTTTCTAAGAGTTCTATGGCTAAACGTGCTATCACGACAATTGATGCGCTTTTTGCCGCTATGCGTCTCAGCACTGCTTGGGCTTTTGGGTCAAAGTTTGGTTGTACTGTGTGGAGGGTGGTTACCACTGGTTTCTCAACATTGTCTAAGAAGTGGTTGATATAATCGCCATACTCTCCTCCAAACAGACCGAACTCGTGTTGAATGTTTATTAAATCAACATCGGAGGAGTTAACGAAGCGTGCTGCTTGTACATAATCGTCAACGCAGTCGCGTTCGATCTGCCACTTGACTCTTCTATTATAATCGTAGATTGTTTCCTTCTCGTTTACTGCGATTACTGCGGAAGGCCTGAACTCATTTAGTACGTCAATTGCATCAATTAGGTCTTTTGTGAAAGTCGCTATTCCACATTCTCTTGGAGGGTAGGTGCTCAGATAAGCAACACGTTTTTCCGCAAAATCGGAAATAGGGTATGACTTCTTCATTCATGACATCTCTCCGCTTTCGATATTATTCCTTAAGCTTAAAGTGAGCCGTAACCTTATTTATGAAATTCCTAAGATACGGTCTCCTCTTGGTTTTTTCTTGTGACCAGATTGGTCATGAACAGCGAGTTCGGAATGTAGACCCAATGGCCTTCTCTTGTTTCTATTACTGTTGTTCTCACACTTATTTTCACGACTTTTCCTTCAGTCCCTTGTATCATTATTCTGTCGCCAATTTGAAAGGCTTTGTCAGCCTGCACAAGCAATCCTGAAACCAAATTCTGGATTATTGTACTTGTGGCGAAACTTATGGCAATGCTGAATGCTCCGAGTCCAACCATCAAGGATGTTAAGTCGAACCCCAGGAATGCTATAACGATGAATATTCCTATAGAATAGATAATGTATTTGGAGATTTTGACGATGGCATTTTCGATGTTTTCTGGGAAAGACGTCTTCTGGAAGAGCTTGAACAAGGATCTTGAAATCAGTTTCCCTGAAATGTAGGTTACTGCTAGACCTAGGATTACTTGGATTGCTTGAATCAAGTCAATGCCGAATACTATCCAGCTCAATGTTCTCTTCACCAACATGACATGCAGCTTATGATGCTATACAGGCAACTTAAAGAGATGGCGATGGAAATCTTCACACAAGTAGCGCGCGCACTGAGCGATTAATATTCCTTCATACCTATAAATATTTCCGTTTTCTAATACTATTTCCTATATGGTTATATTTATGACGCAGAACCAGCATTATTGTCAGAGGGGAAGAATGTGGTACTAATAGAGTTGAAGCTTGCAGACGAAGAAGCCAAAAAAGTAGCACATGTGCTCTCTTCAGAAACCTGCTTCCGAATATTACAATTGCTCTCAAAAGAGAAGCTAGACGTTTCTACAATTGCCAGACGCCTCAAACTAGGCGAAGCTCACATCAGTGGGGCGGTAAACCTCTTAGAAGACTTGAGACTTATCAACGTCAATTATGCGTCTGGAAAGAGAGGAATCAGAAAAATATGCGAGGTCGCCGTTGAAAAAATCCTCATAGTGATTAAGCCATGACAGAATCAACAGCTCCAAGGCGCGCGCTAAATCGAATCAGATGTCAAATGATAGGCTTAAATTTCATATTGCGGATAAGAGACGAAGAGGAGTGAAAACTTTGAGTTCAAGTACTGTGAAAGACATTTTTTCCAAGGGTTTTGCGAGTGTGCGGGAAGACGACACGCTCTCTAGCTGCTTTTCACTCTTCAAGGAGAAGATGCCGCCTGTCTTGGTTGTTTTGGACAGTGAAGGCAAATACAAGGGTGTAGTTGCGCGGCGATGGATAATCAGGTCTAGGCTTGACCCATCTAGATCTAAAGTGAAGACTTTGATGCGACCAGCGCCTAAGGTCACGTTGGAGAGTGCTATTAGCAAGACAGCAAGGTTGATGGTGGAGAGCGGGATTAGGCAGCTTCCGGTTTTCAGTGGAGAAAAACTCTTGGGATTTGTTACAGATGAGGATGTTATTCATGGAGCTGTTGTGGAGAAATGGGGCAACACTGGAATTGAGGAAATAATGACCAAGGATCCTCTTGTTGTTGAAGAAGACCAGTCTGCAGGAGGCGTGCTAAGCCTCTTTAGAGAACAAGATATCTCCCACGCACCCGTAGTAAGTAACGGCAAACTTGTCGGTATAATAAGCATTCACGATTTCATTGAGCATATCTTTCAACCTAGGCAACGCCAAACGCTTGGCGAGAGAGTTGGCAAAAAGGTTCCGGTTCTGAGCATCCCGGTTAAGGGTATAATGACAAAGCCAGCCATCAGTGTTTTACCTGAAACCAAATTGAGGGATGCTGCTGAGAAGATGCATAAGTTCAACATTTCCACGCTGGTTGTTGTTAGAAAGAGAAGACCTGTGGGTGTTCTGACAAAAAGGGACTTTCTTGAACCAATAGCGCAAATGGAGAAGGTAAGAAGAAGGCTCACCGTCCAGTTTTCGGTCAAGGATGTAGCGATAGATGAGATTCAACGTGGCTTCATGATGAATGATTTCAAATCCTTCATACGCAAGTATAGGAAAACGCTTGAAACAGGCACACTTTTCGTCTACCTCAAAACTCATGGCACAAACTACAAAGGAGATCCGCTTGTTCATTGTCGCCTTCAACTGAGAACCGTAAAAGGCTCATTCTTCAGCTCCAGTGAAGGCTGGGGGGCAGAACAAACATTTCGTCTAGCTTTGGATAGGCTTGAAAAACAGATTCTAAGAAGCAAAGAATTCGAATACAACCGTGAATTTGCTAGGACCTATCTGCGTAGGATACGATTCCCCTTAACAGAACTTTAAGGGTGAATTACTTTTGTGTCCATTTAGCCAAAAAAGAGTTCTATTTTCATGCACTCGAATTTTTACTGGTAAACATGTGTTCAATTTTTAACCCCCACTCGCAACATCCTGAATTGGGGTTATTTAACTGAAATAAGCTTTTTCTAAGGCGGAAATTGGAGTGCGGGGGGTGGGATTTGAACCCATGAGCGTCAAGAGGTTGAAGGTTTTAGGCTGGAAAGGCAATGGACTTAAACCCGTTTGCGTGTGTGAGGGGGTAGGCCTCATACGTAATGGTCCTTTTGCCAATAAGCCCGTGCGGAGGCTCCACTCGCACTTTCCAGAATGACAAGGCATTTGGGCTGAGACTGCCTCCAACACGAACTTGTCATCACATTCCCTGACTAGGCCCCAACTTTCAATCAAAAATCTAACCAGCCCATTGCTCACCGGGAACTATTCTGACCTCGTGTGTTCTGCAGTTTACCGCTCAGAGACTTCAGGCCTTTCGCTCGAGGCTCATCAATCCAGCATCATACAGCTCGACCACATGCACCACGACCGAAACGCTCGCCAGACTCAACCAAGCCAACGAAAACCAACCACCCGCCTTCTAGAACCTAGCAGTTCACTCCCCGCCCCTCACGAAACCAAGGAAAACACAGCCCTTCACACACTCCAACGCAACCAGGACATATTTGGATCCAAATACAGGGGCCCTACCACCGTTGCACGCACGCACACCACACAACAAGAGCAACAAGCATCAGTCCACAGCAAAAGACTCAGAAGCGACAGTCTACACGTCGCTTCTACTCTGAGAACCTTCCGTCGCAGCACTAGAATATCAACTGATACAGTATACCTTCTCTTCCACTGCAGATCAGGACTTCGCTGGGCTTGGAAACAACTTCCCAGGCTCTTTGACTATACTACAGAGTCCTCGAGCCATGCAAGCAAGTCTATGAAAGAACAAGGGAGGACTACGAACCCGCGGCCTCAACGCAACGCATCACCGATCCCGCAACTCCAAACTCTGAATGTACCTCCCGTGCCAGTTGTGACACCATACCTGACCACTGTATCCGGTTCACGCTGAGCACACCGGACACTCTGCCACCTGCCATCACATGAATCGTGTAGTAACCATAGAAGGGATGGACATCCTCTGCGACGGCGCCAGGAAAATTCGCGTCAAGATACCTCTGCGCATATTCTTTCGCTCGACTCTCCGTCACGGACACATTGTTGAAAATGCTCCGTCCCCTCATCATGTTATGCATCCCATATTTCGTGTTCCACATCATATTTGGCCCTTGCTCCGGCCGAACAGAACCGTAACCCATCATCCACATCATTCCACCCGTGCCAGCACTATCAATAATCGCCTCGAAAGCACCCACGCCAGTGCTCTTCTCATAATACAGTACGTAGAAATTGAATTCAAACTCCATTATCTCATCAACGGCCAAATCCTTGTTCCCAAGAGACACTAAGTAATCATCAGCAAGTTTTGCAGCACGATCCAATGTGAGCGAACCTTGCCCCACACCGTTCTGCTGAGCCGCAACCCACGCACCGTACTCCCCTGCCAAAAGGAACAAAGAGAGGGCCAAAGCCCCAACTAAAATGATACTAATTGAGACTGTCCTGACCCTACTCATGCCTTAATTCACTGCCCAATTTCCTTTCCCACCGCACAACAGATCCAGAACCCTTCGTCTCACCCTTTTCCGCGGCCCGAATCTTTTCCAACGCAATCTCCAGTTTCTTCAACTCCTCGAACTGTTCTCCGATGTTGATCTCGATGAACAGTTTCTTCTTCAAGTTCTCGGACAGAACTTCCTTCATCAAACGATGCCTTTCTTCCAGAATCAATTGCTCACTCATCCATCCCACCTTCCATACGCAAACACCATGGCAGTCCCACTCTTCTGTTAAATGCTCGCAGAGGCCAGGAGCGAACGAAGGGAGAAAGGAGAAAGGGAGATAGAACAGAAATCCAGTTCGCTCCCGACCCTACGAGTGTTTCGGAGAATAGGGGACTACTGACTAGGTCTCAATCCTCCAACAAGACAGCAAGACCGTTCCATTCTTATAAGAACCGTCGGACAAACCCTGAACAGGATTCGTACAGAAATTGGACTATGCTTTCGCGGGCTGCTCTTTCTCTTCGCGGAAGTGCGTCTCCATCCACGCTGCCAGCGTCTTATCCACAAGCTTGTCCAAGAAGCTTGACTTGTACGCTATCAAGACTTTAGCCACTCTCTCTTCGTCTTGAATTGTATAGAGGTTTTCATAGCCTATCTTCACCCGTGCGAGGATGCTGTTGTCAACCAGATATTTGAGGTAGAATGAGAGTGTCGAATGGGGCAGCTTGAACTGATCCGACAGAAACTGATACTTTACTTTTGTATTTGCCAGCACTACAAGAACGATTTCTCTCAACCTCTTCTGCCTCAAAGCCGATAGGACCTTCTTGTCTTCCGGATCCAGCGGCTTCGTGTAGTATCTTTTATGATGACCATCCGCCTCAGCGAAGACAATCCTTTTCCGCGCCATGTAACCGAGATGGTACTCAAGCGTGGCCAACGGCATGTCCAAAGTCCTCTGAAGCTCCCTCAAGTGAATGCTCGGATTCGCCTCTATTACGGCGTATATTTTTCTTCTCCTTTCGTTCTCCAAGACTTCGTCTTTGAACATAGTCTGCTAATCCTGCAAAATGCCAAGCAAAATGAAGATCAACCCAATCAGGTGAAATAGAAGGTGCGAATTCTCACCCAGTGGAATCGCATAGGCATCATTGACCAGTTCGGGCAACGCTATGATTGCATGGACAAAGAAAACGCCAAAGCCGATCAGTATTAACAACATCTTGCGACTCTTCATGCGCATATAAGCCAAGGCCACGATCCCAAACAGAAAAGTCGTCGCCAAAACCAGACCAACGCGCACAATCACATCAAGCAACGCGATATGCATACGCGAATCTCCTAGGAAGAAAAGTCACCTTGTCCTCGCATAATAGCCTTTCTTTAACACAGCAAAATCCACATTGATACGTGCTCACACCAGATTTGGCAACACCCACCGCACTATCAAGAACTCACAAACCCACCACATCTTCGACACACCTCCAACTCACCAATCGTCCTGACAACCGCCACAAGAAATGTCTTAACTATACCACGACACGCCCAAGCCATCCCAATCTGTCAGCAACAACGCGCACCCGCCTCCGCGGACTCACATCGAAAAAACGAGGATCACCGCCAACTGTGCGAGCCTATCCCACCAGTTAACGGCGACATCGACCATGGACCCGCCTAAAGGACCGCACTTTTGCCTCAGTTCAACCTCCAGTCCGACAACCTTCAACATAGAGGCAACATGGCCCTCTCAAAAAATACCGGGGGGGTACCAATTATAAAGCCTACCCTACCCTTTATCAGTAACATTCAGCACGGGCCCGCACTACACCACAACGAACCAAAAAACGACAGGGGACTACGAACGTTGTGAGTTCACCCACCTGACAAAGTTCTCTTCCTCAATGAACCAGCTGCAAGACAGCCCATCTTCACTTCACACTCGCCACCACCCTAGCGCTCTCATCAGAACCAGCGCACCCAAACAACCCGACCACGCCAAAAAAACCCACGCCATCTGATGCAAACAGACGCTTTCAGCCATGCCAAAAGTCTTTAATATGCAATCACACGCTAACTAAGAAAACGGTGGAGGAGAAAACCCCATGCTGTTCAAGCACAAACTAGTTGTTAACGCAATGATATTCGCAATCCTATTCAGCTTCTCAATTCAAATTTCCACAATCATCACCCCAGCCTCGAACGGAAAAGGCTTTTCAGGAATCGTATACGCCGCGTCTGGAGTGCCAGTCTCAGGAGCCCTCGTCGTAGCCTCAGGATCCGAAGGATCCGGAATCGCCACGACAAACCCCTCGGGACAATACCTCATCGACAAAGGCCTAAAAGCTGGCACCTACACCGTGCGCGCCATAAAAGAAGGATACTTAAACGAAGAAACAGAAAACGTGCAAGTCACGGTCGGAATTGAAACCTCAGGCATAAACTTCAACCTGACCCGTTCCGCAGGAATCTCTGGAAAAATAACAGACGCCGTTTCCGGACTGCCCCTGCAAAACATAATGATCATAGCCTATGTCGGCAGCATAACATTCGGATGGCAAGGAACCACAGACTCAAACGGAAACTACAACCTAGCCACAAACCTCGCAACTGGAACCTACAACGTCACAGTCTTGATGCCCGAAGGACACGTCATGAAATCAAGAAGCGTCCCCGTCACCGCCGGAGTCCAAACCACAGGAATCGACATGGCTCTCGACCGCTCCGGAATCATCTCCGGAAAGGCAACCGCTATCCCCAGCGGCACACTCCTAGCAAACGTAACGATCTACGCAATCGTAGAAGAGGGCGGACAGTACTTCGGCTACACCCAGACAAACGCAACCGGCCACTACAGAATATCAAACGGCCTAGGAACAGGCACCTACACCGTCTACGCCTCTTATGGAAGTAGCTTCGACACTGCCATAGGTGTCAACGTCACCGCCGGCATGGAAACCCCCAACGTTGATTTTCAACTAGTCGCCTCTCCTCCACCAGCATCAGGCATAATCACGGGCAAAGTTACGGACATGAGCAGCAACCCAATAGTCAATGCACACGTCACAGCCGGTAGCGGAGAGGCTGAAACCGACAGCAACGGCAACTACGTCATCTCAAGCGGCCTACCAACCGGAACCTACACCGTCCACGCACAAGCAGCAGGCTACCAACCCCAAAACACGACCGGTGTACATGTGATCGAAAACCAAGTGACCCCAAACATCAACTTCCAACTATCCCCAATCCCGACTGAACAATCCGGAAGAATCTCGGGCACGGTGCAAGGAGAAACAAACCCGATACCCGAACTGCCATACCCAATCGCCATCATGTTCGCCATAACACTAGCAGCTATCGTGATTGCGAAGACATTCCACGGCAAAACCAAACGACTTCGGCAATACTGAAGCAGTCTCCAACGGCCCCACATTCAAGACAGGAGCACAAGGTTCCAAGACTAGTTCTATTCAGATAAGAAAAGGCACGTTCAGGGTCTGACACACTCAGCCTTAGGCCGATACGGACGCTTTCTCATCCGCTTTCGTCTGTGATATGCACATTCATGAACCCTAACTACCATGAACCCGGTGTCCTGATACTTACACCCGCAAGGCAGCGTCGTCACCGCTTCATTGCGCTCCTTCACTCTTCACCCACAACCAATAGTACAGGCTCACACGTCTAAGTCGTTTTCTGTTTTCAGTCATGCTCAATCGAGGAAACGGCACGCCTCTAAGGCAAGAACCTGTTGTAAATCGGATGCCCCCTAAACCGCAACGTCGTCTCTGACCTCTCCACCGTTCCACTCGGCAACCTCATACAAATCGAATTCACAACCGCTCCTTCCGGAATGAACCGCACACCATCCAAGAGCTCTCCCTTTGTCACACCAGAAGCAGCAAAAACAAGCTCATTACCCTTGGCCAACTCCTCCTCACGGTAAGTCTTCTCAACGTCGATTCCTTCTGCCTTCAGCCTATCCAACCGTTCAGGACCATCCTTCTTGTCCCGCCAAACCCTCACGAGCATCGTGCCACCCAAACATCTCATAGCCGTCGCCGCAATGGTCGCCTCGGGACCGGCTCCCGCACCCAACAGAAGATCAATACCAGAACCTGGTCGACACGTTACCACAGCCCCGGCGATGTCGCCATCAGGAATCAGTATAATTCTCACACCCAGCCTTCGTAGAGTCTGCAGAATCTCCAAGTGCCTGTCCCGTTCCAACATTATAACCGTGAAATTCTCAAGAGGCAAACCTTTCTCCCTAGCAACTGTCCGAACGATCTCTTCGATGGACATGTCCAAAGAAATCTTGCCTATTGAATGTTTATCAGTTGCCACTTTGAAATAGTATCCATCATCTGGGAGCACCTGAAAACAGCCGGCTGGAGCGCAAGCAATCGCAGAGATGGCGTCCTTTCTCCCTTTAGAAGCAGCGGTCGTCCCGTCAACAGGGTCAATGACGAACTCGACTCTCGGACCCTTACCAGTACCAACCTTCTCTCTTCGTATGAAAGCAGGCGCATTATCCTTCGGCCCCTCACACGCTATCACTTCACCCTCAACGTCCGTCTGCGCTAACACAGCTCTTGAAAATTCCACAGCCCTCGCGTCTATCAAGTCAAGATCGCCCTGACCGATGTGCAACGCCGCGCCAACCGCAGCGGCAACGGTTATTCTGGTCAACGAAGGCGCCAAAGCTCTAAGAGAAACCAAGCATTAACCACCTTAGTCTACTCGTAACTCTTCAAAGTTTCCTAGTAGGTTCTCATCTATTTGTTTTGTGCCTAATCCAGCTCCATTTGTCATTCTCCCATCAAGTTTCCTGCTTTGCATCCACACTTCTCATCAAGTTAGTCCTTCTGAAAGAGAAAGGAGTCCAGAGGCGCGTGTTTCCAGCCAAAAGTCTCATCCCATCTCTTCAACCGGCGTCTTACTGCCTTTACGCAATCCTCTGAATCTCAGTTTTGCAGTCAGAATCTTTTCAGTTGCAAAAAGTCGAGAGGCAACGTACATGATAATCAAAGTGAAGGCAGTAACGTAGACAATACCCAATCCGGCAGTCAAGTAGTCGCCCATCGTGACCGCCTTCGAAGCTATGATCGGATGGCTGTAAGGAATCGCATATAGAACAACCCTAAGCCAAACTGGTAAGGCGTTGATATCCAAGTACATGAGTACAAACGATGGAATAAACACGAGCAGATAAACATAGCTGACCAGCGATTGGGCGCTCCGCACGTTTTCCGCAAAGGCAGACAGAATGACCGCCAACGCCAAGGCTGAAAGTAGAGTGACGAAGAGCGAGACACCTAGGAGCAGATAACCAAGAAATGACGGAACGAGTCCCAGCGAAGCCAAATCCACTGATGACCCACCGGAAGCGAACCCCGAGACAGATCCGAGGTAATAGTTAAAACCAAACATGTAGGCGACTGCACTGACGCCCGCCACGATGATTGAGCCCGACAGCTTTCCCATGAGGATGGCAAACCGGTCCATAGGCAGAGTCAACACTGTTTCCAATGTCTTCTCTTCCTTCTCCATCGCCACAGACGTAGCAGCTATCTGCATCGAATACGTGAGCAAGATCATCATTGTTATCGGCAAAGCGATCGCCTGTGAGATCATCAGACTCGAAAGCACCTGCAAACTAACTCCATCAACAACCTTCCCCTTGATAATCACCGATTGTCTGGGAACAATCACGTCCGGAGCCACGTCCCGATTGAAGCGTTGCACCAAAGTATCAACGATTGAAGAACCAATGCCTTCAACTAAACCGGCACCGGAAAAAACGCTGTAAAACCCGACGTAAACTGGGGTTCTTGCCGTAACGTTTTGACTAAAATCTGAAGGTATTTCGATTATCTCGGTGGCATTGTATTTGGACAACAGTGGAACCGCATCATCTATCGTTGAAACGCTAACTAGGATAGCCTTCAGTGAAGAATTGAGAAAGGCGATGAACTGCACCGAATCTTCGCCATTATCGCGGTTCAGAACAAGCACTGTTGTCTTGCTGGCACTCTCTTGTGCTGACTGCATTGAAAAGCTCATTACTGCGCCGAGAATTGGAAACATCAGCACCGGAATAATTATCATTCCGATCAATATTTTCGGGTCTCTCATCAGCTCCTTGAGTTCTTTGATCAGAAAGTTTCCAAAGCCTTTAAGCAAACCCAACCACCTTCGCAAAAACTTCTTCCAAGTTTGCGCTTCCAAACTTTTCTTTCAGCTGTTTCGGCTCTCCTTCAGCAACGATTTTGCCGCGGTTCAGCAGCGAAACTCTTTCACATAGGTGTTCAACTTCGAGCATGTTATGGCTTGAAAGCACCACGGTTACTCCGTGTTCCCGGACATAGCGTTTGATTATTTCTCTGACATGATATGAATGCAAGACGTCGAGTCCGCTTGTAGGCTCATCCAGCACGGCGAGTTTGGGCTTAGACATTAACGCTCTTGCAACGAGAAGCCGACGTTTCATTCCTTTGCTGTAGGTTTTGGCTCTGTCCTTTAAACGTTCACCTAAGCCGCAGATCTCTGCGGCCTCTTTGACCATTTCACGGAGCTCGTCCTTGTTTTTAGTTGTGAACTTGGCCATGAACTCCAAGTATTCCCGGCCAGAAAGGTTTGGGTATGCTCCGGCCTCTTCTGGAAGATAAGTTATGATCTTACGCACTTCAGCTGCCTTTTGGACAACGTCCAAGTCGAAAACTCTCAGGTTGCCGGACGTGGGCAGAAGCAAGGTGGAGATTATGCGTAGAGCCGTCGTCTTGCCAGCTCCGTTCGGACCAATGAGCCCAAAGATTTCGCCAGCGTGAACGCTGAAGCCCAAACCGTCTAACGCGCGAATGTTGGCGAACACTTTGACTACTGATCTTGCTTCGACCGCGATGCTCAAGCCTGAAACACCAGACAGCCTAAGCACTCATTGGAGATTAAAATTTATCCTTTGGCGCGCGTTAAAGGAATGCTCGCGGTGCGTGCGACTTGGGGGTTCATAAATTTTTTCATGATGAGAGGGAAAGGAGAAGATGGCAAAATCCAGAGGCTATACTGACAGATATCGGCTTGGAACGTGGCCTCACGTTCATGGATATAGGTTGCGGTGACGGTTTCTTTGCGCTTCCAGCGGCAAAGTTTGTGGGCGAAGAAGGGAGAGTCTACGGATTAGATATTGATAGAGAAGCCATCGGCAGGTTGGAGGAAAAAGCGTCCAGAAAGGGCTTTGGAAACCTGCGCTTGAAGGTGGGAGCGGCTGAAGAGACTGTCTTCTGTGAAGCTTGTGCAGATGTTGTTTTCTTCGGCATTGTCCTTCACGACTTCAGTGATGCATCAAGGGTTCTGCTGAACGCTAAGAGAATGCTTAGACAGATGGGGAGATTGGTTGACCTCGACTGGAAGAATAAGTCCATGAAGTTGGGTCCGCCGCTTCGGATGAGGTTCGGTGAGAAGCAAGCGGTCAGTCTTATAGAGGCAGCGGGCTTCAAGGTTGAAACGGTAAAAGAAGCTGGACCGTACCACTACCTGATCATTGCAAGACCATAGTCCTAGCGCAGGCAACACAACTCGCAAAGTCTCTGCATAGACATCTCCGTTTGGTCTGGTACGGTTCATATGTTGATCGATTTTCAGTAGGTGAGGTTTGCAGGATTTGGTCTCGCTGATTAAGTGGACGGCTGTTCTTTCGGCGTTGGCTGGGATGACTGCAACGGCTTTCATTGTGCTTCAGCTTAGACACATGGAGAAGCACAGAAACCTAGAGATTTCCATGACGCTGTTTGAATAGGCGGAAAGTGATAGACTGCGGAAGGCTTTCACGTGGGTTGAGGATGAGTTTCAGTTTGAGGATTTTGTAAAGTACGAAGCGCAGAGAAAGAACGATTTTGAGGTGAGTGATCATCCTTACGAGGTCACGGCTTTTTTTGAGCAGATGGGTTTTTGGTGGATAGGAAGTCTGTGGATCTTGACGTTGTGGCAGATCGTCTTGGTCCTCATGTGATCTCGAACTGGAGGAAAGCTGTAGCCGTGGATAATGGAGTTGAGGAAGGAGAAGAGGGAAGAGGCTTTTGGGGAGCATTTTGAAAAGCTTTACGAGAGGACGGTTGCGTTCATGAAGAGAAGCTGAATAGGGCAGATGGTCGGTTCTTCTTTGTGGTGCTCCGGCCGGGATTCGAACCCGGGTCCGCGACTTTCTCTCACTAATCGTGCCGAGAGGCCGCTATACATGGTCCTTCCACGTTGAAGTTTGACCGGACTATACTACCGGAGCTCACAGGCACACTATCCTCGTTTGGAGTATATTTTTGTTCTGTCGATTTCTCTGGTGCGTTCGGGCTGAGCGTTTATCAACTGTCGGTTTTCTTTTTAGGGTTTCGGCTGTCTATGAATTGCAGTAATCATTTTGAAAAGGTCTCTAGCGTACGTGCTCGTTGTGATGACGGACTGAAGATGCGTAAGGCGTGAGGAAGGAAGCGCGAGCTTTTGTGGCGGACCCATGGTGAATGTCACCGATAAAAGGTAGGATAAGCTTTAACGGTCGTAGCCCCCCTCTAGGTTTCAATGCATCGTGAATATTCGGATCCAAATAGGCTAACCCCAAAATCTTGATGCTGGTTCAACCTTAAAAATCAACTACCTTCAAGATTCATAGTCCCACAGCGTTTTTAACACGAGTTTCGTGGAGCACGCGGTTCACTTGTTTGGGCGGCTACAGGGCAAGCGGGTTCAGAAACACTCTTTTTACCTGTGTCTTTTTCTCAGGGGAGTCCCCTCCTTTTTGGGTGCGAGGACCTCGATTTCTAGGGGTGGAATGTGCAGTTTGTGTCCGCATGAGGGGCATTTGCCGCCCAGCTCAGTGAGGACGGTTTCGAGATAGGTATGACGCTTGTAGGAGCCTATGTCGAGTACTGGGTTTGGGTCTTTGTACAGGGTTGATCCGCATCGGCTGCAACGAAAAATGAAAGGCATGGAGTCAGACCTCACGTGGTTGGAGATTGCGCTTTGGTCCGCATTGAATCCGGAGTTCCGTGCCGGTGAGCTTCTTGGTCGGATCGTGCGATGCGCTGAGTGGGTGTGTCGGGTTTCTGTTTTCTCGTGAGTGAGTGAATCTCGTTGAGGAAATCGAAGATTGCGATTGTGCTGAGACTTTTCCGTACACTGTACATCCAGAACATCGCGTATATTAAATATACAGAAACTACTTAAAAGCCTTATCGCATAAATAATACCTCCGACAGAATGGCATATGGGAAGGGACATGAAAACCCTGAGAATCTCAGAGGACGTGCATCAAAAGCTCACGGCAATGCTGGGCGAGTTGATGGCTCAAACAAGCAAGATGCAGACATACCAAGACGCGATAAACGCGCTAATCAACGAATCGGTCATACTGCCTCAGGAACTCTTGATCCAGATTCAAAACTTCATAGAAGAAAACAGACAGTTGGGCTTCACCACTCGAGAAGAATTCATACGAGACTCGATACGCTTCAGACTGACGTGGTTCAGGGGAGGAAACGAGTACGTAGAGATTCCGAAAGAACAGTACGACTCACTCAATGAAGCGGTGAAAGAAATGGACACGTCTTACCGTAGCGCGGAGGATTTCATAAACGGTCAAATTAGAGAGGCCCTACGTAAATATGAAGAATGGAAGCAAGCGGCCAAATACAAACGGTTGAAGAAAGACTAGAAACAGACTTCTACGATGGTTCTGGAAGGCGTTCTTGATCTCATGTTCCCCAGCTCTTGTTTCCGATGAATTCCGCCACCTTCTCTTTGCTGTATTCCTCTTCTTTTTCTTGTCTTTCCAGCTGTTCTTTGATGGTTTCCAGTACCTTTAACATATCGAAGGACTTTAGATCATATGCATCCGCTCTTCTGTTGACAGCCATTATCGCGCTTGGGATCGAACTTGAAGTGCTTATCACTCGACAATACTTGTCTTCAAATGGTTACCTTTGTTGGTTCCAGAAATCAGGAATCTAAATCTGAAATTCATAAGCGATTTATCTCATCTTGGCTTAGAAACACTCTCTGATTCATGATGTAATCTTGCTTAGGGGCGTCTATCGTTGCCGGAAAGGGATTTCGAAAAGCTACTAGTAGAGGCCGTAGACGAAGCATTGACGTCGCTTGGAGAATCTTCGAAACAAGCAATATACTTTCATCTGGACGAGAACTTCAGCATCAAGAAGGATGAGATCCCTTGCAAGATTGAGAACTTCGCCAAGGCGATTGAGAAGACCTTCGGATTCGGAGCCGAGTTTCTTGAAGTGCTGATTATGAAGCACCTCTGCAGGAAAGTGGGAACAGCTTTCGAGTGCCACGAATCCAAAGATTTTACGTTCATCCAGTATGTTACTGCAGCTAAGCGAAGTTTCGAATAAAAATCAACAGAGGCAACAGAGGAAATTGTTGAATGCGGAGAAATAGAGTTGGATGTTTGAAGGAATCTGGCGGGAAAGGTGTTGCCAAACACAAGAGAGTAGAGAAGGCCCTACTTGAAGGCGAGAAACGCTTTCTTTCAATAGCTGACCGCACATCTGAAGCCATTATCACTATTGATACTGGCTTGAGAATAGTTTTTTGGAACAGGGGGGCAGAGAGCATATTCGGCTACTCGGCCGGTGAGATACTCGGCAAACCAGTAGGTATCATAGTACCCTCAGGATCAAGAGCAAACCACCGAAGACGCATGGAACAATGGCGTTCTACTGGAAAAATCGAAGTAGACAAGACCTTCGAATTGAGTGGTCTTAGGAAAGATGGAAGTGTATTTCCCCAAGAGATCTCCTTTTCTGTATCGAAGACGAAAGATGGAAGCTTTCTCACAGCCATCACACGAGACATTACTGAGCGTAAGCGAGCTGAAAAGGCTCTGCAGGAGAGCGAGAAACGGTTCCGAGATGTTGCAGCCAACACGGGTGATTGGATATGGGAGGTCGACATCGAGGGACGCTACGTCTACTCCAATCCAGTGGTTGAGCGAGTCCTGGGCTATAAGGTCGACGAGGTTCTCGGGAGACATTTCTATGATTTCTTTCATTCTGATGAGCGAGAACAGCTGAAACATGCTGCCTTTGAAGTTTTCAGTAGAAAAGAGCAATTTGTCAACTTTATCAACCGAAATGTGCACAAGAATGGACGAATCGTTTTTCTAGAGACAAGCGGGATTCCGGTATTAGACGCTGACAAACGGCTTGTTGGGTATCGAGGCTCGGATCGGGATGTTACCGAAAGAAGGAGGCTGGAAGAAGGGCTTTCTGCTCTGAACTTTTATGGTCCAAAGCTGAACGCAGCTCGCAGTCTTCAGCAGGTTTACGACTTGACGCTGGACACTATGAAGCAAACGCTGGGTTTCGAATACGCATCGTTCATGGCCCCAGAAAAGGGCAATCTTAGAGTTGTATGCCAAAGGGGATATCCTCATCCACTACTTGTCGAGTTACCGTTGGACGGTACAAAAAGAGGCTTAACGGTGAAAGTGGCAAAGACGCGTAGGCCAGCTTCCGTTCATGACGTGAGGAAAGACAGAAATTACGTTGAAGCTGTTCCAGACATTCTGTCAGAACTTGCCGTCCCAGTCGAGACAGAAGGCAAGTTTTTGGGAGTTCTAGACGTGGAGAGTAAACAAGTTGGAGCATTCAATGAACAAGACGCGACGCTCCTTCAAATCTTGTCTTCGCACGCTGCAACGGCAATGAGCAACCTAATCAAGCGAGAAGAAATCGAAAGGCAAAGTAACCAGTTGGCCTCGCTAATGAGCAGTTCTGCTGAGATGATGCGTACCATGGATTTGCGGCAGCGACTGGAGAAAATCGCTAAAGCAATAACGGAGCTCGGATGGCGAAGAGTTGTTATCCGCGTCTTAGACAGGGACATGGAGCCTCACAGCCCACAGGATGTGGTAACTGCCGGCTTGACGGAAGAAGAAAGAGAATACTTGTGGGTCAACAGGTTGCCAGGGCAGGTTTGGCGTGAACGTTTCGGCCCAGAGTATGAGGGTTTCAGAATCGGCGAATTCTATCATCTACCGTGGAGCGACCCATGGGTTAGGAAAAAGTTCAGCGAAGGCACAGTTCCAAGCAAGCTGTCAGAAGGAGAGATGATTGATTGGAACCCGCAGGACCTGCTCTACGCGCCTCTCACGCTGGCTGACGGACGGATCGTTGGGCTGGTAAGTATGGACGATCCGGTAGATGGGAGACGACCAACGAGAGAATCGCTTGCCCCGCTTGAACTGTTTCTGCATCAGGCTGCCGTGGCCATCGAAAATGCCCGACTGATTCAGCAACTGGACGACGCCAAGACCGAAATTCAGGAGTACGCGCAGCACCTTGAAGAAAAAGTTGAAGAAAGAACAAAAGAAGTGAAGGAGGCGCAGGCACGGCTTGTCAAGTCTGAAAGACTCGCGGCCATCGGGCAAGTAGCCGCGATGGTTGGGCATGACCTGCGCAATCCGTTGACGGGCATTTCTGGTGCAACATATTATTTGAAAGCGAAATCAGGCCAGAAGATGGATGAGAAATCAAGGGAGATGCTAGAACTTATCGAAAAGAGCGTGCAATCTTCAAACAAGATCATCAGCGATCTGCTGGAATACTCGGCAGAGATAAAGCTTGAACTCACGGAAACCGGTCCGAAGTCAATCATGAAAGAGGCACTGTCTTTGGTTGAGGTCCCAAGAAGAATTCAACTGTTTGACTTGACTGAAGAAGAACCGAAAGCAACGATGGATTTCGAGAAAATGAAAAGGGCCTTTGTTAACATAGTCAAGAATGCGGTTGATGCCATGCCCGAAGGCGGTAAACTCACGATAACCAGCGGGGAATCAGGTGGTAACCTTGAAATCGTCTTCGCCGACACGGGGGTAGGCATGTCCAAGGATGTTATGGAAAAGCTCTGGACTCCGTTCGTAACTACGAAAGCGAAGGGGATGGGGCTGGGCTTGCCTGTCTGCAAGCGTATCGTCGAAGCCCATGGAGGCAGAATTTCTGTAAGAAGCAGCTTTGGTAAAGGGACAACCTTCACGGTGACTGTGCCCATTAAGCCTGAAGCTAAGGGAGAGGGACAGCTGTTGGTGAATGTGCCAGAGTCTCTGCCAGTGAAGATCGGCAAGCATGAAAAAGCCGTGGTCATACCGTGGACTGGCCATCATACTGTTTCGGCAGAAAATAAGGTGGCAATCGCCCAGAAGGGTAAGGATCGATAAGGGATGAAACAGTGGGTAACTGGTCTAACGTGGTCGATGCGCCCTGTTTGACTGCTCTCTGCTTTAGTGCTCGATTGGCTCATTCCACTTCTCTACAAGCAGTTTGTTTTCTCCCTGCTTGAAGGTCACTCTCACAGGAATTGAGTCGGCACCTCTCTTTGTCTTTGTGTAGTTTTTGAAGGGGAACATGCTGTCTTCTGCCAGGTCCACTGGTATGTAGAGTAGGTATTTTCCGTCTTTCCTTCTGAACAAACGCCCTCTTCCTTCACTCACCATTTGGTATCACCTCGATTACATCCAAAGTTCAAGAGCTAAGCCATAGTGAAGATATACTATTTATTCTTTACCCTCAGACAATTCGATATTGCAACGATTATCCGCATGGTTCTCTAAAAACTTGAATTATCTGCAACAAAAATTGGCGTCCCTGACGATAAAATATGTTCATTCATGAAAGCATTTCTTCGATGTCCAGTTTGGAGAAATCATCAATTGCAATGTCAGCTTTCGACAGGTCTTGATCTCCGCTGTTGGGATTTCTGTAGCCGATGCACCTCATTCCGGCCCTTTTCGCGGCTTCGACACCCAGTGCTGCATCTTCTACTACCAAACACTCGGATGAATTCACCCCTAGCCTGTTCGCTGATTTTAGGAATATTTCCGGGTCTGGCTTGCTGTGCGTGATGTCTTCTGCGCCGATTATCGAATCAAACAGCGGTTTTATGTCCAACCTATCCAGAACGTAGTTTATCAGCCTCTTGTGTGAGCTGGATGCGATCGCCAGTTTGATGTTCCTTTGTTTCAGTCTTTGTAGCAGCCCGATGATTCCTTTTGTTGGCTGCGTGTCTTCTTTCAGGAGCTTGAACAGGATCTGTTCTTTTTCGTTGAATATTTTTTCGAATGTTGTGTTTAGTCTGTATTTTCTTATCAGGTCTGTGAACATGAGCTTGGCTGTTGTTCCGGTGTACTTGTGCAGTTCTTCAGAGGTTATGTGTATGCCGTGTTTTAGCATGGTTTGTTTCTCTGCCTCGATGTGTATGTGTTCGCTCTCAACGATGACACCGTCCAGATCGAAGATTACGGCTTTTATCACGTGATCACCCGCACAGCCCAGCATCTTTCTCAATGTTATGTGTCTTGCTCGAAAATCATTGCTGCCCGGCTGAGAATCTCGCTTATTGGCAGCTTTTGGGGACAGAGTCCTTCGCAGGTTCTGCATCTGGCGCATCTCTTCGCTTGGCTTTCAGGGGTGACGTGTTCCCAGTACTTGTTTTTGATCGCGTCGTCCCTGTCTTTCGCAAAATATTCGTTGTACAGTGCGATTATTTGTGGTATGTTCACGCCTTCCTGGCAGGGCATGCAGTACCCGCAACCCGTGCAGCCTATGAAGCCTGCCTCCTTGTATTTTTGTTTGACTTGGTTGATGAGTCTGAGTTCACTCTTGGTTAAGGTGTTGGGGCCTGAGCGGTTTGCACTCTCTATGTTTTCTGTGACTTGTTCTCTTGTGCTCATTCCGCTGAGGACGACTGAGACTCCCGGTTGGTTCCAGACCCATTGGAGCGCCCACTCTGCGGGTGTTCTTTTGACTTTTGCCTTGTTCCACATTGTTTGAATCTCGTTTGGCGGTCTCAGGGCCAGTCTGCCTCCGGCTATGGGTTCCATCACGACCACTGCGAGCTCTTTGGAGGCTGCGTATTTCAGTCCTTTTGTCCCGGCTTGGTAATCGCTGTCCGTGTAGTTGTACTGGATTTGGCAGAGGGTCCAGTTGTCGTAGCTGTCTATGATTTTTTTGAAGGTTTGGTAGTCGTCGTGGAAGCTGAAGCCGAAGTGTTGGAACTTGCCTTCGTCCATCTTTCGTTCGGCCCATTTGGTGACCTCGAGTTTGCTCAACTGTTCCCATCGCTCGTTGGTTAGGCCGTGAAGCAGGTAGAAGTCGATGTGGTCTGTTTTGAGTCTGCTGAGCTGTTCGTCTAGGTACTTGCCCATGTCTTGCTGGGATTTGACGAGCCAGGTTGGCATCTTGGTGGCCAGCTTTATCTTCTGTCGGTACCCGTTTTGCAGTGTCTTTCCGAGCAGTGTCTCGCTGTTTCCTCTGTGGTAGACATAAGCGGTGTCCAAGTAGTTTACGCCATGGTCGATTGCGCATCTTATCATCCAGGTGGCTTCGGGTTCATCGATTTTGGCCGCGTCTGTGCCTACTATCGGCAGTCTCATCACTCCGAATCCTAGGGCTGAGACTTTCCAGTCTAGTTTTCCAAAGTCTCTGTATCTCATGAGGACTCACCAACTGGCTGGTGTCAAATAAAAGTTTCTTTGGCCAGTACTGTTTATGGTGGACTCATGGCGAATTGGAATTTTTGCAGGTGGAAGAGCCTCAAGAGTTTGCAGCCTCCCTCGTTTTTCAGTTCGTTGCGGTGCAGTGCGGGCCCGTGCTGAATGTTCCTGATAACACGTAGGATAGGCTTTATCAGTCGTAGCCCCCCCCGTATTTTTTCAGCCCGCCATGTTACAGGTATGTTGAAGGTTCTTCAACTAGGAGTTGAAACGGGGCGAAAGTGCGGGCACTTGCGCGGGCCCTAGGCGGATGTTCTATTTCAGCAGGTGAGCGAACCATCAGAATTGATCGACGAGCGCGCGCTGAGGAACTATTTCATCTTCCCGTTTTCTCGGGTTTCTTTTTGTACACCGCTATCCATGGGCTTCCGAAGATTTTTCTTTCTTCATGATTGGTTTTCCAGTAGTCCTTGAATTTTGCTTGTTTGTATCTAGTGAATGGAACTAGAAGTGAGTGGGGGCTCTGGGAATAAGTGTCAAGCCGGTTTGAAAGATACGTCGTCACCGTGTATCTTCTTTTGCTGCCAAAGGCTCCAAATCTTTCCACAAGTGCTTCCCAGTCTTGAAGATGGATTCTTCTTGACGTTTTGATGAAGTCAAGCACAGTGAAAGACTCTTCGTTTATGTTTTTGATGGTTTCTTCAATCTTTTCTTCTTCGAAAATTGTCTTTGACTTCACTCTTCAACTACCGTTAATGATTGAGTGTTGGTTGGTATTGTTTTGAAGAGATTCGCGGTGTGTCAGATCTTTGATTGCAACAGAAGAATCGCTTTGGCCAGGTCTCCGTTGCTTTCTTCCAGTGCTTTCCTGGCTTCTTCCACGCTTTTTCCTGTCTGGTCGGCTACGAGTCTAACGTCTTCTTCTGCTACGCCTGACGGTTTGCGTTCTGCTGCCTTCTCGGATATTTTTCCGCCTGTGATTTGGAAGATTTTTTGTCCTTGCATTTCAATCATCGCTACTTCTGGCTCTTCAATTGTTATTTCCTTGTTGCTTGTCTTTATGACGACTTGCTCGACGTCTGGCATGGCGTCCATGCTTAAGCCCATTCGCTGCATCATGCGTTTTGCTTCACGAGGATTCACGCGTTTGTGCATGAAACCACCTTATCACACGTCATTTACTATTCAAACTTGATATACTTAACTTTCTTCGGTGCGCCCGCGTCTAACCTTGACAGCTACACCGCGCTTGAAGGCTTTCATCTCCTCTCCTGACAATGTGGCACGCCCCACTGCCAAGACATCGCCGTCCTCGTCAACCACGATAACCTCATCTTTTGAACGGATCTCGTCATCAGCTTTCACAACATGCGCTGCAAATACGTCGCCGCCCTCGGCGATGTATTTAGAAACGTCATTCCGCACTACAACTAGACACTTCGCGGAACGTGTCTTCTCCACAATACTCTTTGCGCCTGAAATGCTGAGGGAGAATAGGCCGTCCGTCGGCCGCATCGTGGCCAACCGTTTACCTTCGAGGTAGATGTATCGGATTCTGCCAGTTTTCTTTGAGAAGACGATTTTCACGGTTTCAGGAAAAAGTCTAGTGCCCACACCTTTGCCAAACTCGTAGTCTGCAACGCTTCGAATCCGCCTCAAGTCTTCCAAACTCGCGCACCAGCAAACTTGGTTTTGTGATTCGACAACTATAAAGAGCACTAGAATAATAAAGACAGTTCGGGTGTTCAGCCAGTTGCAGTGCGAGGTTTGCGGACGCATAATCATCGGCAAATCTTACAACGTTATCATCGAGAGGGCCAAGCTGACGGTATGCAACGAATGTGCAAGGCTTGGAAAGGCGTATTATGAAGAGCCCAAACCAAAAACCACACTTCCGAGGCTTAAGACAAAGACGGCGCCGTTGAGAGTTCAATTCAAGAAGCCTCAGGCTCCAGTTGTGGACACGAGTTTGGAGTTGGTTGAGAATTATGACGTGAAGATTAGGCAGGCGAGAGAGAAAATCGGGCTTTCCCATGAAGAGCTTGGCAAGAGGATAAACGAGAAAGTCTCGCTTCTCAGGAAGATTGAGACTGGAAAGATGACCCCTGACAACAGGCTCGCAACAATGTTGGAGCATGCGTTGAAAGTCAAGCTGATCGTTCAAGCTAAGGAAGAAAAAACTCTGCAAACAAAGGTGGCTAAAATCGCGGGCCATGAAATGACGCTTGGAGACTTGATTGAGCTTGGCAAGAAACAGAAGGAGAAGGAGGCCCCGACTGGACGAAGGCAATCATAGTCCAACGTCGACAACAGTTTGAACCGTCAAGCCTTGATGAACTCAGGAACCTTGCGGAATCGGCGGGCTATACTGTTGTAGGAGAGATGGAGCAGGTCAGAGAACCGGATTCGCGGTATCAGATTGGCGCTGGAAAAGTAGAGGAGCTTGCTAAACTGGTAGAAGAGAGAGAGGCAGAAAAGGTCATTTTTGACAACCCGTTGAAGCCAGTTCAATCTTACAACTTGGCGAAAGCGACGAGCGTCGAGGCGATTGATCGTTTTCAGCTCATTTTGGAAATCTTCACGAAGAGAGCCACTACGACCGAGGCGCAGATGCAGATCCAACTCGCAAAACTGCGATATGATTTGGCGCAGGCAAAAGAAAGGGTGAGACTGGCAAAGAAGGCAGAACAGCCTGGTTTCATGGGGTTGGGAGCCTACGAAGTTGACGTTTACTATGAAAGTGTGAAGAGAGAAGTGCATGCTATACGCAGGAAATTGAAGAGAATTCGCGGAAAGCGTGTTTTGCATCGTCAAAGAAGGGCAGAGTTGGGGTTTGTATCAATCTCTTTGGCTGGATACACCAAGTCTGGAAAGAGCTCGTTGTTTAATGCTCTTGCTGAAGAAGCGGTTCCTGTGGACACTGCATTGTTTACTACGCTCTCCACGACCACAAGACTTGTGGTGTTTTCTAGGAAGAAGTTCTTGCTGACTGACACTGTGGGCTTCATAGATCGGCTGCCGTTGACGCTGATAGAGGCATTCCATTCGACTCTTGAAGAAACCATTTACTCCGATCTGATACTCCTGATGGTAGATGCGAACGAACCGATTCAACTCATTGAAAAGAAGCTCTCGATATGCTTAGAGACGATAGAACGCATAGGAGCTTCGGGCGTTCCCGTAGTAACGGTTCTGAACAAAATCGACTTGATCCCGGAAAAGGAGTTGCTCCAAACACTCAAAGAAGTGAAAGAGAGGACAACAACCGTTGTTCCGATATCAGCATTGTACAAGACAAATCTCGAACAATTGAAACAGGAAATATTGGGAATATTGAAAAATTACGTCAAAGCTTCATTCACCATACCTTTGACGAAAGAAACGATGTCGTTCATCGCGTGGCTCTACAAAAGCGCTGACGTGCAAGCAACCGATTACGGGGAAGGCTCGGTGCACGTGACTTTTGAAGCAAATCCAGTGTTCGCAGAGAAGGTAAGAAGTCGTGTGGAAAAAGAGTTCAACGGCAGACTCGAGAAAATCTAGGAAAAGATTGAAGCATGTCCAAGATTGTGGTGTTAAGATGGGGACACCGGCCGCAGAGAGACGCACGGCTCACGACGCATGTTGCACTGACATCCAGAGCGTTGGGAGCTAATGGGTTCATACTGTCAGAGACGGAAGATCGGAAGATCAAGGAAACGGTTGAAAAAGTCACGCAGAATTGGGGCGGACCTTTCTTTTTTGAGATGGGAATTCCGTGGAAAACGGCTGTGAAGGACTGGAAGGCAAGAGACGGCGTGGTTGTTCATTTGACGGCTTATGGAGAAAACATCGAAACAAGTGACGTGCTACATCGGATTAAGGCCTCTCGCAAAGACATTCTTGTCATGGTTGGAAGCCAAAAAGTTCCAGGCGAGTTCTTCTCGGAAGCCGTTTCAGACTTTAACGTTGCAATTGGAAACCAGCCCCACTCGGAATGTGCAAGCTTGGCGGTTTTTCTAGACCGATTCTTCGAAGGCAAGGAATTGGCAAAGAAATTTAAGAAGGAAAAACTGAGGATAATGCCTCAATCTAGAGGAAAGAAGATAGTCAGCGGAAACCTGTGATGTTCAAATTCAGGCTTTCTTCGTAAAGAGATTTAAATTTAACCTTGCAAAATATATAATATGGAGAACGGCGCTTAGTATTGAAAACAAAGGGTTGTTATGTTATCTAACATAGATGATGCAACCTTGTTGAAGGTTGCCGAGGCGTTAGGCGAAGAAGATGCAGTTAAACTAATCGATATCCTAAAGAATTCACAAGAGACAACTGACGATGAAATAGCAACTAAAACAGGAATAAGGCTGAATTCTGTCCGGAAAATACTTTACAAGCTTTATGATCACTCTCTTGTAAGCTTGAGGCGAACTCGTGACCCGAAAACCGGGTGGTTCATATTCCATTGGAGGCTTCAGCCAGACCAGCTGGAAGGGTTCATACTCAGCCAGAAAAGGCGGGTGCTCGAAAAGCTTGACATCCGACTGGAATACGAGAAGAATCATGACTTTTATTATTGTTTCACGCCCGGATGTAAGCGAATACCGTTTGAAGAGGCTGTGGAACTGGTTTTCCGATGTCCAACGTGTGGCAAACCGTTAATGCATTACGACAACGAGAAGATCCTTGACTCTTTAGGCAAGAAAGTTGAGATTTTAAGGAAGGAGCTTGGTGAGTGAAAAGCTCCCAACCAGGGAACGAGCGCTCCAGTTTCTCCGGCAGAGCGGATGCCGAGAGAATGTCATAAGGCACGTTGAAGCAGTATCTGCACTAGCCGTAGAGATCGCGGAAGCCTGCAAGGAAAAGGGCTATGACGTTGACCTGGAACTTGTTGAAATCGGAGGACTTTTGCACGACATTGGTCGTGCCAAAACTCACAGCGTCCACCACGTCGTCATCGGAGCAGAAATCGCGAAATCGCTTGATTTGCCAGAATCATTGGTATCAATAATCAAGAGGCATGTCGGCGGAGGAATAACCTCCAGAGAGGCCAAGAAACTCGGTTGGCCAAAAGACATCTACGTTCCGCAGACACTTGAAGAGAAAATTGTTTCTTACGCGGACAAGCTGATCGAAGGTTCGCGACGGGTGCCAATAGAGAAAACCATAGACAAACTTTCTGAGGAGTTGCCGCCGCCTGCCATTGAAAGAATCTGGAGACTGCACGAGGAAATGTTGGCTCTGGTCGGCGACTGCGAATGCATACCATAACCTTGCTGGCGAGAGCCTACGACGACTCTCAACTGAAGCAGGTTGGCAAAAACCTAAAGTCCACGTTTGAAGGTTTGAAGGTTGAAATCCAAATCGACGGAACCACCGCACGCGGATGGATTGAAGCATCGGTTTCTGGTGAAGACGAGAACGTAGTCTTGAACTTTTTGGCCGCCAACATAGGATTGTGCCCGACGAGTCTGGGCAATTTGAAAAAATACCAAACGATAGAAGGACGCCTAGTACGTCCAGATCAAAGTGCAAATCAACTTCAAGTCGATGTGGGGGCATTTTCGCCAAGAATTGTTGACGCATCTATCCCACTGGAACGCTTGCAGGCTCAACTGGGCGATGGAAAGAAACTTCCGCTCAGAAAATTCAACGAACTATTTGGCTTCTGCAGAAACTTACCACTCGCCATCAAAATTCTAAACGTGAACAACGAGAAAGGTTGCATTGAAGCCGAGTTGGCTGAAAAACAGCAAAGACAGTACGATGACTGGACGAAGTCTCTGCTTGACAGACTGTTGATTTTAGGCGCATCTCAAAAGGAGATCGAGCTAGCCTTGGAGAACGCGGGGTTCAGCCGTTACGTGATAGGCACAGAACCACTGGGGGTTTTCGAATATGCGATCGTGTGCAAATTTGGAACCGATGCGGCTGGACTGATTCCGAGAATAGGCAGAAAGCTCGGAAACGCGAGCTTCAGCGTCTTTCAACCAAGAAGGATTCTAGGCTTTTTCAGACAAAATCAGACGGTGCCTATTGCCTAGAAACGAGGTATACTCCGGCAAAGATGAGAAGGCCTCCGATGACAGTGAAAGGGGTCATTTCCTCTCTGATAAAAATGGTGGCGAACAGCACGGTAATCAATGGTTCTCCGAACATGAATGAGCTGGTCACTGCTGCTCTGACTTGCTTCATGACGTAGAACCAGATGAAATACCCCAGCAATGAGCAGGTAAAAGCTAGGAAGAGTATTGCAGACCACTCTTGAAGATTCAGTGTGAATATTTCATGGAAAGAGTTTTCCGCCAGAGAAAAAGGGACTAGACAAAGCCCGCCTAGTATGTTGACGTAGGCCACAACTAGAAAGGGACTGTACTTCTCCATTATCTTTTTTCCAATGAGGGTGTATGTGGCCCACAGAAAAGGAGTGGAAAGTAAGATGAGAGTTCCTAAAAAGAAAGACGTGTTGTTCTGTAGATTTAGAGCGCCGCCCGTGACGACTACAAGAGTGCCCATCGCTGCGATGCTGATTCCAAGAATCTGTCTTGTCGCCAATCGCTCCTTGAATATTCGTGCGGAAATGATGCTGATGAGGATTGGGGAAAGTAGGCAAACCAAAATGGAGGCCAGAGAGGCGCTGGCCATTAGAATGCCTGTGTATTGAATAGTAAAGAAGAAGGTGACGCCAGTGAGTGCGAGGACGACTAGAGTTGGCACATCCTTCTTATCAACGAGCAACACGTAGTTTGAATTCTTGATCTTGTTGAGGAGAAGTGCCGTAATGAAGAGTCCGCCTGCTGTGAGAAACCTGAAGGTCGCTATCGCAACTGGAGACATTCCCTCTCGAAGCGTTGCTTTGACAATTACGAACGAACTGCCCCAGAAAGTGATCAGACACAACATCAGAAACGCGTTGAGCGGGCTAATCGTTCTAGCTACCATGTTGGCTATTTCTTTTGCTTCGACTAATAAAGGATTTACCTGGAAAATGGTACGAAGACTCGAGCCATAGACCTGCTTAATCAAGCACCAACCACTACCCTTTTCAAGCTATGATCCTTACCAATGATCTTTGAGGAATGATCGATGCGAAAGGAACTGATGAAAACGATCTTGGCTCGGCGTAGTATACGCAAATACACAAACGAACCAGTTAGTAAGAAGGACATTACGACGATGCTAAAAGCTGCAATGGCCGCCCCGTCTGGCTCAGACCTCAAACCGTGGCACTTCATCGTAGTTACCGACCGGAAGATACTGGACAATCTAGCCAGCGTGCATCCCTATGGTAGAATGCTTTTCAAAGCACCCCTCTGTATAGCAGTATGCGGCGACACAACCACCTCGGCCAGCCTTTGGGTGCAAGATTGCTCCGCAGCTACAGAGAACCTTCTCTTGATGGCTACTGCGATGGGTCTTGGCGCAGTCTGGGTTGGTGTTTATCCAAGAGAAAATCGTGTGAAAGCCGTAAGAAAGGTGCTAGGTCTTCCAGAGACAGTCGCTCCCCTAAACCTGATCTCTATTGGCCATCCAGCTGAAGAGAAAGAACCGCGCACACAGTACGACAAGCTGCGAGTGCATCGCGGACGCTGGTAGCACCTCAGATGAACCGCTTTCAAGCCCCTTCTAGTCTCTAACCTTTTTCCTTGACCTTAGTGCCTTTGCTCCGTAGAATTCAAGTTTCCCTACTTCAAAACTGCCAGTTAGCTGTATGTCCTCCGATGATCCCCCAACCATTACCGCGAAGGTACCGGGTTCTACCATGCGTTTCATATCACGGCCGATGAAGGAAAGAAGCGCCATGGTAAGTGTGAAACTCACAGTCTTCCTCTCGCCGGGCGTGAGCGTTATTCTTTTGAACCCTTTCAATTCCTTGATAGGTCTCGTCACGCTGGCTACAACATCGCGCAGGTACAACTGCACGATCTCGTCACCTTTGCGGTTGCCTGTGTTCTTTACGTCTAAGCTGATCTCGAATTTCTCAGCGGCACCTGTTCCCTTATGATCTATGCGCAGGTTGCTATATTCGAATCTTGTATAGCTCAGTCCGTGTCCAAACGGGAACAAAGGAGTACAAGGCACATCGAGATACTTTGAAGACCACTTGTCAGTCGATGGAGGTCGACCAGTGTTCTTGTGGTCATAATAAATGGGAACCTGCCCCACTGTCCGAGGAAACGTTACCGGCAGCTTGCCGCTTGGATTAGAATTCCCAAAAATAACATCAGCAATCGCGTTTCCTGCTTGAATCCCTAGGAACCACGCTTCCAAAATTGCCGGCATGTGTTCTGCCGACCATGAGACGGAGAGCGGTCTTCCGTTCATCAAGACCTCCACCACGGGCACCCCTGCGTCATAAACCGCTTCTACGAACTCTTCCTGAACTCCCGGCAGGTCCAGTGAAGCTCGACTCGCTGCTTCGCCACTCATGTCTCTGCCTTCACCTACTACGACAATAGCCACGTCGGATTCTTTGGCTTTGTTTACTGCGTCTTCGAAACCTTCGGTCGAGGTTCCATCGATCTCGCAACCCTTCGAGTGAAGAACCTTAGTTTTAGGGGACACCCTACTCCTAATGCCCTCAAGAACAGTGACCACATCTTTGGGATTGCCCATGCATGACCATGATCCAAGCGGCTCGTTCCGATCATCTGCCAAGGGACCTATGACCGCCACCGACTTGATGTCCTTTCTCAGTGGCAAGAGACTATCATCATTCTTTAAGAGAACGATCGATCTTCGGGCCAGTTCAAGAGCAGTCACTACATGTTCTTTGCTTTGCATGATCTTACGTGGGCGTTCGGGATCGACATAGGGACTCTCAAACAACCCCAACTTGAATTTGATGCGGAGGATTCGCTTGACCGCCTTGTCTAAGGTCTTTTCAGAAACCTTGCCTTCCTTGACTAACTGAGCTAAGCTCTTCTGGTACCCATTGCCACACATGTCCATGTCGACTCCAGCATCAACTGCTTCCTCCGCAGCTTCTTCCGTTGTTCCGGCAAAACCATGAGTAATGAGTTCACCAACTGAGTTCCAGTCGCTGACAACAAACCCTTTGAACTCCCACTCTTCGCGGAGAATGGTTGTAAGAGTATACTGATTGGCAGAGGCAGGAATGCCGCACAGATCATTGAAAGCAGTCATTATGGTTCCTGCACCAGCGTCAACCGCGGCCTTGAAAGGAGGCAGGTAGATTTCTCTGAGAATTCTTTCAGAGATGTCCACCGTGTTGTAATCTCTTCCACCTTCCGCTCCGCCATAAGCAACGTAATGTTTCGGGCAAGCGACAACAGTGTCAGGATCGGCCAGGCTGGCCCCTTGATATCCTTCAACAAGCGCCTTTGCCATAGCTGAGCCTAGGTATGGGTCTTCACCGGCCCCTTCCGCAATCCTCCCCCATCTTGGGTCCCTGGAGATGTCAACCATCGGTGCAAAAGTCCAATGTACGCCTTCGGACGCAGCTTCCTTCGCCGCAATGGACGCTGCCTTTCTAACAATGTCTGGGTCCCAGCTGCTGGCCCATCCTAAGGGGATAGGAAAGATTGTCGAGTAACCATGAATCACGTCCAGGCCGAAGATTAAGGGGATACCCAAACGGGATTTTGTCACCGCGATCCTCTGAATCCTGTTCGACGTTTCCGCGCCCTGTACATTCAGAAAAGAGCCCACCCTCCCCTCTTTGACCAGTGTCTCGAGCTCTTTTGAAAAGCCGCTGTACTGGCACATTTGGCCAACTTTTTCTTCCAGAGTCATCCTCGCAAGCAGATCCTCAACTCTCTTGTCTGTCGGCTGTTTAGGGTTATGGTAGACCGGCTTTTCTCTTCCAGATCGCTTTAGCACATTCCCACTCCAGGCAGGCATTATCACCCTTCACTTCTTATAATGATTTCTTCACAGGAGTGAACCACATACTCAACGCATTTCGGAAGTTATGAAAGCCCAAAGTTGTCGAAACAAAGTGTCCTCACAATCTTTGATGGAAGAATCACGAAACACTGAAAACGGATCCAACAGCCAGTCCGCTCCTTTTTGGAGCAAGTGGACAATGCATACGCGGCTCTTCAACTTGCTTCAACGGAAAATTCGTTACTGAACCGGGCACTTTCAAGCTGGTCATTGACAAGCTTGAATCCGACTTCGAAGCTATCCGTTGACCCACCTTATCTCCTGTTCTCCAACCTTGACACTCTTGTCTCAGCCTCAACAGGATGCTCAACAATGTCCGCCTAGACACTGAAATTATGAAGAGCCATGGCGAGAATAAATCTGTGGCCAACGCTTCTGTCCAAAAGCCATCGCTTCTCGATAAAGACTGAAATTGCAACCTCGTGGTTTCAGTGGCAATGGACGGCATTCCTGATATGAAAGAAACAAAGGTGGCGAAATCATGGCAAGAACGTTGCTACAACACGTCTTTTCCTTTGGACAATCGCGTCAAATGTCAATGCTAGACTTAAATATCGCGTCAATCGTACATAATAAAGTAGACGGGACATGAATCCCTTCATCCGTTTCATCGCCAGACGTGTCGGATTCCTTATCATAACCTTCACAATTTTCTTAATTGTGATCTTTGCCCTACCCAGGTTCATACCCGGAAACCCTCTGGCAACTCTTCTTTATGGATTTTCCAGGCTGCCTGCAGACCAACTGCAGGTCAAAGCAAAGCAACTAATGGATGAATTCGGCTTGGGAAAACCAGTACAAATCCAATTCTATGAGTTCATCGCCAGACTCTTTAGAGGCGACCTAGGAACGTCGTACGCGTTCTATCCATACAAAGTCGCAACTTTGGTTTTCACCTATCTGCCTTTCTCCCTCGGTCTCCTGATACCGGCTACATTAGTGTCCTGGGTGATCGGGAACCTTCTGGGTGCTTTAGCAGCGTACAAGCGAAAGACGGCCATAGACAACGGCTTGCTGCCGGCTTTCCTAACGTTGTCAATGACACCATACTACTGGCTCGCAATGGTTCTCCTTTTTATATTTGGCGTGACCCTCAAGATATTTCCTCTGAACGGAGCCTACAACCCTCTGATGATCCCCTCACTGACCTTGCGCTTCATAGGCGATTTTCTCTGGCATTATGCACTGCCATTCCTTTCAATAGTCATGGGCGCGATTGGAGGCTGGGCAATAGGCATGCGGTCTATGGTCATATACGAGCTTGACTCGGACTACGTGAGTTACGCGGACTCCTTGGGTCTGCCAGACAGGAAAGTGCTGGGTTACGTCTTCAAGAACTCAATGCTGCCTCAGATCACGGGTTTGGCCCTGAACCTTGGCACAGTCCTTGGAGGCGCTCTGATAACAGAAATCGTGTTCAGCTATCCTGGAACAGGTTTTCTCGTGTTCAGAGCACTGACTCAACTGGATTATCCTCTGATTCAAGGCACATTCATCCTTTTGATATCAACGCTGCTGATCGCAAACTTGATCGTTGACCTGATATACGCATACATAGATCCCAGGATCAGAACTGGCTACATCGGTGAATAGAGTGATTCCTCCGATACTTAAGGACCTGTTCAAAACAAAAAAGCTAGACCTGAGCTTGGGAATATTCATAGGAATGGTGGGCGTTGGAATTATAGGATCCGCGCTCTACCCCAACCCGTTGGTTGTAGCAGGTCCCGCCTTCAGTCCCCCTTCGAATTCCTTTCCCCTAGGCACTGACTATATGGGCAGAAATCTGCTAGCTCTTCTTCTAAGCGGTATAGAAAACTCACTCTACATAGGCCTCATCGCCGCGTTGATATCGTTGGCCATAGGCGTGGTCATCGGAGTGCTATCAGGTTTCAAAGGCGGCGTTACGGACAGTTCACTCATGTTGATCACTGATGTCATTCTAGTGCTGCCTTCCATACTAATCATGATGCTCATAGCCGCCTATCTGCAGGAAAGAAACCCGTTGTTCGTCTCGATCGTAATCGGGGTAACCGCGTGGCCTTGGGTTGCAAGAGCCGTAAGATCACAGATGATGAGCCTAAAATCCAGAGAATTCATGTATATGTCGAGAATGGCTGGCCTCAAAGATGTGAGAATCATATTTGAAGATTTGTTGCCCAACATGGCATCCTACATATTCATGGCTTTCGTTCTGCTCATGTCCGGCGCAATGATAGCTGAAGCCGGCCTAAGCATGATCGGCCTAGGCGTAACCAAAGGTGTCTCGCTCGGCGCGATCTTATATTGGGCTCAGATTTTTGAGGCCGTTCGCAGAGGGATATGGTGGTGGTTTGCCCCACCGGGTATCTGTCTAATAGCGATGGCTTCTTCTCTTCTTCTCACGTCCACAGCACTGGATGAATACTTCAGCCCCAGACTGAGGGGAGGCTGAGAGACACGGCTCTTCTTGAGGCTAGAGGTGTTAAAGCCTACTATCATGTGCGCCAAGGTCAAGTCAAGGCCGTGGATGACCTTGACTTAACCATAGAGAAAGGCATAACCGTGGGACTAGCTGGCGAATCAGGTTGCGGCAAATCAACCCTCGTGAACACATTAATGATGAACGTAAAACCTCCTCTCCACTTAGTCGAGGGAACCATGATCTTAGATGGTAAAACCATATCGAACATGAATAGGCGCACCCTCAAGAAAAGCATTTGGGGCGTCCTAGTGTCTCTTGTTCCCCAATCAGCTCTCAACGCCTTAATGCCCACCAAAAGCCTCGAAAGCTTCGTGAAAGACGTGATTGGCCATCACACGTCTCTCTCGAAACCTGAGATAGTGTCCATGGCCAAAAAAAGATTCGAAGAGTTGAACCTTCCACTGGAAGCTCTCTCGATGTATCCTCATGAACTCAGCGGTGGCATGAAACAGAGAGCTGTGATAGCAATATCCACGCTTCTCAACCCAAAGCTCCTTATCGTGGACGAGCCTACGTCTGCTCTCGACGTATGCTGCCAGAGACAGGTTCTCAGGATGCTCATGGACCTCAGGAAGACCGGCATCACCCAAAGTATAGTCTTCGTAACCCATGATATAGCCGTCCTAAAACAGATAGCGGACTCGATAACTATCATGTACGCAGGCAAAATAGTCGAATCTGCCCTTACTGACGACCTGCTCAACGATCCTAAACATCCGTACACTTTCAGCTTGATAAACGCAGTCGTAACCCCTGAACCTGAGGTTAGGAAAAGAGGACTCACATCAATCCCAGGTGAACCTCCTAACCTTATAGATCCGCCAAAAGGCTGCCGCTTCCACCCCAGATGCCCGAAAGTTATGGAAATTTGTAGATCTGTAGAGCCAACTCTGGGGAAGATTGGGGAAAACCGAATTGTGGCATGCCACCTATTTCCTCCAGAGCCTTGAGAGGGATGCTTTGTGCTTCTTGAAACCAAAGACCTAAGAAAAGTCTTCCACGTAGGGTTGATTAGGAGAAAGGAGATAGTAGCCGTAGACAGTGTGTCCATCGATGTTGAACCTAAAAAGTTCATATCATTCGTTGGAGAGAGCGGCTCCGGCAAGACGACCACTGCAATGATGATTCTGAGGCTCTTGAAGCCTTCGTCTGGCTCCGTGATATTTGAGGGGAAAAACGTGTGGGATTTTAAGAAGATTAATGAACTTAGGTCGTACTGGAGGCAAGTTCACGCTATCTTCCAAGATCCGTACGCGTCCTATAACCCCCTTCACAAGATCGACAGAATTATGTATCAAGCCTTCAACCTCATGGAGCAGTCGGGCACTGATAAAGACAAAATGGTTAGAGAAGCTCTAAGAGAAGTCGGTCTAAGACCCGAGGATGTGCTCGGTAAGTATCCTCACGAGCTAAGCGGAGGACAAAGACAACGGATTATGTTGGCCCGCTGCTACCTTCTCAGACCCAAGCTCATAGTGGCTGATGAACCTATCTCGATGATAGACGCTTCCACTAGAGCGAGCGTGCTCGAGCTTTTTTCAAAGCTTAGAGAGGAGTATGACACGTCGGTCATATTCATCACTCACGATCTAGGTCTAGCCTATTATGTGAGCGACGAGATCCTGATAATGTACAAAGGTTCGATCGTGGAAAGAGGCCCCCCAGATGAGCTGATGAATCGTCCGCAAGACCCCTACACGAAGAGGCTTAGAGAAGACATACCTCTTCTGTACAGAAAATGGGACGGATTCTAGTCCTGACAGAACACTCTGACTCTGTCATGATCTTTCATCTTAAGGGCAACGTTTTTTGCAGCTAGCCGCCGAGAAGCCTCACCACTAGCCTTTTATATATTTTCACACATAAACACCAAAAGAGGTTTTAAACCTTGAAAGGAAAAGTTAAACCACTAACATTCACGATCGTGACTGTTCTATTGATCTCTATTTTCGCTGCTCTCTTTTCACCGACTGTTAAGGCTCAAGGAGAGATACCCAGAGACCAGGTCGTTATCGTGTCCAACGATTGGGGTCCACCAAGCGGATTCAATCCTCTGCAGAGCGCTGCGCCAGCATGGGGTACAAACATAATGTATCCCTCGCTGTACCTGTACTCTCCATACACGAATGAGTGGATACCTTACCTCGCGTCGAGCTACACATGGTTCGACAGATACACGATGCTGGTTGCAATCAGAGATGAAGCAACATGGTGGGACGGCCAGCCTATAACCGCTGACGATGTTGTGTACTCTCTTGGATTAGGAAAGAAGTACATAATCTCACAGTACACACCTCTCTGGACGTACATAGCAAACATCACAGCTGTGGACGATAAAACCGTAGCATTCACTGCCAACGGGACAAACTTGAACTATTTCCAGGTGATAAGCGTGCTTTGGAACACGTTGATACTGCCTAAACACAGGTGGGAAGCACTGGAAGCGCAATACAACACTTCAATCACAACAGACTTCAGAGACGACAACCCAGCCGACATCGTTGGAGGTGGCCCATACAAACTGATGACCGTAACGACCGAAAGCTTCACCTTCGTCAGAGTGGACAACTGGTGGGGCGAGGACGCGTTCGGCTTACCCAACCCACGGTACATATTGCACAGAAACTTCATAGACAACACCGCTGGAGCCATAGCCTTTGATGCGGGAGATGTTGATGTTGGAACACACTTTGAATCAGCGATCTGGGAGTTGTGGACGGTCAGAGGATTGGCTCGCGGAACCTACTACAACACTCAACCATACTTTGTAGGCGGCAGTTCCGTCAACCTCTACATGAACTACCTCAAGAAAGGATTGAACAACACAGTTGTGAGAAGAGCAATCGCCTACGCGATGCCGGTCGCCGACATGATAAACGGACCCTACAACAACTACAGTGTCCCCGCCTCACCAGTCCCAATCATTCACACAGGCCCGGCTGCCACCTACATCAATCAGACTCTCATCAACCAGTACGGGTGGACATACAACATTACCCAAGCTAAGAAGATTCTGGACGATGCTGGAATAAAGGACACTGACGGCGACGGCACAAGAGAGCTTAACGGAGTCGAACTTTCCGGCTACACTATACAGGTTCCTCAGGGCTGGAGCGACTGGATGGGCATCTGCGTCCAGATCGTGGACAAGATGAGCGAGATTGGCATAGGTGTCACCGCGGAGTTCCCAGACTTTTCAGTCTGGTGGCAGCGTCTCACTGACAAGCAGCTGGACCTTTGCCTCGGATGGTCAGGCGGCAATCCAGGGTTTGATCACCCGTGGAACTCCTTCAGAACCATCATGGATCCCAGACTGAGTTTCTCGGCAGGCAACTGGGGAAACTACAACAACACCGCCGTCGAACCTCTGATTGACTCCATCCCCGCGGAGACTGATATTGCGGTGCTCAGGAACACCTACAGCAAACTCGAAGAGATCTGGCTCAAGGACGTGGTCGCAGTACCATTGTTCTATGGAGCTATATGGTACGAATACTCGGAGGACTACTGGGTCGGATGGCCAAATTCTCAGAACGGCTTCTGGTTCTCGAACTTCTACGCCGGCATTCCGGGCAGCACCAGCTTCCCATCGCAGCTACCAGTATTCTTCACTCTCGTTCCAAAGGGCCAGACACCGGTCCAGCCGAGCTGGGTTACAAGCACAAAGATCTCAACAGACCAGATATACGGGGACCTAGCAGCAGCCCCCATTCCAGAGATGCCATCATTCCTCATTCTGCCACTACTCATGATGCTGTCACTGTTTGCAGTCGCAGTCTACAGACGCAAAGAATAAACTACACCCCCTTATTTTTTTTATACTCCAACCAAGAACCAGTGGAGACAACTTAGTTGCCGATATTTAACAGAGCAGTTCTGACGCTCCTTGTCTGGGGACTGCTACTAGAGATCTTGGGAGTGATCTATCTCTCCTCGACGCCCTTAAGATTCGAATTCGGCTATACCGTCATACTCTTGGCGATAACTTCGATAGCCTTGATATTCATGATTTGGCGAATGAAAAGATCGGGAAGATAAACCTCACGAACGACGAACGGAGGGCTTTCCTGCGCCGTGCCAAGATTTAGGTGAGCCAGACACTGTACTGATTTCTCACCGCAAAAACTCGAAGAGGTCTACGAGATTGCCAATATTAAGATTTTGGCATAGCCTTCCGGCCAGCATTCTTCCAGGATTTCTCAAGCGCGCGCGCGCTTCCATTCGTTAGTTATTTGGTCATGATATTTGCGAATTTTCCAGTTAACCTTCCGAGAGCCTTGTCTGAACTCTTTTCACTCTTTCCTGTCCTTATTCCTGAAAGAACATTCGTCATTATCGGTCTCTTGATCATTGTTTACTCTGTGGTTTATCTGAGGGTAAGGAGAAAGGAAGGAGTGGCCACTTCGGGACCTTATCGATTGGTCAGACATCCCCAGTATTTGGGAATGATCCTTTCGACCCTTGGTTTAACAAGCTGGAGTGTCTGGATCCTAAACAACGCTTTTGGCATTGGATTTCTGGATCCATCACAGACTATAGCTGTGTGGTTCATTGAACTGTTTGTATACATTTTCCTAGCGTACGTAGAAGAACTATTTTTATGTAGAAATTACGGAGAAGCTTTTGAGGATTACAGAAGCCGCGTGCCTCTACTCATACCTTTTTTCAAGACTAACAGGAAATATCTAGATGTTCTCGTTTCCATCTTGATTCCAATCATTCTCCTATTAACTCTCATCAATGCCCATGTTTGATCAGCACGCGCGCTGATATCGTAACAGAGAGGTTGAAAAGAACTAAGAGATCGGAAGGAGGTAGGCTTCGTTGAGCTCGAAGAGCTCATCAAAATTGGATAGCACACAGCGATTGAGACTACCTCTTTAAGCGCTTCTCCTTGTGCTTTCTTCTTTTCTCTTCTCTTTCCTTTTTAGTCATTGGTTTCTTCTTGGTGGCTCCAGTGCTCAATGCAATCACCACGCTCAAATAGTCAGAATAGGGAATTAAGTTTTTGCGCGCGCTCTGGCTAATGCGCGTGCTTCTTCTAGTCTCCTCACTTTCTCAACGTTACTCCTTCCATGTTTCCATTTTCTTTGACTTTTCATTCTTTTCAAAAAGCGTTTTCTTTTCCTCTGCTTTTTACTAGATCGTTTCAAGCTGAATCTTCCTTCCTAGGATTACATAGTGACAATAAACAAGGATTATAACCTATCACCTAAATGCGAAGTGAATGCTGTGTCTAAAACTGGAATCTAGGATAAGGGAGCCGCGTGAAAATATCCTCACGATGCTCTGTTGCTTGATCGCTTTATAAGGAAGCGTGCGTAGTATAGGGCAGTAGCGTTCCGTTGTTGAAGGACGAGGAGAACACAGCAACGTTACACGTTACAATCAATGATGAAAGGAGTGATGGAAAATGGCGGAAAAATCAGGAATTGTTTTCATTGGAAGTAAACAACCAATGGACTATGTTCTAGCAGTTATCACAAGACTATCGGCGAACAATGCTAAGGAAGTAATCTTAAAAGCACGAGGACAAGCAATAACCACAGCTGTTGACGTAGCTGAAATAACCAGAAATCGCTTCCTAAAAGACTTAAAAGTAAGCAAAATCGCTATCGGAACAGAGGAGATGCCACCAAGAGAAGGCGAAAACAGATCACGAATGGTTTCAACAATGGAAATAACGCTTACAAAAGAGTAGGAAAACCTTGCAAAACACGCGCGCCCAGTAACAGCAAGGGACAACTAAGAAACGGGTAACGATGAAAATCAATGAAGCTTGCTGTTCTGGTCTACGAGTATCCCCCAAAGATCGTCGGTGGCTTGGGGACCTACTCGGCTGAAATAACTCGCCAGTTTGTTCTAATGGACAGTGACGTTACAGTTTTCACGATGAATGATGATGCAAGTAGCCTACCGACGCGTGAGATTTGGCGAGGTATCGAAGTTCATCGGCCGCAGCACATCGACATTTCTGACTCGTTGCCCGATGTAGTTGCGGAAGACATAAAGAAATGGGGGAGTGGGATACAGTGGTTCTCAAAAATCTTTGTGTACAATTATCTTAGCGCTGCAAAACTCGTTAATGAGTTGATAAGAAAAGAAGGCATCAAGTTCGACCTTATCGTTGCTCATGACTGGCTTTCAGCTATAGGCGGAATGGCTGTTAAGAAGGAGGCAGGATTGCCTTTTGTGTTCCACGTTCACTCAACAGAGAAAGGAAGAACGCTTGGAAAAGGCTCGGTTACGGTGAGCAACATTGAACTCCACGCCGCCAAGGCGGCTGACCTTATCGTGACAGTTTCTTATGCGATGAAGGATGAGCTGGTAGGCCTCGGATTGCCGAAAGAGAAAATCCAAGTTGCCTACAATGGGGTCGACCCAAAGAAATACGATCCAGCAACAGTGACTCGTGAGCAGGTCAAGAAAGTCAGAGCGATGTATGATATCAAAGACGATGACCACATGATTCTTTTCATAGGCAGACTCGTTGGCGTCAAAGGCGTTGACAAGCTTATCATGGCGTTGCCCTACATTCTACAGAAAAATCCAAAGGCGAAGCTTGTAATTGTGGGTCTAGGCGACTTGCAAGAATACCTCATGAATTTGGTCAAAGCCACGAAAATGAGCGATTTTGTGAAGTTCCGTTTCGAGTTCATCCCAGAAGAGGAACGTATCCTTCACTACGCAGCATGCGATGTCGCGGTTTTCCCAAGCTTCTATGAACCCTTCGGAATAGTGGTTCTCGAGGCAATGAGTATGGAACGGCCAGTTGTCATCGGTGCAGCTGGCATCAGCGGTATGCGGGAAATAGTCGTGTATTGCGGCGAAGAACAGTGCGGTTATCACATTGATCCAAGCAACCCGTCAGACATAGCTTGGGGCATAAACAGCGTCTTGGAAAACGATGAGAAAAGAAAGTGGCTGGGCAAAAACGGCAGACGCAGAGTCCTGAACGAGTTCACTTGGGAAAAGATAGCTGAAAAAACACTGGGGCTTTATGAACAGATCATCAAACGCTAAGCTTAGCCCGCGCTAGTCCGACGTCTAACCCAGAGTTTCTCGGTGAATTCGTGACAGTCGATTCTATATATCCTTTAGGCTTCATTTTATGCCAACAAACCTTGAAGTCGATCGATCGTTCGGGTGACTCTTGCTTCAACATGGAACCTTTCTTGGGTTTTAGGATCTCAGCCCGCGCGAAGGCGATAGGCGATCAACGTATGAAGCTTTTATTCGTAGAATATGAGGTTTTGTTCCTCCAAGCTTGCGTGAAGCTTGTGCACTGCGTCGTAAACGTCCTGTTCTTTCTTCGCTCCGGTGCAAACAAGATTCCCGCTTGCGAACACAAGTATTACCACCTTAGGCTCGTCCATCCTGTAGATCAATCCTGGAAACTGCTCCGGCTCATACATGGTTTTTACAAGCTTGCCAACTGCCTGTTCCAAATCTACCTTTCCGCCTAAGCTTACGGAGGCAACAATGTTCTGAATTTTAAGCTCGGGTTTGCTGATGATGATTATTCCACCTTTTTTCAACTCTTTAACAACTGCCATAACAGCCCTGCGCGCTTCTTTTTCCGATTTTGCTCCCGTGCACACCATTTTTCCAGAGTTGAAGATCAGCGTTGCTGTCTTCGGTCTCTTAAGCCTAAATACTAGCCCAGGAAACTGTTCTGGGCGGTATTCAACCCCTGGAAAACTCTTCACCACAGCGTTCAAGTCAACCTTCTGGTTTAATGTAGCAGAAGCAACAACGTTTTGAATGTGTACTATGGCTTCAGTCTTCGGCATTAAAAACCACTTCTTATAGTGCGCGCGCATTCGATGACGCTTAAGCTTCCGCTTCTCCCCAGTCGCAACTGCCGTTCACCGTTGAACCAAGTCACTTTGCCATTTTTGATGTCAACTACGTCGCCCTTATGCACCATGCTGATCTGGTGGTTCAATAAACTCATTTTCATTGAACCAGTTTCGTCTCTGATAAGTGCGTTTGATATACAAGCCGTCGTTCCATATCTCGTGTAGACGATTTTAGATTCTGGAATCTCGAGCACTTCTGCTTTGAGGCTGACTTTTCTCATTCCGACTTTCAAGTCACCAATCTTCGAGGTTACACCCTCGAAATTCTTGACTGAGGAAGTTCTGGCCAAAATTGTTTCTGTGTAGCTTTCGAGCTGATTCTTTCCTTGCAAGATGGCAATCGATATCGGAAATTGAGCTACAACCGTTCGCGCGCGCTTCCGACCGTTGGTGAAGAGAAAAATCGCTGAATTTCTCGTCCTCTTACGACACTTTACAGCCAACTGCCCACATTCTGACCCTTCGTGATTCCAAGCTTCCACAATGCTATTGAAGAATTCACTCGAATCAACCTTATGCAGCATCGCGATTCTGGCAAGGTACTCCAGAATCCTTCCATCTTTGTATGAAGGCATGCTGTTAAGAGGCCTGCCTCTACCTCTCCAAATTTGCTTAGCCATCTAACTTGTTTCCACTCTGCTTTTTTTCACTCGACAAATCCATCGCTAAAATAATAGATCTGGAATGTGCATCTCAATATTCTCAACATCACTTATATAGCTTAGCTGCTAGGCATACCTGTCTATAGTTATTGAAGTCGTCTGAGGTACGCCCTAACGCTTAGCACGCTCTAGCTGAGTAGTTCGACTCTTGCTCCTATTGCTTGTCCAAGTGTGCCTTTGTGGAATTTGGCTGTGACAACGCCTTTCTTGCCGTGCAAGCCCATAATTCTGCCGATGAAACTGTTCTTTCCATACTTCAGAACCATTTTTCGACCAATGAGCTGGCCTGCCTTAGAGACGGTATTTTCGCCTATGATCGCGCGCGCAACAAGACACCAGACTAGCGCGCGCGAATTTTAGAAACTAATAGCGCGCGCTTTTAGAAACTAATCTCCCTTTTTTAAGACAAGTAGCTTGCGACCTACCGTTCTAGCAACACCGCAGATATAAAATACTTGGATATGGAACATCAGTCTCTCGATGTACATCTGCTAGGTTGTCCTTGTGATGAAGGTCCTTAAAGAGCCGGATGGTTACCTGAAAAGAAAAGCTGTTCAGAACCTAACTATAATGGCTCTCTGCATAATTGTGTTCGCGGTACTCACGCTATCAGATATTCCACATTCACCTTTATACATTGACGTAGGCAGATATGAGGGCCCGCGTGCATTGCTTCTGTTCTTCCCTTTTTTCTTTGCTTTCTTTTTCTTTCGAAAATACTCTGGCTACAGGCAAGGTTATGAAGGAGAAAATAAGGTCAGCAAAATTCTCTCTTCTACTTTGAGTGATGAATATTACCTGATTAATGACGTTATGGTTTCTGATGGCTATGGCAACATTGACCACGTTGTTCTAGGACCAAACGGTATCTTTGTAATAGAAACCAAGAACTATGGTGGCAAGATAGCCTGCTATGGCGACGAATGGACGAGGCAATATACAAGTAAAAAACCCGGAAGTTTTAGTCGCTTCATTCATTTCGAGTTAGGTAGCCCCAGCAAACAAGCAAAGAGGAATTCTATGAGAATTAAACGAGTAATAGAGTCTTCGAAGACTTTCAAATCTCGGAGGATATGGGTTGAGGGAATTGTTGTTTTCGCAAACCAAAATGCAGATTTGAACATCAACAATCCTACTCTTCCCATTTTGAAAATCGGAGAATTGCCGAGTTTTATAGTGACAAGAAAATCTAACATCCAGTTTACTCTTCAAGAGATAGAATTGATGGGAAAAGAGATTCTAAGGCAGACATAGGACATAGCGCGCGAGAGATACTATGACTCTCAAATTCAATTAAAGACTCCTCCACAACTCATAAGAGACAGAGATGGCAGAAAATAGAATTGATGGCCCATGGAACAACCTACGTTATCATCGACTTTTCTATTGATTTTATGCTTCCTTGTGATTTCGTTTCCAAGGACGGACGTTGTTGGAGCTAGTGGAACCATTTACATTAGACCTGATGGGAGCATAGAACCTACGACGGCGAATATAGCCACCGTTGACGAGGTTATCTATACGTTTACTGGCAACATTCATGATTCCATTGTTGTGGAGAGGGATGACATTGTGATTTTTGGGGCAGGCTGCACTCTTCAAGGAACAGGGAACGGAACAGGAATAGAACTGTCAGAGAGAAGGAATGTGACAATCAAGAATGTGGAAATTGAATCATTCGAGTATGGCATCCAGATGGATGATTCTTCAAACAACACCATTTCCGGTAACAGCATAACAGACAACTGCTATGGCATTGAACTCCGCTTCTGCTCTAACAATACTGTGTCTGAAAATAATGTAACAAGCTATCGGCATGCTATCGGCTACGGTACCACGTGTGGAATTCTTCTCCGTGAGACTTCAAAGACCCTTGTTTCTCAAAACAACATAACAAGGAATGATTATGGTATTCTAGTTCTAGATTCCTCAAGCCACAATGTAATCTCTGAAAACAACATGACAAACAACACGGAGGGCATCATAATCCTTTCGGGCCCCTCAGACAATGCTATAATTGGAAACCAAATAGCATATAGCTTTCGAAGCGTCATGCTGAATGAACCTAGAGAAAACAACACGTTTTCTAAGAACACAATAACAGACTCCGACATTGCAGTTTGGGCCTTAAATACTTCAAACAACACTTTTTCTGGAAACTACATGATAAATACCAATGGTTTCTATTTTCATCAGTGCCAGTGCAACGAATTTTACGGAAACGAGATATCAGGAGGCACTGGTATCTGGCTCATCGATAACTCAAGTCATAACGTCATCTATGAAAACAACATAAATGACAGCCACGTTCAACTCAATGATTCCTTTAGCAACATCATCTATAGAAACAACATGACAAAATGTGGTATTACTCTTGTTAGTTCCTCAAACAACAGTATCTCTGGGAACTACATGAGTGCCATATCGGTTTGGCAATCAAATTGTAACGATATTTTTGGAAACAGCATGATTGGAAACGATCAGTATGGCATTCGTCTCAGTGAATCTTCGGGCAATATACTTAGGAACAATAAGATGGCTGATAATCATTACAACTTCTACATCTATGGTGAGACTCCTTCAGATTTTGCTAACGACATTGATACTTCAAACACAGTTGACGGCAGACCAATTTACTACTGGATTAACAAGCGAGACTCGACTGTTCCATCGGGCGCAGGCTATGTAGCTCTCATAAACTGTACATTAATAACGGTCCAGAACCAAAGCCTTGTTAGCAATGGGCAAGGTGTTCTACTAATTAACACAACAGATTCGACAGTAATCGAAAACAACATAGCATACAACACATACGGTATCTATCTCGACCATTCTTCAAGCAACTCTATTTACTACAACAATTTCGCAAACAATACAGTCCAAGCATACGCGTGCACATTCCATAATTTTTGGGATGCTGGCTATCCTTCTGGCGGAAACTACTGGAGTGATTACAATGGTACAGATTGTGATCATAATGGTATTGGGGACACTCCTCACATCATTGATGCCAACAACACAGACAACTATCCTTTGATGGGCATGTTCTCTGATTTCGAGGCTACTTTGGAACAACATGTTCAAACTATCAGCAACCCAACAATATCTGATTTTCAACTTAACGGAGCTGCAATAAACTTCAATGTTTCTGGCGAGAATGGAACAGCTGGGTTCTGCAGAATCTGTATTCCAACAGTCTTGATGAATGACACTTACACGGTGTTAGTTGATGGCTCAGAAGCGAATTCCACTCTCTTGTCCTGCTCCGACAGCAGCAACAGCTATCTATACTTCAGTTACAAGCTGTCAACAAAAGGCACATTGAAAGACCGTGCTGACCTCAACAAGGATGGAGTCGTTGACGTTCTTGATATGATTATTCTGTCAACAGCCTGGAATTCTGCACCTGGCGATCCAGAATGGAAACCTGAACCCGACTTGAACAATGATGGTGTCATAAATGTTCTTGACATGACTCTCCTAGTCTCCGTGGTCGGACAAACCACAAGAATAGCCACACATGAAGTAACAATAATCCCCGAGTTTCCATCACTCCTCATTCTACCATTGTTCATAATAGCAACACTGCTAGCAGCCACAGTCTACAAAAGAAAAACATGCAACCTCACTCTCTCAATTTTCTAATTTCTAAATACTAAACAAGGAAAAATCTTAGAAATTCCAATTCCTCCCTCGCTTAGAAAATTAGAATTTTAGAAATCATATCCATTACCTAGACTGATAAAATGCAGTAGATGAATATGTGAATGAGAGTAGTGGTTGAGTAGTGGTATCGTAACAGAGAGGATGCATAGAACTAGGATGTTGGAAAGAGATGGGCTTTGAGTAGGAAGTGCTTTCTTTAATGAGTGGAATTGACTATTCCATAGTCTCCGCTGATTGGGTCCCGGAATATTGGTAACTGTGGTGGATAGAACGTGAACAGCACGAATGCCAGACCTAGGATGACAAGAGCAACTAGAGAAAATTTCTCCAGGTTGCTTGGCAATTGCTTGTAGGTTGACAGTTTGTAGCTTGCAAGTTGCCCAATTATGACTGCCACGATGAAAGTCAGAATGTCTATTACGAACACGCTTTCTCCAGTGAAAGCAGTGTAAGAATAGAATACGATTGGAATGATGAACACCATCAGATAAACGCCAATGGTCTTAGCAAAAGCAAAGTTGCTGGCCGCTTTCTTCAACAAGGCATACTCAATGAGCATGAACAATAAGGAAGGCCAGAAAGCCAACTTCAGATGTTCCCACACACTTTCGTTTACTGCTGAGAACACGCCAACGACTGGTTGACTGCCAGACCATTCAAAGGTGAAGTGAAGAACGCTTCCAAGAATGATTATGAAAACCATCCCAATCAATTCATAAACGAGGACAGATTTTCTCCAGGGTCCACTCATGCCAATCACACCGTCTAGATTCGGCCAAATTGAATATAAGACTTGAGAGGATTAGGAGATTTGAAAGAGATAGTAGTGCGAAGCATAAGAAAATATTTTGGTGACAAAGTGCAGTAGAAGTATGAGATGTCAGAAGAAAATCCGATAATTGCTGTTGGCATTGTTGCAGGCTTGATAAGTCTGGTTGGTGGGCTTAGGCAGTCTTGTCGTATACCAGAGACGAAGCGAGATCGGTATAGATCTGCTCTTAATTGGCCTTGGGGTCGTGTGTGTTGTCAGTGGCTATTTTACTCTTTCAAGGGAAAACAGAGCACGGATCAACGGTTTGTTTGTGAAGCCTGGAATTGCTAAGGAGAAACTTGAGTCTTGTGTTGACTGTAGCTCATATGTAGGACAATACGAAGTGAGCTTCAGATACACGGATGGAAGACCTGTGATTCATCAAGAGCCAAGATTCTCTGAGGGAATATGCATGGACAGAGGACTGCTGATTCACGATGGTTTCCATCAACGAAGATGCATATACTTCCAAAAGAGAAGAACTCAGCCAGCCCGATGATGCCAAACGCCCTTTTGAAATTTAAGATAAGTCATTGCTTCGCGCGCGCTCGAAGGTGGTATCGTTAAAATCAAAAAGCTTAAGGGCATAAAGGAAAGTGAAGAACGAAAGAAGAAGGTGACTCCACCCTCATCGATTAAACATGGCTGGTAACGAGCGCGCACAAGGCTAGAAAACTTTGAACTCCCTATGTTTTCGTTTGCATCCCTTTAAGTTCGTCTACACGCCCTTTCACAATCTGTGTGACTTCGTTCCTGAGCTGCTCTCCATGAGTCCCTTTCTTTATTCTGTTTATCCTTTGGGAAAGCTCAGAATCACCTATGATGTCTCTCAACCACTTCTCAAAGTCCTGACGTGGAAAATGAAAGTTGATGGAGCGAATATCTACTATGCGCAAGTTTGCAGCAAAGTCAGCTAAATTTGTTGCAACCTTTCCGGTAGCATCTCCGGGAGCTTTGAAAAAATGAAATCCTTCATTGCTAGGAACAGTTCTCAAAATCTTGGAAACAGATGCCTTGTCTAAAACCACTTTCTTGTCCTGAGGTTTTTTCATCACATCAAACCAACTCCGATAGAATACTCGGTGTAACATTATTAAAGACTTTGTGCTGTTTATGCACCAAACTTATAACATTGAACTTCCCTTCGCACCCGCCCGGGTGCAAACGCATAATGTCAAACAAACACAATCTTGTGCTATATGTCGACAAAGAATTGGTTGAAAAGTCGCGTAATCTTGGCTTCAATTTGCGCGCGCTTAAGAAAATTAGCAAGGAAACATAGAAATAGATATTCTTTACAACAAGTCTACGAAATTGTTAGGGATACATGGCAAATAGGACGTGATGCGATGACAACTAAAAGAAAGAAAGAAAGGATGAAAGAAGAAAAAAAGAAGAAAGAAGCAATGAAGTAGCGCGCATGCGTGTTCCTAAAATGGTGTAAAATGGTTTTTATTCTTATTTTTTGATTTGAGGGCAGTTTTGAGGGTCGCATCCCTTTTTGATTTGTTTGCAGTACCCGCCTTTCTCGAATCTG